>Ga0306920_100001722_pt1 | contig 27181 bp, 20 predicted proteins | sample flu12Cox44000170_FD_204666 | JGI IMG/M metagenome (GOLD analysis project Ga0306920, IMG submission 204666) | Lab enrichment of tropical soil microbial communities from Luquillo Experimental Forest, Puerto Rico - flux4day.12C.oxic.44.000.170 (v2)... | ecosystem: Environmental > Terrestrial >... | reverse complement strand
CGCGTCGACACGTAGAACGCGCTGCGCGCGAGGTCGCCCTTGTAGCCGTCGATGGGTTCGAAGCAGGTGCCGCCGTAGCCGGGCGAGACGGAGTTGCCTAACTTCGTGCCGTTGAGCGACGTCCACGTGGCCGTGCCGACTTTCCCGTACGGGTAGTTGCCGCGCTCGCTGTTCACCTTGGAGTCGGTGGGATAGATGATCCACAGGTCCGAGTACATGGGGAGCACGCTGCCGCCGAACCACGACTGCGGGAACGAGTGCTCGCGGTTGCAGGCGATCCCCTCGCTGCCGCCCGAGCCGAGCGGCCCGAACGCGAACTCGTACGGCGGCGTGCCGCCGGGCACGTCGGAGTACACGTCCCACACCTTGCCGTCGGGACGCTTGTCCGTGTTGTGGAACGCGGTCGCGGTGAACGTGTACGAGAGCGCCGAGTGCCCCTTGATGATGTTGTGGAGTGCCACGAGCAGCGCGTAGCCGGAGAGCCCCGCGGTGCCGTTGTAATAGCCGGCGGGGATGCTCACGTCGACGAAGTGAAAGCCGAACGTGGCGTTGGCGGTGAAGTGCGAGGAGAGGTCGCCCACGCCGTCCGCGGTGAGCGTGCGGTCGCCGGCGGGGACGCCGCGCACCGTGATCGTCACGATGGAGAGCGTGGCGGGATCGCGCACCGCGGCCACGGCAACGAGACCGTCGACGCTGTAGTTGGACGGGATCTGCGACGTCACCGGATCCACGGGCTCGTTGAAGAACACCTGGAGCGTCGTGTCACTGGCCTGGTACACGGAGGTGATGACCGGCGCACTCGTGCCGCCGCCACCCGTGCCGCCGACGGCGTAGTTCAGAACCGGCGACTGCGCGGTGACCGAGTCGTCCGACGCGGTGATCTGGTAGTAGACGGTCGTGCCCCCGGCCTGCGCCGGGATCGGCGACGACGTCTGCCACTGGTCGCCGGTCGTCGGCTCCATGCTGATGATGTTCGGGAGCGAGGACACGCTCGTGCCCCAGGCGAGCGACACACCGTCCAGCGGGCGCTCGCTGTCGACCACGCTCGCCGAGACCGTGACGGAGGTGGTGTCGAGCGGAGCCGCGGGAGCGATGGCGAGGTTCGAGATCACCGGGCCCGGGCCTCCGGAGCCGATCAGCGTGCCCGTCACCTGGACGTTGTCGATGGAAGCCTTGGGCCGCGCGCCCGAGGAGCCGGCGGGGCCGGTGCCGTTGTAGTCGTAGAAACGGATACGCGCCGTGGGGCAGTTCGTGAACGCCGCGGGCAGCGCCACGAGCGACACCGACTTCGAGAACGTCACGTTGTTCTGGAAGTTCACCACCGAGGCGTCGGCCAGCTCCGTGAACGTGACGCCATCGATGCTCGCGTACACGCGCAGCGAGCCGTTGCGATTGCCCGTGGTGTTGAACACGGTCGCGAAGTCGTAGCTCAGCGACCCCGCCGTGACGCCGGTGAAGTCCAGGAGCAGGTCGATGGCGTCGGCGTTCAGCAGGTCCGTGGCGTTCGTCGACAGGAGCTGTATGTTGCCCGAGCCCTTCTGCACGCCGCCCGTGGTGCCGCTGACGAACGTCGCCGTGCTCACCGTGATGCGCACGCCGTCGGGGATGGTGCCGGTGGCGTTGACCGGGACCGAGGCCCAGTACTGGGCGCCGATCCCGGACGCGAAGTTGTTCGTCCAGTTCGCGATGTCGGCGAAGCTCTCGGCATAGTTCCCGCTCGCCATGGGGTACGGGGTCGCGGCGGAGACGGGCGCGGCGAAGGCGACGAGCGAGGCCAGCACCAGGAGCGCGGTCAACGGACTCGGGGAAGGGGTGCGCAAGGGTGCCTTTCCGTTGGGGGCGACGGAACGCGATCCGCCGCCTGGACGTGGGTGACGAGCGTCGCCCATGGAGAAGGTGCGTATCGTATCAGCGTACCAGAGCGAAAGAGGCCGTGCCCGCGGATTCCGCGCCCGCGCGCCGCGTGCTAACTTGCCGCGTTCGAGTCGGCAAGCATTCTCACGGAGGGCGGGGATGGCGGAGCAGGTGAAGGTGGAGCGCCGGGGTCTCAGCGTCCGCACGCGCTGGCTGCTGGTGGGCGCCTACGTCTGCCTCATCTTCTTCCTGAGCGCCCAGCCGGGCCTCACCGTGCCGGGCACGTTCGAGTACCGCGACAAGGTCGCGCACATCCTCGAGTACGGCGGCCTGGGCGTGCTGGTCTGGATCGCGGCGCGCGACACCTGGCCCACCCAGAAGCCCGTCAACCGCGCGCTCCTCGTGCTGCTCGCCTGCATGGCGGTGGGAGCGTGCGACGAGAAGTTCCAGGCGCTCATTCCCCAGCGCGAGTCATCGGTCTACGACTGGCTTGCGGACTCGACCGGGGCGCTGCTCGCGCAGCTCTGGGGCCTGTCGCGCGAGATGCGCCGCGAGGTGGGCTGAGATGACGCCGAAACACCAGGCGCCGCGCGGCACGCGCGACCTGCTGCCGGAGGAATCCGCGCGCTGGCAGCGGGCCGAGGAGCAGGCGCGCGGCGTGCTCGAGCGCTACGGCTACGGCGAGATCCGCGTGCCGATGTTCGAGGACTTCGAGCTGTTCGCGCGCACGTCCGGCGAGTCGAGCGACGTGGTGCAGAAGGAGATGTACAGGTTCACCGACCTGGGCGAGCGCGAGCTGGCGCTGCGACCGGAGTTCACGGCCGGCGTGATGCGCGCCTACCTGGAGCACGGCCTCGGCGGCCGCGCGCGCGTGCACCGGCTGTGGAGCATGGGCCCCGTGTTCCGCTACGGCCGGCCGCAGAAGGGCCGCTACCGCCAGTTCTCGCAGTTGAACTGCGAGCTCGTCGGCTCGGCGGCCGCCGGCGCCGACGTGGAGATGATCACGCTGTTCGTGGACCTCTACGAGGCGTGGGGCTTCCGCAAGCTGACCGTGAAGGTGAACAGCGTCGGCCAGCCGGCCTCGCGCCGCGCGTACGGCGAGCGGCTGCGAACGTTGCTCGAGCCCCAGGGCGCGCGGCTCTCCGAGGACTCGAAACGCCGGCTCGAGCAGAACCCGCTGCGCGTGCTCGACACGAAGGACGAGAAGGACCTGGCCGTGCTGGACGAGCTGTCGCCACGGATGCCGAAGATGCTCGACGTGCTCGACGCCGCCGATCGCGAGCACTGGGAGCACGTCCTCGCCGGGCTCGACGCCTCGAGCATCCACTACGAGATCGACCATGGGCTTGTGCGCGGGCTCGACTACTACACGCGCACCGCGTTCGAGGTGCACGACGCCTCGCTCGGTGCGCAGAGCGCGCTGGGCGGCGGCGGGCGCTACGACGGGCTGATCGAACAGTTGGGCGGTCCGCCCACGCCCGGCGTGGGCTTCGCAATCGGCCTCGACCGCACGCTGCTGATGATGGAGGAGCGCGGCTTCGCCGTGAGCGCGCCGGACGCCGTGTGCGTGGTGGCGATGGACGGCACGCGTGCGGGCGCCGCGGCGCTGGTGCGCGAGCTCAGGCGCCGCTTCCGCGTCGAGGCCGACGTCGAGGCCCGCGCATTCGGGGCGCAGATGAAGGCGGCGGGCAAGAGCGGCGCGCGTTTCCTCGTGATTGCCGGCGAGGAGGAGTGGGCGCGCGGCGAGGTGGTCTTGAAGGACTCGAGGTCGGGCGAGCAGAAGAACGTGCGGCGGGAGTCCCTCACCGGCGAGATCGCCGGCCGGTCGGCGCGATAGGAGAACGAGGCTTGTCCCATCAGCTCGAAGGAATCGGCGACTGGCGGCGCACGCACACGTGCGGCGAGCTGTCGAAGGTGCAGGCGGGGAAGACCGTCACGCTCATGGGCTGGGTGCACCGCACGCGCGACCACGGCGGCGTGCTGTTCACCGACCTGCGTGACCGCTACGGCCTGACGCAGGTGGTGTTCCACCCCGAGAGCGGCGGCAAGGTGCTCCTCGAGCGCGCGTCGCACCTGGGGAACGAGTTCGTGATCGCGGTGCGGGGCCTCGTGATGGAGCGGCCCGCCGACGCGATCAACCCGGAGCTGTCGACGGGCACGATCGAGGTGGACGTGCGCGAGCTGAAGCTCCTCTCGGCGAGCGACCCGCTGCCGTTCCAGGTGAACGAGGAGCACATGCTCGCGAGCGAAGACTTGCGCCTGAAGTACCGCTTCCTCGATCTCCGGCGCCCGGAGCTGGCGTCGATGCTGGCGCTCCGGCACAAGGCGGCGATGGCGGCGCGCGCGTACCTCTCGAGCCAGAGCTTCCTCGAGATCGAGACGCCGATCCTGGTGAAGCCGACGCCCGAGGGCGCGCGCGACTACGTGGTGCCGAGCCGCGTGCACCCCGGCAGCTTTTACGCGCTGCCGCAGAGCCCGCAGCTCTACAAGCAGACGCTCATGATCAGCGGCTGCGACCGCTACTTCCAGCTCGCGCGGTGCCTGCGAGACGAGGACCTGCGCGCCGACCGCCAGCCCGAGCACACGCAGATCGACCTGGAGATGAGCTTCGTCACCGAGGACGACGTGTTCACCGCGGTCGAGGGGCTGTTCGCCGCGATGTGGAAGGAGACGCTGGGCGTTACGATCCGGACGCCGTTCCCGCGCATCACCTACGACGACGCCATGCGCCGCTACGGGAGCGACAAGCCCGACGTGCGCTTCGGCCTCGAGTTCAGCGACGTCACCGCGATCTGCGCGAAGTCGCCGCGCAACGTGGTCGCGAGCGGCGCCAAGGCGGCCGGCGGCATCGGCGTGGCGCTGCGCATCCCGGGCGGCGCCGAGATCAGCGGCACGCAGCTCCGGAAGTACGAGGACGTGGTCAAGGCCGCAGGCGCCGGCGGGCTCACGTTCTTCAAGGTGCTCGCCGCCGACCGCGAGAAGCAGCAGGCGATCTTCCCCGGCGTGCTGCTGGACGAGTTCCTGGCGCAGGTCGGGGCGAAGGACGGCGACGCGGTCGTGTTCACGAACGGCCCGTGGGAGCGAACGTGCAAGGCGCTCGGCGTGCTGCGCACGCAGCTCGGCCAGGCCGAGCTGGAGAAGAAGGGCCTGCTCGGGAAGACCGGGAACGATCAGGACTGGCGGTTCCTGTGGGTGCGCCAGTTCCCGATGTTCGAGTGGAACGAGGACCACAAGCGCTGGGATCCCAAGCATCACATGTTCACGATGCCGAACCCGGAGCACCTCGGCCTCCTGGAGAAGGACCCCGGCAAGGTCTACGCGCAGCTCTACGACGTGGTGCTGAACGGCAACGAGCTGGGCTCGGGCTCGATCCGCATCCATCGGCCCGACATCCAGGAGCGGGTCATGAAGGTGGTGGGCCTCACCGAGACGGAAGCGCACGAGAAGTTCGGCTTCCTGATCGACGCCTACCGCTACGCCTCGCCGCCGCACGGCGGCATCGGCATCGGCATCGACCGCATCATCATGCTCCTCGGTGGCCGCGACAACATCCGCGACGTGATCGCGTTCCCGAAGACCGCGAGCGCGACGAGCCTCATGGACGGCAGCCCCAGCGCGATCGAGCCCGAGACGTGGAAGGAGCTGGGGCTCACGCCGGCGATGCCGGGAAGGACGCCGGTTCACAAGGTGTGATCGACCCATGCCCGTCCTAGGCTCGCACTTCAAGGATATCGTCGACCGCTATCGCGGGCCCGAGGGGGACGTGTTCGCGCTGGAGGAGCTGGCGCCGGTGGCGGCGCGGTTCCTCGATGCCGACTCGAAGGTGCTCGAGGTGGGCTGCGGCTACGGCAGGAACCTGATGGCGCTCGCCTCGCTCAAGCCTAGAATCGTCGTCGGTTCCGATGTCGATGAGGGCGAGCTCCAGCGCTCGGCGGTGAAGCGCGCGACGCTGCCGGCCGACAAGTTCGCCCGCATCGAGCTCGTTCAGCAGGAGCCGCGCCGGCTGCCGTTCCGGGACGGCGTCTTCGACATGGTGGTCCTGTGGCAGGTGCTGGAGCACGTGATCGGTCAGGAACTCAAGCAGACCCTCGTCTCCGAGTGCATCCGCGTCCTGAAGCCGGGCGGAGTCGTGCTCGTGGAGACGCCGAACCAGTGGTTCCCGGTGGACTATCACGACAACAAGCTGCCGCTCGTCCATTGGCTGCTGCCGTTCCCGGCGCGCGAGTGGCTCACGCATCGCGTGCGCGGCATGAGGTACCATCCCTCTGAGTACGTTTACCTAGGCTCCTGCGAGCGGTTGCTGAAAAACGCGCCGAATGTGCGCGCCGTGCACAAGGAGACACAGGTATACTTCGCGCGCTCGTTCGGCGAGGCGTGGCGCACGCTCGCCGGCACCCAGGTGGCCGCCAAGCGCGCGATCTTCGCGCTCGCCTGGCCGTTCCATCAGGTCGCCCGGCTCTGGGGCGGCAGCGCCGACAGCATCCTGCCGTCATTGCGCGTCGTGTGGAGGGTCGAGAAGTCGAAGTGATCGTGCCGTTGTGACGCCGTTCGCCCCCGCAACCGAGATCCTTCGGTCATGAGAACGGAGTTGGAATGATCAAGTTCATGCTTTTCATCGACGGCACCTGGCTCTATTCGAACTCTTCGCGCCTCGTGGAAGCCTCGGGCGAACCCGGCTTCGTCCTCGACTTCGGCAAGCTCCCGCGCGTGCTCGCGGAGGAGGTGGGCCGCCGGCTCGGCCACGACGAGTGGACCGTGGTGCGCACGCACCTGTTCGGCAGCTACGCCGCGAACATGGACGCGCGCGATCGCGAGCCCGTGGAGCGCCGGCTCAACTTCTTCACCATGCTCCGCCAGCAGCACCACTACGAGGTGGAGGCGTTCCCGATCGAGTTCCGCGGCAAGCGCCTGCGCCGCACCGACCGCGACCCGGCGGACGTGTTCGAGCCCAAGGAGAAGTGCGTCGACATCGCGCTGGCGACGAGCATGCTGTTCAACGCGGCGATGGCGAACGCCTACGACGTGGCGATCGCGGTGCTCGGCGACCAGGACTTCAAGCCCGTGCTCCAGAGCGTGCGCCGACTCGGGAAGCGCGTGGCGATCGCGAGCATCGCTGGCGCCTGCTCGGGCGAGTACACGGATCCGGCCGACCGCGCGCGCGTACGCGACGTGGAGCTGCTGTGGCTCGAGGACCTGCTGCCGCGGCTCGCGCGCCGATACGACCCGCACGTCCTCGACTGCCAGTCGCCGACGCACAAGGGCGAGCGCCGGGTGGAGACGACGTACTACCCGAAGCGCGGCGAGAAGTTCTACTGCCCGGCCTGCCGCGAGGAGTTCGCGAAGCAGCGCGAGGCGGCGGCCACATCCGGGCTCGCGCCGGCGATCGGCGGCAACGGGCACGCCGCGACCGAGCTGCTCACGTACGCCCCCGCAGACACGACGCTCATGGGCGTCGTGAAGCACAAGCGCGTGGACCGGAGCTACGGCTTCATCATGGTGGACGGCTGCGGGCCGTTCGATGGCGCGGAGTACTTCTTTCACGAGACCGACATCGCCGACGGCACGCGGTTCGCCGACCTTGCCGAGGGCACGTACGTCGACTTCCAGGTCAAGTCCGAGCCGCCCGCCGGCAAGGCTCCGCCCGCGCGCAACGTGCGCCGGCGCGTCACCGTGTGAGCCGCGCGCCCGGCCAGGTACCGGAGGTCCGCGAGGCCGTCGATGTGCTCGCGAGAACCCCGATGCTGCTCGAAGCCTGGCTCGAGGGGCTGACCGAGCCGTGGCTGACCACGCGCGAGGACGAAGGCACATGGAGCCCGCTCGAAGTGGTCGCCCACCTGCTCGACAACGAGGAGGTGGATTGGTGGCCGCGACTCGAGCTCATCCTCGAGCACGGCGAGTCGCGGCCGTTCACGCCATTCGAGCGAGAGGGTTTCCGCCAGCGCTACGGCGACTGGGCGCTGGACAGGCTGATGCGGCGCTTCGCCGCCGTGCGCCGCGAGCACCTCGACCTCCTGGAGGAGCTGCACCTCCGGGCGCCCGACCTCGAGCGCACCGGCATGCATCCGGCGCTCGGACGCGTCACCGTGCGCCAGCTGATCGCGGGGTGGGTCGCTCACGACCTGACGCACGTTGCGCAGATCGCGCGCGTGATGGCGAAGCGCTATCGCGACGCGGTGGGGCCATGGCGGGCGTACCTGGGCGTGCTCAACGAACGCGAGCCCGGGCGGTCCTAGCCCATGCGCCACCTCCTCACGGCGATGTGCGTCGCGCTCGCGCTGATCGCAGGCGGATCTGCGTCCGCCGATACGACGCCCTCGGAGATCCCGGTCGATGTCCTCATCGGCATCCACTTCATCCAGTTCCTCGACCCGGACCCCAACGTGTACACGAAGGAGTTCGCGTTCTTCTACAACTCGGTCCCGGACACGCTCGACAACCCGGGCGGCCGGCGCGACCTGTTCCACCTGATCTACCAGCGGAGCGGCGGGCCGCAGTCGCAGGAGACCACGTTCGGGCACGCCTGGTCGGGGGACCTGTTCCACTGGGTCGTGGACACAGTGGCGTTCAGCGCCGACACGACGGCCTGGAACGTGCGGCACGTGTGGGCCCCGAGCCTGATCGAGCACGAGGGCAAGGTCTACATGTTCTACGCGGGCGTGGACGCGAACAACGACCAGAGCATCGGCTACACGAGCACGTCGCTCCTGGACACGACGGACACCGTCTGGGACCCGGAGCGCGTGCAGGTCTGGCGCGCGAGCGATACCCACTGGGCGGTCCCCGACCCGCCGCTCTACGGCTTCGAGACGCAGTTCCGCGATCCGTACGTCATTCACGACCCCGACAGCACGGGCCGCCTGCTCATGTTCTACGTCGCACACGACTCGGTGGAGGCGAAGCTCAACCGCACCGGGCTCGCGATCGGGGTGGCGAGGAGCGAGCCCAGCACCGTGAACGCATGGCGGGACCTCGGCTACTACCCGAAGTCGCTGCGGTCCGTGACGAACATCCCGCAGCTCGAGGGCCCGCACGTGTTCTCTGTGAACGGCACGGGCACCGGATGGCGACTCATGTTCTCGAACGCTGGCAGCCCACCCGGCGAGAACGGCAGCACCACGATCCGGTTCGAGAACCTCGCAGCGGGCGCGAGCATCTCCGACACGACGGCGGCACACTGGAGCACTCCGATCGTGCTCGGGCAGTACCTGCACGGCGACAATGCCGTGTTCGGGTGGAGCGGCTCGGAGGAGCTGCACGCGGGCACCGTCGACTACCTCGCGGGCTTCACCGCGTGGGGGCCGTTCTACACCGGCATCGCCATGTGCCGGATGGTGTGGAACGGCCCCAACTTCACGGTCGGGCTCCCCTCGGTGACGTCGGTGGACGACGTCCACTCCGCCGCCCGTGGCGTGCGCATGGCGCTCTCGCAGTTCACGCCGCACGCGCGCACGATCACGTTCCTGCTCGAGACACCGCTCGAGCTGGAGGCGAAGCTCGAGGTGTTCGACGCCCAGGGCCGGCGCGTGGCGTCGCTGCTCGCAGGCCGGCTCGCGCCGGGCCGAACGTCCGTCGACTGGGACGTCGCGCGCGCGGAGGGCCGCGTCACCAGCGGCGTGTACTTCGCCCGGCTCTCGTTCGCGGGCGGTCTCCGCACCGCGATTCTCCCGATCGCCAGATAGCGCGACGGGCGCCGGTGCGTGTCGGGGCTACCGGCGCCCGCTCACCTGCCCGGTCGCGGACAGGCTGCGCACTCCGCCCGGTCAGGCGAAGTCCCTTGTGCCGCACCCGATCCCATGCTCGGGTGCGGCAAAGCTCCTTGCATCCAGCCCGCGGCCGTCACAGCCATTGCTTCACATCTATCCCCCGGGCCTCCCGGGGCCCGGGGTTCGGCGAGTCCCTGGCTCGTCGATGTCGTCGTGCAGCGCCCGACGTACGACGAACCGGGCTTCAGTCAGTCCATTACGACATCGGGTTCGCCCGACATGTTCGGGACCATCCTTTCCCCACGGAGCCGCCCTCACGGCTGACCGCGGGTAGCTCGCCTCACGTCCCTGGCCCGCGCGCGGGAGGTCCCGGTGCCCCGCGCACGGATCCGTTTCCATTAGGTTGTCACTGGGGATGGTCCAGATTCTCCTGCATCCGACGCGCGAAGTGGCGTGTCGGTTGACGAGTCGCGGCCGCTCGCGCACGGGCGCGGGAGCCGCCACGACCAGCGCGTCACTTCGTCTTCGTCTTGCTCGGCGCCGGCACGTTCGCCGCGAGCAGCGACACGCCACCCGAGCCGGTCTCCACATGGAGACGGCCTGCGCCGCCACCGGCCGTGCCGCGCAGGATGCCGGTGTCCTTCTCGTCGATCGTCATCGGCAGCTCGGAGCGGATGCCACCCGAGCCGGTCTCGATGTGGAGGCGCGCGCTCAACGTCGTCGGCAGCGACACGCGCACGCTGCCGGAGCCGGTGTCGATGTCGAGGTCCGGCGTGCTCGTCAAGAGGCCCATCTCCACGCCGCCGGAACCGGTGTCCACCTTGGCCCGCTTGGCGTCGACGCGCGCGAGATCGACCGAGCCGGTACCCGTGTCCACGAGCAGGTCCTCGGTGACGATGCCGTCGCCGGTGACGCCGCCCGAGCCCGTGTCGAGCCGCACGGAGGGCCCGTTCACGTCGTTCACCTTCACGCTGCCCGAGCCGGTGTCGACGTTCAGCTCGCCATCGAACTTGTTCACCTGCACGCCGCCACTCCCGAGGTCCAGCGCCAGCGTGCCGCGACAGTTCTCGGCCAGCGCGCCGCCCGATCCGCCGTCGAAGAGCACGCGGCCGTCGACGTTGTGGAGCTCGCCCGAGCCGGCGATCGAGTACACGGATACCTTGCGGCCCTTGGGCACGCGCACCACGATGTCGGCCCACGCCTCCGTGCCCGAGCCGCTGCCCTTCACCGTGAGCCTGTGGCCGCCCCAGCTGTTGTGGCCACCCCACGTGCCGTCGTCGCGGATGGTCGTGTTGGAGTTGGACCAGACCCCCATCGGCGGGTAGATGATCGTGCGGCCGGGGTAGAGCACGCGCAGCGTGGGCCGGCCGGCGAGCGCCTGGTCGCTCACGGTGACCTGGCCGGCGTCATGGCCCATCAGTGAGACCTCGACCTCGACCGCGCTCCCGGTCGCAGCCTCGATCCGCACCTCGCCGGCGGGGTCCCAGATGGCGACGTCGTCGCCGGTGAGCGTGTAGGTGCGCGCGGCGTGCGCGGGCGAGCTGAGCGCCGGCGCCAGCGCTAGCGCGCCGAGCAGCAGAGCGTGGCGGAGGGTCATGCGTCACCTGTCCTTACGAGAGGGGAGCCGGGTGGCCCGGGCGCCCGGGCGATACGAGCCGGGGCACGCGGGCCGTTTGTCCAAGACCTGTAGACGGACCCGGGGCTCGCGGGGTTGCACCGGGTGGGGCCCGGCAAGTGCCCGCCGCGCTGGTCGGTAGCCCGCCCGCGCACGGGATTCGCCGCTCGCCCAGGCGGCCCCATCGATTCCAACCTTGGGCGCGTGCCTCCGGTCCAATCCGGGGCAATGTCCGCAACCCTGACCTGGCATCCGACCTTGACCCTGGACCAAAGCGCCCTGCCCCAGAGCCTTGAGACCAGCGACGTGGTGCTGGCCGCGCGTGGCGACGCGCAGGCCTTTCGTCGCTTGTACGAGGAGAACGTCGACCGGGTGCACGCGCTCGCGCGGCGCATGGTGGGGTTCGAGCACGCGCCGGAGCTCACGCAGGACGTGTTCGTCCGCGCGTGGCAGAAGCTGCACACGTTCCGCGGCGAGGCGCGCTTCTCCACCTGGCTCCACCGGCTGGCGGTGAACCTCATCCTCAGCAAGCGTGCGGCGTTCGCCACCGAGCGCGCGCGCTTTATCGGGGACGACGAGGTCCTGAACCGCATCGAGACGCGGCCCGGCGGGCGCGACCACAATGTGGATTTCGACAAGGCCATCGCGCAGCTGCCGAACGGCGCGCGGATGATCTTCGTGCTGCACGACGTCGAGGGCTATCGCCACGAGGAGATCGCGGGGCTGCTCGGCGTGACCACCGGGACGACGAAGGCCCAGCTGCACCGCGCGCGCATGCTGCTGCGCGGGCACCTGGGCGCGTGAGTGGAGTGACGCGATGAACGATCAGGACCGTTTCACGGACCTCCTGTCCGACTACCTGGACCACGACCTGCCGCGCGGCGAGGCCGAGGCGCTGGAGCGCCACCTGGCCGAGTGTGCCGAGTGCCGTGACACGCTTGCGGCGCTCGAGCGCGTGAAGTCGCGCGCGGCCACGCTCGTGGACCCGCCGGCGCCGACCGATCTCTGGGCGGGGATCGCGTCACGAATCGGCACGGCGGGTTCCACGAGCGTCGAGCCGGTCCACGTGCGGCCCGTCCGGCGCGCGGCGGTGCACGAGCTCCCGGATCCGCGCCCGATGCGCGTCCACCGTCCGGCGTTCTGGTCGGTGCCGCAGTGGGCGCTCGCGGCCGCGGCGTTCGTCGCCGTGGCGCTGGCGCTGTCCTGGGCCATGCAGTCGCGGATGACGCCGGCGCTGCGGCAGGTGGCCGACGCGCCGCAGACGGCGCCGAGCACGGGCCCGACCGGCGGCACCGACGCGCAGCTCGCCCAGTTCGACGCGACCGCGATCGAGTCGGAGATCGGCCAACTCCAGCAGGCGCTCGACCGCGGCCGCGACAAGCTGGACCCGAAGACGGTGCAAGTGCTCGAAGAGAACCTGCGCATCATCCGCAAGGCCACCGAGGACGCGCGCCGGGCGCTCGAGCAGGATCCGGCGAATCGCGACCTGCGGCAGTACTTCGCCAGCTCCGTGACGTCGAAGCTCGACCTGGTGAAGCGCTCCGTCGCGCTGGCGGGGGTGTGACGATGCGCGCGCGCAGCCTTCGCGCCCTGTGGCCGCTCGCCCTCCTGGCCGCGCTGGTCGCGGTGCCGGCGTTCGCCGACCCGTGCGACAACGACAAGACCGCGGACCGCGTCATGCTGGAGGCGCAGCGGAAGGCCGAGCGCGCGCAGCACATCGCCGAGCAGATCGCCCGCCAGGCACAACACCAGGCCGAGATGGCCGCCGCGCGCGCGGCGTGGGCGGCGGACCATGCGTCCGAGCAGGACCAGCGCGAGGCCGAGCGCGTGCAGGCGCAGGCCGAGCAGGCGGCCGCCCGGGCGCAGCGCGACGCCGAGCGCTTGGCGCGCGAGGCCGAGCGGGCCGCGGAGCGCGCGGCGATCGGCGCCCCAGGTGTGGTGGTGACGAATGACGGCGTGCTGTACGTCGACGGGCCGCAGGTGCCATGGGACCAGGTGGAGTGGGTGGACGAGGCGCGCGCGCGCCGCATGCGCGAGCCCGTCACCACCGACACCACGCTGCCCGTGAGCCCCGGCATCACGCTTTCGCTCCGGAACCTCTCCGGCGACATCGTCGTCCGGGTTGGGAACCGCAGCGAGGTTCGTGTGTCCGCCGTGCACGACCGCAGGGACCAGCTGGTGGCGGCGATCCAGGACAGGCGGCTCAGGCTGGGCGTGCGCTCACCCGACGGCCCGCCGGCCGACGTGGACTGGAACATCACGGTGCCCGCATGGCTGCCGCTCGAGATCAAGGGCATCGAGAGCGAGATCGCCGTGACCGGCATGCGCGCTCCCGTGGTCGCGCAGTCGATGCGCGGCGACGTGCACGTGAGCAGCTGCCAGGGACCGATGGAGCTGAACTCGCTCGAGGGCGAGGTGCACGCCGAGGACGTGAGCGGCAACGTCACCGCGAGCTCGGTGAACAGCGTCGTCCGCATGGTCCGCGTGAAGGGCCCGATCGAGGCGCAGAGCATCAACGGCGACATCCAGATGGACGACGTGTCGTCGGCGGACGTCAGCGCCAGCACGCTGAACGGCGTGGTCTACTACGCGTCCAAGTACCAGGAGAAGGGGCGGTACGCGTTCTCGTCGCACAACGGCAAGCTCTACGTCGGCGTCGACAAGACACAGCCCATCAACGTGACCGTGTCGTCGTTCAACGGCCAGGTGGAGTCGTCGGTCGCGCCCATCCCGGTGCCGCCGACGGCGCCGTCCGCGCCCGCGCCGCCGTCGCCCCCGGCGGCCATGGTCTGGCGCAAGTGGAAGTGGTCGTGGCCCGCGGAGGCCGCATCGGCGACCGCTCCGCCCGCGCCCGCTTCGGGATCGCCGCGGCCGCGGTCCTCGCGGACGATGACGTTCACGCCGCGGCCCGAAACGCCGTACGCGCCGGAGCTGGAGCTGGAGTCGTTCGGCGGGCTGATCCAGCTCGCCTCGAGCAGCGACATCGAGCGCATGGTGCAGCTGCGGCAGGCGATGCGCGACAGCGCCGAGGCCGTGCGCAGGCTGGCCCGGCTGCGCGCCATCGGCCGGATGCACATGCACGACCGCACCGCGCCCGAGGCGAGGCCCGACGAGGATCCGGACAAGGATCCCGACAAGCACTGACGCGGACCCGACACCCCACGACCGCCGCCCGGAGGCCTCCGGACGGCGGTCGCGCTTTGTAGGCCAGCGCTCGCTCCGGGCATGTGTCCGGTCCTGGGACGGCATTTCCCAGAGCCGAACGGGACGAGGACTCGCCCCCGCGGCGCGAGGTCGCGATGAGCCAGTCCCGCCAACCACTTGCGCCATCCGGCGGCGTGGCGCGCTTCTTTCAATAGGGGCCACCGTTGGTCTTCCGAAGTGACGCCGGTCCCGTCCGCCGGGTGGCAGCTCGCGGCACGGGCCGGCGCCTCACCTTGGGACCGGCGCTCGCTCGCTGAAACTCAGGACCCTCCTCGGAGCCTCAAAGCACGTCGATGGACTTCCCGCGCGTCAAGCAGCCGAACCGCACCAAGCCCATGATCATCACCGCCGCGATCGTCCTGGTGGTGGGCACGGTGGGCCTGGCGCAGCTGCGCCCGGCGGCGCCCACGGTGGAGCGCGGCACACTGTGGATCGACACGGTGAAGAAGGGCGAGATGCTGCGTCAGGCGCGCGGCAACGGCACGCTCGTGCCCGAGGACCTGCGCGTGGTCTCGGCGCTCACCGCCGGCCGCATCGACCGCGTCCTCGTGCGTCCCGGAGCGCTTTGCGAGCTCAACACCGTGCTCCTCGAGATGAGCAACCCGGACGTGCAGCTCCAGTCGCTCGACGCCGAGCGCCAGGTGAAGCTCGCGGAGGCCGACCTGGCGAGCCTCAATGCCTCGCTCGAGTCGCAGCGCCTCGCCGCGGTGTCGACCGTCGCGCAGGCCCGGCGCGACGCCAACGAGGCGGAGCGTCTGCTGACAGTAGCCCAGCGGCTCGCGGGCGAGGGCCTCACCTCGACCATGGAGATCGACCGCGCGAAGGACAATCTCGCCGAGGCGAAGGAGCGCCTCACGAGCGAGACAGACCGCTTGAACCTGCTCACCGAGTCGCTCAAGGCCCAGCTGGCGCTGCGCCAGTCGGAGGTCGAGCGTCTGCGCGCGATCGCGCGCTTCCAGGTCGAGCGCGTGGCGTCGATGACCGTGCGCGCGGGGCAGAAGGGTGTGCTCCAGTCGCTGTCGCTCCAGCCCGGCCAGTGGGTGAATCCCGGACAGGAGCTCGCGCGCGTGGCGGGGCAAGAGCGGCTCAAGGCCGTCGTGCACGTGCCGGAGACGCAGGCGCGCGACCTGGCGGTGGGCCTGAAGGCCGAGGTCGACACGCGCAACGGCATCGTCCAGGGCCACGTCTCGAACGTGGACCCTGGCGCCACGAACGGCTCGGTCGGCGTGGACATCACGATCGACGGCGAGCTGCCGCGCGGCGCACGGCCCGACCTCTCGGTGGACGCCACGATCGAGCTCGAGCGGCTGCCCGACGTGGTCTACGTCGGCCGTCCGGCGGACGGCTCGAGCGAGACGACCGTGGGGCTGTTCGTGCTCGAGCCCGACGGCCGCTACGCGCACCGCGTGCAGGTGGCGCTCGGCCGCGGATCGGTGAACGCCATCGAGGTGCGCTCCGGATTGAAACCCGGCGACCAGGTGATCCTGTCCGAGATGGGACGCTGGGACGCCGTGGACCGCGTGAAGCTGCAGTAGTGACCCGCTCCCCGTGGGAGGAAGCATGACCGTGACGACGAACGATCGGGTGGCGTCGGCCGCCGCCAGGCAGGAAGGCTCGGGACGCCCGCTGCTGCGGCTCGAGGACGTGAAGAAGGTGTTCTACACGGATGAGGTCGAGACGCACGCGCTCTCGGGCGTGCACATGGAGATCTCGCGCGGCGAGTACGTGTCGATCTCCGGGCCGTCGGGCTGCGGGAAGTCCACGCTGCTCTCGATCCTGGGGCTCCTGGACACGGCCACCGAGGGCCAGTACTGGCTCGACGGCAAGCCGGTGCAGAACCTGGGATTCGCCGAGCGCGCGCGCATCCGCAACCGCGAGATCGGGTTCATCTTCCAGAGCTTCAACCTGATCGGCGACCTGTCGGTGTACGAGAACGTCGAGCTGCCGCTCACCTATCGCGGTATGGCGGCGACCGAGCGCCGGCGCCGCGTCGGCGAGGCGCTCGAGCGCGTGAGCATGGCGCACCGCTCGAAGCACCTGCCGAGCCAGCTCTCGGGCGGTCAGCAGCAGCGCGTCGCGGTGGCGCGGGCGCTCGCGGGCGATCCGCTGATCCTGCTCGCCGACGAGCCCACCGGGAACCTGGACTCGACGAACGGCGAGGCGGTCATGGACCTGCTGCGCGACCTGCACCAGCAGGGCAGCACGATCTGCATGGTCACGCACGACCCGAGGTTCTCGCGCTACGCCCAGCGCACGATCCAGCTCTTCGACGGCCGCGTCGTGGACGAGAAGCGCGGTCGCTGACCGCGCTTCGGCACCCATTCCGCTCCCGGGGAGTCCTTCCATGGACACGTTCATCCAGGACATCAAGTACGCGCTCCGGTCGCTCCGCCGCACGCCGGGCTTCACGCTCACCGTGATCGCGGTCATGGCGCTCGGGATCGGCGTCAACTCGATGATCTACGCGGTCGTCCACGGCACGCTGCTCGCCGACCTGCCGTTCCCACAGGTGGAGCGCATGGTGCGGGTGAAGGCGCAGAGCCCGCGCGAGAGGAGCGCGTTCTCGATGTCGGTGCCCGACACGCGTGATGTGATGGAGCGCGTGTCGTCGCTGCGGGCGACCTCCGCCTGGAACGAGTTCAGCGCCTTCTTGGCCGCGGGCGACGAGCCGCAGCGTTATCAGGGCACGCTGGCGACGTCCGGGCTGGCGGAAGCACTGGGCGTCACGCCGCAGATCGGCCGCTGGTTCACGCCCGAGGAGTGCCGTATGGGCGCCGCGTACGTGCCCGTGGTGCTGGGCGGCAAACTCTGGCGCGAGGCGTTCCACGCCGATTCGAAGATCCTCGGCGCGACGCTGCGCGTGAACGGCCGCGCGCGGACCGTCGTCGGTGTGATGCCGGAGAGCTTCCGCTTCCCGGAGACGAGCGACGTGTTCGCCCCGCTGGCGATGAACGACACCAGCGACTCGCGCGGGGCGCACTACCTGAACGTGGTCGCCCGCCTGGCGCCGGGCCGCACACGCGCCCAGGCGCAGGGCGAGCTGGACGCGCTCTCGCACCAGCTCGCGCACGACTACAAGGACACGAACGACAAGATCAGGCTCGTCGCTCTGGATTTCCGCGACGACATGATGGCCGACGTCCGGCTCCAGATGATCATGCTGTCCCTGGCCGTGACGTTCGTGCTGCTCATCGCCTGCGCGAACGTCGCGAACCTGCTGCTCGCGCGTGCCACGGCACGCCAGCGCGAGATCGGCGTGCGCATCGCGCTCGGCGCGAGCCGCGCCCGGCTCACGCGGCAGATGCTCACCGAAAGCCTGCTGCTGGCGCTGGCCGGCGGCGCGATCGGCCTCGTGCTCGGTGACTGGGGCATGCGGGTCACGGTCGCGAGCATCCCCGAGCCGCTGCCCTACTGGATGAAGTTCCAGCTGGACCCGATCGTGCTGCTGGCGGTGCTGGGTGCGACGGTGTTCGCCGGGCTCGCGTTCGGGCTCGCCCCCGCGCTCCAGGCCACGAGGGGCGATGTGCTGACGCCGCTGCGCGAGGGCAGCGCCGGTTCCGGCGAGAGCCGCGCACGGCACCGCATGCGCGGAACGCTGGTCGTGACCGAGATCGCGCTCGCGGTGCTGCTGCTCATCGGCTCCGGGCTCATGATCCGCAGCTTCCTGTGGCAGACGGAGCAGCGGGCGGCGCTGCGCACGCACGGCGTGCTCGTCGGCTCGGTGCTGCTGCCGGTGGCGCTCTACAAGGACGACACGGCGAGGGTGGGGTTCTTCAGCGAGTTCCGCGACGAGTTGCGCTCCCTGCCCGGCGTCACCGCCGTGGGTGGCATCGCCAACCTGCACCTCGGCACGGGCCAATGGCGAACGTCGATCCAGCGCGAGGGGATCGACGCCGACGACCAGCCCGACAGCCAGTCGCCGCTCGTGTCGTTCAACATCGCCACCCCGGGCTACTTCGATGCGGTGGGCATGCAGATCGTTGCCGGGCGCGACTTCACCGGCGCCGACGGCGCGAACGCGCCGCGGGTGGCGATCGTGAACACCGTCGCCGCGCGCAAGCTGTGGCCGAACCAGGACCCGATCGGAAAGCGCTGGCGCGGCGACAGGAACGACGCGAAAGGCTGGGCCACGGTGGTGGGCGTCGTCTCGAGCGTGCGTCAGCACGTGCGCTCCGGCGACGAAGCGATCGGTGAGGTGATCGTGCCGCAGGCCCAGTACGGGAACCAGACGATGGTCTGGGCGATCCGCACTTCCGGGCCGCCGGCGGCGCTCGCCACGCCGGTGCGCCGGCTCCTCCACGAGCGCGACCCCAACCTCGTCTTCGCCGACGCGCGGACGTTCGACGAGCAGCTGCGCCGCGCGGTCTGGGAGCCGCGCGTGTACGCGCAGTTGTTCGGTGTGTTCTCGGCCCTTGCGCTGATCATCGCCGCGCTCGGCATCTATGGCGTCATGGCGTACTCGGTGGCGCAGCGCACGCGCGAGATCGGCATCCGCATGGCGCTCGGCGCCGCGCGCGCCGACGTGCAGCGGCTCGTGGTCGGCCAGGCGCTGCGGCTCACGCTGCTGGGCTCCGGTCTTGGACTCGCGTCCGCCTTCGCGCTCACCCGGTTCATGCAGAGCCAGCTGCACGGCGTCCGCGCCGACGACCCGCCCACGTTCGTCGGCGTCACGCTGATCCTCGCCCTGAGCTCGGCGGCCGCCGCCTGGCTGCCCACCGCGCGCGCCGTGCGCGTGGACCCCGTCGTCGCGCTGCGCCACGAATAGGAGTCGTGCCATGGACATCCTGATCCAGGACGTGAAGTTCGCGCTGCGCTCGCTGCGCCGCTCCCCGGGGTTCACCGCCGTGGTCGTGGCGGTGATGGCGCTCGGCATCGGCGTAAACACGATGATCTTCTGCATGGTCTACGGCGTCATGATCCGGCCGTGGCCGCTGCCGCAGTTCGACCGCGTGCTCACCGTCAACGAGGTGAACAAGTCGAAAGACATCCAGCGCGCCGGCGTGTCGTGGCTCAACTGGCAGGACCTTCGCCACGAGCTCAAGTCGTACGAATCGATCGGCGGCTTCTGGGAGAACGGCGGCCAGGTGACGATCGGCGACGAGCCCGAACGGCTCCACGCGTCCGTCATCACCGCCGGGCTGCTGCCGTCGCTGGGACTCAAACCGCAGCTCGGCCGCAACTTCACCGACGACGAGAACGTCTACACCCAGAACTGGACGACGGTCATGATCAGCGACCGCGTCTGGCACCGCCGCTTCGGAGGCCGCGACGACGTGCTCGGCAAGACCGTGAAGCTCAACGGCCGCACGCGCGCGATCGTCGGTGTCATGCCGCCGAACTTCAACTGGCCGGAGATCTCCGACTTCTTCATCCCGGCGGCGATCATCCCGGACGAGGGCAAGGACCGCGACGACCACGTGCTCCAGATCACGGCGCGGCTCAAGCCCGGCGTGACGAAGCAGCAGGCCGAGGCGGAGATCGAGACCATGTACGCCCGGCTCGTGAGGGCGAACCCGGTCGCGCTGAAAGGCTGGAGCGCGAACGTGCAGGGCTTCGCCGACCGCTGGCGCGACGACATCCGCACGATGATGACGATCATGTCGCTGGCGGTCGCGTTCGTGCTGCTCATCGCCTGCGCGAACGTCGCGAACCTGATGCTGGCCAGGGCCGCCTCGCGCAAGCGCGAGATCAGCGTCCGGCTCGCGCTCGGCGCGTCGCGCGCGCGCGTCGTGCGCCAGCTGCTCACCGAGAGCCTGATCCTGTCACTCACCGGGGCCGCCGTCGGCGTGGCGCTGGCGATCCTCGGGAACAAGCTCTGGATCGGCATGATCCCCCTCGAGCTGCCGTTCTGGATGAAGTTCCAGGTCGACGTGCCGGTGCTCCTGTTCACCGTCGTCGTGGCCACGTTGTCCGCGGTGGTGTTCGGGCTGGTGCCGGCGCTGCAGTCGTCCGACACGCGGCTCTCCGAGGCGATCCGCGAGGGCAGCGCGCAGGGCGGCCAGAGCCGCGCCCGGCACCGCGCGCGCAGCGCCCTGGTCGTGGCCGAGGTCGCGCTGTCGCTCACGCTGCTCGTGGCCTCGGGCCTCATGATCCGCAGCTTCTTCAACCGGATCGACAGCGAGAAGCTGGTGCGCGCCGAGGGCGTGGTCACGGCGCAGTTCCTGCTGCCGATCGCGACCTGGCCGAGCGATTCGGCGCGCCGCGAGTTCTGCGACCGCGTCTACCCGCTGGCGCGCGAGCTGCCCGGCGTCCGGACGGCGTCGCTCACCACCGTGCTGCCGCTCAATCGCAACGACAACACGACGCGCATCGTCTCCGAGACCGGCAAGTACAACGACACGGAGCGCGGGTTCGAGACGAACTTCACCGAGATCTACCCGGACTACTTCGCGGCGCTCGGCATCCCGATCCGCAACGGACGCGATTTCACCTGGGACGACGGGCCCAACGCGCCCGCCGTGGTGATCGTGAACAAATCGCTGGCACACACGCTGTGGCCGAATGAGGACCCGATCGGCAAGCGGCTCAGGCCCGTCATGGACGAGCGCAAGCTCGGCTGGCGGACGGTCGTCGGCGTGGTGGCGGACATCCCGCAGAACCTCGAGGACAACGAGCACCCGCGGCCGCAGGCGCTGTTCGCGCCACACCGCCAGGAGCCCGACCAGTCCCTCACCTGGGTGCTGTATACGGACGGCTCGGGGCTGTCGGCGTTGAAGCCGTTGCGCCGGATGATGCGCGAGCAGGCGCCGGACGTGCCGCTTCTCGAGGCGCGCACGCTGCATGAGCACGTCCAGTTCTCGGTGTGGACGAGCCGGCTCTTCGGCTCGCTCATGGCGGTGTTCGCCGTGCTGGCGCTGATCATCGCCGCGGTCGGGTTGTATGGCGTCATGGCGTACTCGGTGGCGCAGCGCACGCAGGAGATCGGCATCCGCATGGCGCTCGGGGCGCAGGGCCGCGACGTGGTCAGCCTGGTCGTCGGCCAGGCCATGCGGCTCACGCTCATCGGCTCGGGGATCGGCCTCGCCGCGGCGTTCGCGTTGACGCGGGGCATGACGTCGCAGCTCTTCGGCATCTCCGCCACGGATCCGCCCACGTACGTGATGGTGGCGGCGATCCTCGCCGTGTCCTCGGTGCTCTCGGCCTGGGTGCCGGCCTACCGCGCGACACGCGTGGACCCGATGCGCGCGCTGCGGTGTGACTAGCCGAGGCGCTCCGCCAGGAGGTCTGCGATGAGCCACGCCCTCGACATGCTGGTCCAGGACATCCGCTTCGCGGTCCGCTCGCTGCGCCGCGCGCCGCTGTTCGTGCTCACCGTGCTGGTGATTGTGTCGCTCGGCACGGGAGTGGCGAGCGCGATGTTCGGGATCGTCCATCATCTGCTCGTGCGGCCTTTCGACGTGCCCGGCCGTGAACGCGTCGTGCTGTTCGCCGATCGCGCGCTCGCGCGCGGCGAGGTGCGGGGCGGGATCTCGGAGGCGCGCTTCGCCGCCTACCGGCGCGGCTCGACGCAGCTCGAGCGGATCGAGGCGTTTGGCTACGACGACGCGGTGCTCGAGCAGCGCGACGGTTCGGAGTGGCTGGACGCGGCGCGGGCCACGCCGGGGATGTTCGCGACACTCGGCGTCATGCCCCGCGAGGGGCGCCTGTTCTCGGCCGCCGACGGCGCCCCGGGCGCGCCGGCCGTGGCGCTCGTTTCGGAGCGGTTCGTGCGCGCGCACGGGGCGGGGTTGTCGATCGCGGGCCGGACGGTGCGCATCGACGGGACCCCGACCACGATCGTGGGCGTGATCCCGGCGGCGGGCGAGCTGCCGGTGGGCGTGGACCTGTGGCGGCCGCTCGCGATCCGCGCCGACGCCGCGCGCGACGAGCGCCCGCTCCAGGCCGTGGCGCTGCTGCGCCGCGGCGCGTCGCTGGCCGGCGCGCGATCGGAGCTGCTCGCCATCGGACGCGAGGAGTCGAAGCGGTTCCCCGCCACCGACGCCGGCCTCACGCCCCAGGTGCAGCCGATCGCCCGGGGCATCCTCGACCCGATCTCGCCGATGTTCGAGCGGATCGCCTGCGCCGCGGTGCTGCTCACGCTGCTCGTGGTCACCGCGAACCTGGCCGGGCTCCAGCTCGCGCGCGGGGCCGCGCGCCGGCGTGAGTGGGCGGTGCGCGCCGCGATCGGCGCCACGCCGGCGCGGCTCTCGCGCCAGAGCATGGTCGAGAGCCTGGTCCTCACCGGCGCCGGCGGCCTGCTCGCCTGGTGGATCGCGACGCTCACGGTGCGCGCCGTGCAGGATTCGATGACGCCGGACGTCACGCGCTTCATCCCGGGGTGGAGCGGGGTCGGCGTCGACGGCACGCTGCTCGTGTTCGTGGTCGGCGTGACGCTGCTCACGGGCGTGGCGTTCGGCTGGGTGCCCGCGCTGCACGCGGGACGCGCGCCCGCGGCGCTCGCGCTGCACGGCGGCGGGCCGGGCACGCTGGCCGCGGTGCACGCGCGCTCGCGCGCCGTGCTGGTGATCGCCGAGGTGGCGCTGTCGCTCACGCTGCTCGTGGGCGGCGTGCTCATGCTCGATGGCTTTCGCCGGCTCGGGGGCACGTCACTCGGCTTCGAGCCGCGCGGCGTGCTCACGTTCCAGGTCGTCCTGCGCCCGCCCGACTACCCCGACGACGCGTCGCGCGTCGCGTTCCACGGCCGGCTGCTCGAGCGGCTGGCGGCGCTCCCCGGCGTGGAGGGCTCGGCGATGATCAGCCGCCTACCGTCGTCGGGCAGCGCGGGCACGCTGCCGGTCGCGCCGGAGGGCGGCGCGCGCACGCCGGACGCCGCGCTCCGTGCCACGCCGCGGATCGTCACGCCGCGCACGTTCGACGTGCTCCGGCTGCCGGTCGTCCGCGGCCGCGCCGTGAACGGCGACGATGGGACGGAGGCACCCGCGGTGGCGCTCGTCAACGAGTCGCTCGCGCGACGTGCCTGGCCGGGTCTCGACCCGGTCGGCCGCCACCTCACCCTGGCCTCGCGCGAGGTCTCGGTCGTGGGCGTGGTCCGGGACGTCAAACGCAACTGGTACGAGCGCGACATTGCCAGCATGGTCTATCTGCCGGACGCGCAGTGGGGCGCCGCCACCATGCAGGTGCTGCTGCGCGCCGACGCGGGGCGCGACCCGGCGCTGCTCTCGGCGTCCGCGCGGCGAGTGCTCGCCGCGCTCGACCCGCGCGTGCCCGCCCAGCGCATGATCCCGCTCGACCGCCACCTTGCCGAGGTCACGTCGGGCGTGCGCGTGGGCGCCATGATCATGTCGTGGCTCGGCGTGTTCGCACTGGCGCTCGCGGGCATCGGCCTGCACGCACTGATCGCCTACCACGTCGCGCAACGCGCCCCAGAGTTCGGCGTGCGCATGGCGCTCGGTGCGCGGCGCGAGGACATCCTCGCGCTGGTGCTCCGCGAAGGATGGCGATTGTTGCTCATGGGAATGTCGCTCGGGCTGCCGCTCGCCGTGGCGCTCGGCGCCGTCATGACCGCGACGCTGTTCGGTGTGGTGCGCCCCGACCCGATCGCGCTCTCGGGCGTGCTGCTTCTGCTCGTGGTCGCGGCCCTTCTCGCGCTCGCAGCCCCCGCATGGCGCGCGAGCCGGCTGGATCCCGTGGATGCCCTGCGCCGTGAATGAGACCACCCGTTGCTCCCCGCGACCCGCTCCCCGATGGAGTCGCCCCATGGTCCGACTGCACATGCTCCACTCACTGCTGCTCGCCGCGGCGACGCTGGCGGCGGCCCCCGCCGCGTTCGCGGCGGATGACGCGAAAGTCCTGTTCGATCGCGGCTACCTCCGTCGCGCGAGCGCCGAGTGCGACAAGCGGCTCGCGGCGGATCCCAAGGACGTCGAGGCGGAGGCGATGCTGTCGCGCATCCGCTCCGAGCAGGGCGACAAGCAGGGCGCGATGAAGCTCGCCACCGGCGCCGTGGCGGCCGATGCCAGGAACGCGGACGCGCAGTATGCGCTGGCCGAGGTGTACGGACGCGAGCTGCGCGACGCGAGCGTGTTCCGGCAGCCGGGCCTCGCGGGCAAGATGCGCAAGGCCGCCGAGGCGGCGCTCGCGATCGACCCCGATCATCTCGACGCGCTCGAGATCTCGTCCGACTTTTATCGCTACGCGCCCGGCATCGTCGGCGGCGACAAGAACAAGTCGGTCGAGTACGTGGACCGCATGGTGAAGGTGGATCCGGTGGTGGGGTGGATCAAGCGCGCCGAGATCGCGATGGAGGGCAAGGACAAGGACACGGTGCGGGCGGCCGAGTGCTACCGGCAGGCCGCGGCGGCGGAACCGACGAGCGCACGCGCCGAGGTGGCGCTCGCGAGCTGGCTGCTCCAGCCGTGGCGTGACCCGGCGCAGTCCGAGAAGCTGGCGCTCGCCGCGGTGCAGGCGGAGCCGTGGCGGACGGGCGGCTGGCAGGTGCTCGCGGCGCTCTATTCGTACCAGGAGCGGTGGAAGGACCTGGACGACGTGCTCGCGAGCTCCGAGGCCGCGGAGCCCACGCACTTGGCACCCTGGTTCACCGCAGGCCGGCAGATCCTGAACGCCGGCAAGGACCCGGCCCGGGCCGAGGGCTACCTGCGCCACTACCTCACGCGCGAGCCCGAGATCGGCAGCCGCAGCTGGGCCATGGCGCGATGGCAGCTGGGGCTCGCGCTCGAGCGGCAGGGCAAGAAGCCCGAGGCGGTGGCCGAGCTGGAGACGGCCGTGAAGCTCGACCCCAAGCTCGACGACGCGAAGAAGGACCTGAAACGCCTGCGCGGCTAGAAACGCCACGGGAGGACACGACATGACCACATCATCCACGTCCGCGAGCACCGCCGTGACCCGTCCGCTGGACGTCGATCCGCTCGTCCGGCTGCGCGGCATCGAGAAGAGCTTCGATCACGGCGCCGGCCGGTTCCACGTGCTCAGGCGGATCGACCTCGACGTACGGCCCGCCGAGTTCGTGTCCGTGATGGGCCCGTCGGGCGCGGGCAAGTCCACGCTGCTCCACCTGCTCGGGCTCCAGGACAGCGAGTGGACGGGGGAGTACGTGTTCGCGGGCGTGCCGGTCGGGCCGATGGACCCGAAAGCGCGCGCACGGCTTCGGAACGAGAACATCGGGTTCGTGTTCCAGAGCTACCACCTGCTGGACGAGCTGACGGTGGCGGAGAACCTGGACGTGCCGCTCTCGTACCGGGACGTCAAGCGCCCGCAGCGGGAGTCGCTCGTGGCCGAGGCGCTCGATCGCTTCGGCCTCGCGGCACGCGCGCGGCTCTACCCGCGCCAGCTCTCCGGCGGGCAGCAGCAGCTGGTGGGGATCGCCCGCGCGCTCGTCTCCAAGCCGCGGCTGCTGCTCGCCGACGAGCCGACCGGCAATCTGCACTCGGAGCAGGCGCGCGAGATCATGCAGCTCTTCCGCGAGCTCAACGCCGCCGGCATGACGATCGTGCAGGTGACGCACTCCGAGGACAACGCCCGCCACGGCACGCGCGTGGTGCGCCTGCGCGACGGCTGGATCGACGCGGACGAGGGGCGCTAGTTGCGATGATCCACGGCCGCGGCCACAGTGCGCGGCGTGAGCGACGATCCGCGAGAGCCCGCGCCGACGGGGCCCATGTCACCCGCGAGCGAATCGGGCATCGATCTCGACGACGCGGGCTACGTCCCGCCCGACCCGGACGAGGCGCTCCCCGTGGAACTGGGCCGTGTCGGCGACGTGCTGCCGTGGAGCACGATGATCGTCCTCCTCGTCTGGGGCCTGATCTTCCTCTGGTTCGCGGTGCGCGCGCAGATGGAGTTGAACGCCGCCTTCGTCGCATGGGGCGCCAACGTCGGCGGGCGGCCGCCGCTCGAGACGGCGTGGCGGTTCCTTGCCTCGACGTTCCTCCACGCGGGGGCGCTGCACGTGGGGTTGAACGCGGTGAACCTGCTGCTGTTCGGCTCGAGCGTCGAGGCGGTGTTCTCGGGCGGGTCGTTCTGGATCGTCTACGTGCTGGGCGGCGCCGCCGCCTCGATGGGGAGCGCGGCGTGGCACGCATGGCGCGATCCCGTCGCCGATCATCTGAGCGTCGGCGGCTCAGGCGCCATCTTCGCACTGGGCGGCGCGCTGCTCGCGTCCTCCATCCGCCTCCGGGCGCGGCTCGCCGTGGGCCGTGCGCGCGCGCTCGCCGCAGGCGCACTCTTCCTGCTCACGCAGAGCCTCGTGGCGGGCTTCTCGCACCTCGGCACCGACAACGCCGCGCACGCCTCCGGGCTCGCGGCGGGGTTCGTAATCGGCGTGCTGCTGCCGGTGTCGGAGCGGCTCGGCGGCCCGCGCGAGCCCGTGGCGGTCGAGGTCGCGGGCGTGGCCGCGCTCGTCACGGCGATCGTCGCGCTTGCGGTCGCCGTGGCCTCGGGCCTGCGAGCGGGCTATTGAGGCCCACCGCGCGCCGCGGTCGGTCTGCTAAAATCGCTCGCGCCACGTGCCGACGACACGCCGCACGAGCCCGACATGACCATGACGCCACGCCCTCGGTCCGAACGCCTGCGGCCGCGCCTCCGCGCGGCGGGCGGCGCGCTGCTGCTCGCGCTTGCGCTCGGCCCAGCGGGTGCGGCGAGCCTGCCCGAGCTGACACCGGCGCCGCGCTCGTCGCGCTTCACCTGAGAGCCGATCAAGGTCCCGTCGGGACCTGTCACGGACTCGGAGTTCGCGCTCTTCCACATGCAGCGCGCGCTCTACGACCCGGTCGATCCGCGGCTCCTGGGCTCGCTCACGCCCGATCTCCAGTACCGGGTGAACGGCGAGGTTTATCGCTTCGGCGCGGAG
>Ga0306920_100001721_pt1 | contig 27189 bp, 24 predicted proteins | sample flu12Cox44000170_FD_204666 | JGI IMG/M metagenome (GOLD analysis project Ga0306920, IMG submission 204666) | Lab enrichment of tropical soil microbial communities from Luquillo Experimental Forest, Puerto Rico - flux4day.12C.oxic.44.000.170 (v2)... | ecosystem: Environmental > Terrestrial >... | reverse complement strand
ATCTGCCAGACTCGGACACCGGCCGCTCGAGGAGCCGCTGCCACAGCCACGACGAAGCCCAGGAGAAGGATCGTGTAGTGCAGCAGACTCGACATCGCATAGGGCACACCGCGCCCTAGGGGCAGGCGCCACGACTCCGCGGCGAGGTGGGCCTTGGTCTCGAGCTGGGCGGCCGCGATGCGCTGGGTCATCGTCGGGAGCCCAGTTTCGATGGCGAAGAAGGCCGGGGTGGGCGCGACGCGCTCCTCCAGCCCGCGCAGCACGGTCATCAGGCGAATCGGCCTATAATAGCGGCCTTCTTGGAGGGCATGTGATGCAAGGGCAAGCAGACCTCGGCGAGGCCGTCCAACTGCGTATGGATGACTCTTCAGATCGGCCTTGCCTTGCGCGCCAGCCTCCTGGAGCGGTCACGCGAGCCCGTGAGTTCTTGCGGGTCACCTCGCTGGTGACGATGACGCCCTGGCTGCTGCACGAGGACCTCGATGCCACGGGCGACCGTTCTCCTCGCTGACGATCATCCCGTAGTTACCGAGGGGCTCGTCAAGCTCCTGGGGAGCGAGTTCACCCTCGTTGGCACCGTGGCCGACGGCCCCGGATTGCTCGAGGCGGCTCGGAAGCTCCGCCCCAATGTGATCGTGACCGACGTCACCATGCCTCGCATGGGCGGGCTCGACGCGACTCGCCGGATTCGCGCCGAGGGCATCCCCTCGAAGGTGATTCTTCTAACCGTGCACGCCGACGTCCGGCTGGCGGCCGAAGCGCTGCGGGCCGGAGCGGAGGGGTTCGTGGTGAAGGACGCCGCTGGGGAGGAGCTCATCGGCGCCATCCGCGAAGTGCTCCGCGGTCGAACGTACCTGGCACCTCGTCTCGCGCCGGACGTGCTCGCGATTCTTGCGAAGCCGGAGCGGGCGGGCGAGAAGCTGACCTCCCGGCAGGGTGAGGTGCTGCGGCTGATTGCGGCGGGCCGGACCATGAAGGAGATCGCCGCTGCGCTGGGACTGTCGACCCGCACCGTCGAGGGCCACAAGTATCAGATGATGCAGGCGTTGGGTGCGGAGACCACGGCCGACCTCATCCGCTACGCCATCGAGCACGGTCTCGCCACGCCGCCTCACAAGTAGCTAGCGCTCGCTGCCCCCGGGACTTCTCCGGGGGTCCCCCGCGATTCTCCGAATAGCGCGGGTGCCGCACGGCACCTAGACTCCCCGGCATGCGCCCTTCGCGCGGATTCCTGGCTGAAGGCACTCCAACCATCGCGGCGGAGCTGCAGAGGTTGCGCGCCGCCGAGGACCCATGCTCGCAAACCCCAGAGGGAGGGCACCTTCGATGAATGCGCACGTGAGACTTCCCGGTTACATGCTGGCGCTCCTGACGGCGATGCCGGCGATCTTCGGCGCGCTCGCCCCCGCGCACGCCGTCGACAAAAAACCCAACATCGTGGTCATCTGGGGCGACGACATCGGCACCTGGAACGTCGGCGCATACACGAACGGCATGATGGGTCGGACGCCCAACATCGACTCCATCGCCAAGGAAGGCGTCCTCTTCACCGATCACTACGGCCAGCCGAGCTGCACGGCGGGCCGCGCCGCGTTCATCATGGGGCAATTGCCCATTCGCACCGGCATGACGACCATCGGCATTCCCGGCTCGACGCGCGGGATCCAGAAGAGCGATCCTACACTCGCGGAAGTGCTCAAGTCGCAGGGCTATGCCACGGCCCAGTTCGGCAAGAACCATCTGGGCGACCGCAACGAGTTCCTGCCCACGGTGCACGGTTTCGACGAATGGTTCGGGAATCTCTATCACCTGAATGCCGAGGAGGAGCCGGAGCAGCTCGACTATCCGGGGCAGAAGAATCCGGACTACAAGACGAAGTTCGGTCCGCGCGGCGTGCTGCATACCTGGGCGACCAGTACCGATGATCCCACCGTGGATCCAAAGTTCGGAAAGGTCGGGATGCAGAGAATCCAGGACACGGGTCCCCTCACGCGTAAGCGCATGGTCACCTTCGACCAGGAAGTGACGGACGAGACGCTGAAGTACCTGGACCGGGTGGGCAAAGGGGACAAGCCCTTCTTCATCTGGTTCAACTCCACCGCCATCCACATCTGGTCCCATCCCAATCCCAAGTACGTCCAGATGGCGGTGGACGAGGGGCGCGCGGAGGAGGACGTCGTGCGGGCCAAGATGCTCGAGCACGACGAGCAGGTGGGCAGCATCCTCAAGAAGCTCAAGGACCTCGGCATCGACAGCAACACAATCGTCATATACAGCACGGACAACGGCAACGAATTCCTCTTCTATCCCGATGGCGGCTACGCCCCGTTCCGCGGCGAGAAGGGAACGACCTGGGAAGGCGGGCTGCGTGTGCCCTGCCTAATTCGCTGGCCAGGGCAGATCCCGCCCGGTCGCACGGCGAACGGCATCCAGAACCACGAGGACGTGTACGTCACCCTCGCCGCGGCCGCGGGAGTGCCGAACCTCAAGAGCGATCTGCTCAAGGGCTACGCGATGAATGGCACGACCTACAAGGTTCACCTGGACGGCTACAACAACCTCGACTACTGGACGGGCAAGAGCGAAAAATCCGCCCGGCGGGAGATCTTCTACTACGACGAGACCGACCTGATGGCGATTCGCGTGGACGCATGGAAAATGCACATCGGCGTCAAGCACCACGGCAACTGGTGGGATGAGAAGTCCTACCCGAGTGTGCCCTACGTGGTGAATCTCTTGATGGATCCGCTGGAGAAGGTGACGCCAGATTCAGAAGAGTGGCAGTACGCCGCGCGCAAATTCGTGGCGCAGAAGCTCTGGGCGCCCACCGCCGCGGTGCCCTTCATCACGGAGCATCTCAAGAGCCTGCAAGAGTTCCCGCCGAGCCAGGGCGCCGACACCCTCAGCATGAAGAAGGCCGTCGATGCGGCCATGAAGAAGCTGGAGAACCCCCGGGGGAGCAGCAACTAAGATCCCTCGAGCCTTGATGCGCAAGTTCCTGTGCACTGAATGGGAGGAGCGAGACTTATGACGACGGAACAGATCCGACTCAAGGAAGCCCGGGAAGACAAGGCGCCATGGAAGAAGTGGGGCCCCTATCTCAGCGAGCGACAGTGGGGCACGGTGCGCGAGGACTACAGCGAGGGCGGCGATGCCTGGGACTACTTCACCCATGACCAGGCGCGCTCGCGGGCCTATCGATGGGGTGAGGACGGGCTCGCGGGCATCTCCGATGATCGGCAACTGCTCTGCTTCGCGCTGGCCCTGTGGAACGGCAAGGATCCCATCCTCAAGGAGCGCCTGTTCGGCTTGACGAACAGCGAGGCGAACCACGGCGAGGATGTGAAGGAGTATTACTTCTACCTCGACTCCACGCCCACGCATTCGTACATGAAGTATTTGTACAAGTACCCTCAGGCGGCCTATCCATACGGCGACCTGATAGAGACCAACCGGCGCCGGGGCCGCCAGGAGTTCGAGTACGAGCTGCTGGATACGGGCATCTTCGACCAGGATCGCTACTTCGACGTGTTCGTGGAATACGCCAAGGCCTCCCCCGAGGACGTCCTCATCCAGGTCACGGTCTGGAACCGGGGGCCGGAGCGGGCCACGCTCCACGTGCTGCCGACGCTCTGGTTCCGCAACGTGTGGTCCTGGGCGGGCGACACGCCACGCCCGTCGCTTCGGCGGGCAGCGGGCAATGGCGTGATCGCAGCTTCGCATCCCGAGTTCGGCGAGCGGCGCTTCCATGCCGAGGGCGCCTCGGCGCTACTCTTCACCGAGAACGAGACCAACCACGAGCGTCTCTTCGGGTCACCCAATCGGACGCCCTACGTCAAGGACGGGATCGACAGCTACATCGTCCACGGCTGCCGCGAGGCGGTGAATCCCGAGCAGCAGGGAACGAAGGCCGCGGCTCACTATCCCCTCACGATAGAAGCTGGGGCATCGAGGATGCTTCGCCTGCGCCTCTCCGACGTGGCGCCCGCCGTATCGGCGGGGCCGTTCGGGAGCGGCTTCGACGCCGTCATGCGGAGCCGCCGGCAGGAAGCGGACGAGTTCTATGCCGCGGTGATCCCGTCCGCCCTGAGCGCCGACGCGGCCAACGTGATGCGCCAGGCCCTGGCGGGGATGCTCTGGTCCAAGCAGTTCTACCACTACGACGTCGACCAGTGGCTCACCGAGCGGGGCGCCGATCCGTTCAAGCCGAAGCGGCGTGCCGCTCCTCGTAACGACCAGTGGCACCACATGTACAACGCCGAGATCCTGTCGATGCCGGACAAGTGGGAGTACCCCTGGTACGCCGCCTGGGACCTGGCCTTCCACGTCCTCGCCCTCACCCTGGTGGACGAGGACTTCGGCAAGGGGCAGCTGGACCTGATGCTCGGAGAGAACTACCTTCACCCCAGCGGCCAGCTGCCCGCGTACGAGTGGAACTTCGGCGACGTCAACCCGCCCGTGCACGCGTGGTCGACCATCTTCACGTACCGTCTACAGAAGGCCCGGCTCGGGCAGGGTGACGTCGATTGGCTCGAGCGCGCCTTCCACAAGCTGTCGCTGAACTTCACCTGGTGGGTGAACCGCAAGGACCGCTCCGGGAACAACGTCTTCGAGGGCGGCTTCCTGGGGCTGGACAATATCGGAGTCTTCGACCGCAGCGCTCCGCTGCCGACCGGCGGGTACTTGGAGCAGGCCGACGGCACCGCGTGGATGGCGCTCTACTGCCAGAACATGCTCGAGATCGCCATCGAGCTGACCCTCGCCCGTCCTGCCTATGTGGACATGTGCGTCAAGTTCGTCGAGCATTTCCTGTGGATCGCCTCGTCGATGGTGCACGCGGGCCAAGACGTCGGGATGTGGGACGAAAAGGACGGGTTCTTCTACGACGTGCTCCGGCTGCCGGACGGCGGGGCCCAGCGCCTGAAAGTGCGCTCCATGGTCGGGCTGCTCCCCTTGTGCGCGGTCACCGTGTTCGACCGAGAGCTCAAAGAGAAGTACCCGGAGATGGGAGAGCGCTACCGGCGGTTTCTCGCCGCGCGCCCGGAGCTGAGCGCCAACATTCACGACCCGGGCAAGCCTGGCCACGAGGGCCGCTTGCTCGCCGCCGTCCTGGACGAAACCAAGCTCCGCCGAGTGCTGGCCACGATGCTCGACGAGAAGGAGTTCCTGAGTCCCTACGGCCTGCGGTCCATCTCGCGCTACCACGCCCAGCATCCCTACGTGTTCCGGGTGGGAGGGCAGGAATACGGGGTCTCGTACCTGCCGGCGGAATCCGACACCGGCATGTTCGGCGGCAACTCCAACTGGCGCGGACCGATCTGGATGCCGGTGAACCTGCTCATCATCCGCGCTCTGGTGCAGTACTACACGTACTACGGCAATACGCTCACGGTCGAATGTCCCACGGGCTCCGGGCGGCACATGAATCTGTATCAGGTCGCCGAGGACCTCACCGGCCGGCTGGCCAGCATCTTCCAGCGGGACCGCCAGGGCCGGCGGCCGGTATACGGAGGAGCGCGAAAGTTTCAGGAAGATCCCCACTGGCGCGACTATCTGCTCTTCTACGAATACTTCCACGGAGACAACGGGGCGGGTCTCGGAGCGAGCCACCAGACGGGATGGACCGGGGCCGTCGCCCGGGCCATGCACCTGTTCGCGACCAGCACGGCCGAGGGCTTTCTCGAGCTCGGCAAGATCGCCGCTATCACGGACACGGAACCGGCGCGGCGCGGCGAGAGCGGAGAGGTGGCTCCCGGCCGCAAGCGCTGACATGCCGTGAGGCCTCACCTTGCGGGGGCGGTCCTCGCAATCTTGGCCGTGCTCTCCACGGGCTGCGGCGCTCCGTGTCACCTGGTGGATGCGTCCACCATGTCCACGCCAAGGCCACCGTCTCTCGATGTGGCCGAGATGGCGGCGGGGCCGGTCGCCACGCTCGGCCTCGTCGCCCCGCCCGGTCTCCAGGGGTTCAGCGCTTCGCTGTCCCTCGCCCTCACCGCTGCGCTCTCTCAAGCGTCTCCGCCTATCCGAGGCATCCCCGGCTATGAGACGCTGAACCGGCTCAACGAAAAGGGACTGGCCGCGGACTATACCGAGATGATCTCCGCGTTCGCCCGCAGCGACATCCTGGATCGAGAGAGACTGCAACGGATCGGATCAGGACTCGGCACCAGGTATGTACTGCAGCCTGGGCTGGCAGAGTTCAGCCAATCCCTGATGGACCGCTTCGAGCTTATCGGCTTGAAGCTGCTCAGGTCTCGTACCACCACCTTGCGGCTGTGGCTGCGACTCTGGGACGCGGAGACGGGCCAGATGCTCTGGGAGTCCGCCGGGGAGACTACCGTGGCGATCGAGCTTCTCAGGGAGCAGGCCGCCGTGCCTCTCACCGAGGTGGCAAGGGCTCTCTGGTTGCGGGTTCCCCAGCCTGCGAGTAGATCTCACGTCCTTGTTCATATGCACAGGTGCTTCCGACGCTGCGCTTCCGGAATCGAGCAGGGAACGACCGAGCTAGGACCTATAGTGGTCGTTTCAACGCGGGTTGCGTCTCGCCTTTACAACAAATGATCAACCGGAGTAAGTTCTCGCGCATCGACACGTTCCCAACATCGAACCCATACGGGAGGCACACCTCATGAGGATCGTCCAAACTCTCGTTCTGCTGCTGGCGCTCTGGCTCGGCATCCCGGCCTTCGCGGCCGACTTGCCGACGGTGAAGCCAGGGGAGGTGGGGCTGTCCTCCGAGCGCCTGGAGCGCCTCGGGCAGGCGCTGCGGGCCGACGTGGATAAGGGGAGAATTCCCGGCGCCGTGGTCCTGGTTGCGCGGCGGGGCCGTGTTGCGCTCGTGGAGGTGGCCGGGTTCCGCGATCCTGCGGCTCGCGCGCCCATGACGGCCGATGCCATCTTCCGGATTGCGTCGATGACGAAGCCCATGGTCACGGTCGCCGCGCTCTCGCTATACGAGGAAGGCCGTCTGTTTCTTGATGATCCGGTGTCGAAGTACATCCCCGCGTTCAAGGGGCAGACGGTCGGCCTGGAACGAGCCGCCGTCACCCGTGAGATGACCATCCAGGACCTGATGCGTCACACTTCTGGGTTGACCTACGGCAACCGCGGCAAGACCGAGATCTACAAGATGTATCCCGAGTCGTCCAACGACGTCTCGCTCACGCTGACGATGGACGAGTTCATCGACAAACTCGCGAAGGTACCGCTGGTCTACCAGCCGGGGACGCAATGGGAGTACAGCCTGTCGACGGACGTCCTCGGACGCGTCGTCGAGGTCGTGACGGGCAAGCCACTACAGGAGGTGCTCACGGAGCGCATTTACCGGCCGCTCAACATGACTGACACCGCGTTCGTGGTCTCCGGCGAGAAGCGCGCGCGCCTCGCCCAGCCGCTGGCGAAGCACCCCGACACGGGCGCGGATTACAAGTTGGCCGACGCCACGGTGCCGCGGAAGTTCGATTGCGGCGGAGGCTGTGCGGTCTCCACCGCGAGGGATTACTCGCGCTTCGCTCACATGCTCCTGAACCGAGGCGTACTCGACGGCGCGCGTGTGTTGGCACCAAAGACGATCGAGCTGATGACGTCGGACCACCTGGCCGGCATCGCCCATGGACCCGTGTACTACGCCGGCGCGGGCTACACGTGGGGCCTCGGGCTCGCGGTGCGCGAGGACCGCGGCGGTGCACCGATGGCGGGTTCGGCGGGTGACTACTTCTGGCCTGGCGCCTACGCGACCTACTGGTGGGCCGATCCCAAGGAGCAGCTGGTGGTCGTTTCGATGCTGCAGTCGCCGCTCGGGCGGCACTACGCCCAGCTCGTGCGCGCGCTCGTCTATCAAGCAATCGTGGAGTAAGGCCGGGCCGGGGGATTCGCCGCGCGGCGTTGCCTCACCGGAGCGACGCGTACCACTCAGCTCGCCGGATGATCTCGTTTTGGTGCGGCGGCAGATCCTGACTCTTGCAAACTGCCGGAAGGGAGGACCCGACGATGGGAGAGATGAAGAAGGCGAGGTTTAGCGCCGGTCCGTTGACCTTTGCCGTTCGCCACGAATTGTGGGACGGCAACATCCAGGATCATCCGGATCAGGGCATCGTGATCCTGGTGATGGCGGACGTCGCCGGCAAGGAGACAACGCTGCTCCGGTTCAACTGCTTCGACTTCGAAAGAAGTTACGTCTACGGTCCCGAAAATGCGGACGTGCGTGTCGAAGGGCCGGCGATGCTTGGCGGCGCGGCCACGACGAATCTGTACCGGATGGACTCGACCGTCGACGGCAACCCGATCGGCTGGACCATCCGCACCTTGGGGACGAAGCTGCCGAAAATGCTGGGGCGCGCTGGCTATCCGCAGATTGCCGAAATCATCGATATGGCGGCGGTGACGGCACTCCTCCCGGACGTCGAAGCCTGTGCCCGCGAATTGCGCGCGACGAAGCGCAACACCGTCAAGCACAACCGAGGCACCCATATCTTCGAGGCTGGGAACATCCGGTTCGGACTCGAAATGCGGCGGCTGGCGATGGGTGATGGCGGTCTCGCGATCCATGTGCTGGCCGATATCGGCGGGACGCCGGGCAAGAAGTACACGGAAGAAACCGAGCTCCTGGCCTTCGATCACTTCTGGAACGGTGCGCATTACCACTACGGCCCGCGCAACAAGAACCATCGCATCTACTGGGATCGGACCCTGGTAGAAGATCCGCTCGCCTGGACGCTGGAGCAGTTCGAGAAGGGCAAGCTGCCGGCGATGATCGAGCGTGCCGGCTATCCGGGCGTGGCGGCGGATCTCGACGTCGAAAAGATCGCCTCGGTGCTCCCGGCGATGAAGGAGCAGGCGCTCGATATGTGGGAGGAAGGACGGCGGCTGACCGGTCATCCCGGGCTGCCGCTGGAGCCGACTCCAAACCTCGCGGCCGCCGATTGACACCTGAAGTGGTAGAGTGCCCCGCGCGCGGGGCGCTGCTCGGCTCTGTGTCGTCGAGGCGATGAGTCGTCGCCCGCTCGCGACTATCGAGGCCGCCGCGCGTGGAGGGTTCAGGTCGCCGTTCGCGAGTTCGTAGCGGCGTCAGGATTCTGCGGTCGTCGGTCCAAATCCGACCCGCGCAACCACCTGTAGACGGCCCGGGAGCTGGCGACGAGCGGTGGGGGCGAAGGCTGAGCGCGTTGCTTTCATCGGCTTGCGTGTAACGGTGGCGCCGACGTGACGAGGTGACACCGTTGTCGAGCAACTGACACCTCACCCCGACAAGCCCCTGATTCTACGCCGCTCCATGGTGGTCCCGCGCTTGCAATTCCCGACGGCGCGGGCGACTCCTGGGAAGGACGCCTGCGGGGAGGGCACAACATGCGCACGATCATCGCGCTCGTCGTCGGCGCCGGCGTGGCCGTGGGGGCCTGCGCCGGCCCGAAGCAATTGGCCACGTGGGCCGAGCATCCCACGCATTTCGCATCCAGCGCGCACCTCGCGTTCTCCGCGCGGAACGGCAATGGCGGTGAGGTCTCGATGTCGGAGGCCGACCTGGCTCAGGCGCAGGCGGAGCAATGGTGGGGCGATCTCGTCCCGCCCGGGCTGCCCGCGAACGTGGCCGGGCGGTGGACCGGGGAGTGGACGGGCCGAGGCATTTGGGGGAACCCGCGGGGTGGCCGTGTCGAGGTGCTGCTCGTCCAGACTGGAGCGCGCGGCCAGGGGCGTCTGCACCTCACGGACACGCAGGTTGTCGGGGGCGTGCCGCAGGCCCTGCGGTTCGCGGGCAGCAACGGCGTCGCGGTGAGCTTCGAGGTACGGGAGTCCGAGCTTTGGGTGCACCAGACCAACGGGGACCAGCCGTTCCTCGCCATCCTCACCCTCGAGGGCGACCGGTTGGTGGGCCGCTTCCAGGACCCACCGACCGGAGCGACGCTCGTCCTGGCGCGCGTGGGACGCTGAGGCGCGGGCGCCCCTAGGTCCCCGGACCCGTCTGCTAGGGTCGTCGCCGGAACTGACCCGGCCGCGGGCTGCAGGTGGTTGCGGGCCCCCGCAACCATTGGAGGGACGAGGGGTTAGCGGTCGATGCCGCTAGCCCCTTTTGCTTGGTGCTTGAGCGAAGCCGGTTGCACGACCTGCGTCACACGTACGCGAGTCTCCTGATCGCCCGGACCCACTCACGGCTGCTGAAGTTGTCCGGACCCATCATCCCGCCCTCGGGAGGTGAAGCCCATCTCCCCCGTGAAGCGACTCGGCAGAGCGCAAAGCTGAATCGAGCGTGAGTCGCACGTCTTTTCTACGCCTGACGCATTCGGCGGCGGCGCAGTTGCGAGGTTCCATCCTCCCGGGAGAGCTGTTTCTTTGGCTGCCGGGACAGGAGGGCGAGGCATCGGCTTCGGGAGACCCAGAGGAGGGGATAGCCAGCCGCTGCGAAAACATCGGGCTGCGGGCGTCGGGCTCTCGACGTTGAGGTTGACCTTGATGTTTCGAGCCTCTACTCCCAATCACGTCGACTCGCTCTCACCTTGGGCCGGCGTGCGGCGCGCGAGCAGGAGTTTCTCAGCCCTGCAGCATCGGGAGGAGGTCGCCGGTCGGTTGCGCGACTTTGAGCAGGAAGACGGCGAAACCGGTCGCGACGATGATGGCTAGGCTATGATGGCAACGTCGCAACGTTCATCATGCCAGGATCTCCTCTTCCTGCTCCTGGGTGGGCGGCTTGTACAGGCAGTCTTCGCACTCCCACCGACCGGCCCCGCGGACCCAATGAAACACCGAGTAGCGCATGCATCGCGGACAATAGAGAAAATCGTGTTCCATGACTCCCCTCCGGGAGGCATCGGTTCACTGCCTCCTGCCGGTATGAAAGTGCAAGAGTCGTGCTGGAGACCGAGGTGGCACAGCATCAGGGTGCCGATGTCATGAGTCAGCGGCGGGAGCGCTTCCGCGGGACCTTCTTGCCTTTCTGGCGGGCCTCTGACAGGCCGATCGCGATGGCCTGCTTCCGGCTCCTCACCTTTCCTCCTTTACCGCCCTTGCCGCTCCGCAGCGTGCCGTGTTTCCGCTTGCGCATGGCGCGCTCGACGTCCTTGCTCGCACGCTCGACGTCCTTGCTCGCACCCCGGCTATACTTGCGTCCTCCGGATTTACTCTTTGCCATGTGAGATTTCCTCCTCGTGAGCGTGGCCTACTCGTTCCACATCGAGCTTCAGCCGCATTGCGGACAGGGCGCCGGAGGCCGGTCAGCACGGACAGCGTCCTCGGGGTCGGGCGGCCGGCTCTTCGGGCTTGGCTTGGCCCCCTTCTCAGACTTGGCTGCCTCGCGTCCTGTCGCAGCTGGAATTTCGCGCTTGCACGCTGGGCAGATCATGAGGTGAGCACCTCCTCTCTCCGCTTTGGCGAACCCGCTGTCCCAACGAAAGGCCGGCTTGGCGCTCAAGCAAGAGGCGGTCTTCCTGCGCTGGCCCGTGGGCCCCTAGCTCCTTGCCTTGCTCGTTCAGCCAATGTTTCCCGGCTGTGTCCACCGGCTGCCAGAGCAACTCCACGGCCTCGTGCAGAGTGGGCATAAGCCCCACTTCGAGAGCCGTGACCATCACGCCGTATGAGTTGAGCTCGGCGGACCGGGCCGCTCCTGGCTGTGCTGCCATAGCTGGCGAGCGACCGCCGGGCACTCCAGCATCAAATCCTGCGTGCGTTGGAGCAGCAGGACAGCTTGGTAAGCGGTGGGATTTCGCCGGCTCTGGCTCAGTATCATGGCTCTAGGCAGGGCAAGTTTCGAGCCACAGGCAAAAGCTTAGGACGGTCGTTACATCGTCTCCGGATACGGCGATATGCTCCAGCGACGGAATGTTTGACCGGTTCAGGCGATCTCATCTCGGTAATGCTTTCCAAACGAGGGCTAAGGTTTATTCGAGCGGCGCGTGGATTCGTGTTCTCCCAACGTCGGGAATAGACCCTCACCTTTCTTGCGAAATCACTCATCGGTACCGATCGCGAGCAAGCTGCTGGCGCCCAGTCCTGTCCTTTCGGATATATGCTGGCGGCATGACTCTGGCCCGTGAGATCCTCGTCTTCGAATGCGCAAACCATGGAGGACCCCATGCCGAGCGAACACGACAAGATCGACCGCCAAAAAGTTATCGCCAGCCTCAACACGATCCTCGAGCTCGAACTCGCGGGCGTGGTGCGCTATCTACATTACTCGCTCATGGTCTTTGGCCACGCGCGCATTCCGATCATCGGCTGGATGCGCAACCAGGCCACGGAGGGCATGAACCACGCTTCGATGGCCGGCGAGCACGTAACAGCGCTTGGCGGCCACCCTTCGCTGAAAATCGGTAAGCTGGCGGAGTCCCACAAGCACGACATCATTCAGATTCTCCATGAATCCTTGGATCACGAGCGCACCACGCTTCGCGAGTACTACAACCTGCTCGAGCTCGTGGTTGACAAGAGTGTATGGCTGGAGGATTACGCCCGCGCGCAGATCGTGCTGGAGGAGCAGCATATCTCCGAGGTCGAGAAAATGATGCGCAAGCCCGGCGAACTGCATCCCGCCGGTTGAGATCGCGACGCGAAACCGGGTGCACGTCGTGGCGGCAGCGACGACAGGCTGGCATGCCTCAGCTTCATGCTGGTTGAGCGGCTTGTACCAGGGCGGTGTCGTCATGGGCGTGCGGGGCCTTCGCGAGGGCGACCACAGACGCTCCGGCTAATCGGCTGGCCGCTCTATCGGGTAGCGTTGGTCGTGGAACGGTGTGGGCACCGGCAGGAGTTCATCCCTCTGTCGGATGCGGGCGAGTGGGTTCCATGGCGGGGGTGATTGTAGCCGAAGAAGGGTTTAGCACGGTCAGCCCATCCCTGCGATCTGCCTCAGGCTGAAGAGCCCGACATGGGCGGGATGGAAGTGTCGCGTGCGGCTTCGGAGCCCGAGGAGGCGGCCTCTACATGACGCCAGGACTGTTCGGCAGGTAGCGAGTCCAGTCGCCGAATGAGCGTGCCGCCATCAGCAGCATCGATTCTTCGATCCGAAAGCCGAGTGACGAAAGCGCCGCGAGGATCCGCTCTGCCCGCCCTGGGACGATAAGGGACACTTGCTTCGGCTCTCCGATCAACCCGGCGCGGATTGCCGCGAGGACCACCGTCACTTCATCCGCCTCGGGCGCGGCAAGCAGCGGGCCGATATGGCCCTCAGCCGAGACATACGCATAGCCGGTTGGGCGTCCGCGCGCGTCGATGCGGAGCGCGCGCAATCCGAGGGTACTCTGCATAAAACGATGCTGCGTCTTGCGCTGGAAGCCAATCACGGCTTCCTCGACCATATCGAGCCAAGCGTAGTCGCCGGGGGAGGCGCCGAGCGGCATCGTCTCCGTACTAGACTCCGCTACGAGCGCGCCGGCCAGCACCACCCCCGGGGCTACCAAGCGGTAGAGTGGCTCGCGCGGGTAGAGGCCGTTTCGGATGTATAGGCCGGTCGAGGCCATGTTGTACCCGGCCGTAATCAGCGCTCGGTTGTCCGCATCGTTGCGCGCCGCTTGCTCCAGGGTGCGGGACATCAGAGCCTGGCCGACCCCGCGGGCCTGTATGTCGGGTCGGATGAAGAGCTGCGCGAGGTACCAGAAGCGTTGGCGCATCCAGCTGAATGCGAAGCCGATGATCGTACCCTCGACCTCGGCGACCCAGAGGCCGGTCGGGTCTTCGGCATAGGCGAAGCGCTGAAAAACCGGCTCGCGTAACGTCACCGGCCGCAGTCCATTTCGGACACGCAAGTCGTTGTATGCCTGTACGACGATACCTAGTCCGGCCTCAAGGTCCTCAGGTCGCGCTGGGCGATAGGCGACGTCCATTGCGTTGCCTCCCGGGAACACCCCGCGTTCTAGCCAGCTCGATTCAGGGGATGATCCCCCGCATACGAGTGCGGTCGTCTCAAGGCCGGGAGGACTCTAGTCCCGACTGCTGCCAGCGGGCAATCGGCAAATGCCCTCGCTTCGACGGAATCTCGGCCAGATGTGTTGCAGCAGTGATGTCGAAGACACATGTGGCTCCTTCCGTCGGCTCACCATATGCCAGCGCTTCAGGCGACCCATTACACTCGTTCGTCTGGATCCTTGTTGGCTTCGGCATACTCCTCCACGAGCTGAGCGTAGCGCAGAGCGCACGCCCGATGAAACTGCCAGTTGACCGCGCTCGCCTGCTTCAGGACATCGCGTAACGCCGCCACCGCCGCCTCCGGGTCGGCCTCATTCATGGCCCTTTCGAACATCGGCGTGACCTTCTCCTTCCAGCACGTCATCGCGCTCTGCGCTTGCTCCCGCAGCGAGCCGTCCTTGAAGGCCTGAAGAACGGCGGTCTCGGTTCGAAGCCCCTGGTTGAACGATTCGGCGGTGATGCTGTTCAGTCGTCGCACGATCTCGCCCTTGATGGCGGGCATCTCGTTCGGCATGGCCTCCACCAAGGCACGGTCCATTGCCTCAATCCATCCGAAGCGAAACATGTGCGACAGGCGCAAGAGAATGCCGACCGCCGTCAGCGGCCCCGCGGATCGGGCCGACACCTCCTCCGCCACGTCCACGAAGACGACATCGAACTCGAATGCGTTCGCGTGTTCGGTCATCTGGGCCAGCGAGGGCCGGAACAACGCTCGCTCGCTCCGCCTCATGAATGGGCAATAGAACAAGGGCAATCCGTCATCGACCCGCTCATCCCGCATTGCCGCCAGCATCTTGCCGGCGAGGCTGTCCACCCAGAGGCCGACCGAATCGACCTCGCGAGCATCGGCCGGCGGCGGAACCTTCTGCCGCCACTGGTGCTCGAGCTCCTGCCACAACTTCTCGTCGTCGGTGTTCAGATTGAAGAGACCAAAGGATTCCCGGGTTCCACTCACCCGAGCGTCGGGCGGTATGCGTCCCGCCTGGAGCGTCGCCTCGGTAGCCTTCCCCTTGGGGAGGCGATAGGTCAATCGACGGATGAATGAAATCGGCTCGAGCGTCGTACCGCCGAACGGCTCCTTGAACGCCGCGAGAAGGTCAGCACAATCGGGCTTGTCCCAGTTCTCGTTCACGGATGGGTTCGTGCTGTCCACGAAGAGGATTTTCAGAAAACTCTTGAGCTCCTTGTCATCGGGATCGTCCTTGGAGAGAACCCGGACGGTCTTGAGACCGAGGAACGGCCCGACCGGGTTGACATCGCCGCGGTGGAGCAAATACAGCCGGCGGTCAAGCTGTTGCGGGTCTTGCCGCCCGTCGAAGTATCCTGTCTCGTAGAGGCACCAGTCCCAGTGGAGAGAAGGATCGGTGTAGAGGAAGATCAGGACATGCGCTTCGCGCAGGTTGTTCAGGATGATGTTGCGCCACTCCTGCGCCGCCTTGACGACGTGATCGTCGCCGGACACGAAGACCCGGATGCCGTTATTCCCACCGATCCGTTCGAGTTGCTGCCGGATGCGATCGGCCGCAGCAAAGTCGTTTTGCTTGTAGCTGATGAACACCTTGAGCGGCAGCGGGAATGGAGCACCGGGTCCGGGCTGGAGTCCTGGTAGGGGCGAATCGACGGTTACGAGAGTAGCCATGGTCTCCTCCTCTTCGAGGAATGACGCTTCTGCGAAGGCAACCCCCTGAGGGGTTGCGGCCACCACGTTGGTCGATACGCTCAGCAACAACGGTGCCAGCACCGGCTGAACGCGCATCGGCAGCGGGGAGGGGGGCACAACGCTTCGCAGCAGAAGGCCTTCGAGGATCCAGGACCTGAGCGAGGGCGCCGGCGGTCATGCCCTTGGCGAATACTCCGAGAGGAACAGGAGGGTGTCATGGCTCCGGAGAAGGTGTGCTCGTTCATCGTCCTCGATCTGGAATTGGCCGGCGATTCGCTGAAGGCCACGAGGCACGTTTCGCCGGAGGGCCCGCGCTTTCTGCTCAAGTGGTACCCGGGAGGTGGGTCTTCGCGGCGAGGTCTGCGATCCGGCCTCGTTGGAGGATGAACATCGCGTCAGGGAGAAGCAGGAGGGCGCCAGCGCGCTCCCGGCTCGTTGCGGTGAAGGCGCTCTCGATGTCCTCCGCCCGTCGCGCCTCCAGGACTTGCAGCTGCAGCTCCAATGTGCGCGCGGCACCTCTCGCCTGGTCCACAAGGGTGGTTTGGCTGAACCGGTTCGCCGGGTTCCAGAGCACGGCGACGCGGCTGAGCCGCGGAACGATCTCCTTGAGCAGCTCGAGCTGCTTCTCGGTCATCTCCGGGGCGAGGAAATTGAGGCCAGTGACGTTCCCACCCGGGTGAGCGAGGATGGCTATGAGACCACTCCACTCGGCGAGTGTCGGTACGACGATCGGTATGGTCTGCGTAGTCTCGCGGGCGGCGCGGGCGTTGACGTTGTTCGGCCACGATGACGTCGGGTTTCCATCGGACGAGCTCCGCGGCAAGGGTGGAGACCCGCTCGGCTCGGCCCTTCGTGGAGAGGTGCTCAACGATGAGGTTCTGACCCTCCACGTAGCCGAGCTCCCGCCGGCCCTGGGTGAGCGCGCACCAGACACGCGTCCCCTCGGGGTCCGTGAGCGGGATATTCCCCAGGATCCATAACCGGCTGACTTTTGCCCGTCTGCTGAGTCTGGCCGGTCAAAAGGGCGAGCGAGAAGACTCGCCAGGGCTCCGGCGAGGAACGCTCGGCGCTCCACTATTCGATGACCTGATCCGCCCGCGCCAGGACCGATGGCGGGATCGTCAGTCCGAGGGCCTTGGCGGTCTGCATGTTAATCGTCAGGTGGAACTTCGTTGGTAGCTGGATCGGCAGTTCGGCAGGCTTGGTGCCCTTCAGAATCTTGTCGACATAGGTTGAGGTTTGGCTGTACAAGTCAAAGACGTCCACGGCGTAAACGATCAGGCCACCCGTCTCCGCATGGCGCACATGCCCATAGACTGCCGCAAGCCGATTTTTCTTGGCGAGAGCGGTTATCTTTTGTCCGTGACGTGGAAACAAAATGTCCGACAGGACGAGGAGGCCGTCTGCGCGCTCTCGTCTCATTGCCTCGAAGGCTCGGTCGATCTGGCCGGACTCACGCACCTCTAGGGGTTGAAGTCGTACCGGCAACGCTGGTGCTGCCACCTCCGCTTCTCGCAGCTGAGGTGCGCTGCCCGGATTTAATGGATTCCACAGAACGGCCACTCGAGACACCGTGGGGACGACCTCTTTGAGCAATTGAAGCTGTTTGCCGACAAGCTCCGGTGCAATGAGTGAGGTCCCTGTGATGTTTCCTCCGGGCCGTGCGATGGCGGGAACGAGTCCGGCTGTGACCGGATCAGTGACGGCAACCATGACGATGGGAATCGTCGCGGTCGCTTGTTTGACGGCCTTGGCCGCTTGACTACCCGGTGCCACGATGACGTCCACTTTCAGGTGGACCAACTCCGCGGCTAGGTCAGGGAGGCGCACGGGCTTCTCCTCGGCCCACCGGTATTCGATGGCGATGGTTTGGCCCTCGACATAGCCAAGGTCGCGGAGTCCGTGTCGAAAGGCATCGATACCGCGTTGCCCCCAAGGGTCCGAACGGGAGAATAACGAGAGATAACCAATCCGGGGCATCTTCCCGACGGACTGCGCCTCGATCGCGAGCGGCGCGGCAAGGACACCGCCGGTAAGGCTGGCAACGAACGCGCGTCGGGAAATCACTGGATCACTTCATCCGCTCGCGCGAGTAGCGACGGCGGGATGCTTGGCCCATAGGACATGAGGCCACCGCTTTCCGGGCACTCCCGCACGTCATACACGGCCGGCAATCTGCTCTTCGTGGCGGGGCCCACGATCCGGGTCCGTTGATTGGTGAATAGCGAGTCGGAAAGAACGATGAGCGCATCAGGAGGTCCCTTGCGCATTGTGGCGAACGCGCTCTCCAACTCGCCGGGCTCCCGCACGTACAACGCTTGGAGCGTCACCCCCAACTTGCGTGCCGCGGCCTCCACCGCGCGTCGCTTGAGCGCTCCCGAGGCGGGATTGACGAGGCTCACGACACGCGACGCAAACGCTTGCCCTCCAGTTCCGGAGGGCCGACGGTAAGCCCCGTCATGTTCCCACCGGGCTGCGAGAGACTGACCACAAATCCGTCGGCTACGGGATCGCCACCGCCCGCCGCGAAGACTATGGGGATTACCGTCGTCGCATGCTTCGCTGCGAGTATCGCGGGAATCCCACTGGTTACCAGGACGTCGACGGGTGGCCTGACGAACTCGGCGGCGAGAGCGACGAGCTGATCTGGATCCCCCCTTGCGTATCGCACATCGAGGACAAAACTCCGAGTCTCCACGTAGGCCAGTTCGCGCAATGCCTCCCGAAAGACTTCCACGTAGGGATCGGGTGGCGAACCGATCCGGAGGACGCCGATCCGCCGAACCCGATCGGTCTGCTGCGCTGAGGCTGCGAGCGGAGAGGCGAGGAGGGCGCCCGCGATCGCGGCCATGAATCGGCGGCGGCCTAGTGACATGAGCTGGACAGTTCGATTCCGGTAGGATCGGCCATGCTCCCTCCGTGCTCGAATCGCGGGGGAGTCTAGCAGAGAGGGAGACAGACTCAAGTCCGGAAAGTCAACGTCCAATGCCTCTCACGGCCGGGTGTAAGGGCATCTCCCGATTGACCGCCGAGAGCCGCTCGGCCTACAGCCTCGCCGGACCGACCCAACGCTGATGCGCGCAGCCATGACCCGGGTTGCTCCTTCTGTTACGTCCGTATCTGCCTTGCGAAGCGGGCCAAGATTGACAGCGGTCGCCGTATAGGCGCCGATGTCGAGGAGGGTGCGATTGGAACGACGGAAGCCTTGATCGAGCCCGCCCCGGAGGCAATGTTAAACTGGGGACCAGGTACCAGGATCCAAAATGAAAACGCCCGCCGGAATCTCCCCGACGGGCGTTCTAAGAACGAAATACAAATTTTCGCGGCTAACGTCTGCGTCTTTTCAGATTCAAGGCTGCCAATGCGGCAAGGCCACTCCCCAGGAGTAGCAGAGAGCCCGGCTCAGGGGCTCGGACGATACCATTGGTGGCGAACCCGGTGGAACCTGTGTTGCTAATCGTTCCATTTCCGTTGTCCACGGCGAGGAAGACGTGACCCGCGACGCTGTTCCCCGAGGCATTCGGTGTCAGAACGCTGGCGTCGCTCGCCCAGCTACCACTATTCAATGTGATATCAACGGTCAACGAGTTAATCGAATGTTGGTACCCGTCGAAGTCGTTGATCGTGTTGCTGAAGGAACCGAAACCGTCCTCGTTACCCGAGCCAGCGTCGGTAAAGGGACCCGGGGTGAACGCTCCAAAGCCCGAATCGGTGCGGCTGTTCGACCCGGTGATCGACTGGATCGTGACAGCTCCGTTCGTGTTGAAGCCGAGGGTCCCGCCGTCTGCGAACAGATAGACGTTCGAGCCGACCTGATTACCGGTGAGCGTGATGGTGGCCTCAGTGCTGCTGACTAGGTTCACCGCTACGGTCCCATAAGGCCCCGGGGGATTGCCGAACCCACCATTATTGGTGACCAAGGTGAACATAGTGGTGGCCTGGGCTGCGGGTGCTACTAGCGCCAATGCCATTATGGCCGCCGCAGTTGAGAAGCCGATTAGCCTTTTCGACATCGTTGATACCCTCCTGCTTGTTCGGTCGTTCGCCGGTCTCATTGAGCTTTCCAGAAACGTCGCAGCCCCGGCTGGGTGCCTGAGCAAGGTCCAGGCCAGAAATTCCATCGTGCTTGTCGTGTTGCATAAGTTCTTGCGTTATCGGGAAAATTTCATCACGGTGCAAATCGGGCTGTTCGGGTTCCTTCCAATTGGAAAGTGCTTCGACATTCCGCCGGGGCCCCTCGGGATCTTCCCCCGCCTTGGGCCGGCAACGAGACCGAATCGTATCGGAGGGTTTCAAGGTATTTATCGGTGATGAATCCATTTCTTATCCTTCGTGGACGAGCCGCCAGCGAGATTGTCTACTACGCCGAAGAGCGTAAGTATTTTCGACATTGGACGCCCCCTTTTGGGTAAAGGAAAACGGTCCAATGTGAGTCCCCTCCGGCAAGCGCCCCCCACACGCAGCGCGAATATCTGAGGCAAGTAACGACCTCGGCAATGATCGCGACGGCCGAGCGGGCGGCAGCGAGTCCAAGCTCCTCGACCCACATCTGGAAACTTCCCCGACGTCGCCTGGACCGCGATTCCGATACGGACCGCCGGATCGATTCCTTGACGAGCCGGCTGCGCCCTAGCGACGAGCGGCAATCAGACCGCCACCGATCGCTACCATGAACCGCCTCCGTTGTAGAGCATGGGCGGCTCAGCGGTCCCGTCCCAGGAGAATCGGCACACCTCCGGGCGGAGTGCAAAGAAGAAGGGAACGCTACCGATTGGGGGCGTGTTGCGGTCAGCTCTGTCGGCGATGGTGAAAACGGAGGCAGACCTGGACACGGCGTTCGCCTCGATGGTGCGGCAAAAGGCCGGAGCCGCGATGTGGCTTGGTGGCGCTCCGTTCAGTACCCCATTGCAGATAGACCAACTTCTCGAGTTTGCTGCGAAGGCGAAAGTGCCCATGCTATATCCGAGTAGAGGGTGGCTGGCGCGAGGAGGACTGATGAGCTATGCACCGACGTACGAGGAAACCTACGGAAAGGCTGCAATCTTTGTCGACAAGATTCTGAAGGGCGCCAAACCGGCCGATCTCCCCATCGAGCAACCAACAGAGTTCGAGCTGGTCGTGAACCTCAAGACGGCCAAGGCGCTCGGCCTGACAATCCCGCCGCCTCTCCTAGCGCGGGCGGATGAGGTGATCGAGTAGTGCAGCGCCGGGCATTCATGGGTGTACTTACGGGCGGCCTCCTCGCCGTCCCGCTCGCTGCCGAAGTGCGATCGGCAGGAAAGGTCTGGCGGATCGGCTACCTCGCTCCAGAACCTGCGTCGCCTTTTGGCGGCATCGACGAGTTCCGACAGTGGCTGCAGGAGCTCGGATATGTAAAGGGCAGAACGATCACGATCGAGTCCCGTTTTATGCGGGGCCAGGAAGACCAAGCCGAGGCGCTGGCGACCGTGCTGGTGCGGCTCGGCGTCGACATCATCGTCGCGCGCACGACCGTGGCCGCGCTGGCTGCCAAGCAGGTGACGCGGACGATTCCCATCGTATTCACCGAGGTCGGCGATCCGGTGGCGCGTGGGCTCGTCGTTAGCATTGCGCGGCCCGGCGGAAACCTCACGGGCGTCGGCAGCTTCTCGTCGGTGGAGGTCAACGCGAAGCGGTTGGAGCTGTTGCGCCAGGCCGTTCCCGGCACCACAACGCGAGTCGCGGTTCTCCGCTACAAGAATCCCGCGCTAAAGAATCTAGCGCGCTCTTCGATCGACGTGTTGAACGAAGCGGCCCGCGCCCTGGGCGTGACCCTGCAAATCGTGCATGTGGAGCATGCCGAAGACCTGGAGGGTGCATTCGCAACGATCGCGCGAGAGCATGCCGGAGCCCTCCTCTTCGTGCCGGCGACGTTCTTCGATATGCATCGATCCCGGATCCTGCGTCTCGTGCAGAAGGGCCGACTGCCCGCGATCTCATATGAAAAGCCTTTTGTGCTCCAAGGCGGCCTCATGTCCTACGTGGAGTACTCCGAAAGCGCCGACCGGCGTGCGGCCGCGTTTGTAGACAGGATTCTCAGAGGGGCGAAACCCGCCGATCTTCCCGTCGAGCAGCCGACGAAGTTCGAGCTGGTCATCAATCTCAAGACCGCCAAAACCCTCGGGCTGACGATTCCGCCATCGCTATTGGCGCGGGCGGATGAGGTGATCGAGTAGGCCTCACCCCCTGCTCGGCCAAGCCTGCCGATCTTCCCGTGGAGCAGCCCACCACGTTCGAACTGATGATCAACCTCAGGACCGCCAAGGCGTTGGGATTGACGATCCCGCCGTCCCTAGTCGGACGGGCGGATGAAGTGATCCAGTAGTGGACGCCGCACGTTTCTCGCTGGAACGGGTGCGGCGGACGCCGTCGTGCCTTCGTGGCGAAATGTCGCGGTGAGAAATTGACGCGGCGGTGTGTCTCTCATAGCATCCCGATAACCCGAGCCGGCTCGTTCGAATCAGCGAGGAGGCCCCTCATGTGCACTGTGGCAGCGGGCCGCTGGTGCTGTCAGCGTCTGAGTCCGGCAGATTGCGTTACGGTGAGGGGATCCGCGGATGGGGCGCTCGCCGCGGGGGGGTGCCACAGTTGCTTACGTTCTTGATCAAGAGCGCCGATTTGATCAGCGATAGCGCCGTTTGAGTCCCAGGCCGAGAAGGCCAACGACCAGCAGAACGAGGGCGGAGGGCCCCGGAGCGCTCTGACTCGCTACCGGATCCCAACCCAACGCGTTGATATTGAGAACATCGTAGGATCGAGAACCAAACGGCCCATAGATCGTCGCGAAATTAATGAACGCATTGTCCGGGCTGAGTTGCGCACCGTCCCAGTCGCCCGTATCAGAGATACTCGACCACTGGCGCAGATCGGTAGCGCCGCCGTCGATAGAGAGACAAGCGTTTGTGCTCACGGTGTTGTGAGTACTTGTCCCGCAATTGAACCGGTCCATATCCATGAACGTCATGAATGGATTAGCGTTGCCAACGAACGCGTAATTCACGCGACCCATTACGTGGGTAATTTCGTGCTCCAATACCGCCACAAGGTCGATCTGGCCGGCACCGATCGGGCTTCGGTCGGCGTCATAGCTGAAGTTGGGGTTGATCCGTATATACCCTTGGTACGTGAACCCAGTACCCACTCCGGTCAAAGCCATTCTTTCGGCGTCCGGAAGTATGAATTGCGGCGTGCCACGCGTGTTGTCGCAGCTTGGACACGCCCACATGGTCGCCGGCAGGTTAGCTACCGTGCTCGCGAGGGCGGTGTTTTCCGGATGCAGCGCCGAATGAGCTGCCGTGATTGCCTTGGCCGTGGCATAGTCCATCCCCCCTCCATTGTATGGAGGGGGGAAGTCGCCAATGTTGAAATTGCTGTCGGCCAACCCCGTCGCGGTCGTCGCCTGGTACTGGATGTTGATGTGGGCGTTGTTGGAGAAGAGCGCACTAAGTTCATGATCGGCGATGGCCAGCGCCGTATTCATTTGAGCCATGAACCCAGCGCCAAAGCCGCCGCCAGTGAAATCGTACGTGAACACCGGATTCGCGTAGCTTCCGGCAGGTGACAGCAGCACAATCGCTGCTGCCATCATGATCAAGGCGCTTCTTGACACTTCCGACAGTCTCATTCGTTTCACGCCGGCAGGGGAAATGTCGGTGACCATGGGACTCCCTTATTAACGAGTTCTTATTGCAAGATTGCGCGAGCGTCTATACGCTTTTGGACGTAGCGACTAGAGCGCGGGTACCTATCACGCCCTGATCATGCTGCCTACCCTGCCAACGACGCCGGATGAGCGCACTCAGAACAGAAGTTTGCTACCGAGGAAAGAGGACGGGCGCAGTTCGAGCATGTCCGGGCCAGAGGTCACGCACAGTTCTCGCAGAACTTGGCGCCTACATCGTTGTCGTGCTGGCACCTGGGACACTGCATGTCAGCCCAGGTCCCGCACGTGCGACTCGGCCTCTTGGAGCCAGAACGGCATGTCCATCTCGCGGTACATCATCATGGCCTCGGTGAGATGCTGACGCGCCTCCTCCCGCTTGGGGGTGCTCAGATAGAGTCGGCCGAGGCCGAGATGGCAGTGGGCGACGAGGGGGCGCATCTCCAGTTCCTCGGCCAAGGTAAGCGAGTCGCGGTACTGGCGGCCGGCGTGTTCCAGGGGATCGTGGGAGGCGGTCACTTCGCCGAGGAGCCGCAGAGCCCGCGCTTCGTAAGGGCGTTGACCGCGCTCGCGGGCCAGGGTCAGGGCGCGTCCGGCAACGTCGAGGGCGTCTTCAAGCCGCCCGGCGAGGACGTACGCTTCACCTAGCTGCATCAGGAAGAGCGGCTGGTATCCTCCGAATCCCATCGTCTCACCGGCGTTTCGCGCGTGCTCCAGCAACAGGATGCCCTCAGCCGTCCGACCCGAGAGCGCGTAGGCGTAGCCCAGGCTCCCCGTGTTCATCACTAAAATGGAGGTCAGGCTCCACTCGCGACTCAGCGCCACCCCGCGTTCGAGCAAGCCGACCGCGTGACTGAGTTCCCCCTTGGTGATGTGGAGATACGCGAGAGCCCAGGACGCGAAGGCCAGACTGTAGGAGTCATCGAGCGCCTCAGCGAGGCGGGGGGCTTCCTGGCCGTGGGCGATCCCTTCCTCGAACTCTCCCAGATCGGCGAACACCCACGCCAAATAGGCGCGGACGAGCGCGGCAGGAAATCCGGTCAGACCAAACCGCTCCCGGATCCGATTACCTTCAAGCAATGGCAGGACCTTCCGGAGAAGATCCGCGGCCTGACGATAGTCGCCCGTCCAGAGGCAGGCCGTGCCGAGATAGAGATTTCCAGTCACCTGGAGCGGAATATCCCGAAGCGACTCGGCGATGGCCTGGGCGTTCCGGCCGAACGCAAGCGCTTCCGTCGGATGACCAGCTTCCCGGAGGGTGTGGCACATATGGACAGCCATCTGGCCGAGTCGCCCTTGATCATCGACCCTCCGGGCTAGACCTTCGGCTTCGCGGAGATAGCTGAAGATCCGTTCGAATTCTCCAAGCGGAAAGAGTGAAGTCTTCAGGTCGAAGCGAAGATCGATGGCTCGCTCAAGAGTCTCGCGGGAGTCGGGCAGATGCCCGAGCGCTGTCAGTGCTTGCTCGAAGCAGCGTATGGCCTCCCGGTTGGCCGATCGCACCTGTGCCCTGACGCCGGCGTGTTGGAGGTACCGAACCGCCTTCTCCCACCGCTCGCCTTGGACGGCATGGTGCGCTAGCCGCTCAATGTGCTCGGTCAGGCGCTCGGGATAGAGCCCCTCGATGGCGTCGACGATCCTGGCATGGAGTGGGCGTCGGCGATCCAGGAGGACGCTCCCGTAGCCAACGTCGTGTGTGAACGCGTGCTTGAAGGTGTACTCGAGCTCCGGGAAGAGGCTCACTTCATACAAGAACTCGGCGGCCTGGAGGCGGCTGAGGCTTTGGCGTAGAACCTCGTCGGGCAGATCCGCGATCGCCTGCAGGAGCGCGAACGGCACGTCCTTCCCGATGACGGCGGCGGCCTGGAGGAGCCGCTTGTCGTGGGGTGCCAACCGATCGATGCGCGCCGCCAGGATCGCTTGCGCCGTGGCCGGAATCTGCCACGCGTCCGGCGTCTTCGTCACCCGATACGCCCCGCGCTCCCCGACGAGCACCTGCGTCTCCACGAGGGTACGCACGCTCTCCTCTAAGAAGAAGGGGTTTCCCTGGGTCCGCTCGATCAGCGCCCGCTTGAGCGGCGCAAGGGTCTGGTGCTCGCCCAGAAGTGCGGTGAGCAGTGCGTCCGCGCTCTCAGGCTGCAACGGATCGATCCGCAACTGGAGGTAGTAGGTCTTGCCGCCCCAGGCGTGCCGGTACTCGGGCCGGTAGTTGACGAGGACCAGGACGCGGGCGGTCGGCAGGCTCTCCATGAGGCCGTCCAGGAGCGCCTGGGTCTCAGCGTCGATCCAGTGGAGATCCTCGAAGAGGAGGAGCAGCGGCTGGACCTGACTCTCCCGGAGCAGCAGCCGTTTGATTGCATCCAGCGTTCGCTGCCGGCGGTGCGGCGGGTCGAGGGCTGCCCACGCCGCGTCCTCGACGTGGACGTCCAGCAGCGCCAGAATTGGGGTCAGGAGTGGCTCCAGCGCGCGGTCCAGCATCAGGAGCTTGCCTGCTACCCGTTCGCGGACCGCCCGCGCATCGTCGCGCTCCTGGATCCCGCAATACGCTTTTAGCAGTTCGATGACCGGCAGGTACGGCGTGGCCTTGCTATAGGAGACCGAGCCGCTCTCCAGCACTAGCCAGCCGTGGGTGCGGTGCGATCGCGTGAACTCCCAGGCGAGCCGCGACTTCCCGACGCCGGCCTCGCCCACGACGGCCACCGCCTGTCCGTGTCCTGCGGCGGCGCGCCCGAGCGCCTGCGCCAGCTGCTCCAGCTCCCCGTCGCGCCCGACGAAACGGGTCAGGCCGCGGGCGGCGCTGGCCTGCAGCCGGGACCGGACCGTGACGATTCCGGTCAGCTCGTAAACTGGCGTCGCCACCTCAAGCCCCTTCACGGGCACCGCTCCGAGCGGTCGGACCTGGACGTAACCCTCGGCCAGGGTCAAGGTGGCACCGGTGATGAGCGCGGACCCGGGCTTCGCCATCTGCTCCATCCGGGCGGCCAGATGGGTCGTCAGTCCGACTGCGGTGTAGTCCATGTGGAGGTCACTGCCGATGGCGCGCACCACCACCTCGCCCGAATTGAGCCCCACGCGGATTTGCACCGGCGTCCCGCCCTTCTGCTGGATCTCGTCCGCGTAGAGGTTGACTCGTCGCTGCATCCGCAGCGCGGCGTAGCAGGCGCGGACCGCGTGGTCCTCGTGCGCCAGCGGGGCGCCGAACAACGCCATGATCCCGTCGCCCATCACCTGGTTGACCGTTCCCTCGTAGTGATGCACGGCCTCCATCATCCGTTCGAGCACGGGGTCGAGGATCTTGCGCGCCTCCTCGGGATCGCGGTCCGCCAGCAGCTCCATGGAGCCCTTGAGGTCGGCGAAGAGTACGGTCACCTGCTTGCGCTCGCCCTCAAGAGCCGCCTTGGAGCTGAGGATCTTCTCAGTTAGGTGCTTCGGGGTATAGGACTCGGGCGAGGGAAAGCGCGATGGCCTGGCCTCGGAGGAGCGAGTCGCAATCAGTGGCGCCCCGCAGGCATCGCAGAACCGGCTTCCTGCTTCGAACTTGACGCCACAGTTCGGGCAAAGGGCGCTGAATGTCGCCCCGCACTCACGGCAGAATCGCGCCTCTTCGCGGTTCTCGGACCGGCACCGGGGGCACTGCATGCGAGCGACCTCCGTGGGCAACCCAGGTCGGTTCGCTGCGTCAGACGAGTATGCCGAGACTAGCCGGAGGCTCTTAGGGGGTCAAGGACGGCGGGCGTGTCGCCAGCCGGATGATCTCCGTTACCTCTCTGTCGGTCACCAGGTGCCGATCCGACGACGATCAACGGTCTGGCGCTCATCGAGCGCCGCGGCGGTCTAGCAGGATGCAGAAAAATGGGATGAAAGGGACAGACTTGCTGGTGCCGAGGTATGGCGAAGGACGTGGCACAGCTCCGCTCGGGGCCGCACCTCGGTGCACGGAGCAGGTGCCGGCGCTCTTGCG
>Ga0306920_100001720_pt1 | contig 27191 bp, 22 predicted proteins | sample flu12Cox44000170_FD_204666 | JGI IMG/M metagenome (GOLD analysis project Ga0306920, IMG submission 204666) | Lab enrichment of tropical soil microbial communities from Luquillo Experimental Forest, Puerto Rico - flux4day.12C.oxic.44.000.170 (v2)... | ecosystem: Environmental > Terrestrial >... | reverse complement strand
CCTTGATCAGGCGCACGGCCTCAAGCTTGAACTCTCGCGTAAACTTCCGTCTCTCCATGACCCACCTCCAGCTCCATCAAAACACCTAACTCGGTGTCTTCGGAACCGGGTGCAGGCCAAACGGGCAACAATCCTGATTAGCAGGGAGACGAATCGCGTTGTTTGAGTGCGCCGGCCTTCTGCACTGGACGTCTGACATCTGTTTTGAAAAGATTATGTTTGAATCCTTCAACAGCTGAATTGATTCCAGGCCCTAATTCACCTATCGAAGGCAACTGCGAGGACATTATGCTTGCTGCTGCCCCATTGGTCGACAAGTATTCGTCGCATGATTGGATGCGACCGTGGATTCCGATTGCTTTGGCGGCGGCATCGTACTTCATATATGCTTGCGCGGCCCTGATCGTCAGTCAAAACCAGCAAAACGATTTTATACCAGAGCGCTCCAGCATCGCTGCTGCAGTATCAAACGTGGCCTACGGCGCACCCCTGGGCAAAGTGTATGCAGGCGTGTTAGCGCGTTTCCTGGAAATGGACGTGCCGCTCGATAAGACCATGGAGCAAACCGCGCGGCGGGCCGTGCCGCCTGGGGCCTTGCTGGGTTCAACATCGGACGGCAATGGCATCGGATATATTGTCCTCGCGAGCGTAGGCATGCGCCTGTTCGGACTGAACACTTCCTCGCTTGTGCTCTCCATGTTAGCGTTAATGGGCATTTCTGCACTCGTGTTTCTCTGGCGCTTTCGGGACCGGCGTTCCGTCGTCGTGATCCTGTATTTCACCTCGCTGACTGTGATGCTGTTCACGCCTTTGACCTGGCATCGAGACTATTTGCTCAACATAGGAATCGGCGGGATCCGTTATTTTTCCTTAGTGGCGATAGTGCCTGGATTTCATCTTTTGCTAGAGTTCGCCGATACGCCGCCTTGTAACTTCAGATTGGCGACGACTGAATTTGTAGCAATAGCCGTCCAAGTCGTGATTCTTGTGATCGCTATTCTCGTGCGCAACAGCGCCGCGCCCACAATTGCAGCCGTTGCGGTTGGCGGGTGGTTGATCGCCTGGAAACGTCGCCGTGAGGCCGGCATGATGGCACGTACTCTGCGCAAAACAGCGTACATGGCTACGGTTGTTGCCGCATTTGTTGGCCTCCTGATGTTGTCGGTGTCACGGAGCTACTTGAGTGATGGACGCTTCACAGAAACCCTATGGCATCGCATATTCCTCAGTTACGGGGTGAGTCCAGAATGGCCTTTTGGAAATGTGCGAGAGCTCTACGATTGCAAGCGTTATATTCCCGAAGGAATCGTACCTCACTCAGAGGATCGAAATGCTCATTGCATCTGGTGGGATTACGCAACTAAACACAACATCCCAGTTGATACGGCCGTCACGATGACCTACGGGCGCGAATATGACAAAGCGCTCCGAGAGGCCTTTTTCAACATCCTTCGCTTGTATCCTGGTGAATCATTGAGGGCTTTTTTTTATTACAAGCCCCGTTTTATAGTGTGGTCGATTGCACAAAGCCTTGACTTGAAGCTCGCTGGAGTTCAGCCAGCGTTGATCTGGCTTCTAGCAGCGGCGCTGGGCAATTTGCTCGTCTTTGCCCTTATTCCGTTAGCCCCGGCATCGCCTAACAGCAATACGGTTATCGGGGGCGCGACGGCCTTGTTTGCTGGCTTCAGCACTTTACCTTATATTGCCGTTTGGGCCCTGCCACACACGACCGGCGATTTGCTATTATATTGCTTCTTTGGGCTGGGACTTGCTGCAACTGCCGTCCTTGAAAAGCTTCGAATCTTGCTGTTGTCTCCTTCGATTTCAGAGAAGCAACGCATTCCATGAACGAAATGCAAATTCTCTCAACGACTATGCACAAGCGTCTGTGAGTGCCATGAGCCGCGGTCGGCAGTGAGTCAGTTTGAATAAGGCAGAAGCTACACCTAGCGGATCGGGTTGGATAGGATCATAGTTACGGGATGGGTACCGCGCGCAACCTGATATGGCCTTATCTGGCTTTAGGCTGCTTGGCGCGTGCACCAGCGTATTCAGATGATCGTGACAGGAAACGTGACCTAGGACGCCGTAATTCCCACAGCCGGGCAGCGCGCTAGTCATGATAAGTGCTTTGCGGCAAAGATGATCCAAAATTTTATTGTGCCTTCTCGAATCCGAATTTGGATCGCATTGGCGACGCTTGTGACCTCGTTTCTCATCTATGCCTGCGGCGTTCTAATCGTTTACCAGCAGCAGCGGAACGAGTTCTTGCCGGAGCGCTCCAGCATAGCAGCTGCCGTATCGAACGTGGTCTATGGCGCACCGCTTGGCACCGTCTATTCCGGCGTGCTGGCCCGTTTTCTGGACGTCACCGTGCCGCTGGATCGGACATTCGCGCAAGCCAGGGGACGGGAGCTGCCGACTGGGTCGTTGCTGGGTTCCACCACGGACGGCAACGGCATAGGTTACATTGTCGTTGCCAGCTTGAGCATGCGTTTGTTCGGACCCTATGCGTCCTCCGCCGTACTCGCGATGCTGGTTTTAATGGGCCTCTCCGCGCTGTTGTTCGTCTGGCGCTATCCAGACGGGCGGAGCGTGGTGGTCGTGCTGTATTTCACCGTCCTGACAATCATGCTGTTCACGCCACTGGTGTGGAACTCGCCAGACAGGGTGCCTTATCCGATCGGGGGAGCGCTTTATATCCCCAACTATCCAGCCAACATATCAATCGGAGGTATCCGTTATTTCTCGCTGGTGGCAATCCTGCCGGCGTTCCACTTGCTGCTCGAGCTCGCCGATACACGGATATCCGCCCCTAGAACGACCGCATTGGGGTTCGTGGCGATGGGGGCGCAAGTCGTGATCCTCATGCTGGCCGTTCTCGTGCGTAACAGCGCAGCGCCGGTGATTGCCGCAATTGCCACCGCTTGCTTGTTGTTCGTTTGGTTCCATCGAAACGAGCCGGGTGCGCCATATCGCATTCTGCGGAGGCTGGCATATATGGCTGTAGCTGCGGCGGTGTTTGTTTGGGTACTGATATTGTCGGTCTCGGAAACCTATGTGATCGAAGGACGCTTTACCGAAACTCTTTGGCACCGAATCTTCGTCAGTTTTGGCCTCAGCCCGGAGTGGCCGTTTGGGAATCTACGAGAGGTGTACGACTGCACCCGTAGCATCCCAGAAGGACTTACGTCAGGTACTGAGGATCGAAACGGGCATTGTATTTTGTTAGCTTATGCAGCAAAACACGGCATCCCGCCCGAGGTAATCCCCACCCTGACCTATAGCCGCAAATACGATGCAGTACTTCGTGAAGCTTTCTTTGACATTGCGCGCACGTATCCGCGCCAAACTTTGAAAACGTTTTTCTATTACAAGCCTCTGCTCATAGGATGGTCCATTCAGCAGGATCTGGACCTCAAGCTTACCGGAATCCCGGGCAGGTTACTGTGTCTTATCGTTGCGGCCCTCGGTAATCTGCTGATCTTTGCCCTCGTTCCATCGCCCGCCTCGACGTTGCGGGGTTATGGGGTCGTTGCGGGTAGCGCAGCTCTATTGGCAGCGTTCACGCTCCCGCCATACATTGCGGTTTGGGCAATGCCGTATACGAGCGCCGACCTTGTATTTTACTGCTTCTTTGGCCTGGGACTTGCAGTCATTGTCGCGATCAAAATGATCCAACGTTCTCTCGTCCCTTCCCCGTCATAGCGCGCAAGTCGCGATCCTTGACGGGTTACTGCCTGTCGGTCGAAGCCCTATCCTTGCCTAGTGGAAGATTCGTCCGCGACACGGCTAATCCCACCAGACACAATGCGCACTTTTATCATCTGCGCCGTTTGGGCCATGCCACACACGAGTGGCGATCTGCTTTTGTTATGCCTCTTCGGCCTGGGACTTGCGGCAACTGCCATCGCTGCAAAGATTCGCAGTCACCTGCTGCCTCGTTCAGTCTTCACGTACCAGCGAGCTGGATGAAACTGCATCGTCGGTTTGATCGCTGCAGTCAGCGGCAATCGAACATTCCGGAAACGCGCAGTTGCCCTGGCTCAGCGCCATCTGCAATACGCACGAACCGTTTCGCAAGCATAGTCCAGATGTGCATCGCTCAAGCCGGGATAGACTCCGATCCAGAATGTCTGGTTCATGATTCTGTCGCTGTTTGTTAGCGAGCCATGCACACGGTATCGCCGACCTTGCATATACGGTTGCCGGATGAGGTTTCCCCCAAACAGCAACCGGGTTGCAATCTTCTTTTCATTGAGATGTCGCACGATTTCGTCACGCGTAAACGGCGCGGATTCGCGCACCGTAAGCAGGAAGCCGAACCAGGACGGCTCGCTGCCCGCCGTCGGCTCGGGAAGGAGGAAGAATTCCTCGAGGTTTTGCAGTTCATCCCTTAGACGCTTGTAATTGCCGCGACGTGCCGCAATGAACTGATCGAGATGGCCGAGCTGGGCCAACCCGACCGCTGCCTGCATGTCCGTGATCTTCAAATTAAATCCCACGTGGGAGTAGATATATTTATGATCATATCCATAAGGCAGCTGCCCCAGCTGCCAATCGAAGCGGCGCTTACAAGTGTTTTCCTTACCCGGATCGCAATAGCAGTCGCGCCCCCAATCGCGGAATGTCTCCATCGCACGCCGCAGAATTGGACTCTGCGTGAACACGGCGCCACCCTCGCCCATCGTAATGTGATGTGCAGGATAGAAGCTCAAGGTTCCGATGTCACCGAAGGTGCCAACGTGTCGACCGTTCAAGGTCGCCCCGAGCGCATCGCAGCAGTCCTCGATCAGAAAAAGCTTGTGCCGCTTAGCAATCTCGGAAATTCGTGCGGCGTCAAACGGATTGCCGAGCGTGTGCGCTGCCATGATGGCACGAGTCTTAGGTGTAATCGCCTCTTCCACCGTTTCGGGAAGAATATTGTAAGTCGGGATGTGGACATCGATGAAAACCGGAACCATCCCCCACAGCATCATCGGGTTTACGGTCGTGGGAAATCCAGCCGCGGCAGTGATGACCTCGCTGTCGGGCGCTAGCGCGCGATGGCGCAGCAACGGCGATGTGAGCGCGGAGAATGCAACGAGATTAGCCGAAGAACCTGAGTTGAGTGTAAGGGCATATTTCACGCCAATCCGCTTCGCGAGATCGGTTTGAAACTGCCCATTGAACCGACCGGTTGTCAGCCAGAATTCGAGCGCGGAATCGACCAGCGACCGCACATCGCTCGAGTCGAATACCCGACCCGAAACCGGGACCTCGGATTGTCCAGGGAGAAATGCCTTTCTGCCGTGAACTACGGCGCAGTATTCGTCAACGAGCCGCATGATGGTCGCGCGCAGATCCTCGGGCGACCGCTCCGCGCCGGGGGAAGAAGGAAGAGGTGAGCTCATCAGGTTCATCAACACGGTCCCAAACGTTTGCCGGCTCTCTATTATCCAGTCCGGACGAGGAAATCCAGGACGCCCTCGCCCTTGTTCAGGCGGCCGCGTCCACGACGCCGAAGTCGGAAAGCACGGCATTCGCTTGTGCGAGGGTGAAGGCACGCATATCGGCTCCACGTTCTAGTGCCTTATACCAATCCACGGTCAGCGCTAGAGCGTGCTCTAGGTCGAAGAGCGGTTGCCATCCGAGGCGCGTTCGTGCCTTCGAACAGTCAAGCTTGAGAACGGCCGCTTCATGGGGATGGCCACCCCCATCCCTCCTCCATCTCGCACCCTGGCCCCAAGCTTGGCAAACGCGGTCGCAGATTTCGGCCACAGAGACCTCGCTATCGGCTGCGGGGCCGAAGTTCCACGCCTCGGCAAAGTCGCGACTGCCCTCGGCAAGGCGCTCGGCAAGCGCAAGATAGGCGAAGATCGGGTCGAGGACATATTGCCACGGGCGTACCGCGTGCGGATTTCGGACCTTGAGAGCTGTGCCAGCAAAAAAGGCGCGCATGGCGTCCGGCACAAGACGGTCCTCCGCCCAGTCGCCGCCCCCGATCACATTGCCAGCGCGGGCCGAGGCGACGGCGGGCGCGACGTCGTTGAGGAAAAAGCTGTGTCGGTACGCGCTTGTCACCAGCTCTGCGCACCCCTTGCTACTGCTGTAAGGATCATGTCCGCCGAGCGGTTCGCTCTCACGATAGCCCCGCGCTTCGCCGACATTGTCATAGCATTTGTCGCTCGTGACAATGACGACCGCCTCGATGCCCGGCGAGTGGCGAACGCACTCCAGAACGTTCACTGTGCCCATTACATTTGTGGCATAAGTGCCGACCGGATCTGCATAGGATGCCCGCGCGAGCGATTGCGCCGCCATGTGGATGACCACGTGCGGCCGGCAATCGGCCAACGCGTGGCTTACTAAGCCGATGTCGCGGATATCTCCTATCATGCTGTGGACATCGCGCTCGACATCACCGGCTACGAAAATTCCGTTATCGCTCGACGGCGGGAGAGCGATACCGTAGACCTCAGAGCCAAGTCTCCGCAGGAGGAGCGCCGTCCAGGCGCCCTTGAACCCGGTGTGGCCTGTCAGCAGAACGCGGCGCCCCGTCCAGAACGACTCGGAGATCACCAGAGCCTCCATTTTGCTGAACCAGACATCCATTGTTCCTCAAGGAAGTTCCGGTCGCGCAAGGTATCCATCGGATGCCAAAACCCGCGATGGATGAAAGTGCACAGATCGCCCGACCGAGCGAGCGTTTCCATCGGCTCCCTTTCCCAGATCGTGTCGTCGCCCTCGATCAGGTCATCGACCGACGGTGACAACAGAAAAAAGCCGCCATTGATCCAGCCACCATCGCTTTCCGGCTTCTCCTGGAACGACACCACATGATGGCCTTGGATGCTGAGAGCACCGAAGCGTTTCGCAGGCCTAACGGCAGCGACGGTCGCCTTGCGCCCATGCGCCTTGTGGAAATCGATCTCGGCCGCAATGTCGATATCGGCGACGCCGTCGCCGTAGGTCAGCGCAAAAAATGGGTCGTCGCGGACAAACGACAAGATCCGTTTGATGCGCCCGCCGGTCTGCGTGTCTTCGCCAGTGTTGATCAGCGTGACGCGCCAAGGCTCCGCCGTTTCCCGATGGATATCCATGCGGTTTTCGGCAAGGTGCAGGGTGACATCGGACATGTGCAGGAAATAGTTGGCGAAGTATTCCTTGATGATGTAGCCCTTGTAACCGAGGCAGATGATGAAATCATTGAAGCCAAAGTGGCTGTATATTTTCATGATGTGCCAGAGGATGGGACGCCCACCGATCTCAACCATCGGCTTGGGCCTAACAGTCGTTTCCTCCGCGATCCGGGTCCCGAGGCCACCGGCCAAAATCACTACCTTCATTCGATGCCACCCAGCGGGGGACTAGTATGTCGCTTGTCGCTCACAAGCAGGGGTGAGAATAATACATCGCAGATCTTTCTGTCGCGGTCTAATGTGGCGCGGGTGAGGTGGCCCCGGTTATCTGAACAGTCTTTGCGGGTGAATAAGTGGCGCGCCTGCCAGGCTTAGGCTGCCAGCGGAGGGGGCAGCGGGTTGAGGTAGGCTTGATCGGGTTCGTGCCATCAAGGCTCGAATCGGTCGGCGGCGATTGTAGAGGTGGAGGTAGCTCCCGATCGATGCGCGCGCCTCAGACACGCTGTTGTCGGCTCTAGCTTAGCGAAGACCTGTTCGATGGGGTTCAGGTTGTGCGAATACTTCGGCAGGAAGATGAGCTTGGCGGATTGTTCATGATATCCTCCGATGCGCTTCCCCTGACTAGCGGCCATACCCACGAGTGTTCCCTCGCTCGGCTTCCTCCCACAGACGGTAATGACCGCGTCCAGGCGTTTCTCGTCCTGGTGCAAGGACAGGACCGCCCAGATCCCGTTGGAGGCCGTTCCTTGGCTCGACGGCAAAGCCTCGCGGAAATGGGCATAGCCAAGCTCACGGTCACAGTTCAGACTTGCTCGCTAGAGCCCACATGGCTACTTTGACGCGTGGAACTCATATGATCTCAGCAGCAACTCGGTCAGTAGCCTGTGCGCACCGCACAATGCGGCAGGTGCAAGCTCGCGACAACACTGGTCCATAGGACTGGAAGCTCGAGACCGCCGTTCGATTTGGTGAATGCGACCACGTAGCGGGGAGAGCAATCTCTCTGGAAAACCCAACCTTTACGTTGAGTGGGATCGCGGAAAGGAAGGAATGGCCTTGATGCTGTCGTCGCTCAGGAACACATTGCCAAAATTTGCAACATCATTTCGTCAGCGGACTGTGGTCCAAGCTTTTGGAATCGACCAAAGGTCTGCGCATTTCAAATCATTGGTGATGCTTGCCTTGGCCCTCGCCTTGTTTGGGCTGTCTTACATCTACGGACTGAACCGCGGAATGGACCGCATGTTCGCAGGCCCATTGGATACCCGCGCGCAACAGATCGCGTCCGCTATTTCCGATGTGGCTTACAATCTAGACCTTAGATACGCTGTGCATGGGAAGATTCTTACCGCCTTGACCAAGGGGGGATTGTCCGATGTCCCGGACAACATCCGACCGCTCGGTTTGACATATCCCGACTATCTTTTCGACACCAAATTTTGGAATAATCTACTCAATGCGGTGACCCATCTTGAAGGCATCAACGGTTCCCCACGCTTGTCGGATGGCACCCTGACTTTTATCGGTTGGGAGGATTTGGGACTAGTAGATTTTTTCAAACTATCGTTCCGCCTGTTTGGCTACAACATCCAAGGATTTTTCAAGACTTATTTTTTGCTGCTCGGACTGGGAATTGTTTGTTTTTTCTGCGCGTTCTGGTCGAGACCTGGGATCTTAGTTACGGGAAATTTTATACTGTTGGGCCTCTTTCTTTCAATCTGCCAACTCTATGACATCGATTCGGTTGTCAACGGTCGTTTTTTTGCGACGCTTGCCATTTTGCCGACCTTCCATCTGACGATCCTTACGTGGGCGCCACCCCGACTGACCGTTGCCGGAGCCGTTTTGGCCGCAGTTCAAGTACTCTTACTTGCATTCGTAATCACGATGAGAAGCAGCGCGGCGTGGGGCGTCTTACTCCTCGGAGCTTCGATTGTCATCATGTTAATCTGGCAAGCGAAGGTATTCTGGTCGCGTCAGCCTCTAAAGATTTTCGTGCAGAAATCGATTACTTGGCCGGTCGTCATTGTCGCAGTCGGATTGGTTGGATTCAACATTTATCAAAACAACAAGATCCACCCGGGTTATTTTGCTTTGGATGAGACGCTTCCTCGACACCTTTTTTGGCACTCATTGGCTTTCGGCCTGGGCTACTTCCCCGGCATTGATGCGCGCGTTCCGGAATTGCAGGGAGCTCGTGGGGACAGCCTCCCAACTTATTTAGGAAACGCCTATCTCAAAAACAGCATGGGATTTGAACCTCCATCTTTATCCGCCTACTATGCCTCAAATTTCTTCCCATCTCTGGGCCGCCCACGGACCTATGAACGGGTCGTTCAAGCAGCATACCTAGATTTCGTACGGCGACACCCCTTCGAGTTCCTCCATTTTACCTTCATTACGAAACCTCAGATGTTGCTAACTGCACTTTTCGACTCATTTGGACGCGTTATTGGCAAGAGTGGCAAATATTTTGTCCTATCAAGCCTTTTGCTTCTTGTGGCTGTGTGGTTCGTGCGTCCAACCCCGATAGACAAAGATGACTTGAATTTCGGGTCAATGGTGTTAGGCGGAATGGCGATTGCGACCAGTTTACCCTCCCTCGTGGCGTATCCGGCAAACCTTGGCGACACATTCGCAGTTTGGGTCGCACTGATCGCAGCGCTGCTATTGATGACCGCGTGGAATTCGTGGCCGCTCCTGAGATATATTCGCCAATCGATAATCATGGCTCGTCACCGGAGCCCCTGACGCTGCGTCGGATTTGAGAAAGTCCGTTAGCGAGGGAAACGGGCACCATGCAACGAAGCTTTTTGCCTCGGCGGATTGCGGAGCTTGTGGATGTCCAGTTCATCCGATTTGTTTTGGTCGGCTGCCTAAATACCACGGTCGGCTACGGGCTGTTTGCCGCTTGCATATTGCTCGGCCTTCCTTCGGCCCTAGCGCTGCTGATTGCGACCATTATCGGTGTTCTGTTCAACTATTTCAGCACGGGCCGTCTGGTTTTCGCCTGGCGTACGTCGAGTCGTCTTTGGCTGTTCGTGTTGAGCTATGTCGTCATTTACGTCGTCAATGCCGCAGCTTTGTTGGGGCTCGAACGTATGTCCGTCTCGGCGCTTCTCGCGCAAGCCATCCTATTGCCGGCGATGGTCGGTCTTGCGTTTCTGTTGAATAAGTACTTTGTCTTCAGCGCGCCGAGGACAGTTCGGTCGTGACCAAAACGATCAGCATCATCACACCTTGCTTCAATGAGGAGGACAACGTTCGCGATTGCTATGAGGCGACCAAGGCACTGTTCGCGGACGAGCTAAAGGGGTACGCACGTGAGCACATCTTTGCCGACAATTGCTCAACAGATCGAACTGCGGAAATTCTCCGCGAGATCGCGGCGGGCGACAACTCCGTCAAGGTCATTATCAACGCGCGCAACTTCGGGCCATTAAGGAACACATTTAATGGTGTTATGGCGAGCAGCGGGAATGCAGTGTTACTATTTCTTCCCGCTGACTTGCAGGACCCGCCGGAGCTCATCCCCCAGTTCGTGCGACTCTGGGAACAGGGTTACGAAATCGTCTATGGAATCCGGGCCACTCGGGAGGAAAGCCTGCTCATGCGCGCCCTCCGCAACGCCTACTATCGGCTGCTGACCCGTTTTTCAGAGGTCCAGATTTCGCCCGGCGTAGGCGATTTCCAACTGGTGGACCGGCGGGTGGTGGAGGCCATGCGGCAGGTGCGCGATGACAACCCGTTCATGCGCATTATGACATTCGAGTGTGGTGGCCGGTCGATTGGAGTTCCATATACGTGGCGTGCACGCAAAAAAGGAACTTCCAAAAATCGGATATCTGCCTTGATCGACCAGGGACTCAACGGACTGGTTTCTTTTACCACGGCACCGTTGCGGCTTGGCTTAGTTGCCGGTTTTGTGATCTCATTTTTGAGCATTCTCTACGCGCTCGCCAACTTCGTGGTGAGCGTGATTTATTACCAGCAAATTGCCGAGCCTGGCATCATGACCTTGATCATGGCGATGTTTTTCTTTGGCGGTGTGCAGTTGTTCTTCATGGGCATGATCGGTGAGTATATTCTCGCCATTTATGGACAGGTTCGCGGCAAGCCTGTCGTTTTTGAGCGCGAGCGCATTAATTTCGACAAGCAGCCCGAATCGGGGAAGGAGCCGGACAATAGCCGCTTCGGTTCCCAAGAAAGAGCAGTCTAAAGCTAAGAATAGCAGTCGCGGGTGCGCGGCATTTTGACGAGCGCATCAAGAACATCGATGACGACCTCGACGGCCGTGCGCATCGGACGGTAGCCAAGTGCGGCGGCGGCCCGGTTCCGCGAAGCATACGTTGGTTTTTCGCCAGTGGGACTTTGCTGGACGCTTCCACATGTATCGATTTGCAGGCCGTATCGGCTCTGCGCAATCTTTAGAAGCTCGTGTTTTGAGACCGGCGCTTTTGTGTAGAGATCCAGCACGGTGTTCGGCGCAGCGTTGGCTCGCCAGCATTCAATCAGAGTTGTGAGCTCTTGAGCGCCCGCGTAGTCGCGCACCATATCTTGCGGCGTTGTAACGAAGGGTCGGCGCCCGATGATGCTGCGTGCGAGTTCGGAAAGGAAGAACCTGCCACCAATCGGGATCGTTACATCGGCGTAACCGAAGACTCGTACATCCAAGATTGCACGATCAGGCACCTGCCGGTGCCGTGCCTCCGCCTGCAGCTTTGCGATTGTATAGTGTGGGATGCCGCTGAGATCATCGAGGCCCAGCCCAAGTCCACCGTCGGCTGCTGCGGGCTCGGCGAATTGCGTTTCATAGACCGCGCCACTTGACAGGAAGACGTAGCGGGTTTCCGGACCCATTGTATCCAGGACCCGCTCGTCCCAAGTCCTCGAAACATCCAGGATATCCGCACCAATCGCTGCGATGCGCGCGGGGTCCCCCGCCCCAATAGCGTTTATGACCAAATCAAATGATCTCGCTTCGAACTCCTCAAGTGCAAGCACGCTAACTTGAGCCGGCCAGGACTCGTTGGCGAGAGACGAAGGATTGCGCGCAAACAATGCGAGCCCTTCTGAATGCCGCGCAAGTCTGTAAGCGAGACTACGACCGATCGTTCCAGTTGCCCCCAAAATGGCGATCATTCAGAGCGTTGCCCCAAATTCGGCGGGCGTGGATAAGTGACGAAGGCATTGCCCTGCACGTACTCCGCTTCGGGCAGGTACGGATACTGGTCGTTGATTGGGCGGCCCATTTCGAGCTTTGGTTCGATCAGCGTGTGTTCGCTCAGCATAACATTGATGAGAATTGGGCCGCCGCCATTGAATAGCTCCGGCTTGATCTGCTCAATGCGCTCGACGCACGCGTAGCGAACACCATAGGCAGATGCGAGCTGTTCGAAATCAGGAAAACTAAAACCGTTGCGGGAGGCATCGTATCGGTTGTCCAGATAGCTGTCTTGAAATTGCTTGATAATTCCATAGCAGCCATTGTTCATCACGACGACTGCGACGTCCAAATTGTGGTGCTTGAGTGTCTGCAGCTCATGAACGTTGAGGTGGAATCCGCCGTCGCCGTTGATCGAGATGACTTGCCTATCGGGGCTGGCGATCTTGGCGCCTATGGATGCTGGTAGCGCATATCCCATGGGGGAGTTTCCGCCGGCTGTGAACAGCGAGTGCTTCTTCACTTTGAAGGCCTGGTGTACCCAGCAGACCGTCGCGCCCGTGTCAGCCACGACGATTGCATCGTCCGCAATCGACTCATTGATGCGGCGGATTACGTCATGGGGCGACAGCGTGTTGAGCCGTAGCGCCGAAGTGCTGACCTCCTTTCCGAAGTAGCGCTTCTTCATGTCGCGGCAGTATCGCCGCCAATCCTCGTACAGCACTATCGGCGAGAGCCCGCCGAGGACCTGGGGCAAATATCGAAAATCGAGGAGACTCGTCTTGTACCCATCCACCGTGTGCTTTTTGAGCTCCTCCTCGTCGACGTCGATGACGTGCACAGTCGCTCCAGTTGCGAAGTTGCGCGCGTTGCCGGAACGCTGTCGATTGTCCAGCCGGCTGCCAATCGCGATCACAGTGTCCGCATTTTGCAGCACGAAATTGGCGCCGCGATTGCCGTAGACGCCAATTTGACCAAGAAAGTTGGGCGCATCATTGTCGAAATAGGTCAGGCCGGCCCAACTCGACACGAACGGGATCTTTGTGACCGATAGCCAAGCCATGACCTCGTGCTCAACACCGGCGAGTCCAATGCCAGCGCCCCACAGCACCACGGGCCGCCGAGCCTTGACGAGCGTCGCGTCGAGTGCGGCGACCACGTCGTGTATTGCCTGGCTCGATACCGGCAAACTCGACGGCATGATGATCTCATCGCCAACTTCCATCTGCTGGATGTCGATCGGCACATCGACAAGCACAGGACCCATGCGCCCAGACACTGCAATCGCGTAGGCCTTCGCGAGTTCTCGACGAAGATCATCCGGACTCTTTACCATAGCGGCGTATTTCGTGATCGGGCCAACCATCTCGACAATCTTCGTCTCCTGAAAGCCCGACTGGCGCACTCTCGCGCCATGATAGGCGCTACTTTCGCGCTGGTTGACCTGCCCTGTGATGTGCAAAGACGGAATCGAGTCGAAGAATGAGCATGCAATGCCAGTGATCAGGTTGGTGGCGCCGGGGCCAGAGGTCGCCATCGTGACGCCGACTCTGTGTGCTACCCGCCACACCGCATCCGCAGCCATGGCGGCGGACTGCTCGTGATGAAAGCAGGTGTAGGCCAACGCTGGATGGCGGGCGACCGCATCGATCATGAACGCACAGGCGCCGCCCGTGAGAACAAAAACCTGGCTGCTCCCAACCCGCGCGAGAAACTCTGCGATGTAGTTTGCTCCCTTCATGCCCTCGCGCTCTGTGAATCTAGGTTTAACCAATTCTCACTTCGTACGATTGCCGAAAACCGTAACCAATCGGACCCGAACTATCAATGACTAGAAAATCAGGTTCCTCGTTTGTAGCGCGTGACTTGAGGCTCCGGGGTCTGGATCTTCGGGCATCTTCTCCGCCAACGGTTCGTGCGACACCGTGCGTTTTAAGCCCCCTGTCCTCTTGCGGGTGCTCTTTACGCGGAATCTAAGGCTATAAATCGACGATGTTTCCATTCTGGCTGAAAACGGAAATCATAAGGCCTTGTATTCTACGCAAATTTATGGTTTTCGACGCGCTCTAACCGTTTGGTTTGCTTGGATCCTGTGGCCCCATGGCGACGACCATTTTGCGCCCTGCGCAGGAAGCCGTTCAAGCGCCGATTTACTTGTCGGTCATCACTCCCATCTACAACGAGGAAAAAAACATCCCCATCTTGGTCGATCAATTATTAGCGGTCCTTCAGACTCTGCAAAAACCATTTGAAATCATCGCCATCAATGATGGAAGCCGCGATGGCTCTCTTGCCGAGCTGCGCAAACAGGCATCGCTTCACCCGGAACTCAAGGTCGTCGACTTCCGCCGCAATTATGGACAAACCGCCGCGATCATGGCGGGCATCGATCATGCCAGCGGCGACATCATCGTATCGATCGACGCCGATTTGCAAAACGACGCTCATGACATCCCTGCTCTTCTTGCAAAGCTCGACGAAGGCTTCGACGTCGTGAGCGGCTGGCGCAAGGACCGCCAGGACGAAGCGTTTCGGCGGAACTTTCTTAGTCGCATTGCCAATGGGGTGATCTCAAGTATTTCCGGCGTCCGCCTTCACGACTACGGATGCACACTCAAGGCCTATCGGTCCGACGTCGTCAAAGATGTGCGTCTCTATGGCGAGATGCATCGCTTTATCCCGATCTATGCAAGCTGGATGGGCGCTAAGGTGGTCGATATGCCAGTGCGCCACTACCCGCGCAGGCATGGCCACTCGAACTACGGCTTGGAACGTATCGTCAAAGTCATTCTGGACTTGATCGTGGTGAAGTTTCTCGATCGATATATGGTGAAGCCGATCTACGTTTTTGGCGGGTTCGGAATTTTATCGCTTGTTTTCGGCGCCGTAAGCTTTATGGCCATGATCGTTCTGAAGATCGTCGACAACATATCGATGATTTCCACGCCGCTGCCTCTGGTCACGGTGATGGCAGTCATGACTGGCATATCGAGCATTCTCATGGGATTGCTCGCGGAAATGCTGGTCCGCACCTATTTCGAGTCGCAGCAGCGGACGAACTATCACGTTCGCGAGCGCATCAACTTCGAACGAGCAAAGTGAATGTGCGGGATTGCCGGCTTCATCGGCTTCGGGTCGCGTCAAGATCTTGAGGCAATGACGGCCGCGCTGTCCCATCGCGGACCTGACGGCTCAGGTCTATGGGTCTCACCAGATGCTCCTGTTTTCCTGGGCCATCGCCGACTGTCGATCGTTGACATCGAAGGAGGCGCCCAACCGATGTGGGATGCAGCCGGCGAAATCGGCGTCGTATATAACGGCGAAATCTACAACCACCTCGAACTTCGCCGCACGCTCGAAGCCGCAGGGCACCGGTTCCAAACGTCGCACTCCGATACCGAGGTTCTCATTCATGGCTATCGGCAATGGGGCGAGGACCTGCCGGCACGCCTGAACGGCATGTTTGCGTTCGCGATCTATGACACGGTCCGGCGCCAGCTCTTCCTTGCCCGTGATCGGTTTGGCGAGAAACCCCTCTATCTCTACCGTCAGCCTGGCCGCATCGCGTTTGCGAGTGAGTTGTCTGCTCTGCTCTGCCACGCGGATATCCCGAGGGACTTGGAGCCGCGCGCGATCCAGAAGCTCTTCGCTTGGGGTTTTGTTCCAGCGCCGAACGCCCTGTACCGGCATTTCCGCAAGGTTCCGGGAGGAACGTCCCTGACCTACTCCCTCGACGACGATTCGGTGCGCGAGCGGCGGTACTGGAAATTCCGGCTCGAACCCGACCAGTCCCTCGCCGACAGAGATGTCCCCCGTCTGTGCGAGGAACTGCGATCCCTCTTTGCACAATCCGTCAAACGCCGGCTGATGAGTGACGTCCCGTTGGGACTGTTCCTCTCGGGCGGCATCGATTCAGGCTCCGTCCTCGCGGCCGCGACGCGGGCGCTGCCGCCTGAGCAAATTTCCACGTTTACGATCGGGTTCAATGAATCGAGCTTCGATGAAGCTCCCTTCGCGCAGGCGCTCGCGGAGCATTTTGGTGTTCGCCACCATCTCGAGATGCTCGATTTGGAGAACGCACGCAAGTTGTTACCGGATGTGTTGCGTCGCCTTGATGAGCCGCTTGGAGACGCGTCGATCTTGCCGACCTACATGCTCAGTCGCTTCACTCGGCGAAACGTAACAGTTGCGCTTTCAGGCGATGGGGGTGATGAACTCTTCGCCGGCTATGATCCGTTCAAGGCCCTCACACCGGCTCAAATCTACGCTCGGTCGGTGCCGAAGGGATTGCATCGGGGCCTGCGACGACTGACCGATCTTTTGCCGATCTCGACAAGTAATATGAGTCTCGATTTCAAGCTGCGTCGCAGCCTTGCGGGACTGTCCTGGCCTGAGGCCTACTGGAACGCCATTTGGCTGTCCCCAGCCGATCCGCACATCATTAGCGAGATTTTCAAGGCGCCATTGTCTGCTGAGGAACTCTATCAGGAAGCGCTCGACGTGTGGGCTGAAAGCCGTGGCGATTTACTCGACAAGACTCTGGAATTCTACACGAATTTCTATCTTCCCGATGACATTCTGACCAAGGTCGATCGTGCCAGCATGATGGTGTCGTTAGAGTCGCGCGCCATTTTTCTGGATAATGACCTCGTCGAGTTCTGCCGCCGGCTGCCTAGTCGCTTCAAGTTGCGAAATGGGAAGCGAAAATGGTTGCTCAAGCAGGCCATGCGGGACTGGTTGCCAGAAGAAACGCTCGCTCGTCGAAAGAAGGGTTTCGGGATTCCATTGGCCAAGTGGTTGCGCAGTTGGAGCTATCCCAGCGATGACGAGGTCTCCGCCGCGGGTGGTGCCTCGTTCAAGCCGAACGCCTTCGATGAACATTGGAGAAGCCACGCTCGAGGTGAAACCGACGAGCGCCTGTTATTGTTCACATGGTTATCCTTCATCTACCATGTCCAGAATCAGAATCGAGATCAAGCAAGTGAAGCTCGCGCAAGAGGCGTGCCCGCGCTTGCATTGCAGTAATTCGGTCGTCGACCTGCGCGAGCTCGCCTCGAACAAATGACAGACCTGCGCCTCCCTGAGCAGCCTAATCTCGTGTTCAATGCGGATCCCAACGGCGCGTAAGCGATGCTTCGATCCTTCCATCAAATGCAGGAGAGCGCTCGCGGCTATAGCCTAACGCAGCTTTTTGGCCTCCCTACCATCCGGAGATATCGGGCCCTTGTTCGCCAGCACGTTCCGCAAGATTCCCGTCGACGCATTCTCGAAATCGGCTGCGGCGTTGGGTCGGCCAGACCACTTTTCACGAGCGATTACACCGGGATCGACATCAATCCTGATTACATCGAGAGAGCACGCCGCAAACTCAAAGGCCGCTTTTATGTCATGGACGCTGCGCAAATGCCGTTTGAGCCTAATGCCTTCGATGATGCGATAAGCATCGCGACCGCACATCATCTAACGGACGAACAGCTTTCTGCGATGGTCAGCAAGGCAGTGACCGTCGCGTCTTGCGTACATATTATCGACGCTATCCTGCCGATTTCGCCCAACAGTTGGCTCAAGAACCTGTTGTTCCGAATGGACAGAGGGCGATATGTTCGCACGTTCGATCAACTTCGTGCAATCGTGGGCCGGAATGCACGAATCGAGAATCAGCAACTTGTCGAAGGACCATTGCACGACGTCTGCTATATTCGTGCTACGCGTCTCGGCTAAGCCGACGGCTTGCGGACGCAGTGGAGATGTCCCGCCTACCCGAACGGCTGCTTTGCTGCGCAATCCGGCTCTGAAGCAGAAGGCGCTCTCCGGCACACAGAACTTGCCCGATTGTTCAGTTCTTAACTCTTTGGCCTGAAAGGCTTATCTTGATTTGCCAACGGAAAAGTCACCGTGACAATAAGAACCTATTCTGATATACCGGCGTCCTCCAGGAGTGGGGATCCAATGTCGGAAGCGTTGGTCGTTTCGTTGGTGCGTCCACCGATCGTCAGCACCACGCGCGCCTTCAACAACGAGGCGACGCCATGCATCGGGTTTGCCTACATCAGCGGCTTCCTGCAGTCGAAGGGATATCAAGTCAAGATCGTCGACGGTATCGCGGAAGCCCTCAATCGCTTTTGGGACATTCTGGAATTTCCGGGTTACCACTGTCAGGGCTTGACGATTGACGAGATCATCGAGCGGATCGACCCGCGCAGCCGTATCATCGGCTTCTCCGCCATGTTTTCAGGCGAGTGGCCCATCACACGGGCCATCATCAAGACGGTTCGACGCAAATTTCCCGACGCTCTCCTCGTCGCTGGAGGCGAGCATATCACCGCTTTGACCGAGTATAGCCTGCGTGAGTGCCCCGAACTGGACGTCTGTGTTCGGGGTGAAGGCGAACAGGCCATGTACGAGATTTGCGAGGCCTATCGCACCGGCAAGAATTTTTCCGAAGTCGGAGGCGCAGCCTATCTCGATGCTACGGGCACGTTCGTCGAAGTGGCGCCAAACCGCATCCGTGAAATCGATGAGATCCCCTGGCCCGATTGGCCGGATGGATATATGGAGAAGTTCTGGCAAGCGGGGAAATCCTACGGCGTGCAATCCGCTAGGGACATGCCGATCATCGCGTCGCGCGGTTGTCCCTACCGTTGCACGTTTTGTTCAAACCCGCAGATGTGGACGACTCGCTATATCCTGCGGAGCGTCGATGATCTCATCGGCGAAATTAAGCGATACGTCTCGACATATGACATCACGGCGTTGCAGTTCTATGATCTGACCGCGATCACAAAGAAGCGTTGGACGATCGAATTTTGTCGCAAGCTGATCGAGGAAAAGCTCGACTATCTTAAGTGGTCGCTACCCTCGGGCACGCGCAGCGAGGCGTTGGATGCAGACACACTAGCTGCATTGAAGCGGACGAATTGTAACTATCTCGTCTATGCGCCCGAGAGCGGCTCGCCAGACACGCTCGAGAAGATCAAGAAGCGGATCAACTTGGATAAATTAACGGCCTCCGTTTTGGAGGCTAAGCGGCAGGGCATCATCGTGCGGACCAATCTCATTATCGGCTTTCCGCATGAGACGCGAAGACACGTATTTGAGACCATCCGCTATGGTCTTTACCTCGCATGGAAGGGCGCGGACGAGGTCACGATCAACATTTTCTCGCCTTATCCTGGGACGGAAATATTCGACGATCTGTTGGCCCGGCATCGAATCGAACTGTCCGATAAGTACTTCCTGGCTCTCACTTCGCTCAACAGCGATTACACGTCGATCAACCCGCTGACGATGAACGACACCATGGGTCCGCGCGAACTCGCGCTTTATCGCATCGGGTTCATGCTGACCAATTACATCATCGGTTATATCCGTTATCCCTCTCGTATCTGGCGGACGATCCGCAATATTTGGATCACTGAGGATATCTCTGCAACGGTCTTCGAGCACCGCGTCAAGGACGCGCTTCGCAAAGCTTTTGCTCGTGGGTAAGAGAATACGGTGAGGATTGTCGCAAGCGTGCGGCCACCGTCGATTGAGTGGGCCATCATTTCGGTAGCCGTGACGTTGGTGGCGGTCTTTGCCGTCTCGGCTTTTGTCATCGGATTTGACGCGCTGATGAGTAGCTTGCGCAAATTCGATTTCGTTACGATCGGCTTCTTTTTGCTGCTGCTAGGATGGCAGGTCGGATGCCGGTTTCTACGATGGTTCTTGTATGCACGATGCCTGGGTCTGAAAATCTCGCCTCAGGAGGCGTTCCTATACTATGCCGCCGCGTTTGGCATGACCCTGACGCCCGGCCGACTGGGAGAAGCATTACGACTTTGGTTCCTTGAGAAGAGGCTCGCGGTTCCATATCGCCGTATCGCTGGCCTTTATGTGGCGGATCGTGTGAGTGACGCGACCGCCTATCTGATCTTGCTTGCGACGGGATTAGCGGCATACCAACACGGAACCTCAATTGCTTGGGGTTCGGTGCTCGTCATCGCCGCGGTAGTCGCCCTGATCATGGACCCACGGCCCCTTATCGGGCTGCTAAACGCCAGTTATGCCCTTGTACGGCGGGGGCGAAAGCTGGTGGTATGGTTGCGGCGGACGGTTCTCAACACATCAACGCTGTTTCAGCCACGCGTTTTCTTGCCTGGAGTCGCTGTCGGCGCCATCGGCTGGTTCGCGGCACCTGTAGTGCTCACGGCGAGCCTGTCGAAAATGGGGGTTGATTTCAATCTGTTCCACGCCATGGTCATCTATGCGGCTGCCGCGCTCGCCGGCGGGGCAACCATGATGCCGGGCGGGGGCGGCGCGACCGAGACGGTGCTGGTCATCCTTCTGACAGGCTCTGACGTATCTCTCGACGCCGCCGTGTCGGCGATGATCATGACCCGTCTGATCTTTCTTTGGCTGCCGGTGGGGCTGGGAACCCTTCTACTGCCCGTGGCTATGAAAATGGTTCGGACGGCCGGAAAACTACCGTGACGAGCGCGCGCATCGAGCTTTTGCTACTGGAGGCTGCGATCGCCCCCTTCCTGTTGCCAGCCACGTTCACGCGTTTTTCGATTGCGGCTGGCAGATGACCCAGCTCCGCATCGACAAACCCGACAATCCCGAAAAGGCGCTTGCAGCCGGTTCGCCGGACCGCTTTGGCTATGAGTGGCACAATTACTCCGAACTGCGACCCGAATATGAGGAGCAGTTTCGCCGCTGGACTGCGCCTCTCAAGCCAGAGGACTGGCGCGGAGTGACATTCCTCGATGTTGGTTGCGGGATGGGTCGCAACTCCTACTGGCCGATGACCTACGGCGCCACAGGCGGGCTCGCGATCGATGTGGACGATCGATCTCTTGCGGCGGCCAAGCGAACGCTAGCCGCCTTCCCCGGCGTACGGGTGGAGAAGCGGAGCGCTTACGATATTGGCTACCGAGACCAATTCGACCTCGTTTACTCGATCGGCGTTATCCACCATCTCCAGCATCCTGAACACGCGCTTGCCAACATGGTATCGGCTGCCAAACCTGGCGGCCGCGTATTGATTTGGGTCTATGGCCGGGAAAACAATCAGTGGATCGTGTTCCTACTAGATCCGCTGCGCAAGGCGCTATTCTCGCGACTTCCAGTCGGCTTGGTGAACCACCTAGCCCTTTACCCAACCTCACTCTTGTGGCTACTACTCCGCCTCGGATTTGGGCGCGTTGCGTATTTCAAACTCCTGCGGGAATTCAGCTTCGTGCATTTGCGATCGATCGTGTTCGATCAAATGCTGCCGAAGATCGCTCATTACTGGCCGCGTGCAACCGTAGAGCGGATGATGCGGGATCAAGGTCTCCTCGATGTGGCGCTAATTTGGGTGAATGAAATATCGTGGTGCGCGATCGGCACTAAGCCGCGCAACCCGAGCCGATGACGGGGTGATGACCACGAATATCGAAAACGAAATCGACCGGATCGATCGCTTCCTCGACATTCTGCGGTGTCCGCTGTCCGGCGAGCGGCTCATCCTCGAACGCGATGTACTCGCGACGTTGGGCGGCGTTCGCCAATATCGAGTGAATCCGGCAGGAATACCCTTGTTCGCTGAGAGTTTTCTATCGCCACCCGCCGAAGTTCAGCGGGACCACTACAACCGGATTGCAGTAGCCTACACCGCAAACCTCGAATACCCGCATACACAAGAATACCTGGCATATCTCGATCAAGTTACGCTTGATGCGATCGGCGATGGCGAACTTGGAGCTGTCGCCGAACTGTGCTGCGGTCGCGGCGAGGCCTTAAAGCTTTTCGGGTTGCGTGCACGCAGATATGTCGGCATTGATGTGTCCGAAAACATGCTGCAGTCGATGCTTAAGTTCCACAATCATCCAAATGCGATTTTCCTTCAGGCCGACGCGACACGTGTACCGCTCGCCTCAGACAGCATTGACACGGTCGTCATGCTGGGCGGTATCCACCATGTACCCGCGCGGCCGCAGCTTTTCGAGGAGGTCGCCCGTGTTCTAAAGCCTGGTGGGCGTTTCCTCTACCGCGAGCCGGTGAGCGATTTCGTACTGTGGCGCGCGCTTCGCGCGATGATCTATCGGATCTCACCCATGCTTAATCATACGACTGAGCGTCCCCTCTTGTACGAGGAAACGGTTCCTGTACTTGAACGCGCAGGCTTGAAGACGATCTCCTACCAGACGCATGGTTTTCTTGGCTTTTGCCTGTTCATGAATAGTGACGTCCTATTCTTCAATCGCCTCTTTAGATTTGTGCCGGGGATTCGAGCGATCACCCGCGCGTTTGCGCGTGTAGATGAAGTGATCCTTGCACTCCCGGGCCTACAGAGAGCGGGTTTGCAAGTAGTCGGAATTGCGCAAAAATGACGGCCATCCGACCGATGTTCTGCTTCGTTATTCCCTGCTTCAACGAGGAGGATAACGTCGGGCCGACCGTTGGTTCGGTCCGTAAGGCAATGGGCGAGCGGAATGACTACGAAATCATTCTGATCAACGATGCCAGTACCGATCATACTTTAGAGCGGATGCGCGCCTTGGCAGCGAATGATCCGCGCATACGTGTTCTCGACAATCCAAACAACCTTGGGTTTGGCGGGTCTTACAAGCGAGGAGCCGGTGTTGCAACCGCGACCTACGTCATGATGCTTCCAGGCGACGATGGCTTCCCGGAACAAAGCATTGCGGAGATTCTCGGCCATGCCGGCGAAGCAGATATTATCATTCCAATCGTCACCAATCGCGGCGCGCGTCATTGGTTCCGCGCGTTTGCCTCCAAAGGTTTTACTACCCTGCTCAATTGGATGTTCTGGCTCAACGTCGGATATTACAACGGCGCCGCGCTGCAACGTAATGAGTTGCTTCGCACGATCGAAATCACGACGAACAGCTTTGCCTATCAGGCAGAGGCGCTGGTCAAGCTCATAGCGCGGGGGGCAACCTACAAGCATTGTTACGTATCTATCCAAGAGCGCGCCGCGGGACGCTCGTCCGCCCTCAGCCTCAAGAATCAGATTGCGGTGTGGAGAACGATCCTGCATCTACTTGCGGTAGTAGGCCTATTCTGCCGGCTTCCGCTCGTACCCGCGCGATCGGCGCGCTGAGGACTTGTGCCACGCTGCTCCTACACTCTCCGTCGGCTGTGTCCGCGCGCTTCGAGGTTAAGCTTGTATGACGATCGACTCGGTGCTGGGCGCCAAATTGGCGAAGCGGATGTCTATCGCTACAGCGGAACAAATCAGGCCTCGGCGTGCTAAATGAAATCCGTACCGCAATGCAAACACGTTACCCAAGGCAATCCTTGATGAAATGTAAGAATGTCATTGATGCTAGGCGTGACGGCACGCGTCCACATATCTGGTTGTGTGCCGATGATTACGGCATGTCGCCTGCGGTCAATGTTGCAATCCGTGATCTGGTCGTGCGTGGGCGGATCAATGCCACCTCCGTGATGGTAATCGCTCCGAGTTTCAATCGCTCTGAGGCGGTCTCTCTCAATATCCTCAATGCCAGCGAAACCCGCGTGGCGATCGGGCTGCACGTTACACTGACTACGCCGTATCGGCCGCTGAGCCGCAACTTTCAGCCGGTGCGCGATGGGATATTCCTTTCAAATCGAGAGACAGCCCGGCACTCCTTCCTGCATCTGCTCCGGCGCGAAACGCTGGAGAGCGAAATATCGAGCCAACTGCAGGAGTTCATTACCGCGTTTGGCCGATTGCCCGATTTCGTTGATGGCCATCAGCACGTGCACCTATTTCCACAGATTCGGGAGGCATTGCTCAGTGTGGTGAAGAATGTCGCACCAAACGTGTGGGTACGGCAATGCGGGCGGATCGGCCCGTTGCACAAGCGCGTGGCCGACGGAAAGGCAATTGCGCTCGACATATTGAGCAACGGTTTCCGCCGTCTCGCTGACCAGTACGGCGTGCGCATCAATCCGGCCTTCGCCGGGACGTACGGCTTTGCGGAGGATGCGGACTATGCCCAGATCTTTCCCAAGTTTCTTCGCGGGCTGCCGGACGGGAGCGTGGTGATGTGCCACCCCGGTTTCGTTGATGCCGAACTCCAGCGGCTCGACCCACTCACCACCTTGCGCGAGCGTGAATATTTCTTTCTGATCGACGACGCATTTCCCAGCCTTCTCGACGCACATGGCGTCACGCTGCTGCCCCTGCCGCCGACATACTCTTAATCTGTTACGTTGGGGGCGGTGAAGGTTATGACAAATGACCAATCAGGATCAATCGATGGCCTGATGCGAGGATCGTCACACTTTTTCGCGACCCGTTGCTGGTCTTCTTGTCAAAATCCAAAAAAACGATCCGGGCAGCGTCGCCGTCACTGCGCACAGCCCAAACAGGATGGACGGCAGGAGCGCCTCTTCAGTAGGAATGCCGAAACCACGCAGAGCGAGCACCATGGCCCCCTCCCGCACCCCCCAACCTCCGATCGAGATCGGCAGCATGGAAATGAGCAGAACCGTGGGCACCACGATAAACCACTGATTGAACGCCACGGTCAGGCCGAGGCTTTGGCCCAGCATCCAGAAGACCAGGACATTCAGCAGGTGCGTCGTCCCTGCAAGGGCGAACACGATTCCAAGCACGGCGATGTTTATGGGTTGGCCCCGCGGGCTGAGGCGCTGCCAAAATACGGTCAACCTTGACAACGGCAATAACTTCGTCGACGCAAAGGCAGCCCCAGCTCCGACGCATCCGGTTATGAGGACAACGAGGAGTGTGACAGCAATCACCCTCTGGAGGCTCTCATCGACCAGCGCCAGCAGCGCATGCATACCAAGGAGACTTAATAGCACGAGGCTTGCAACACCGCATGCCCGGTCGAGCAGGAGAGCTCCGATGGCACGACCGAGCGGGACGTCGCTTCGCCTTAGTAGCCACAAGCGAACGACATCGCCACCGACGAATCCGATGGTAACTTGCTCAAAAAAAAAGCCGCAAAGCGCAATCTGCACCGTTGTCGTCAAAGGGCGGTGCACATCGACATAAAACAGCATAAGCCGCAGACGAACACCGGCAATCGCACACATTTCGAGAAATAGAACTGCCAGCGCGCCGAGAATCCAGACGCCATTCAAGACGTGCCAATACGAGAGCACTTGCGTGTAATTTAAGCGGGTGGCCAAGAATGCGATCAAGCCAATCGAAATGACAGCTTTGACGGTAATGACCGCGAGTCGTCTGAAATCAGGCGCGGCTTTCGGAGCTTTTTCACCGGGGAATTGGAAGACCGACATCAGTTCTGTACCAAAGGGCCGACCGATCGTCATGGACCGGCAAGCTTGATCCCGAGCTGTTTCATGTCGGCAAAATCGGCACGCCGGCATTTCGGCGAGAAGATACCATAATCGAATAAGATATCGGTGTCGACGGCAGCAGAGAAAATCGCTCCAGTCATGATCAGATTTGCGCGCACAAGTCGCGCTCGATCGTCACGAGCACGCAGGCAGTTCGAGTATTGTAGCGGTAGCACGACGAGTGAGGTACCGTCGCTAAGCCCAGAAAAATGCAAGCCACCGCGGATGACGGAAAGCTTCGTATCACGCGCCGGAACAAGCTGATCGCGGATCTCGGTCGAAAGGACTACTTGACGCGTGAAATCAAAGTTCGCGGCGCCGAGAGCCGTGACTATTTCCGCAGCTGACCGAGCGCTCGTCACTTCTATCGGGCTATAATTGCCAAGATTGACGTCCGGAATCTCGTATAGCACCCAATGGCCGGGGGGACTACGTGGCCCGCGGCGCGGAAAGCTCACGGATCGAAGTTCTTCCATACCGGCGACATGGAACTGCTCAAACCCGCCTACGTAGCGTACCCCGAGAGCCGGAAAGGTACGAAACAGCAGCGCAAAGGAGCCGCCAGCGGTGTTGATCCAGGGGCGGAACCAATTCAGGTCAACCGAGAGATTTCGCTTGAACAACTGATGGATGAAATAAATCGCTTGCGGCGTGATCAACTGGCTGTATTCGTTTGCAGTTGGAACATGATCGACCCAAAGATTATCCAATGTGAGAAATTCATTGTACTGAAATGTATAGAAAAAAATCGATCCGCGAAACTGATGACCCACAGACAGACCGATATTGTTACTCAGGAACTGTCTGAGCTCAGGCTCATCTGTCCAATCTTCATGCCAGTAAGGCACGAATCCTTTCGGGTAGTTGTGTGTCTTGGCGATCGGAACCGCCGGTACGATGGACGCAACCGCCACCGCCATGATTGCCGCCGCCGCTGCAGCCTGCCCGGACGAAAGCGAGGGCAAGCGTATGCGCCGGAGGCCAGAGCCGCGACCTGCGCCCTCGCCCGCGCGCGTCCAACGGCGGATATCTGCTGCTAGCGCTTCCAGCCCACCCCAGTAGCCCGCGATTGCGCCCGTCCAGAACAAGGCAAAGAGAGCGTGCTCGATGTAAATTGGCACTGGCAGCCACCAGTTGCCTTCGAGATGCAAATAAGCGGTAGAATATGCCAGAAATGCAAGAGCGCTCACCACAGCGGCTACGACGAGAATTCGTGATCGGCCACGGAGCCGCCAAATGCCGAGCGCCCAACCAGGCGCACATGCCCAGTAGAAATACTTTGCGTATTTGGACACGAAAAAGACGGACGTGGTGTCGAGACTTCGCGCCCGCTGCAGTAAATCCGAAAATTGGACACGGGCTGTGTACTGCGACAACGAGTACACGTATTCAAGCGCGCCGCTCAGCGCCAATACCGCCACGCACCCGGCGAGAACTGCGCAACGAACAAGGATCGTGTCGCGGCGAAGCGAGCCGAAGGCCACGACCCCGAAGGGAACGATCCAGGCCACGCCGCTCACCATGGTCCACAATGGATCGCAATACAGACTGTAAAACAGCAGCATCAATATGCCAGCGGCAATGATGAAGACTTGCGGTCG
>Ga0306920_100001718_pt1 | contig 27241 bp, 25 predicted proteins | sample flu12Cox44000170_FD_204666 | JGI IMG/M metagenome (GOLD analysis project Ga0306920, IMG submission 204666) | Lab enrichment of tropical soil microbial communities from Luquillo Experimental Forest, Puerto Rico - flux4day.12C.oxic.44.000.170 (v2)... | ecosystem: Environmental > Terrestrial >... | reverse complement strand
CGCACATTTCCGGCCATTTTTGGCCGGAAATCGTTTGTGCGGACTTGTTTTGACGCACCGGCATGAACAATTCGTCGCACGCACGACTGAATGCGTCGGAGCCTCTGGCGAATTGGTTGCAGCACCGATCGATCGTCTCGAACCGGAAAATCGGCTGAATGTCGATCGTGAACAACGACCGTGTCACCATGCGCGCAGTGGCCATTACCGCCATCCGAGCCAGAATGTGAAATTGGCGCACGACCGTTGCCCCGTGATCAAAAACGCGCGACAGCGATTGGTGCTCTGCCGCCTGATGATCGATATCATGCGAAGCGTGCATGACGCTTACGCGCCGGCCAGCGAGCCGTTTGGCGCGCGCCTCGAGACGTTTTTCATCGGCTTATGCGTGGCGATTGGCGACATCGACGGCAAGCCGTTTTCTGTTGCCAAGATTGCGGCCTATATGCGCGTGCCCCGTACCACCGTCATACGCAGGCTCGATCAGCTGCAAAGTTGGGGTCTGATCGATCGCCGGGGCCGTCACTATTACCTGCACGAGACGACGCTCAATTCTGCTAACGGCATGCGAACCTACCAGCAGGTGCGATGCATTCTGAGCAGGGCAACCAATGAATTGTCCATTTTGGACACTTTGCTGGATTGACCACAAACGCGGAATTGGAACAAGAATTATTCGCGCGAAATAACGTTCTGCGCCGGTTCCGGCCTCGCAGCATGCGCAACTTGTCGTTCCAACTGTGCGGCGCGGTGCGCCTGGGGTCACATTTTTCTCTAGTCGCCAACGTTCGGCTGCCCGACTGAGTTGGGTAATCGCTCGCGAAATAAAGCGACCGGTTAGGAATGACAGGCAGCGAACGGCGGCCACTTCTATTCTAATTCGTTCGGATCTTTTTAATCTTGGCGCGGCGTCTTGAGCGTCCAAAGCATTAGGGGAAGTTATGGCAATGAACGAGTACCGGCGTCACGCCGCAGAGTGCTTAGCCATTGCAGACGATACGACTACCAGTCCCAACAACAGGATTTTGCTGATAGCGATGGCGCAGGCCTGGTTGAGACTGGCACAACAAGCCGAGAGGAACGATGCAACCGATACGGCCCGTCAGCCCTCTCCAATCCCTTGAGGTGCCAGTGCCGCCAAAAGTTGCCTCAGTTTAAAAATCGCCACAGCTGCTGGGCTGAAGTTTGCTATAGCGCATGTGCGGCACCCTTCAATGAATCGATGCACTACGTCTTTTTCTTCGCCCGCCCCTTTGCCGAGCGCGGCCCCATGGGCTCCGGCTGGAACGGGCCATCGCGCATGTCGAGATAGGCCTTGAGGCCCTGGGCGCGCTGCGCCTCGTGCAGCCGCTCGCGCACCTCGTTGTGGGAGGAATGCGCGAGCGCTCCCAGCGTGCCTTCAAGCAGCAGCCCGGAATAGACGCCGGCCGCCAGCATCCCCTTCATGGTGATCGCCTTGTTGAGCCGCACCGCCGGCTCCGGCACGAGCGCAATGCGCTTGGCGAGAGCGCGCGCGGTATCCATGAGCGCCTCGGGCGGCACCACATCGTTGACCATGCCGAGCCGCAGCGCCTCCTGCGCATCGAAATGATCGCCGGTGAGCGCCCAGCGGTTCGCCGCCTTCCAGCCGCACAGCGCACCGAACAGGAAGGTCGAGTTGGAGATGTGGCGCACTTCCGGCTGTGCGAATACCGCTTCCTCGGATGCAATGGTGATGTCGGCGGCGAGCTGGTACCAGAACCCGCCGCCCATGGCCCAGCCGTTGACCGCGGCAATGACCGGCTTCGACAATCCCCACATATGCGTCCAGTAACTCACGCGCAGCGCATCGGTACGCTCCCAGAACCGGATGAACTCGGCGTGCGACTTTCCCGTCGGGTCGGAATGGCGCGTGCCTGACTTTCCGACCGCGCCCTGGTCGTAGCCGGAGCAGAAGGCGCGCCCGGCGCCGGTGAGAATGATGACGCGCACGGATTGGTCCTCGTCGGCCTCGTCGAAGCGCCGGTGCAGCTCCGCTTCGAGATCGTGGGTGAGCGCGTTCATGCGCTCCGGCCGGTTGAAAGTGATGGTCGCGATCCCCTCGGCAACCTCGTACAGCAGCTCCTGGCTCATCCCTCCTCCTTGCGGTCACGCCGCACTTGATGCGGGGGAGAAGAATGATCCGGCCGCAGCGGCAAAATCAATCGCGCTTTCGGTAATACGCGCCCGCGCGCAAATGCGACATTCCGTGACCGGCATCACAGCTTGGTCGTGAGCCCTTGCCTAGGCTCGTTTCATCACGGGCGGCCATTCCGAGGCGAATGGCCGAAAGCAAACGGAGGGTTCCCATGCGCAAATATATTTCTCTCGCTGCAGTCGGCATCGCTGTCACCGCGGGCGTGGCCCTGTGGCCCAGCATCTCACGCACCTCGACGCATGCCGATACTCGGATTTCGCCGCCGGCGGTGCGCACCAGCATCTTTGCCAACGCGAATGAGGCGGCTGCCGCCGAGCAGGCGCGGGTCGCCGCGGCGCGCAGGCTGGCACGGCACGATCGGCCGCACGCATTCGACTGATACCAGCAGCAACAAAGTCTGACTTGTCATCCCCGCGCAAGCGGGGATCCAGTAGTCGCTACGCTCGGAGCTAGCGCAGGATAACATTAGATTGAATCGTCATGCCCGCGCTTGTCGCGGGCATCCACGTCTTAATCGCGAGCGCGGTCAAAGACGTGGATGGCCGGGACAAGCCCGGCCATGAAGGAAGAATTACATTCATCTCATCTCATCAAGCTTTAAACCCATAACACAGAGGTTCCCCGGGTCGTCCGCCCCCCGCTTTCGCGGGGACAAGCTTTCGCGGATTATGACAAGAGCCCCGGGCGTGAGCAGCTATCTGAAAAGGTCCTTGAGCGAGCCCGTCGGTGCAGCAGCCGCGGGTGGCGAGGGAACTGGCGATTTCGGGGTCGCGCCGGGCTTCTCCTTGAAGATGTCACCGAGCGAGCGCTCGCCCACGCCTGCGGGCCTGGCCGAGGTCTGCAGCTCCGAACGTCGGGCAAAGCTGAGATTGTCGATGGCAAAGCCAAACGGCTCCGGCCCGACAAGGGAGAACTGAAGCCCGGCAATGGCTTCCGAGCCGTCCTCGGTGACGAGCGCCATGTACTCCATTCCCGTAGCAAGGTTGACCACCCCGCCAATCTGCCGCCCCTGACGGTCGAAGGCGAGAATCGACGTGCCCTTGACCGCGTTGAAAAAGCCGCCAAGAAGGCCGACCCCGGCGATGTTTGGTTCGAATTGCATCGAGACCGGGCCGTTGAATTTTGGCGAGCCGGATAGGACCGGGCTGTCGGCGGTTGCCGTATCGGCGGCGATCTGGGTGGCGGGCGAGTGGGGATCGAGCGTGAGCGGGGAGCTCGGCTGTCCCATCACGCAGCCGGTGATGGCGCCGCCACCCTGGCATTCGGATCTTTTGCCCCTGCGCTGGCCCATGAAGAAGCCGCCAAACCTCACGGTCACGCCGCTCGCATCACCGCCGTAGGCCGAGGGAACGTAGACCGGATTTTTGCTTCCGAGCGGAAGCTCGCTGAAAGTGATGCGGCCCGCGTTCGGCTTGAAGCCGCTGCGATCGATGCGAATAACCCTGCCGTATGCGCCCTGATCGTTCCAGACTTGCGCCAGCACGCCAGCGGTGGAGAGCGCCATCGCCATCACCAAGGCGGTCGCGCGCATGAGGGTCCGTTGAAACGCTGCCGACTGTGATGGTTCTCCTGCTGATCGCATCAGAACGCGCTCCGTCACGCCTTCCGGACAGCATCAGAGCCATCACAAGACGGCGCTTTCTCCGCCAGAATTCTGTCTATTCCGGCAATGAGCCGGTCCATCTGATGCTCGAAATCGATTCCGCTGTAAACGTTTATGGCGGCGCGATACGCGATCTCGCTCATTTTGCGGGGAAGATTCTCGGGGGAAGGCATGGTTGTACCATCCAGCAATACGGGAATGATCGGAATGCTTTTCTCAAGCGCGGTTTCAATTTCGACCCGGACCCAATCCTCCCGTTCCTCAAACAGGGACGAGATGGTTGGCAGCCGCATGGCGATGTTTCCGAGCCAAAAGCCGAGCGCGATCAGGACGACGTATTCCAGATCCTCCAGCCAATCCAATGTGCCGGAAGGCATGATCGGCTGCTGATAGCGCACGCCGGCTGACACGGTCATGCCTGTCACAGCGATCAGGCCGACCAATGCACCAGCCGCAAAGCCGGCGATTGGGCCTGCTCGCGTTTTCCAGTAGAGCCCGGCTCCGAATGGCAGAGGAACGAGAAAGGCGGCGATCCGCAGATAGGTCGTGTTGAGATCAAGCGCGTTCACGATGATGTAGTGCGCAACAAGCAGAAGGAATGCGGTCAGCAGCAGGAGCGCAACAGCGGGCCGGACCGTGTCGCCGCGCTTGAGCCAGTTGGGACCGATCAGCACGAGCAGCACGTCGATCGTCGCCCATGTCTCCTGCAGGTGTTCCGGGAATTCGCCACCCAACGGGATATCGTGGATGTCGATGAACAAGGATTCCTTTCCATAGCGAGCGGCGAGCCAATCTCTGATCCGTCCGGCTATCTGACCCGAATCCCTGCGTCGATATGAAATGGCGATCTTGGGCATCAGCCTGTCACAGCGCTGCCGGAGAGCGACGGCACACGGAGAATGCTATTTTTCTACGCCAATTTTGAAAAACATCGGCTGTGCCCAGTGTCCTCGGCTGTCCTTCACGTCGATGACGAACGGATGCGTGCCGGCGGGCAGCTGCGCGTCGGAGACGTCGACCCCGTCCTTGATGACGTACGATTTGATCCGCTGCGTGATATCGATCGCAGGGACTTTCCTGTAGGTGATGGTTATGGAATCGGGATTGATCGTGGCGCCGCCATGAGCAATGAACTTGACCCGGAACCGGAAGGGCGAGGTGACCAGGCCCGACAGCGCAGGCGAGGTGACCTCGATCTGCGGCCCTGCGCTCGGGCTGCGGCTTCGAATGGGGCCGGACGGATCATCGGGGTAGGCGGCCTCCTGCGCCGTCACGAGCTCGACGGCGCGAGCGTCGGCGACAAGGGCCAGCAGGAAGCCGAGGCAAGCGATCGCTGCCTTCGCGCCAAGCCAGCGCTTGATGCCGTCTGACCCACGGTACGGAATCGGGGATATCCTCATTGCGACCTCGCCGGTTCACGGGATAGCGATGATTTTCCCGCTGATATTGAAGCGGTTTTGCGTCATGCGTGGGACTTGATCCTACTTGCGAACATTGATGGATGCCGGGTCAAGCCAGCAATGACGATCCCGATCCAATTCGACCGGGGACTCATTTAGCGCGCGTTCGCTGAAGTTGATCCACAACCCCTGCCACATGCTCAGTCCGGACTCCCTCTCCCCGCTTCTTGGAGCGGGGAGAGGGTGGGGGTGAGGGGCACGCTGATCCGCGGCGGGTGACGCCCCTCACCCCAACCCTCTCCCCGTAAGAACGGGGAGAGGGAGTAGAGCGAGTGCGTCGCGCTGCTGATCACATATCGCCGGAACACGCTCTAGTACTCATGGATGGAGCTCTGGTTCTCGCGTTTTTCCGCTTTGGGCGATCGGAAAGCCGCCCAACGCGGCGCGAACCGATGCCATCCAAGATTGTGACGGTCAAGTTGCGATGACTCGCGACCCAGGCGGTAATCTCTCTCCACTGCTTGCCACCAGCGCTTCACGCAGGCTGCGGCGCGTGCTTGACCGGCGGATAGGCATACTTGCCGAGCCCGACCAGCAGCACGCAGGTCAAAGCCAGGGCAACCTCATAGACCATGAAGATCTGCGAATAGGAGTGGAACCTGTCGAAGGCGCGCCCGCTCAGCGCCGGCCCCATGCCGGTGCCGATGTTGAACAGCATGAACATCAGCCCATAGATTTTGCCGTAGGCCTTCAGACCGAAATACCGGCTGATGAAGAATGCCATGAAATCGATCTCGGCGCCGATCCCGGCGCCGCACAACGCCGCGCCAACGAGCGGGGCCGGCGTGCCGAGCCCGCTGGCGAGCAGCGCGATGCCGAGTATCGGCAGCAGAAAGAAACAGACGGCGACATACGGGCCCCAGAACCGGTCGAGGCACCAGCCGCAGATGATCCGGCCGACGATGATGGCAATCCCGGCGACCGAGAGCGCGCCGGTTGCGACCTGCAGCGGCAAGCCGCGGTCGGTGAGGAGCGCAACGATATGGACAATGGTGCCGTTGATCGCCAGGACACCGAGAAAGAAGGCGCCCGACAGCATCCAGAAAGTTCTGTTTGTCAGCGCCGCTTTGGCGTCGATACCCGGCAGCGCCGCCGCGCTCGCGCTGCCGGCGCGTCCCGAGGCCGGCACCCACGGCGGGTCGCGCACAAACAGCACGACGGGAATCCAGGCCAGAACCACGACGGCGATACCCAATCCGACATAGGCCCAGGCCAGCCGAAACGAGCAATGAGAAAGGCGGCGAGCTGCGGGATCAGGGCGACCCCCAGTCCCACCCCCGCCGTTGCCAACCCGAGCGCGATGCCGCGATGGCTGTCGAACCAGTGCGTGATCACCGCGGCATAGGGAATCGGCGTCTGCACGCCGCTGATGAAGCCGGCGACGCAGAAGATCCCGTAGATGAGGAGCAGCGGCTGCGCCTGCATGAGCCCGAAACTCGCGACCGCAAGCGCGAAGAGCAAAATACCTGGAATCATGACGCGGCGCGTGCCGTAACGATCGATCAGCCAGCCGATCACCAGGCATGAGACGGCAACGAACCAGGTGCTCGCTCCCAATCCCGCCGACAGATCGCCGCGGCTGACGCCGAGGTCCTCCGTGACCGGCTTCAGGAACACGCCGAAGGTGAAGATCAGAATGGCGCCGGCGCCGACCAGGAGCCCACAGGCGCAGGCGAAGACGATCCACCAGCGGCTGGCAAAAATCCCGGTCACGGCGCCCTTCCCGCTATGTCGAAGGCTTGTTTTTCAGAGACGTTAGCCGCCGGTCATGGTGCCCACAAGCCGCGCCCGGAGCGGCTCTCGGATGCTATCATCGTCCGGCATGATCAAGGGGATCACGATCATGACGGCCACTGAGCAAGCACTGCCGCGGCGGCGCGCTGGGAGAGCGCGCACCGACATCGATATCGCGACCACGCGGCCGGGAACGCCGGGCGGCATTTTCATGCGGCAGTTCTGGCATGCGATCTGCCGCAGCCGCGACCTGCCGGCGGGGGGCACCAGACCGCTGCGCATTATGAGCGAGGATTTCGCGATTCTCCGCACGCAGGCCGGCGTGCCGCAGGTCATCGCCTATCGTTGTCCGCATCGCGGTGCGCCGATGCATCTCGGGTCGGTGGAGGGCGAGGCCATCCGCTGCGTCTATCACGGCTGGAAATTCGACCGTTGCGGCCAGTGCGTCGAGCAGCCAGCCGAGGAAGCAGGTTTCGCCCGCAAGGTCCTGCTCAAGACCTACCCGACGCGCGAACATCTCGATCTCGTTTTCGCCTATTTCGGCGACGGCGAGCCGCCGCCGTTCCCGCATTTTCCGCACCGGACCTCGCCGGGTCTCATCCAGGTCTGGAATGCGGAGCAGGTGCCGTGCAACTACCTGCAGAGCTTCGAGAACAGCATGGACGAGGTCCATGTCGCTTTCACGCATCAGGCCGGCGGCTCGCATGCCCGGCTCTCAGTCGATCTGCCCGTCATCACCGCCGAGGAAACCGCCTGGGGCATGCTGCGCTTCGGCACGCGCACAACCGGCAAGGTGCGCCAGACGCTGCACTACGCGCCGAATGTGACGCGCGTGATCGTGCCCCCGCTGGCCGGTATGGACGGGGTCGGCGGCTGGTCGGAAATCTATTTCAGCTTCACGCCGGTCGATGACGAGAACCATTTGTGGCTGATTACCAGTCACGTCGAGGTCACCGGCGAGGACGCCGAGACGTACAAGGCCAAACGCGCCGACTACGACCGCAAGGTCGCCGCGGCGCCGCCGGTCATGGACGTGGTGCGCGATATCTGGTCGGGCAAGCTGCGTTTCGCCGAGGTGGTGCATCCCGATCTGGCCGTGGTGCAGGACATCGCGGTGCAGGCGGGCCAGGGCCGCATCGAGGATCGGCAAAGCGAGCGTCTTGGCCGCTCGGACGCTGGCATCATTCTCTGGCGCAAAATTCTCGAGCGCGAGTTGCGTGCGATCGCCGAGGGCCGCCCGGCCAAGAAATGGCAGAGGCCGCCACCCGACATCGTCCCGACGCTGGGATTTTAGCGAGCTCTCATCCCTGCGGGATGCGCGCGCTCGCTCCATGCGGCGAGCGAATCCTCCGGGACCCCGCTAAGCGCTCTCTGGCGCGCTTTCTTCGTGCACAGCCACCGCCATCCATTCGCGCGCGATTTGCAACAGTCGTTCGCGAATATGCGGGTCGTCGGCAAGCCGAGCCAGGCGCACACACTCGCTCGCGTAGCTTCTGAGCTCGTGGTCGGACGGCATGACTGGACCAGACTGACCGGTGTCAGACCGCATCGGCGAGTACGTCGTGTTTTCCGAGTGCGTAATTGATCAGCCGCTGAAGATCACGCTCGCCACGCTTCGCGGCTGCTATGATACGCTTCGCGAGTGCTTCCCGGACGGTCACGTCCGGGCCCACGCCCTCGCAGGCGCGTTCATAGGCAAGCGCGAGAAGCCGTGTCGTCTCAGGATCGAACGACGCAACCTGTATGAGCCGAATAGGCATTGCCGGCGCTCCTTTCCCAGGAACAGGCGCTTGGCCCGCATGGAATTAACGCCAAGCATCGTTATTGCGAGCACCAATTTCAAGAAATATTGCATCGTAACTGTCTGACCAATATTGATTTTTTGCTTTATCCGTTCATGGGGGGCAATCGCACCAAGTCTCTATTGATACATAAGGAACATTGTGCTCAGTATACGATTTATGAGTAAGAACACCCCTTACCCTGTTTACTGGTTTAGGGGGTTTTGTACCACTATTAGCGTCGGAGGGTGACGATGCCTCTGGGCCGGATTGAACGCTTGCAGATCATGCTGACCGAGGGCGAGCTGGCCGCAATCGACGATTGGCGCTTCGAACGGCAAATGCCGAGCCGGGCGGCTGCTATCCGCGAGTTGCTCCAGCGTGGACTGGCCGCCGAAGGATTTGCCCTCGCCGACAGAAGCGTAAAGTCAAAGAATTTTGGCGTTCTGTCGAAGCGGAAAACCAAGTCGGTCGACGGGCGCAACCAGCCCAGGACGTGACGCAACGCAGAGCCCTTGCAGTGGGCGCTCCATCGATTCCCTTTGGGCGCAGCATCCGGCTCCGTGCCGCCGCGGCGGACGGCAACGCGCATAGCATTCAAGAGTCTAATCGCGCGAGCTTCGTTTCTCAGAAACCAGCGCGGCTACCGCGGCCAGCAGTTGCGCCTCGGTGACGGGCTTGGCGAGAACCGGCGCCTGCTGGAAGGCTGTCGGCAGGCCTGATTGTCCGTAACCGGTGATGAATACGAACGGAATCTGCCGACGGGCCAGAGCAGCCGCAATACCATCGACCCGGTGACCATGAAGGTTGGCGTCCAACAAGGTGCAATCGAACGTGCTTGCTTCAAGCGCGTCGAGGCAAGCCCGCTCGGTACTGACCGACCTCGCTTCGTCAGCGCCAAATCTCTCTAACGTGTCCACGAAATCCATCGCGATCAGCGATTCATCCTCCACCACCAAAAAACGCAAGCCGACGAGCGGCGTCGTGGACTCGGACGCATCTGCCGGCACCGGCACGGCAGATCTGATCAAGCTCGGGGCCTGCTCGACACCTCCGCGCCTCGCAGAAGGTGAAAGCTGCATCGAAATTTTCCAGGTCATCCCTTCGGGCGCAAAAATCTGTTCAGCCCGGCCGCCCTCGCTTTGGGCGCTGCGCTCGATGAGCATGCTGCCGAAGCCGCGCCGTACCGGCGCCGATACGCCCGGGCCGCCGCGCTCAATCCAGTGCAGGTCGAGCGCGTCGCCCGCGACTGTCCAACTGATGGCGATCCAACCCTTTTCTGCCGAGAGTGCGCCATACTTGATGGAATTGGTGCCCAGCTCGTGCAACATCATGGCGAGATGAATGGCCATCTGCGGCTCAAGATGCACCGCCGGTCCTTGCGCCGTCACGCGTGTTTCGTCAAGCGATCCGTTCAGGAGCTGATCGCGGATCAGCTCGCGGAGATCGGCTCCCTCCCATGTGGATTGTGAGAGAAGGGTATGCACGCGCGCCATGGACTGCAGGCGACCTGAAAATCGCTTTACGAACTCCGCCGGCTCCGTGGCGGTCCGCATGGTCTGCTGGGCAACGGCCCGCACATTGGCGAGAGTGTTTTTGACCCTGTGATTGAGCTCGTCGGTCAGGAGCTTGAGCTCGCGGGCACGCTCCTCCAGAAGCACGACCGTGCGCGCGCGTTGCTCGGCTTCCTCATGCCGCGAGATGATCATGCCGGCCGCCGGTGTCAGCGCCGCGACCAGCTCGTAGTCGCGTGCGGTTGGCTGCCGCGGCTGTGGGTAATACATCGAGAAGGTGCCGACGATCTTGCCGGCTGATGTCTCGACCGGGAAGGACCAGCACGCCCGGTAGCCATGTTCCTCGGCGAGCCAGCGCCAGTCCTTCCAGCGCGGGTCCGTGAGCACATCGGGGGTGATGACCGGCTCGCCCGTGTGCACGGCGAGGCCGCAGGCGAGCAAATCGGCCCCGATCTTGAAGCCGTCCACGTCATCGGCATACGACTTGGACATTCCGACAACGTGGTGCAGGCCGCCGCTTCCAGGGTCTACGATGTAGAACGCGCATCTGGGGTTGCCCTGCATTTGGTCGAGGGCCGTGCGGATCAGAATGCCAAGCGATTCGTCCAGCGGCACGTCATTGACGGCCGCCCGAAACGCCTCCCTCTGCCCCGCCGACCAGGCCTCGCTCCGGCTCCTCGCGCCCTCGGCGCGCTTGCGCTGCAGATAGTCCGCGGTCTGTTGCGCCAGGATATCGATCAGGCGCAAGTCACGCTCGCTCGGCCGATGCGGCGCCGCGAAATGGGTCGAGATCATGCCGAGAATCGACTGCACGGCGCGCACGCCGGCTTGCAATATAACGCCGAGCGCCGGGGTGCCCTTGAAGATGTCGCTCTGCATCACATCTTCGACCACGATTCGCTCGCCGGCCCGCATGGCGGCGCCGCAGGTCGCGGCGTGATCATTGCGAACATCGGAGAAAAAGCTGAGGAAGGGCTCTGCAAAGCCGCGCTGCACAGCGATCTTGAGTACGTCGGACTCGGGCTCCAATAGTTGGATATTGCCCCTTTCGGCTCCGACGATCGAAATCGCCGTGTCCAGCACTTCTTGCAGGCACTCGATAAATTCATTGCCCTCGCGCACCGACCGGCTGCCGACCTGTTGCAGGCGGGTCATCGAATCCAGATCGCCGGCGAGCTGCTGTTCATAGGAACGGCGAACCCGGAGCAGCTCCAGCCTGCCGCCGACGCGCGCGATCAGCTCACGCGCCGAGAATGGCTTGATGAGATAATCGTCAGCCCCCGCCTGCAGACCCTCCACGCGATTTTCCTCGCCGGCGCGCGCCGACAGCATGATGACGGGAATGTCGCGCAGTTCGGGATCGGAGCGAAGCGCCCGCAGCAAGCCGAAACCATCGAGGCGCGGCATCATCACGTCGGCGAGCACCAGGTCGGGGGCCCGTTCCCGTATCGCCTCGATCGCTGCTTGGCCGTCCGCCACGGCTTGCACGTCAAACGACGGCGCCAGTAGACGGCAAATATAGGCGCGCATGTCGGCGTTGTCGTCAGCAACCAGAACCCGCCCACCTTGTTGAAGCTGCGGCGGCGCTTCATATCGGTTATCGCCGCGCGTTGCGCGCAAACTCGCAACATCGCTCGCAAGCACGGCCTCAGTGTCCTGGGGCAGCCAGCGCAACGCCTCGCCGACATAGGCGTCCGCGCGGACCGCCGTCGATGAAAAAGTGTGCGCCTCGCCGATTCGATCGGCCGGCAGATGTGATCGTCCAAGCGGAATTGTCACCGTAAAGGTGGTCCCGCGACCCTCGGCGCTGTCGGCGGTGATCGTGCCCTTGTGGAGCTTGACAAGCTCCTGCACCAAGGCAAGCCCGATGCCGCTACCTTCATGGGTACGGCTCTTCTGGCCCTCGATGCGATGGAAGCGCTCGAACAGGCGCGGCAATTCGTGCGCCGGAATGCCGACCCCGTTGTCGCTGATGCTCAGCTCGGCGTGGCCATTCACGGCACGCAGGCGAACGATGATCTCGCCTTCGAAGGTGAATTTGAATGCGTTCGAGAGAAGATTGAGCACGATCTTCTCCCACATATCGCGATCGACATAGACGTGCTGCTGCAAAGGCGGGCAATCGATGACCAGATGCAATCCCGCGCGTTCGCAGGCGGAACGGAAATTGCTGGCGAGGTCGGCTGTGAGCCGGGCCAGGTCAGCCGGTTGATATGCGGCCTGCGTACGGCCGGCCTCGATGCGCGAGAAATCAAGCAATGTGTTGACAAGCTTGAGCAGACGAATGGAATTGCGGTGGGCCACCTCGATCAGCGCGCGATTGTCGGGAAACACCTGGTCTGCGGGCTTGGCGAGGATTTCCTCGAGCGGCGACAGCATCAGCGTGAGCGGGGTGCGAAATTCATGGCTCACATTGGAGAAGAATAATGTCTTGGCGCGATCGACCTCGGCGAGCGCCTCGGCGCGACGGCGCTCGTCCTCGTAGGCTTGCGCGTTGGCCAGGCTCGCAGCGATCTCGCCCGCGGCAAGCGTCAGAAAGCTCCGGTAGCCGGCATCGAATTGGCGAAACGGATTCAAGCCGACAATCAAAACGCCTTGCCGTCCTGTCTCGCCGCGTGCAGGGATCGGAACGACCGCCGCCTGCTGCGGAGGCCTGTCCCAGGCTCCGCTCGGAAAAGCCTCGCCGAAGCGCATCGACAAATTGTCGATGACGCGCACCGCCTGCTCGCCGATCACCTCGGCAAATTGCCATGGCGAGGCTTCGTTGATGGCAGTCAGTTTCGGAAAGGCGGAATGAACGGGTTCAAGCGGCGTCCAGCAGACAAGCGACAGACTTTTGCCGTCCGGTTCGGCAAGGTAAATCAGCGTGAAAGGCAGGTCGCGTTGATTGGTGGCCAGCGCCCGCGCGGTCTTTTCATAGACCTGGTCCAAGGTCCGCGACTCGCTGCCTCCGGCGGCCAACTCCCGCAGCAATGCGAGTTGGCGCTCTCCGATGACCCGTTGCGTGTCATCCGTGTTGGCACAGATGATACCGCCGGGCTTGCCTTGATCGTCGGGGACCGGGCTGTATGAGTAGGTGTAGTAGGTTTCCTCGGGATAGCCGCTTCGCTCCATGATGAGCAATTGCGCTTCGACGTAGGTCCCTTCGTCGCCGCGCATTGCGGTGGCCAACATGGGGCCAATCTGAGGCCAGATTTCCTGCCAAACCTCCTTGGCGGGTCGTCCCAGCGCCCACGAATGCTTGCCGCCGATGATCGACTTGTAGGGATCGTTATAGAGCTTCAGCAAATCCTTGCCCCAGCCGATCCAGATCGGCTGGCGCGAGGTAAGCATGATGCGCACCGCGGTCTTGAGACTCCGCGGCCACTCGGCAAGGGAGCCAATCGGGGTCGCGGCCCAATCGAAAGCCCTGATCCGCTCTCCCATGTCGCCGCCACCGGCAACAAATGAGAGATTCCCGGAGCTGATGGAGTCCGGCTCGTCGGAGGAAGGCATCGAAGAAACGGCGGGATTGCCGCGCACTCACCTCTCCCTCACGCAGTGCGCTTTGTCCTGACATCCTAGCCTTCTGCTTCGGTGGGCGCATTGTAAAAAGATTCCCCGATCTCGCCGCATCGGTCGGGTAGTTGACATTCAAGCTGCGGCGCCGTCGAAGCTGAATCCGGCAATCCAACCCGACAATCGAGGCTCATCGTCCGAGAGGCGGTCCAACGCCTGCGCGCGACGGTCCAGCCAAATCCCGTCACTCGATAACGTCGTCGGCGAGTGCAAGCAGCGTCGGCGGGATAGTGAGGCCAAGCGCACTGGCGGTCTTGAGATTGATGACCAGCTCATATTTTGTCGGCGCTTGCACCGGCAGCTCGGCCGGCTTCTCCCCCTTGAGGATGCGATCGACGTAGACAGCCGCCCGTCGATACGGCTCCAGCCGATCCGGTCCATAGGAAATCAGGCCGCCGCTGGCCGCAAAATAGCGCAGCGGATATACGGCAGGTACTTTATAGCGGGCTGCGAGTGCGATGATCCGGTCACGGTTGACTGTCGAAAGCGGGCTCACCGTTATAATTGAGCCGCCGTTTGCCTCGTGCTGCGCGGCAATGGCTTTCTCGATCTCGCCGGGCTCGCTCAGGCTCGCTGACGTGACCTCCACACCGAACGAGGGGGCTGCCGACGCAATTGCGCGCATCTGACCGGCTGCGCCAGGCGAGCTGGGCTGCTCAAACACAACGGCCTTGGCGATGCCGGGGGAAATTTGCTTGAGAAGCTCCAGCCATTTCCCGCTGATGCCGAAATCGATCAGGGAGAAGCCCGTGGCATTGCCGCCGGGATGGGCGAGACTCGCAATAAACCCCGCGGCGATCGGGTCGACGACCTCGGTGAACACGATGGGCACGCTGCGGGTCAGCTTCAACAGGGGCCGCACCACCGACCCGCCATAGGCCAGAATCACGGCAGGGCCGAGCGCGATCAGTTCCGCCGCGTCTGTGCGAATTCGCTCGACATCGCCGGCGCTCCAGCGGTAATCGATGTGCAGGTTGACGCCCTCGACCCAGCCGAGTTTGTTGAGGCCCTCGCGAAACGTTGCGATCAGGCGCTGCGCCGCCGGATCGGATTCCGCAAGATTCATGAGCACCCCCACGCGCCGCAATGCGCCGGTCTGCTGTGCATAGGCGGGCATCGCGCAAGCTGCCGCAGCCCCGCCGAGCAAGGCGACGAGCTCGCGTCGCTTCAGTCCACCGGATTGCATACGATCGCCGTTAGCCAGGAGTCCGTCTCAAGCATAACGCATTGGCGACGAACAGGTTCGGCTACCTAGGGGTCACCATGGCAAAGCTCGAAGTTCTGATCTCAGGAGCCGGGATCGCAGGTTGCACGCTTGCCTGGTGGCTCACGCGCAACGGTCACTCCGTGACCGTCGTGGAACGCAGTGGCTCGCTTCGCTCAAGCGGCAGTCCCGTCGACGTGCGTGGCCCCGCCGTCGACGTCGCTGCGCGGATGAGCATTGCCACCGCTATTCGCGAGGCGAGCATCCGTGTCACAGGAATGACGCTTTTGGACGCGGGCGGGCGGCGGGTCGCCCGCGTCGATATCATGGCCTTGCGATCATCGCTTGCGCCCAAGGACATGGAGATTGCGCGTGGCGACCTCGCGCGAATTCTTCATGCAGCGAGTGCGAACGACGCCGATTACATCTTCGGTGATTCCATTAAGGCTCTGACCCAGGATGAAATGGGGGTAGACGTCACTTTCGAGCAGTTGCGCCCGCGGCGTTTCGATCTCGTGATCGGGGCAGACGGTTTGCATTCGGTCGTGCGCCGCCTGGCATTCGGCCCCGACTCGGAACTGGTGCAGCATGCGGGGCTCTACGCCGCGACGGTCTCGTTGGCGGAAGGCGGCGAGGTCGAAGGCGAGATGTTTCTCCTGAACACGCCAGGAAAGCTCGCGGCGCTCCACCCGCGTGCGGGTGCTCCGCTCGCCTATTTTATTTTCTGGCATCCGGTCATTCCCGAGTTCGACTACACGGACCTCGATCAGCACAAACGCATTCTTCAGAGCACGTTCGCCGGCATTGGCTGGAGAGTCCCGGAGTTTCTCGATGCCGTGCGCGCGGCGCGCGATATGTATTTCGACTCGGTCGCCCGCGTGGAGGTGGCGAACTGGGCGCGCGGACGCATTGTGCTGCTCGGTGATGCCTCGTCCTGCGTGTCATTGTTTGGAGATGGATCGACGCTCGCCATTGCAGGAGCCTATGAGCTGGCCAAGGCGCTGGCGGAAAGCCCGGCCGATCCGCAAGGCGCCATGCGCCGCTACCAGGCCGCGCACAGCAAGCTCGTCGCCTCCAAGCAGAAAAATCTGATCTCCACGGCCTCGCGCATAGTGCCGCGGACAGCGACGGGAATTTGGCTCAGCACGCGCCTGTTCTGGAGAACCATGGCTGGAGTCGGCGCCGTCATGCGCGTTGGCCGGCAGTTGCGGGGAAAATAGAGCGAGATGAGTTGAGATGCATATAGTCTTCCGTCATGGCCGGGCTTGTCCCGGCCATCCACGCCTTTGACCGCCCTCGCGATTAAGACGTGGATGCCCGCGACAAGCGCGGGCATGACGATTCAATCTAATGTTATCCTGCTCTAGAAGCGATCATTTCGCGGGGGTCTCAGCCGCCACGCCTCCGTGAAGATCACGCTATGGCACCTGCGCGGCGAGCGATGTCAGGTCGGGATCGATGAAGCGCCGCACGTCGAGCGATCCTTCGAGATCGCCCATCTCGTGCATCGCCTTGATCAGGTTGCCGATGGTGCTGGCCTCGATCAGCCCCCGATGGTCGAAGATGCGCAGCCGCCGGTAATAGTCGTAGGTGAGCTCGATATCCTCGCGGCTCGATCCGGACTCCTTCACCAGGATGTCGATTGCCCCCGCGCGGTTCTCGTCGCGGTAGAACCAGTCCACGCCTTTCGCCGCGCCGGCGAGGAAGCCTGTAATGTCCCGCTTGTGCGTCCTCGCCCAGTCCGTGTTCGCGGAATAGCCGGTGAACGGCAGGTCGCGTACGTAGTCGGCGACGTCGGCGATGAGCGAAAGCCCCGCGCTCCTCGCCTTGAAGCTTGCCGGGGGCACCAGGATCGCCGCATCGACGGCGCCCGATGACAGCGCAGCAAAGCGCGCGGCGGTCGTCCCCGCAAAGATCATGTCGTACTGGCCAGGGCTCAGGCCGTTCGGGATCAGGGTGCGCTCGAGATAGATGCGCGTGATGTCCTTGGCGCCGCCGATCGAGATCAGCTTGCCGCGCAGGTCGGCAACCGACTTGATCGCGGGCTTGGCCCACAGCGAATAGGGCGGCACCTGGGTCTCGACGCGCAGGAGCGAGATCGGCGCGCCCTTGGCGATGGCGCGCAGCGGATCGGTCAGGCCGCCGGAGCCGAGATTGGCCGAGCCGGCGGCGAGCTGCTGCGTGGCCGCCGCGGTGGAGGAGGTCGCCACCAGGTCGAGCGTCACCCCGCTCTCCGCCATGTAGCCTTGCGCGATGGCGATGTAGATCGGCCATTGCTGCGCCGAACCCTTCCCGGTCGTGACCATGGTGAGCGGCTCGGCGGCAGCCGCGCCGGGTGCGCCGGCCGCGAGCGCAACGAAGGCGAGCATGCCACCGAGGAGCGCGAGCGCAGTGTGCTTCACCATCATCTCCCGCCCGGTCAGGCTGGTTGCGCGAGCGCGGCGGCGGCGCCGATGCGCGGCAGCAGCGGCAGCACCTTGCGCGCGAAGGTGTCCAGTCCCGCCAGCATGGGATGGAAATGCAGGAGGAACAGCTCCACCCCGATCTCCTCGTAGCGGCGCATGCGTTCGGCGATGCGCTCCGGCGTCCCCACCAGGCAGGCGCCGAGCGCGCGCGCCGCCGTCGAGGAGATGCGATCGCGCTGCCCATAGGCTTCGAGCTCCTCCGCGCGCGCATGCGCCTCGGCGAGCGTGTCCGCGCAGATGACATGCGCGCTCATCCCGAACGCGAGCCTGCGGCCGAACCCCCGCGCGCGGGCGCCAAGGTCGGCGATGTCATCGCCGATGGCGCACAGGTTCTGCTCGTAGAGCCGATGGTCGGCCTGGTAGTTGACGAACCAGAGGTCGCAGTGCTCGGCGATGACATCCTTGCCGGAATCGGTGCGGCTTGCGGTGTAGATGGGCGGATGCGGGATCCGCACCGGCTTCACCGCGACCGTCGCGTCCTCGGCGCGATAGAACTCGCCGGCCATGGTGAAATGCTCCTCGCTCCACAGCCCCTTGAGCACGCGGACGAACTCGTCCATGCGCCGGTAGCGCGCAGCCGAGGACTCGATGAAGCCGCCGTTGCTGAACAGGTCGAACTCGCGCTGGAACCAGCCGTTGACGACGTTGATGGCAAAGCGGCCGCCGCTGATGCGGTCGAGCGTGGCGCCCATTTTTGCCACGAGCTGCGGCGTGATCATGCCGGGGTAGACCGCCGGCATGATCTGGATCGCTTTGGTGCGGGCGGCGAGCGCCGCGCTCAGCATCCAGGCTTCGAGGTCGGGGCCGGCGAGCCGCTCGGCGATCAGCGTGATGTCGAAGCCGAGCGCCTCGGCTCTCGTCACCACGTCGAGGGCGAGCGCAAACGACTTGTCGGCCGACGTGTCGCCGCGCATCGCCACCTGACGGACGCCCGCCTCCATCGCCGGCTCGGCGCGGATGGTATGCGGCAGCGGCGTCCATATTCCAAGACGCATGAATGGCGCTCCAAGCTGCGGACATCAAAACCATAGCATTGGACGTCCGAGGGATCAGCGCGATTTGTGGCTGCGGCGGCATGGGCGCCGTGGTATGGGCGGCACGGCGTGATCTATCCGCATGCATGCCTGAGCTCTTGTTATCATTTCCAGCGGGAGATGCACCGATGCTGCGGTGGCCGGTTTGCCTCCAATCCTGGCGGGTACAGGACGCGGTCGCGGCAATGATCCGCGCGCCATTGTTTCTTGCATGCTCGGTCGCAATGGTTTTCGGCCAGCCTGCGCCAGGCCAGGAAAGCCTGGCTGGTATCGCCGACGAGGCGGTCAGGAGCGTACCGGCGTGCGCCGGTCTGGCAGTCGGAGTGGAGCAGCGCAGCGCACGCATCCAGCGGTTCTATGGGGAAGCCGGTAACCGCAGCCGCATCACCGCAGATACCGAATTCGAGATCGGCTCGATCACCAAGACGTTTACGGCCACATTGCTTGCCGATGAGGACCGGCGCGGCACCATGCATATCACGGATCCGCTTGCGCGCTTTGCGCCGCCGGGAATGCGGGTGCCGAGCTTTGACGGCCAGCAGATTCTGCTGCTGCACCTCGCCGATCACACGTCGGGGTTGCCGCGCGGGGTGCCCGATTTCAGCCCGCCACTGATGCCGCAGGCGATGTGGCAGTTCGTCAGCAGCTATGTGCTGCAGCGCCCGCCGGGCGCACAGTTCCTCTATTCGAATTTGGGCTACGGTCTCCTTGCGCGCGCGATCGCCCGGCGCGAGAGCTCGACCGAGGATGCGCTCTTTGCCCGCATCATCACCGGGCCGCTGGGAATGCGCGACACGGCGATTGCGCTCTCGCCCGCGCAGCATGCGCGGCTGGCGCAGGGCTATCGTGCGGACGGGCAGCCGGCAGCGGAGGGCGCCCCGGGCTTTCCGGCGCTGGCGGGCGCCGGCGCGTTGCACTCCACGCTCAACGACATGATGCGTTACCTCGATTTCCAGCTCGGCAGGCTCGACACGCCGCTCAACGCGCTGCTGCCGGTGCTGTATCAGCCGCGCCATGCGGATGGGCCGAACAGCAGCGTCGGCCTCGGTTGGCACAGCCATGAGCAGGCGAAGGGATTGACGATGATCTACAAGGGTGGGACGACCCGCGGCTACGAATCGTACATTTTTCTGACGCCGGCGACGGCGAGCGGCACCGTCATTCTGTCCAACCAGGCGCGCTGTCCGGTTGGAAGCATAGGGGCACAGATCATGCGCATGGTAAACGGATCGGGGCTGAGCCTGCCGGAGCCGACGCCGTCCGGCGACGAGAATTGAGCTCCCAAAAAGATCCCACCCTCGGGTGAAAACCCGAGGGTGGAATTCTTCTGACGCACGCTCGACAGAGAGACGGAGCGGAATGACGCGTTGGGATCAGATCATCCCGCTCCTGATGCTCAGTTCGCGGCGAGCGTGGGCCTGCTCCCGTTGGTGACGAAGGTACCGTCGAAGGTGCCGGCCTCGCTGATGGCGCGGCACTCGATGGTGGCCGGAACACCCTTGTCGAGATTGCCCAGCGAGCAGGTCCCGTTTGCGGCCTTCTCTCCGGCATCGCCGGGGACGATGAAGCGCACGCGATCGAGCGCCTGCAGCGAGCTGTTGCTGCGCGGGTCGACGGTGGTCGGCTTGGTGCCGATGAACACCACGCGGGTGCTGTCGGATGCGCTGAAGCACACCGCCAGCCCCCCTGCCGGGATGCGCACCAGCCGCACCGTCGGGTTGCAGGTCGGCGTGTGATCGCTGCCCTCGGCGTCGAGGGTGGTGCAGCGTCCGACCAGCGTGTACTCCTGCACGGCGGGCGCAAGGCACGGGTCAGTGCCGTCGTCCGCACCCGGCGTGGTGCCAGGCGCCGCCGCAACCGGCGTGCCAGGCGCCGCGGTAACCGGCGTGCCAGGAGCGGGGGCAACGGGGGTGCCAGGCGCCGTAGCGACCGGCGAGCCAGGAAACGGCGAGCTCGGCGCGGGCACTCCGTTTACCGGTGTCGCCCCGGGGATGCCTGGGTCCGTACCCGGGTCCGTTGGCAGGCCGGGGGTCACCGAGCCTGGATCGGGTCCGGCTCCTTGTCCCGGGGGGGTGCCATCGCTGGGCGAGCCGCAGGGGATGGCGTTCGCCAGGGTGGGATCCGCTTCGTTGGCGAGGTCGCCCGGCGACTCCGATCCGACCGCGACTGCCTCGCTCAGGATGCTGTTGAGGTTGCCAGCCGAGAGCGGGTTGTTGAGCGGCAGGCCCGACACCGTATCCTGGATCGCCTGCAGGAAGGCGGGATCGTTGAGGTCGCCGCCCGCCAGCTCCTGCTGCGCAACCAGCGGTGCGATGGCATTGGCGATGGTCGTGGCATCATCGCTGCTGATGCCTTCGCCCGAGAGCCGGCTCTGCAGAGCCACAGCGATTTGCCCTGCCAGCGCCGAGCACGTCGCGTCGCTCCCCGGAGGCAGCGCGCCGCCAGGCAGCGGACCGAACAATGCCATTGGTGCATGGCGGTGCAGCGAGTGCGGCGCCGCTGCAACCGGGGTCGGCGCAGGGGTTGGGGCAACGAGATTTGGCCTCGGAGCGACGGGGACGACCACGGGCCTCGGTCCCACCGGGATCGATGGCGTCACGGGCACCGACGGGGTGACATGCACCGGCGGAGTGACATGCACCGACGGGTCGACGTAGACCGGCGGCGGCGTGTAGACCGGCGGTGGCACCACAACCTGGATTGGCGGGAAGTAGACCGGCGGCTTCACCGGCGGATACTGTGGAGTCGGCGGAGTGGTGTGTGACGTACAATCATAGCCGACGCACGGGGGCTTCTGAGGGCTGGGAGGCTGAGTGGGCGTCGTGGGCCGGCACGTGTACCTTCCCTCGCTGAAGTACCCGCAGTCCTGGTTGTTGGTGGTCGGCTTGGTTGGCGTGGTTGGCGTGGTCGGCGTGGTTGGCGTGGTGGGCGGTGAACAATTCCAGCCGACGCACGGTGGCTTCGAAGGAGTGGGCGTGATCGGAGTGGTCGGAGTATGGGCTACCGGCGGGGGCACGTGGACCGGTGGGGATGGAGGGGTGTGAACGACCGGCGGGGGCACGTACACCGGTGGGGATGGAGGGGTGTGAACGACCGGCGGGGGGACGTAAACCGGCGGGGTCGGAGGGGTATGAACCACGGGCGGGGGCACGTAAACCGGCGGGGGTGGAGGGGTGTGAACGACCGGCGGGGGGACGTAAACCGGTGGGGATGGAGGGGTGTGAACGACCGGCGGGGGGACGTAAACCGGCGGCGACGGTGGGGTGTGGACCACCGGCGGCACATGGCTCGGCGGTGTGCTCCCGGGAACGCGTGGCGGCGGGGGTGGCATCGGCGTCGCGCCACCATACCCGGTGGTGGTGGGGGCAGGTTTGTTGTTTGTCGGCTTCGGCCAGCTGCTTGTGGGAGCAGGCGCGGGGCTTACCGGTCGCGCCATAGGCATAGGACGGGCGGCGGGAGCAGGCGCGGGGAGATGAAAGGCCGGAGCCGGGTGCGGGGCCGGGAACTCGTTGGCCTCAGCAGCAGAGCCGAAGCATGCCGCGGTCGCTACGACGATGGCCGGGATCGAGGCAGCGCGCATGGCTCGCTCGAGATGCTTGCGAGTGAGCCGCGTCTGGCTCCGCGGCTCGTTGGGGGTGGTGATCATGGGAGCCTCCTGTGGCTTGTGCATTTATGATGGGCAACTCTTGTTGCCTGCTGCACGCCTAGAAGGTTGCAGAGCTTGCTGCTGTGACCATCATCACACTTTCTACGAATCTCGTTTTACGTGTAGAAGTTTTAATCCGATCACTCGCTCAATCTGAAAAGGCGTTCATGCAAAGCCAATCAATCTGAAAAGATGTTCATCGGGCGACACAAAATTTGTTAGGAACACTCCATCGTCATGCCCGGGTCACGCTTATCGAGGTGGTGAAATGAAGCGACACGAATTCATTACGGTGTCAGGCCGTGCGACGACGTTGCCGATGACACCGCGATTGCAGCAGAAGCGGCGGATGCAGGCCGGCTGGGCGCCTGTGATGCATGCTGCAATTTTCTTTGCGGCGCTGGGGGCGAGCATGCCATCGAGCTTTGCCATCGCCGAGACCGCGTTCCCCGGGCAGGCGTGGGAGCATGCAGATCCTGCAAGGACGGGCTGGTCGGTGACAGGGCTGTCAGACGCGAGAAGCTATGCGCAGAGCATAGGCTCGTCTGCGGTCGTTGTCGTACAGGACGGCCGCATGGTTGCGAGCTGGGGCGATCCTGCAAAAAAGATCCAGATCCACTCGGTTCGCAAGAGCATCATGAGCGCGCTTTATGGCGTCGCGGTCGCCAGGAGGCAGATTGATCTCAACAGCACCCTCTTCGACCTTGGCATCGATGACAAGCCGCCGGCTTTGACCGCCGAGGAAAAAGGCGCCACCGTTCGCGATCTTCTGCAGGCGCGTTCGGGCGTCTATCACGAAGCAGCATACGAGACGGAATCGGAAGCGGAGCACCGTCCCGATCGCGGCAGTCATGCGCCCGGCACCTTCTGGTACTACAACAATTGGGATTTCAATGTGCTCGGCGTGCTTCTGCGGCACGCCACCGGCGAGGATACATTCGCGGCAGTCGAAGGGCATCTTGCGCAACCTCTGGGAATGGAGGACTTCACGCCTGCCGATGGCCGCTACATTCTGGAGAAGGCATCGCAGCACCCTGCCTACCTCATGCAGTTCACGGCTCGCGATCTTGCGCGCTTCGGATGGCTTTACCTCAACCGGGGAACCTGGCGTGACCGGAAGGTCATTCCTGCTGGTTGGGTCGCGGAAAGCACACGGTCATACTCCGACGTCAGGTCGGGCATCGGCTACGGCTACCTGTGGTGGGTGTCGAAGACGACCATTCAATTCCGAACCGACGTCGGTCATGGCGCATTCTCTGCCCGCGGCCATCTCGGGCAATACATCATCGTTGCGCCCGAGCGGCGCATCGTCGTTGTCCACCTCAACGACGGATCTGTGCGTCGCGCCATCGAGAGCGAGGAGTTCGCGGCTCTGTTGCAGCGCATTTTTGCTGCCGCCCCGCGTTGATCCGCTCAGGCAGCGCGAGGCGATGCTCGCGATCCAGTCAAGGTGTGCGGGATGATGGCGAGGGAACGTTTTGCTCCGACGCCTGCCGCTTCCAGGCCTCCCAGGTGCGTTCCATTCCCTGGTGTTTCTTGGCCTCGTACTCGTTGAGAAACGTGATTGGCCCACCCAGCATCGTGGCCTGCAGCTGCAGGCTCGCATTCACCTCGGTGTAGATGGCGCGGAAGATCGCCACCTGGAGGCTGGGCCCGACCACCGCATCGCCGTGGCCGCGCATCAGCACGACGGGATGCGCGCCCAGCGCCTTGGCCAGCGCCTGGCCCTTGGCGTTGCTGTTGACCAGCATGTCGTTGTTCTCGCCGGATTGATCGCGAATCTCATAGACCGGCACGCCTGCCCCGAGGAACGCGGCGTTGTGGAAGATCGCCCGCAGCGGCGTCTTGGTAACGCCGAACGGGATGACGGCGCGCGAATGGCTGTGAACGACGGCATTCACGTCGGGCCGCAGTTTGTAGATCTCGCCGTGGATGAACCGCTCGGAATGCAGCGCGCGCCCTTGCCGGTCGATTGCGTTGCTGTCGAGGTCGAACTCCATGATGTCGTTTGCGGTCACATAGGCGGGCGCAACCTCCCCCGACCGCGCCATGAGGAATCGGTTGGGGTTCTGCGGATGCCGGATGCTGACATGGCCGTACGCATCGAGCACGTTTTGATTGACGAGGATACGGTAGGAGAGGGCAAGCTCGGTCAAGATCGCCTTGTCAACGCCGGCAAGCAGGGGAGCCGACTGCGCAGCCGCGTTTCGCACTGCCAACGGCATCAGCATGCCGATCGTGGCGATGACGAACAGGCCGGAGAACAGGTGCTTTCTCACGATCGATCCTCCTCCTTCACGGCACATGATGCGATTGCCGCCACTTCTGCTTCGGCGGGCGCTCACTAAGCTCACCCGCATTAACCATAAATCCGACTCTGGCCGACCCTCGCTGTTGTGCAGGAGGCGCGCAAGATAGTTTGCCAACCGGGAGGCTTTGAAGAATGGAGACGTCCATGCGAAGTCTGTCGCTCACCTCTTGCACGGCCGCGATCGCGGTTGCAGCCGCAATTTCTGTTTCTGCTTCTCCTGGGAAGGCCCAATGTGGCTGCGGCGGTTATGCCTATTACGCGCCCTACGCCGTGGGCTACGCCTACGCGCCGTACGCATTCTACCGACCCTATGCTTATGGCTTTTACGGCTACCGGCCGTATGGCTACCGCGCCTATGCTTATGGCGGTTATGGCCCACGGATCTGGGCAGGATGGGGCCGGCGCTGGTGGTAGTAAAGGCAGAGCTCTGCTGATCCTCTGCGGCGGCGTGAGCCAAACGCCGCGTGACGCCGGCAAAAGCCCCGATCGCAAGCATCGGGGCTTTTTGCTGCCTCACTAAGCCGGCTATCGTGTCGCCACGCGACACGAGTTTGGCTGAAAGTCGAAGAGAGCAGGAACTTGACCGAGCAGGTTCATGCCTACGTTGACCAGCTTGCCAAGGCGCTGGAGCTCATTGGCGTCGTCATCATTGTTGGCGGCATTGTCCTTGCGACATTGACGTTTGTCCGCGACGGCAGCCGCACGCATGACTGGCAATCTGCTTATCCAGCCTACCGTTCCAATATAGGACGCGGCATCCTGCTGGGGCTTGAGCTCCTTGTCGGTGCAGACATTATCTCGACCATTACCGCCCCGCTTACGTTTGCGAGCGTGGGGTTGCTTGCCGGAATCGTGGCGATCCGAACCTTCCTGAGCTTCTCGCTGGAAACCGAGATCGAGGGTTGCTGGCCATGGCAGCGCGCCGCGAAAGAGGCTCGTCGGGGTGAGTTGGAGCAACGTTAGAGCCGGTCCCGGAAAAAGCCTGCGGTCGGGCTTCCGGTTTTCCGAAAACATGCTCAAACAAAAAGATCCTTCCAGCATGGAGGCATCAGCTCAGGTACTGCCACGGCGGCGCAACGGTGCGATAGGCGGGTCCAACAAGACGAGATTGCGGCGCGGCTTGCGCGTGTCGAGCCCGATGATCGCACGCCCCTGTGCGGTGAATGTGAGACCTTCCGGCTTGCCATCGAGATCGCCGAGCTGCCATGCGGCAAGGAGCGCAGCGGTGCCGCCGCCTGCCGGGAGATCATCGAGCCGCGCAATGCTGGCGGACTTGTCGCTGAGCAGATAGAGGCAGCCATCCGGACCTATTTCCAGGTCGCTGAAGTCCCCGCAGTTTTTGGCCAGCGACTTGTCGGGAAGCCAGGTTGCGAGGGCAACGAAGCTCTGGTGCCCATTTTTGATCGGCCACCGCTCGCCGTCAGCCAGGGCGCCGCCGCGGAACAGGCCTCGCGACCGCGAATGTGGCGGGCCAAACTCGATGAGAGCCGCCGGCTTCTTCTCCTTGGCGACGAGCAAATGCCCGCCGGACAGCAGCACCATTCCCTCGCCGCGCGATCCCATCGGGTCGGACCACGCCCGCGCAATTTCCCCGCGCCCTTCCACCACAAGATCGATCGATGCAATCACCTTTGCCGCCTCGGGGTCGACAAGCTCGACACGCGCAGGCGTTTCCTGGAGCAGCAGGACGCGACCGGTGCCGTCGGCGCAGACAGCCTCGATCTGGGAGTCGCGCCTGGGGAGCCTCGAGCCGGCGAGCTTTCCAATATTGCGCGTATGCCATTCGATCTGGTCCGCGTCGCTGCGCGGCTGTGAAAACCAGGCGATCTTTGCCGCCCGGTCGCCGACCGCAATCAGAAACATCCGGCGGCTCCGGCCGCGACGCAGGCAGATACCGGAGACCTCGCGAAGTGGTACGTCGACCATGCGGCGCACTTCCAGCCGCTGCTTGTTTGACTCGCCTTTTCCAGCCATGGGAGAGGATCTCTTTTGGCGACGTGTCAGCTCCGGATCCCGCACGACTGCCAAGTGACCTTTGCGCCACAGCTTGTCAACAACCGCCCCTGTTCTTTCAATTGCATTGGTTCGTGCCGCCCACATGCCATTATTCTGAAGTGGGCTATGATTTCGTCCGGGAAAACGTCGTGCAGGGTTCAGCGCTCAAGCGAATGATTCTTGGCGCTCTCGTTATCGCGCCCACAATCGCGGCTGCTGACGAAGGCGGCGTGAGCTTCTGGGCCCCCGGATTCTTCGGCAGCCTCGCGGCGACGCCCGAGCAGCCCGGCTGGTCGCTTACCAACCAGTATTACCATGCGTCGATGACGGCCGGCGCCGGCGTCGCGATCGCCAGAGAGAGGACGCTGGGTGACATTCCCGCTAACCTGTCTCTGTCGGCAAACCTGAATGCCAGCATGATCTCGCGGGCGGATTTCGACTTTCTCACGCTGAGCTACGTGTTCAAGACGCCCGTCCTCGGCGGCCAGGCCAGCATTGCTCTGTTGGGAGCGTATGGACGGGTTGACACCTCTCTGGATGCGCAGCTCTCGGGCACGTTGTCCGGCACGGCGACGACGGCTGCGGGGCCAATTTCCGGCTCCATCCCGTTTTCGCGCTCGGACAATACCAACAGCGTGCTATGGGGCTTTGGTGACCTGAGCCCGATGTTTTCGCTGCGCTGGGCCGCGGGCGTGAGCAATTACATGGTGTATGTAATCGGGAGCGTGCCGGTCGGTGCCTATGATCCCGGCCGCCTGTC
>Ga0306920_100001717_pt1 | contig 27267 bp, 20 predicted proteins | sample flu12Cox44000170_FD_204666 | JGI IMG/M metagenome (GOLD analysis project Ga0306920, IMG submission 204666) | Lab enrichment of tropical soil microbial communities from Luquillo Experimental Forest, Puerto Rico - flux4day.12C.oxic.44.000.170 (v2)... | ecosystem: Environmental > Terrestrial >... | reverse complement strand
TTGTCAATTGAGATTGTTGAGTGCGATAAACGCCGGAAATACCGGCACCAACCGATCACACCAGGCCGAAATCTCTACTGCCGGTCGGTATACTTCTGCGGGGCGAGTCACCAGGCCAAAATCTCTACTGCCGGTCGGTATACTTTCGCGGGGCGGGTCACTTGCGGATGGACTCTACCTCAAAACGCGGGTGTTTTCTGGGAGCATGCCAAGCTGCCCGACTCATTACGGAGTACGACGGAACAGAGCATCTACAATTTGGCCGGATCTCAACATAACGCGTCCACCAGAACTGCTAACCATTCTTTGCATGCTGCTGCCCAAGTGCCAATTGCGCTTATCACCTCGGCGTCCCACGTGTCGCTAAAAATGCATTTTTTCCAGAGGCCCGATGCTTGCGTTCGGGTTTCGCGTTGGCGACCTCCGTACCGTTGACGGAAGATCTGCGCCAAGAAGAGCGGACAAAAGAGCAGGGTCTTTTGAATTAACGAAGACAGCGCGCCGAACGAGGCACCGGACAGAGACTGGGCGGTTCTTCGAGGGCGACCTCGCGAAGCGCACAATTGTGGTTGCCTTGAACTCAGCCTCGTCACCCGCTAGCAAAGTCAGCACAACGGGCGACGAGGGTTTACTTGGCCGTTGCTGGACTGGATTCGCGACGATTCACAGGTCACGTTTCCGAAATTGGAGGGATTCTCGATGGCAGCAGTGCGAGTAGTAGTTAATTTTCGGATGAAACCGGGCAAGGAGGCTGATCTTTTCGAGGGCCTCAGAACAATCAAGAAACACCATGATCGATTGGGTGCAGGCTTCTCTGTGGTTCGGCAGGCTTTCGGACCCGACGCTGGGAATATCGTGGCAGTTGGCCAGTATTCAAGCTGGGATGCATTTGCGAAGTTAGAGTCCGACCCGGAGTTTACACAACTGCTGCAAGCGATGCGCAGCAATGCAAACCCACCATGGGAGGCAGTTACCGCTTCGGTGAACGAAGAAGTCGCACTTTAGATCCGTTTAGTTGGTCGTCTCGTCCTCCGGCTGGCCGGCCAGGTTGATTACCTAGGCCGGCCTTTTGGGTCCGCTAAAAGCATTCTCTCACCACGCACCTGTCTGGACAGAACACAAATCCGTAGCGCGGGTCCCATTCCCAGGTTTTTCACCAACCGTGACGGTGGGCAGTAGCCCACTCTGGGCCATAGCCCGGAACCGCATGCTTCCACCCAGCAATTAACCCAGTTCGACGTAATGCAGTGTTATGCGTCTGCCAGCGTCATCTTGCAGGCACAAACCGGAGCATGAAGTTTTTCTCAGCTGGGGGTCCTTTTCGGCGGATCCCTGCTGCGGATGGTATGGTTGCGACCATGGGTTTTTCACATCGTTCGGTACGACGGCGGGTCGAGCTGGATGAGTGAGCAACCTCGCAACAACCGAGGCCACCCGTTCCTCGACATTTGGTATCAAGTTCTCTTTTAGGGGCCTCCTCAATGGGCCATGCCGATCGAGACAGCGAATTGAGACTGGACAAAACATCCTTTTTCGCACCCAGACCTTCGAATCCAGCGTCACCGAAGGCCCCGTTCAAGTTTGCGAATAAATGAAATCTGATTCGGCCGCATCGTAGCCCTGGCGCGCGATCTGCTATCATCGCTGCCAGCATCAGATTGGAGATCAGACGGATGCATCCCCGATCGAGGGAAAACCGGTTGCGCCGCAAGGCCCAGCATCTTGGACTCAGACTTGAGAAGTCGCGAGCGCGTGATCCTCACGATGTGACGTTCGGTGGCTACATGCTGGTCCATATGGAACGCAACGCCATCGCATATGTTGCAGCTGGGCGTAAGGGGCATTGGTACAGTCTCACTCTAGACGGGATCGAGGCGTACTTGAAACGTAGCGAGAAGCTTCTGAAGAAATTAGGCGTTACCGCCGGCCGCGACCCAGCTTCCGAACACCCAACATAAATAAAACCCCGGTAGGTGCGAACGGCTACGCCCTCAGAAGTTCACGTAACTGAGACTTCAACGCCATCTCCGCCGGCGAGCGGCCATTCGAGTCGAGCCACGCCTCGAAGTCACGCATGCGGACCTTGTGCTCCACCTCGGGTTGCTTGACCACAACCGTGATGGTTGTCTGGCCGTGCCCGATATCGCCGGCCCAATCGGCATCGCGGAGAGCGGCTAATCCCCGCGCAACCGCTTCGTAGAGGCTTTCAGCCGTAACCTCGACGGTGTGCTCGACGCCCTCGATATCACGACAGGTCACTCTGCACGTACGAATAGCCACTCGAAGTGCGTAACATATTCGTCGTTTCTTCGCCATGACCGTAATAGGGGTGTGCCAACGCTGCGAGCCATGCGATTCTAATCTTTATCATGCAGAAATAATCTATTGCCACTAAATTGCTATTTTGATAGGATATTATCGCATAGTCGTTAACGTGAGTTGGCTCATTTCACGAGAGAAATGGGGTACCCGGAGGGATGATACGTAATCTGTACAACCGGCATTACTGGGAGCTCCGTTATTGCGTTCGCTGCGGGTGACTCAATTACGTCGCGCCTCGTAGCAGAGGCGCTAACGGTGAGTGCTCGCCACGGAAAACTGGGCACCGGAGCATTGCTCTCGAATACCGGAATAAGGATGGATTTTCTTACGACGGTCCGCCCAGGCTTCGGGAGGGCGCGAGCGCAGCCATCCGCCGCTAATCAGTTCTAGGTTCCTGATGAGGATTACGCTGCTGAGACGGCACTTACGACGGTGTAACGAGTGTCGGCGGTCGGCAATCTACCAACTTAGATTTCGGAACATACCTAACTTGCTATTGTGCAACCGGTGCGCGGTCCGGCTCGTGATTGGAATTGTCGAGGTGATCGCCAAGACGCAGGCGCCACACGCTGCATCCAAGGCTTCGAGCAGACGCAACACCCTACTCCGAAAACTATAAAGCGACTACAGAAAGCTAGTGGCTCAATTCGTCGAGCAGCGCCTTGGCGTCTTTCAGATCGGCGGTATCGAAGCCTTCGGTGAACCAGTTGTATATCTCCGCGAGCATCGAGCGCGCCTCATCGCTGCGCTCTTGCTGGTTGAGCAATCGCGCGAGGCTCATCGTCGCGCGCAGCTCCCAGGCCTTCGCGCTCATCGCGCGGGCCATTGCGATTGAGTCACGGAAATCGGCTTCAGCCAGTCGTAGATTCCCTTGCTTAAGATGTATTTCGCCGCAAATCCTGAGTGTCTCGGGGCGATCTACGGCTTCTTCGGGATTGAAGTTGAGCGCCTGTTCGATCGTTTCGAGCGCATTGCCTATAGCGCCTACGCGAAGCTGCGCTTCTGCCATGCACGTAATATAAAATGGTAAGCTGGGGTGACTCCCGATCTGGCGTAACGCATTTATTGCCTCTTGCATAAGAGCAATACCTTCAGCAGCAGGGCCGAGTTGCGCTCGTGCTCGACCAAGCCAAAATCGTGACTCTGCTGCATCATTAGGGAATCCATGGTGTTCGCAGAGATCGAGGGTGCGTGCCGCCAAGGCTTCCACAGTCTCGTAGTCTCTCATGAGAGCATAGAGGCTTATCGGGAGAAGATCCGACCACTCGAGATCATGGGGATTAGCGGGGTTCACCGCAGCGGTCATCTTAGCCAGACGCTGGCGAGCAACATCGGCTCGCCCAAGCATCCAAGCGGTAAAGCTTCCCCAGGCGAAGACGGCAATAGCGCCGCCGTAAGGAGTCTGCCTAAAAGTTGGATCATCAAAAAACTTCAGCCCGGCCGCGAAATGCTTCTCCGCACTGGCGAGGTCGCCGCGGTGATAGTGCACCATCAGTTGCATCATGCGGAGGGTTGCGATTGTTGTCGGGTTCCCTTCCCGTAACGCAAGCTTGAGCGCCTCGTCGGCTAACTCAGCGGCAGTCGAGAGGTCGCCCGCCTGAAAAGCATGAAAACTCCTCCCGAACCCAGACGAGACCAGACGCTGGCGGTTGCCAGTTTTCTCCGCCAGTAGGGGTATTCGCGCGCTAGCCTCGACCGCTTCGGCTGCGCCCCACCCTCGCGTAAAGTGGAGCATTAAGACGAGGGATTCCCTGAGTTTCAGTTCGCGAACGTCGCGCTCGCGTGATTCCGGGAGCAGGTTCAGCAGGGCTAAGGCGTGCTGAAGACTTAGCTGTGCTTCGATAAACGCATTACGGGCTTGGGCGGCTTTGGCCGCCCGTGACCATTCGGTGATCGCATGCTCGGTCTCGCCTGCTTCGGTCCAATGGCTTGCGAGAACTTCAGGATGCGCCTTCCCAAACGCGGTGAACTCTTTCTCAATCGTGCGGGCAACCAGACTATGCAGCTCTTTGCGGCGACTCCTGAGTAGAGCTTCGTAGGCCGCGTCCCTGATCAACTCGTGCTTGAACACGTAGATGGCATCCGGAGGAATGCCACGTACATAGAGCAGTTCCGCGTCGGTCAGATGGTGCAGCAGGCGCTGCAGACCCTCTTTGGCGACTGGATGCAACGCTTGCAATAATTCATAGGAGAATTCGCCACCGATCACTGCTGCAACTTGGAGCACCTCCTTGGCCGCACCCAACTGATCCAGCCGCGCCATCAAAGAATCGTGTAACGTAGCCGGGATCTCGCGGGTTGTGAGCTTGCCACTGCCACTTTCGAGCAGTGCCCGCGTCAACTCTTCCACGAACAGGGGCACTCCACCGGTCCGCTTGACTACCGCCGCGACAGTGTCATCTGACAACGCCTTGTGCGACGCTACCTGTCCAACGATCGTGCGCACGTTGCGCGCACTCAAGCGGCTAAGCGTGATTAAGAGATGATGGGCCCGCAGTGGCCATTGCGGACGGAGCTCGGGCCGCGCGGTGTAGAGGAGCAGCAACCGTGCTGTAGCCCCTTGTTCGAGGAGAAGTTCCAGCAGCTCCAGCGTTGAGGGGTCAGCCCAATGCAAATCTTCGGCAACGATTACTAACGGCTGTGGGCCTGCCACGCTTCGCACCCAGTCAATCAGCGTCGTCAGCAGCCGGCGACGCTGCTGCGCGGGTAGAAGCTGGAGCGGCGGGTACTTCGCTGGCACGGGCAGATTCAGTAGCGGAGCAATCAGGGGGATAGCTTCGGCGGGTTTAATTCCTGCCGTCTCCAGTGCTGGTTCCAGCCGCGCCAATTGATGATCCAATGGCTCGTCGATAGGTGCAGCCAGGAACTGCCGAAGCAGTTCGGCCACCGGGTAAAAGGGAGCGTTCTGAAAAAGAGGCGCGGCCGCGGCCTCGGCCCAGGTATGAGGCGTTGGTGCGATCTCTTGCTGGAAATGCTGCACCAGGCGCGATTTGCCAATCCCGGCCTCGCCGATGATCAGTACTGCCTGACCTTTACCCTCAAGCGTGCGTTCCCAGCGATTCATCAACAAACGTAATTCATCCTCGCGTCCGACGAACGGGGTTAGTCCACGCGTTGCCGCCAGCGCTTCGAGCCTGCCCCGCACTCCACTTGGTTGGATCAGTCGGTAGAGTTGGAGCGGGCGCTCGATTCCCTTGAGTGCCTGGGTCCCAGCATCTTCAACCACGAAGAGGCCGGAGATCAGGCGATCAGTATCCGCAGTTATCAGTACGGTATGGGGAAGGGCCACCGCCTGCACTCGTGCGGCAATATTGGGTGTATCGCCGAATACGTCAACGCTCTTGCCAGCACCCACGCCTACCACTACCGCGCCGGAATCGATACCGACTCGCGCGGACAGTTTCGGCGTGAATCGAACATCGAGCTTTGAGATGGCCTCCAAGATCGCCAGGCCGGCGCGCGCCGCGCGCTCTGCGTCGTTGTCGTGCGCCACCGGCCAGCCGAAGTAGGCCATCACGCCATCGCCAAGATACTGGGCGACGTGGCCGCCGAAGCGGGTTATGGCCTCAGCTGTCGCGAGATGATACGAAGCCAAGATCTCGCGCCATTCCTCGGGATCGAGCCGCGCCGCGATGCTGGTTGAGCTCACCAAATCGCAAAACAACACCGTTAGATGGCGTCGCTCGCCCGAAGGCGAGGCTGCAATCGGGGTAGCGGCTGGAGCACTAATCTCAGGCACATTGGCCAAAGCAGCGCCGCAGTCGCCGCAGAATCTCTTACCGGGCTGGTTTTCACTACCGCAATTCGAGCACCGCATGGGAACCCCGAAAAGGGCAACTGAATGAGCTCTTTGTAGCACTGAGCGTCGGGTGAAGACTACCGCGCCGTAATCCCGCCTAGCACCTGAATGCAATTACGGGCGTAACGAATCGGGTTCCTCTCGTACAACTTCGGCCGGTTTCTTGTCGCCGCAGATCCCTGCGAAGCGCGGGTGACCCAACCGACTTCGCTAGTGTCGAAGTCGGCTCACATTTCTCAGCATCCGCTAGATGGCGGCGCGGCATGAGTGCGTCGGGCTTTGCCGCCGCATTTAGCGCAGCTAGGATTGGCGCTTCATTTGGAATGACGGACCCGACCATTCTTCGTCGATTATTGGGGGAATAGCCCGAGCCTGCGCTAAACCTCCGCCGCCCAGTCCCGAAGTCAATGCGCCGTCAACCACCATCGCCTGGCCGCTGACGAACTCCGAGTCATCGCTGGCAAGGAACAGCGCCATCGCAGCAATGTCCTCAGGTCGTCCGGCGCGCGGCCAGGGCTGGACGCCCGCAAAGAGTTGCGTCGCGGCTGCTTCGCCGCCGGGAATGCGGTTGTACGTCAGCGGCGTCGCAATCACGCCAGGGCAAATGCAATTGACGCGAATCTTATCCTTGGCAAATTCCAACGCTGCCGAACGAGTCAGGCTGATGACGCCGGCCTTGGCGGCGCAGTATGCGTGAAGTCCGGGGCCGCCTCGCAGTCCAGCGACCGATGCGGTCGAAATGATGGACCCGCCGCCCACCTTTCGCATCTCGGGGACCGCATGCTTAATCCCAAGGAACACCGCACGTAGGAGGATTGAGAAGCTGCGGTCCCAGTTTTCGGCGGTGATCTTCTCGAGCGGACCGAGGGCACCGCCCAGCCCAGCGTTGTTATAGATGATATCAAGGCGCCCGAACTCTTTGACCGCTCGGTTGATCGCGCCACTAATATCTTCTTCATTGGCAACGTCAGCGAGTTGGAACACCGCGTGGCTGCCTTGTTCTTTACATTCGCGTACCACCGCGTCGCCCCCATCGCGATTGAGATCGGCGATCACGACGGTGGCACCTTCGCCCGCAAACCTAATTGCGGCGGCACGGCCAATTCCGCTCGCCGCCCCGGTTATCACCGCAATCTTCTTTTCGAGTTTGCCCATGATTTCTCTCCTCGATTACTTTCCAGGCGTGCCGATCGCGAATGGCTTTGAGCAGGCTGCTGCAAAAAAGTACCGCGTCCCCCTCAGTATTCTGGCCGCGACGGCGAGCACCATGGACGGAGGCCAGCTTTCAAGCAGGTCGTTGAGATTGATCCTCTGACAAATCGCTCCCCTCTAGCTAGATAGTGCTTCGCTCAGGATTTATCACGCTAGCTAGGATTGCCTCTACCCCGTGCGCATAACGTAGAGCGGTGCCAAGAGGGTGTGAGGGCGCCGACAACGCATTGATCCTGCTTGTTGGGTTCAGCAGTGCTGGAATCTGCTTCAACTGATTGCCGCAGAAACTAGTTGTCCTTCCCGCACCACATCGCGCGCATCCTTATCGCTACGGATTCCGGCGAACCGTGGATGGCGTTGTCGAATATCCGGAGTCCACTCTAGAAACTAGATGCGAGCGACAAGGAACGGTTCCAGCCATCGGCACAAAGCCATTTTCGCGGATGTCAGACCATCGCCCCAGCGCCCTTCACCATGATCGGGTAGATTGCTGAACGGGCATCGAGTTACCCGGAGTTCCTCGAAGTGAGGGAGCAAGACCCGCCGGAACTCAGACGGGATGCCGTGGGCGCACACTGGCAGCGTACATGAGGTCGCGGCCTACGTAGTACCCGACCAGGATTGAATCGAGCACGTTGCCATTCGGAATGTAGCCGCCGATCACAAATTCCTGCCCGCGATTGGCCCTCCACTCGGATGAAGCAGACAGCTCTGCGTCATTCGGTGGCCACACTCGGCTATGTCAGCTTGGGCAGGACTTCGTTGACGAGTCGATCGAACTGGGCTTTCTGATCCCAAGATGTTATTCGCAGCGTGACTGCTTTGGCCCCATCGTGTTGCAGGCTGAGCAGGTCATCGGCGCATTGCTGAGGAGTTCCCGCGGCCGTCCACGCCTCCACCATTGAAGGCGCAAAAACTGGCCCATAGTATTCGTCGAGGAAACGTTTCGATTCCTCCAGGGCGGCGTTGCGGTCAGGATTTATATTAATGTTGTGATAGACGATGGTCGGGTATAGCGTCGGGTCTTTGCCAGCCTCTTTCAGGTAGCTCGAAAGCTTCTGCCAATTCGCAGAGAACAGGCCCGGGAACGCGTTCACTGACATCCACCCATCAGCCAACCGTACCACGCGGCGCAACGGTTTCTCGGCCTCGTGCGGCTGAGGGTTGGCCGCGATCCAGATCGGACATGGCTGTTGCATTGGCCGTGGCTGGATCGTGACATCAGCGAACGCATGATACTTGCCGTCAAAGGTCACATGGTCCTCGGTCCACAGGCGGCGGCAAATCTCGATATGCTCGGCCATCCTGCTGCCACGCGCGCTATCCTTGATTCCCCACACGCCTCCTTCGCGCGCGCTGACGCCTCCCGCAACAATGCCGGTACATACCGCCAGCAACATCCTACCGTTCGAAATCAAATCCAGGGTTGCCCACTGGAGGGCGAAGCGAATCGGATCGCGTAGCGGGAAGCTCGCCATGCATCCGACGCCCAGTTTTACTCGCGAGGTTGCCGCAGAGAGTGCGCCGAGCAACGAGATTGAATCGGGACGCGGCTTCGCCATGATGCTATCGCCCACCCATATGGAGTCGAACAGTGCGATCTGGTCGGCCTCGCGCGCTAACCCCAGCATCTGCGGCCAGGTGCCGATGCCAAAGAGCACGCCGCGCTGGGGAATCGTAAATCCGAAACTGATTCGGCTTGCCATCGTCGTGCCTCCGGTGTCTTCATCCGATCGATAATCGTGCATGCCAAAGCAGGGCCGAGTCGAGGCGCGCACCGGCGGGTCCCACCAACGTCGCCGCATAGCATGATTGGCCCTGTAATTTGGTCCAGTCAATCAGCGGACCCTCGGTGCTATTGGGCGCTATGAGGTCAATTGCATGGGGTCCGATCATCAAGCGCACCCCGGCGCCATCGAGTTCGGAGCTTTGAATCGGCGCCGCGGACCTGCCAAGCACGCAAGTGTAAGGCACACTGGCCGCGCCGGGATCTTCGACCGCGATAGTAAGGCTCCTCATTCCAGTAGTGCCATTGCGATGCGATCGCTCGCGCGGCACGCGCTCCGTCCGCGGCGTTTCGTCTTTGATGAGAAACGGGACCAGGCGATTTAATGGAGGCCCGGGAATTGTGAGGACCCAACTCAAACGATAGCCGTCGGGGCGGTCGCGCGTCATCGCGGTAGGCATGCCCATCGCGACTCCTGCCTGGCGCATCGCTTCGGCGTCAGCTTCAAGATTGTCCGTTTGCATGCAGAAATCGACTATGCCGCCGCCTTTTTCGAGAGCGTTGTACCAGGGATGCCCAGTGACAGGATTCAGGAACGCGATCAGTTCGAGGTAGGAGTCGTCGGCGAAGGCGATGAGCGCGTTGTGCGTTCCGATGTTGTGCCGGCCTCCACGAACCACGGTAAAGCCGGCGGCCGTGTAGTCTCGAATTGCGGCTTCCAGTTCCGGGACAACGATCACCAGGTGATCGATCGCCGTAAACATCCGCTTCTCCCCTCTTTAGGCTGTCTATACTCTGACCAGGATCGCTTCATCGCAGACCAGCTAGCAGTTTTCATCAAACGGGTCGAGCGATTACTTGCAGCGGCCAATGGACAGGGATGGAGTGCTGACGACCTCGCCTCAGTGAAATTTATCCATGGGAGTGCGCTACTTACATTTGGTAAGCAAACCGGCAAGAATCTCCCACTCGAGGAGGCAACGGTACCTATCTTGATTCGATACCCGTTGGAGAGTTGCTTAGAAAACGCCGATTGTGACTTCTAGTCAATACCTATACCGTCTATTTTCAGCCAAGGGGAGGGTTATGAGGACGATGAGGTGCTGGATCCTAGACGGAGCCTATCACAGGTTTCCACAATCGCAAATTTACTACGGTGCGGCTTGCCAATCTGTCCGACCATGCCATGGCCGCAGCCTTTTCGCGTCTATCATTGTCTTCGCTCTCGTGGGCGGCCTTTTCTTTATCGGTCTACTGGCAACTTCCTGCGCATTGGCCTTCGCGAAGCCTTCTGCGGGAACTGCAACGGCGACAGTCCTTAGATTCTCACCACAAGGGTCCGTCAAGCCCGTGCGGCAAGTGACCGCTCGCTTTTCTGCGGCGATGGTGCCCCTCGGTGATCCGCGCGCGTCGCTCCTGCCGTTTGACATCGCTTGTGACGCCAAGGGGGCCGCTCGATGGATTGACAGCTTCACCTGGTCCTATGACTTCCCTCAGGATCTGCCGGCGGGTCTTCGATGCCGTTTCACGCTGCGCGAAGGGCTCAAATCGTTGAGCGGTGAGTCTTTCTTGGCACACCCATCGTTTGAGTTCGATACCGGCGGTCCCTCTGTCATCGAGGCTCGTCCATGGGAGGGCGGCGAGACTGTCGATGAGGAGCAAGCCTTCATCTTGATGCTGAGCACGGCACCAGACCCGGCGACCGTGGCAGAGAACGCGAGCTTCAGTGTCGAAGGGCTTCCCGAACGTGTCAGCGTGAGAATCATTGAGGGTGCCGATCGCGATATTCTAGCCAAAAGATTCGAACGCGCCATCGACAAGCGACCGTTCGTGATTCTCCAGGCAACGCAGCGTTTTGCCAATGGCGCGACAGTCCATTTGATCTGGGGACGTCGGATCAAATCGAGTACCGGTGTCGCGAATCATGAAGATCAACAACTAGACTACAAAGTCCGAAAGGCATTCGCGGCCAGGCTGGATTGTGAGCGCGAGAATCCCAAGGCCGGCTGTGTGCCGGTCGCACCGATTAAAGTCCACTTCACCGCCGAAATCCGCCCGGAGCTCGCCCGGCGGATCGCGCTGGTGGCGCCCGACGGCACCCGCGCACGGCCAAAGCTCGACAGTGATAGCGATGTCCAGGACATTGAATTTGAGCCCGTCTTCAAGGAATCGGTTACCTACAGAGTCGAGCTTCCCGCAAACATGACCGACGTCTCCGGCCGCGCGCTGATAAATGCGTCGCGCCCTTTTACCTTAACGACTGATGAATTTCCGCCGCTGGCCAAGTTCTCTGCTCGCTTCGGCATAATCGAATCCTCGGAGCCTGTACTTCCGTTGACCGTGCGCAATCTGGAAGCCGATATTCTCGGGGGCCGCCTGAAAGTCGGTGATACCGTACAAGCCGGCTGGATCAGCAAACTGATAGTGAGCATCGAGGCGACATTTTTTCGGGTACCCTCGTCTGAGCCCAAAACCGTGCTCTGGTGGCTCCGCCGCGTGGCCGCAGCGAAACGGGCGAACTCGTTATTCACCGGCGTCCAAGCGATCGGCGGGCACGCGTTCACCGTCCCTAAACCCCATGGCGCCAAGCCTTTTGAAGTAATGGGCCTGCCGCTTGGCGGCACTGGCCTCTATGTAGTGGAACTCAAAAGCCAGCATCTGGGCTCTGTGCTGCTCAATGCCCCGAAGCCGATGTACGTGCCAACCGCGGCCCTGGTCACTAATCTTGCGGTGCATTTTAAACGGGGCAAAGCCAATTCGCTGGTCTGGGTAACTGAGTTGGAGACGGCGCGGCCTGTGAGCGGCGCCGACGTCGCAGTTGCCGACTGCAATGGTAACCAACTCTGGAAGGGGCAGACCGACCCGCGCGGGCTGGCGCTCGTGCCTCATCTCGACGCTCTCGATAATCCACCTGAATGCAATGAGCCGGAATCAGAACATGGGCGCGACTATGACTCAGATCAGGTGGCCCCTTTGCGTGACCTGAACAGCGGCGTACTGGTCACCGCGCAGCGCGGTGACGACTTCAGTTTTGTCCATTCAAGCTGGCAACAGGGGATTGAGCCGTGGCGTTTTAATTTGCCAACCGAAGCACCGGCGTCATCTTATACGGCTCATACTGTCTTCGATCGGACGCTGCTACGCACCGGCGAGACGGTCCATATGAAGCATTTCATCCGTGTCAGAACGCTGAACGGCTTCGGGCTTCCGTCCGGCGAAGTTCGGCCTGATACGGTTTCGATTCAGTTTACCGGTGGCGATCAGCGCTACGATTTCAGAATCAAGTGGAACGATGACGGTACTGCGGCGACGGACTGGAAAATACCGGCGGATGCCAAGCTGGGCCAATACCAGGTAGTGCTGCTCCAGCAAAAATCCGCGAGTGTAACGCCGGCTGCTGATTCCCAAGCCGCGAGCACGGAGACCCAGTCAGGCACCTTCGAGGTCGAAGAATTTCGTGTGCCGCTAATGCGGGCAGCGATAAAATTGCCCGCAACAGCGCAAGTCGCCGTGACGCGGATAACAGCCGATATCAGTGCAGATTACCTTTCGGGCGGTGCGGCCAAATGGCTTCCAGTGGTTTTCCGGAGCCAGATAACTTCCACGTTTCTTCCGAGTTTTGCCGATTTTGACGGCTTCACCTTCGTCAATGGACCGGTAAAAGAAGGAGTACGTAAGTGGGAGTACTCCGAAGGAGGCATGGAGAGCGAAACGAGTCCAGGTGTGCATCAACGCACTGATTTGCGGTTGGACAATGCCGGCGGTGTTCGCACCGAGATTACCGGCATTCCCCGCGCGGCCGTGCCGCAAACCGTTCGCGCCGAGCTCGAATTTCGCGATCCCAACGGAGAGACTCAGACAGTCGCAAATAGTATAACTATTTGGCCCGCTAAATTGCTCGCTGGCATTCGTGCCGACGATTGGGCCTCGTCACGCGGAATTGTTCGCGCACAAGTTGCAGTCGTGAATGACAGTGGCCAGCCGGCAGCCCACGTACCGGTACAACTGACATTACTGAGCCGTAAGTTTTACTCCTATCGCAAACGGCTGATTGGAGGCTTTTACGCGTACGACAATACCGAAGAGATAAAGCGCGCGGGAACCCTCTGTCAGGGTACGACCGATGGCCGCGGCCTGTACTTCTGCTCCGGCAGGCCCGGTTTTATCGGTGAGGCCATATTACAGGTCAGGGTTGCCGACGACACGGGCAATCAAAGTATCGCGAACACCAGCGTCTACGTACAAGGTGCGCAGCGAATGTGGTTCCCTGGCGCAGACGACGATCGCATGGATGTGATCGCGGAAAAAGCCGAATATCAGCCGGGTGACATCGCGCGCTTTCAAGTCCGCATGCCATTCGCTGAAGCCACCGCACTAGTCACCGTCGAGCGCGAAGGTGTAATCGCTGCCTCAGTGATGCACCTGACGGGCCAAAACCCCATAGTCACTTTACCTGTAAGAGATTATGCACCGAACGTGTTCGTGTCCGTGCTGGCCGTACGCGGTCGTATAACAGGAATTGCCCCAATCGCGATGATTGACCTCGGCAAACCCGCCTTCAAGATTGGTATTGGCAGTATTCGCGTCGGCTGGCAGGAGCATCGGATCAAAGTCACGGTCACCCCGGCGCATGCTGTTTATCACGTGCGCGAAAAGGCGCGCGTGAGAATCTCCGTGCGCAGTCCCGACGGCGGGGTTCCCACTGACGCAGCCAGCGTTGCGGTCGCGGCTGTCGACGAGGGGCTACTCGAACTCAAACCTAATGACAGTTGGAAGCTGCTTGAGGCGATGATGGACCCGCGGCCCTATCAGGTCGAGACTTCGACCGCCGCGATGCAGGTGGTTGGCCGCCGCCATTATGGACTAAAAGCACTGCCGCCTGGCGGCGGCGGCGGCCATCACGTTACCCGGGAGCTGTTCGATACGCTGCTGTTATGGCGAGCGGTGGTTCCGCTCGACCGCAATGGCGATGCTAACCTGGAGATACCGCTGAATGACTCTTTAACCAGTTTTCGAATCGTGGCAATCGCGGCAACGGGTCTGGGTGATTTTGGTACCGGCGCGGCCACGATTCGCTCAACTCAGGACTTGCAGCTCTTTTCGGGGCTTCCCCCGTTCGTTCGCGCGGGAGACTCGTTCGCCGCCGAGTTTAGCGTGCGGAATGCATCCGAACACCCGCTGCAGATAAAAGTCAACGGAGTCATCGAAGGGCTTTCGTCGAGCCCGCCACCGCAAAAACTCCTACTCGCTCCCGGCGACGGGAAAATCTCATGGAATATACTAGTGCCGGGGTCAACCAAAACTCTCACCTATCACATCGACGCGGTTGCCATGCACGGCCCGTCCGATCATCTGCTAATCAGGCAACCAGCGACCGCCGCCGTGCCTGTCCGCACCTGGCAGGCGACACTGGTTAGACTAGCCCAGCCGATTACACAGCCGGTTGTGCTTCCGGCAGATGCGCTGCCGGGTCAGGGCGGTTTGCAGATACGGCTTGCTCCATCGATGACCGCTGGATTGGGCGGCATCGAAGCATGGATGCGCGACTATCCTTATATCTGCCTAGAACAGCGCGTGTCGCGCGCGGTGGCGCTCCGTGACCCGGAATTATGGCGAGGAGTTGTCGCCGACCTGCCTTCTTATACTGATGCTGATGGACTGCTCAAGTATTTTCCAAGTATGAATCAAGGCAGCGACGTACTCACTTCGTATTTCCTGGCAATCGTCAGCGAGGCCGGGCTGGCACTGCCTACGTCAGCGCAGTCACTAATCGAATCTGGTCTGGTCAAATTCGTCAACGGCGAGCTCGTCCGTGAAGAACCATTGACGGTGGCCGATCTGCCAATGCGCAAACTTTCTGCGGTCGAGGCCCTTGCGCATGATGGGAAGGCGAACCCTTCACTGCTGGGGAGCATCAGAATTGAGCCGAATCTTTGGCCCGACTCTGCCTTAATCGACTGGTGGAGCATCCTTGAGCGTGTGCCGTCGATGCCGGAGCGCGCCAGCCGACTCGAAGAAGTGCAGCGTATCATGCGCGCGCGCCTCAACGTCGGTGGCACTGCGATGCATCTGGCGAGTGACCCGCGCAACGATATGTGGTGGCTGATGGTATCGCCGGCGCGAAGTCTCGTGCGACTGGTGCTGTTGTTGCTCGAAACCAAAGAATGGCACGACGACATTCCCAAGATAATGCAAGGGTCGCTCGCGCTGCAGAACCGCGGCGCATGGCCGAGCACGATCGCGAACGCATGGGGCACGCTGGCGCTGCGGAAATTTGCTGAAGCCTTTGAAGCGGGGCCGCTCACCGGCACGACTACGGCAACCATCGGCTCCACCAGCGACAAGCTCGATTGGTCGCAGCGGCCTTCCGGTGCCTCCTTCACCTTCTCCTGGCCGCCCGCGTCAGCGAATCTCGGCCTCTCGCACAACGGAGCGGGAGTGCCATGGGTGGAAGTTCGCGCTGACGCTGCGATTCCATTAAAGACTCCTTTCCAAAGCGGGTTCTCAGTCGGCAAACGGCTGATACCAGTAGATAGCAACCATACCGGCGGATGGCATCAGGGAGACCTGGCCCGGGTCCACCTGGAGATTCAGGCGGAGACCGATATGACGTGGGTGGTGGTTGACGATCCGATTCCAGCCGGAGCTTCGCACCTCGGTATTGGGCTCGCGCGCGAGTCTCAGATCGCGACGAGCGGTGAGAATGAGAATAGTCAGAATTACCTCTGGCCAGATTATGCTGAGCGCGCCTTCAGTGACTTCCGCGCCTACTATGAATATGTGCCGAAGGGCAGCTTTGCGATCGAATATACTATACGAATTAATCAGACCGGCACTTTTCAACTCCCGCCGACCCATGTCGAGGCACTGTATGAGCCGGCGATGCTAGGCGAATTGCCGAACGAACCTTTCACGGTGTCGCCATAAATGCGTTACCTTGTCGGCGTTCTTATCGTCGGAGCATTCGCTCTTGCTGCGCTCGCGAGGTGGGCTGTGTCTGCGCCGACGCCCTCATATGCAGACCTGCGGGCACATTGGCGGTCGTCCGACGCAGAGCTGCTCGATCGCCACGGGGACGTGCTCTACGAAATGCGCGTCAAAGCACATGGACGGCGGCTTGAGTGGACCCAGCTCGCAGATATATCTCCCGCGCTGGAACGAGCGGTGATCATATCCGAGGACCGGCGCTTTTTCTCGCACCACGGCGTCGATCTCCGAGCTCTCGCGAGCGTTATCATGAGCCGCCTGAGCGGAAGACGCGGCCGTGGTGCCAGCACAATTACAATGCAGCTGGCGACGCTGCTCGACCCGGGACTGGGCCATGGGGGTCATCGTTCAGTGCGGCAAAAGCTGGTGCAAATGCGCACTGCCTATGCGCTGGAGAGTTATTGGAGCAAGGCACAGATCCTCGAAGCGTATATGAACCTGGCCACCTGGCGTGGTGAAAATCAAGGCGTCAGCGCAGCAGCACGGATTCTTTTCGGGAAAGAACCACAGGGAGTGAATGCTGGCGAAGCCTTAGTCATGACTGCGTTGCTGCGCGGGCCCAACGCAAAGTACAGTGTAGTAAAGGGCCGGACTGAAGTACTGCGCCACGCGCTTGCGCCGGACCAACCCCCGCTTCAGGAAGTAGCTAATGCGCTCGACCGTGTATTCGCCGCACGCCCTGCTCGCTTCAAGGCGGTGGAACTGGCGCCTCACGTTGCGGCGCGCCTGCTTGGCAAGGAGCGACTGTTCGCACGTTCGACTCTCGATCTGGACCTGCAACGATTCGCCACCGAAGTCCTCGAGCGCCATGTCCGGGCGGTATCTGAGCACGGCGTGAATGACGGCGCCGTACTAGTAGTCGAGAATTCAACTGGCCAGGTGTGGGCGTACGTCGGCAGCGCCGGTCAGCTATCGTCCGCTGCCTGGGTGGACGGGGTGCGGTCATGGCGCCAGCCGGGTTCGGCATTGAAACCCTTCTTGTATGCAGCAGCGATCGATCATCACCTGTTGACTGCGGCGTCCTTGCTCGAAGACACGCCGCTCGAACTTGCCGAGGAGCGGGGGCTTTATCGTCCGCTCGATTACGATCGTCAATTCCGCGGGTTGGTGTCGAGCCGCACCGCAGTCGGCTCGTCGCTCAATATTCCCGCGGTGCGGACCATCCAATTGCTTGGCGTCGACACCTTCGCCGAAATATTGCGTGCCCTCGGTTTGAACAGCATCGTCGAAGCCGGCGATTTTTACGGTGCAGCGCTGGCGTTGGGTTCGGCGGACGTCTCGCTCTGGGATCTGGCCGGCGCCTATCGGACGTTGGCCAACCACGGTGTTTGGTCGCCGCTGCAACTCAGCGCAGAGTCTTTCGATGGTCGCTCGCCGCGACGCATTTATTCAGCGGCCGCCGCGTTTGTGATCTCCGACATCCTCGCCGATCGAGCCAGCCGCAGCGCCACCTTCGGGCTGGAGAATAGCCTTGCGACACGCTATTGGAGCGCAGTCAAAACCGGCACCAGCAAAGACATGCGCGACAACTGGTGCGTCGGCTACACCAGCAGATTCACGGTCGGCGTGTGGGCCGGAAATGTGAGCGGTGCTCCGATGCACGATGTCAGCGGTATCACCGGGGCCGCGCCAGTATGGCTCGAAGTGATGAATTATCTGCATGACCGGTACGGCAGTACTGCGATAGCACCACCGCCTGGTGTTAACTCGCAGTTCATCGTGTTCCCTCAACGTGTCGAGGCTGCTCGCCGTGAATGGTTCCTGACGGGCACTGAACCCATCCGATCGCCCGCTCACCTCGACGACGGCTCGGCCCGAATCGTATCGCCCACCGACGGTTCAGTAGTAGCGCTGGATGCAGACATCCCACCGGAGCAGCAGCGTATCCAGTTTGTCGCCGCCATGAGCGCGCCACCCTTGCAATGGTTTCTGGATGGCCGCGACGAGTGTTCAACTGTAGCCGAATGCATGTGGGCGCCGCATCCTGGCCGTCACACGCTCGCGCTGGTCAACGGCTCAGGACGGACTCTCGACCAGGTCGCGTTTACAGTAAAAGGCAGCGCTCGGCTGATAGAGTCATCGGCGGATTCGCGGCTGCGGATACCGCTTGACCGACCGCTGCGCTACCGCTCGCCTCGATGCAGGATGCCGTCGGCCTCAAGTCGTTCTATCTGCTGCGGAGAGTAGCCGAGATAGTCGCGGAGCAGCTCCACGTTGTGCTGGCCCAGGGTCGGCGCCGGAAGCTGGAGCTCCTCGGGGAAAGCCGAAAAGCGCAGAGGAAATCCTGGCACGTCGAACTTGCCGATAAAGCGATCTTCGACGGTGGTTACGGTGCCACGCTCGCGCAGGTGCGGATGGGCGATCGCCTCTTCCACCGTCAGCACCGGGGCATGCGGCACCCGATGCTCTTGCAGCAACTGGAGTACCGCGTCATCGGATGGCACCGAATCGATCCATTCCTGCACGATCTGCTTGAGTTCCTCGGCATTTGCCGCCCGGCTCTGTATATCCTTGAAGCGGGGGTCGCTCGCCAATTCTTGACGCGCCATCGCGCGGCACAATAGCGGAAACTGATGGTCGAGCTGGGCGAGAATTAAAATTCCTCTGTTTTTCCCCTGGAAGACTCCCGCCGGACAGGCCAGGAAATGATGTGACCCCGAACGTCGCGGCCGCATTGCGCCATGACTCGCACTGAAAGCATGCACGTTGAGGTCGTGGTAGCTGAAGTAGGAGTCGAGCAACGAGGCTTCGACGTGCTGTCCTTCGCCGCTGCGCTCGCGGTAGAGCAGGGCGGCCAGAATCGCGCCCATCGCATGGACGCCCGTGCTGATATCGCCGAGCCCCACCTGTGGAAATACCGGAGTGCGATCGGGAAAGCCCGTCATGTCGAGGACGCCCGAGTAGGCCGCGCCGACGTAGTCGTAGCCGGGTAGATTGGCGAGCCGGCCTGTCCGTCCAAGGGACGAAATCGAGCACATGATGATTTTTCGGTTCAAAGCGCGCACCGTTTCGTAATCGAGCCCCATCCGCTCGATCACGCCCGGCGCAAAGTTTTGCACCAACACATCGACCTTGGGCACCAGCGCCTTGAGGATCGCGAGCCCTGCCGGCTTTTTCGGATCGAGGCAGAGGCTTTTCTTGCCCCGATTCTGCTGGACGTAATAGGCGCTTCGCCCGTCCCGCATAAAAGGAACGCTGCGTGTAAGATCGCCACCGGGCGCGATCTCGACCTTTATTACCTCGGCGCCCATCTGACCCAGGTACCGCGTGGTAGTCGGCCCTGCGAGCGCCTGCGTAAAATCGAGCACCTTGTAGCCGTCCAGCATTCCCGTCCCCATTGCACAGCGCCTCCGTAATACACGATCGACATAGAAAGAGGTCGATTTGCTTATCGTAAGTGCCCAGCGAATCTGAACGATGTCGCCGATAACAGATGCCGAGAGGATTCCGCCTTTCGTCCCGCGCTGCAAGACCTTGCGTGTCAGTCGTGTGCGCAGATTTCCTTCCGGCGAGCCGTGCAAGACATTGAGCAGCGGTTCAGCGCGGCGCGCAGAGTTTCGGTTAGCAAAGTCTCGGACAGGCAGCCCGACCCATACCGGCGGACCAACTTCGAGCGGTGGTTACACGACACCTTCCGTCATGGCTTGAGGCCTTGCGATTCGTCGGTGGTCCCGTAATTTGCGATTTCTATCCAAGTAGGCGCATGATCGCTTGCCTTCTGCCAGCCGCGTACCGCGCGATCAACCCCAGCGCCGACCAGCCGGTCGGCGAGCGCCGGGCTGAGAAGCAGATGATCGATCCGTAGTCCGGCATCGCGCTCATAGTGGTTCCGGAAGTAGTCCCAAAACGTATAAATGCGCTCTCCGGGATGGAACCGCCGTAGCCCGTCGGTCCAGCCACTAGCTATCAAGTTACCGAAGGCCTCGCGCACTTCGGGCCGAAAGAGTGCATCATCAAGCCAGCTTTCCGGTTTATATACATCGAGCTCGGTCGGGATAACGTTGTAGTCCCCCGCAAGGACAACCGGCGCGGCGGTGGCGAGTAGCATTTCGGCATGTTTCGTGAACCGCTCCAACCAGCGGAGCTTGTACTCGAACTTGGGGCCGGGGGCTGGATTGCCATTGGGAAGATAAAGGCACCCGACCAACACGCCGTCGGTCATTGCTTCGATGTACCGGCTGTCGGAGTCGTCTGGATCACCAGGTAAGCAGCGTACCCGCTCTATGAGCTCCCCTCCGCGTGAGAGGATCGCGACACCGTTCCAACTCTTCTGGCCATGCCAGATCGCTTTATAGCCCGCCTCGCTTATGACAGCTTCGGGAAATTTCTCCTGAGGAGCCTTGAGCTCCTGAAGGCAGGCGACATCGGGCCTCGCTTCGGCAAGCCAGCGCAAGAGTGCCGGGAGGCGACTATTCATCCCGTTGACGTTGAAGGTCGCGATTTTCATGAGACGTAACAGCTCAGCTGGAGCCCGCATACCTCATGTTATCAGATAGCAACATTCGACGACGGCGGCGCGTCGGATCATCGGCCAGCGCGGCATCGTGCTTCAGCGCGTGAGGGTTTTCTGAAGGCCACCCGGTTCGCAGTACCGACTTTAGCCAGTTCACTCCACCCCGAGTGTGGAACATTAGGCAGCCTACGAAGCAACCTTTGCGACGTTGAAGTGTTCTTCGAGCTAGGTTCTGAGGATTAATGCTCGACCACATATAGACGCCACTTGTTGCGTAGACCCTTGAGGTTGTGCACTCCGCGATCTCTAAATTTGAATCCTGGATCGGTGACCAGCTCCTTGACTGTACTCGAGACCAACACTTCGCTGGCGCCCGCCTTTGCGGCCACCCGCGCGCCAACATGAATCGCGAGGCCGACGACCTCATTTCCGATAACCTTGTATTCCCCCGTGTGCAGACCGCCCCTAATCTCCAAGCCAAGGGTGCGGACGGCCTCGCGGATAGCCAGCGAGCATCGAATGGCCTTCTCTGGGCCATCGAACCTCGCGAGTATTCCGTCACCTGTCGTAACCACCTCTCTTCCCTGGGCCATGCGCAGCTCTCTGCGGACCGCGGTGTAATAGTGATTCATCACCTGTGACCAGCGGCGGTCGCCCAGCCGGGCGGCTTTCTCAGTCGACTGGACAATATCGACAAATAGAATAGTCGCTGACGAGCGCTCGGGCTCTGCGCGGCGTCGCGCAAGACGCCGCCGGATGAGCACGCTTTCCGGCAGCCGTTCGTACACGTGGCTGAGCCGCCTCGAAATAGCGTGTTTCACGTAGTCGATTGCCCGCTCTTTAGTATCGCAGCAAACGATTTTCCGTCGAGGCGGCACCGCCCAGTAGATCCGTCTGCGATGACCCGCTCCTCGCACCTCGACAGCGCCCCAGTTCAAAAACACATTCGGCCCGACCCGGTGCACCGACCACGCTTTGGACGTATATCCGGACACGTTCGAATGATGAACTCCGATGCGGAGAAACTTCGCCATTGGTGTAGGTCGCGTAGTCCTCGGTCGACGTTTACGATGAAGGAACAACGTTGAAGGAACACTTTTGATCAAGCCCGGCGCAGATCCATGCGCTGAAAGCAACGAAAAGTAACCGCATTTATCACGAGCAAGCGTTTGGCGACACGCCACACGTCCCGGAATTGTCAGCGCGCGACAAAGCCTCCATCGATCGACATCGAATGCCCGGTGACAAATGAGGCAGCATCCGACAATAGCCAGACCACGCCCTCGCCGATCTCCTCGGGTCTGCCCATGCGGCCCACTGGCTCAGCTGCGAGGAACTCCTGCTCATTCATCCCTCCGCTGTCAACCATCCGAGCCACCATTGGTGTATTGATCAGACCCGGGCATACACAATTGACGCGGATATTCTTCTGGGCGAACTCCAGCGCTGCGGTTTTAGTCAAACCGACGACCCCATGCTTCGAGGCATTGTAGGCGGAAAGCTGGGCGACCCCGACCAGTCCAGCACCTGATGCCGTATTAACGATCGCGCCGCCTCCAATCTTGAGCATCTGTGGGATCTCATACTTCATACAGAGCCAAACGCCTTTGAGGTTTATCGCAATTATCCGGTCGAAGACTTCTTCTGGATACTCGGCGGTGTCGGCCATCTTGCCCTCAATCCCCGCGTTGTTGAAGGCGCCATCGAGCCGTCCATAAGTTGCGACTGTCTTATCAACCGTCATCTCGACCTGACGAGGAACGGACACATCGGCGGCGATGCAGCTCGCTTCACCTCCGGCCTCTTTGATCATCTTGACCGTACGCTCAGCTCCCTCGGGCACATAATCAGCAATCATCACTTTGGCGCCCTCTTTTGCGAGCAGAATAGAAGTGGCGCGTCCAATACCAGAGCCGCCGCCGGTCACGAGCACAACTTTGCCTTGTAATACTTGGGCCATGATTCGTCTCCGTTTTATGTTGGTGCTGCGCGGGTTGGTTACCGCGCTGCCCACCCACCGTCGATCGTTAATGGATGTCCTGTGACGAACGATGACTTCTCGGAAAGCAACCAGAGCACGCCTTCGGCAATCTCCTCCGGCTTGCCAAGCCGCCCCACCGGCTCACCGGCGACCACCTCCGCCTCCGTAAGGCCGCCGGAATCCAACGCCCGCTCGACCATCGGGGTCCGTATCACCCCAGGGCAGACGCAGTTGACGCGAATGTTCTTCTGCGCGTATTCGAGTGCGGCCGTCCGCGTGAGTCCGACCACGCCGTGCTTGGCGGCGACATAGGCCGGAGCACCGGTGAAGCCCAGCAGGCCGGCAATCGAGGCGGTGTTAACTATCGTGCCGCCACCCTGCTTGAGCATCTGCGGGATCTCATATCTCATACATAGCCAAACAGCTTTTAGGTCGATCGCGATGACGCGGTCGAAATTTTCCTCTGTGCACTGGATCGTGTCGCGGAACTCGCCCTCGATGCCCGCATTGTTGAAAGCGCAATCCAGCCGCCCATAAGTCTCCACCGTTTTGCCGACCATCATTTCGACCTGACGGCTAATCGAGACGTCGGCTGCGATACAACTCGCCTCGCCCCCTGCCTCCTTGACCATCTTGACCGTGCGTTCCGCACCCTCGGGTACGTAATCGGCGATCATCACTTTCGCCCCTTCTTGTGCGAGCCGGAGCGAGGTGGCGCGGCCGATGCCGGATCCACCGCCAGTCACCAACGCCACTTTGCCTTGCAGTATTCCAGCCATATTTATTTCCTCCTCTGACTTAGGCGACGCTCAGCGAACTGTCCACCCCCACCGATGGTCAACATACGGCCGATCACGAAAGATGCCGAATCGGAGAGCAGCCAGAATACCCGTGAATAAGGCCACAGTCCTCGAGGCGCTAGCGGCGGTGGAATTTCTCCTTTAGACGCGGTGCATTCGAAGGTTTTCTGTCGTCTCTCCATCTTTACCAGACCCCGGGTAACAGCCGAAACGTTACCTTTTGCAGATACTGGTCGTAACCCTGCAGTTCGGCCGCAAGCCGCTGCTCTTCATCGAGGAGCCGGGCGACGATGACAGCGCAGAGCGCTAACGTCACCGACATCCCCCACCAGGAGCCAAGCGCCAGTGGCGTGCCGATGAGTAGCAGAGTCGCACCCGCATACATCGGATGGCGCACGTATGCGTAGAGTCCTGTGGATATTACCCGTTGTTCCGCTTCGACTCGAACCACGCTCGCGGCGTAGCTGTTCTCCATAAACACGATGAAGATGATCGCAAACCCGATCACAACGAGCACATCTCCCATCATAACCAGCGGAACTGGCACGGACGTCCATCCAAAACGGTAGCCGAGTCCTGCAATGATGAACTCGGCGCAAAACAGGATGCTCGCCAGCGCCTGGATGACCTTCTGAAGCATCTCCGGCTCGGCGATGGGACCGGCCGTGGTTCGACGCGCGACGAGCTCGGGATCGTGCTTAAGGAAGTAGAGCGTGACTATGACTACCGCGCCGGAGAAAATGATCCAGTAAATCCAGCCTTGCCAATAACGCATCGACCCCGCCGAGACGAACAGCATCAGGCCGATTGCGAGCAGAAGCCACGTGGCGCCGATGAACGCTTTTCTTCCAACCGTCATTGACGGACCTCCGGCGCTGAGCTGTTTTTGTGGTCCACCTCGGATGTAGATGAACTTACCTTTTCGGCGTTGTGAAGTACCGTGGCGAGGGACATAAATCTCCTCCGGCTCGGTTCCAGGTCCGCTGCAATTCACAAATTACCGCATTGGCGCTGGTCGGGACCACACCAGCTTTCGGGCGCGGGGATTTATCTCTAAAACGAGAAAGATCGCCGCCCGCCTTGGGCCCTGAATACAGGCCGCGACACAACGAGAGGAGCAGAGCCAGCGTTTGTGTCAGAGCTCGCCACGCCTCATTTCAACATTGCCGACGCGTCGAAATCGCCGATGCGTCGAAGAAATAGATCAGTAGACAAGAAGCGAGAGAATGGATCGGATTGCCTAAATTTAAACTTAAAGCCGCCTGGCTGTTCGAAGGAGCCTGGCAGGCTCCAAGGGTAGGCGATGAAGTTCTTGGTCTTCCGTAGGCCGCCCGCTTGGCACTATGCTGGCGCCATGCCTCTCCTCCGAAAGAGGGTGTCGTCCGCAGACAACAGGGCTTTCAAGGTCGCGTGCACTGGGAACACCACAGGAAAGTCGAAATCATCGAACACTCAAGTCGTCGTCCACAATTTGCGGAGGGCGTAGCAATTATTCTTTGAGGAACTTCGTATAGGAATCCGACCTTAAAGCAATCATGGCCGCTGTTGGGAATACTCGTCTCACAAGGTTATCGGTCCTTGGCAGAGCTTGCGACTCAGACCGTAACCCTTTTCCCGCTCGGCGGGACGACTTCACGATTCGATGAGGTGGAGTGCAGGACCCGCTCGGCCACATTTGGAATATTGCGACGCCGCTGAAGAGCGCATCACACTAACTTGGAGACTCCTATGACTGTTAAAGCGGTTCCTGAAGGCTGGCATACCGTAACGCCCCGCCTGTTCGTCATGGACGCGGCCAGGCTGGTCGATTTCCTCAAACATGCCTTCGGGGCAACCGGAAACTTTCGAAAGGACGGCCCATCGGAGATTCACATCGGCGATTCCATCCTACTGGTCGCCGAGGCGGGCGTGCGCGACGCGATGCCCGCTTTCCTGTACCTCTATCTCGACGACGCGGATACCGCCTATCGGCGTGCCCTGGAAGCCGGGGCGATTGTGATCGAAGAACCGCAGGATATGTTCTACGGCGACCGCCGTGCTACGGTCCGGGACCCATTCGGCAATATTTGGCAAATCGCTACTCACAAGGAAGACCTGACTCTCGAAGAAATCCAGAGACGCGCCGTGGCTGCAAGCGTGAACAATACATCCGAAAAATCATGTTAGTGTGATGTCCCGTAAATATACATTAACATGCGGAGTTGCGGATCTGTCATTCCCGCGCGTGGCTGCCGCGCGAGGAATCCCGGATTCGGGCGGGCTTATTCGGCGGTCAAAGTCTCGCCATTCCCGGTTGGTCGATTCAATCAACGCGATCTTTCGTTCGGCGCGCCATCTGCTTGATCTCGCTCTCGCGACTAATAGCTTAGTTGATATCATTGAATTCTTCGAAGTAGACGAGCCTGTCGATGTTATAGCGAGCCGTGAATGAGCCAGGTCTTCGCTCCTTGTGATCGGCGATGCGGCGCTCGAGATTATTAGTAACGCCTGTGTAGAGAGGCTACTCATTATGTACACGTAGTAAGTCCGGCGCTTACGCATCCCAGTTGCTTGATCGAAACTGCGAAGACCGGGATTCCTCGCGCACGGCAGCCAACGCGCGCGGGAATGACAGAGCGCGCATGCCCGGGTTGCGAAGTACACAAATGAACTTATTTACGGGACGTCATATTAGGTCGCAGCGCCCAAGAATTCGAAAGTGACTGATAACAACGGAAGCACATGAATACGCAATCCACGGCGGAGCCCGCTGACCTGGCGCTCTACAGAATCAGCATTGCACGCCTACGTGTTTTGGCATCGAATTCTTGCGCCGCATACAATACAACGCCCTACGTGACAGATAGTCTAGCTGCTATCCTCTTTGCCTGATTTCCGCTCCCCTTACGGGCCTCCTCTCGTTGGCCGACATGGTAACTTCCGGAATGTTCCCGCGGTTTACGGCGCCTAGAGACTCGCTTCTCGAATAGCCTTTGCAGTCCCGTGCTGCTGGTGACGTAATCTTCGCTTCGCCAATTTTCTTGTCACAAATCCGATGCCCGTCTCGTCTGGCATAGCGAGGAGAGATTCCATGCGCATCAAGCTTGCCTGGATGCTGGGTCTTTTGGCGGCCGTCAACGGAGTGTTCATGCTAGCAGCGCCCGCGGTGTGGTATGCAATCGTCCGGCGTGCCGAACACTGGGCCGCTCAACGCCCATTTCATCCGCGACATCGGGGCCGCCTTTCTGGCCGCGGGCGCGACGCTGGTGTGGTTTGCCCGTGACGCAAGGGCACGTGCGGCCGCCCTCGCAGGTGCCGCTTTCTTCGCGCTCCATGCCCTCGTGCATCTGGGCGACGCTATAACCGGACGCGAATCCATCTATCAGACCGTGCACGAAACTGCCGACCGTCTATCTGGGTGCGCTGTTAGCACTTTGGATCGCGTGGCCCATTTCAGCTCGGGAAAAGGAGGACGGAAGAGATGCTCAAATGGTTGCTACGGCGGCGGATCGACGCCTTCGAAAAGGAGTATGATTACGACGCCGGCCACATGCGCTACATTCTGGATGTCAGCGTGGGCGCCGCATTGAAGTTTGCCCGGATAAAGGGACTGGCCAATTATCGACATGAGATTCCGCTTGATGCCAGTTTTGCGGCCGCGCTGACCACCATGCTGGCCGAGGACTGTGGACCGTGCAGTCAACTAATGGTCACGATGGGCGAGCGTGAAGGGGTCGAACCGGCCACGATCAAGGCAATCCTAGCCGGCGATGAGCGTGCGATGACGCCTGAGGCAGCGCTCGGTTACCGCTTCGCACAGGCTACTCTCCGGCATGATCTTGCCGCCGACGCCCTGCGTGACGAAATAGTAGCGCGATGGGGCCTGTTTGTGCCGAGGACATAGGTAACATCTGTTCACAGACATAGGTAACACCTAACCGGCATACTGCACCTCCAGAAATGGAGGTGGGGTATGCCGTGGGGAGAGGTTACCCGAGTGTCGTTGCG
>Ga0306920_100001716_pt1 | contig 27273 bp, 21 predicted proteins | sample flu12Cox44000170_FD_204666 | JGI IMG/M metagenome (GOLD analysis project Ga0306920, IMG submission 204666) | Lab enrichment of tropical soil microbial communities from Luquillo Experimental Forest, Puerto Rico - flux4day.12C.oxic.44.000.170 (v2)... | ecosystem: Environmental > Terrestrial >... | reverse complement strand
CCGGACCACCCGCTCCACCGGCACGTCCCCCTCGTAGGGGCAGCCCCACGCGGTCGACACGATCACCTGGCAGGTGGCGCCGCGCTGGTGGGCCTCGTCGATGACCACCGCGATGTCGTCCAGCGATTCCTCGGTCGAACGGTTGACGTTCTTGCGGTTGTGGGTATCGGACGCCGACACCACGGCCTCGATCTCGGTGAGCCCCCGGTCCAGCGCCCGCCGGGCCCCGCGCAGGTTCGGGACCAGGGCCGAGTACCGCACGGACGGTGCCCGCTCGATCCCGAGCCACACCTCGTCGGCGTCGGCCATCTGCGGGATGGCTTCCGGCCGGACGAACGACACCGCCTCGATGCGCTGCACGCCGGTCCCGGACAACCGGTCGATGAGCTCGATCTTGGCCCCGGTCGGCACCGGGTCCTCGTTCTGCAGCCCGTCACGGGGACCGACCTCGCGCACCGAGATCCGCTCGGGAAGATCACTCATTATGTACGGCCCGCTTCCTCACGCACCTGGCCACTGTGGCTTGCGCTTCTCTACAAACGCCGCGATGCCCTCTTTTCTGTCCGCGGAGAAGGCCGCGGCCCGCCACGCGGAGTCCTCGATCTCCAGGCCGGCCGCGAGCGGGACGCCCGCGCCCTGCCGCAGCGCCCTTTTCGCGTTCTGAACGGATACCGGCGAGTTGCCCGCGATCCGCTCCGCGAGCTCGTAAGCGTGCTGGCCGGCGGCGCCGGCCGGGACCAGCCGGTCCGCCAGCCCGATCCGCTCGGCCTCGGCAGCGCCGATCCGGCGGCCGGTGAGCACCAGGTCCGCAGCCCGGCCGGGACCCAGGCGGCGCAGCGCGAGCTGGGTTCCGCCGCCGCCGGGGACCAGGCCCACGGTGGTCTCCGGCAGCCCGAACTCGGCGGTCTCGTCGGCGACGATCAGGTCGCAGCTCAGCGCGAGCTCGCAGCCGCCGCCGAGCGCGTAGCCGTGCACCGCGGCGATCACCGGCTGCGGCAGCGCGAGCACGCCGCCGAACGCGGCCCGGAACACCGGGCGCTGCGCCATGAAATCGGCGTCGCTCATCGCCGCGCGCTCCTTCAAGTCGGCGCCGACGCAGAACGCACGGCCCGCCGCGGAGAGCACGACCGCGCGGATCCCGTGGTCGGCGGCCAGTTCCGCGCACACCGCGGCCAGCCGGGCCCCCATGGCCGTGCTCAGCGCGTTCATGGCTTCGGGCCTATCGAGCATGATCTCCGCGACGGTGGCCGCCGGCCGGCGCACGGTCACGCCATCGTGTCCGCTCATAGCGGCAGGTTAGTGTACCCGCGGAGCCGCGATGACCTCAGCGATCTTCCCGGGCCAGCCGCGCCTGCTCGTCTGCGACCAGCTGGAACAGGGTGGACTGCACCTGCTGGACCTGGGGAATCTCGTTGAGGACGAGCTGGCCGTGCTCGCCGGCGGACTCGACGATGAGCTTGCCGCAGCCGAGCAGCCGGTCGATCGGGCCGTGGGTGAACGACACGTCGCTGATCCTGATCAGCGGAAAATCACGGCCCGTCCGGGACAGGATGCCCTCGCGGAGCCTGAGCCTGCGGGTGGTCAGCTCGTAGGTCGTCGTCCGCCAGCGCAGCACCGGGACCACGCCCCAGACGATCACGGCCAGGAGCACCAGGATGCCGATCACGGCGCTGGCTATGCCCGCGCTGCTCCCCGACGGGAGCATGATCAGCACCGCGATGGCGACGACCAGGATCACCAGCAAGATGAAGAACGGCCGCAGCAGCGTCTTCCAGTGCGGGTGCAGCCTGAGTACGAAGTGCTCGCCCTCGGACAGGGTTTCATCGCCGCCCATGGCCACATCGTGGCACGAGTAATGACTTTGCGCCTCCAGGCGGCGCCGCGCCCTTTGGCGCGGTCACCGGACGTGGACCACGTCACCCGCGCTGACCGGGACCAGTCCGGAGGCCGACCGGACCACGAGCCTGCCCGTGCCGTCCACCTCGGCCGCCACTCCGGTCACCGTGGAGCCGCCGGGCAGGGACACCCGGACCTGCCGGCCGAGGGTGCCGCACAGCCGTTGGTACTCCTGGCGGAGCCCGCCCCGGTCCGCGTCACCGAGTTGGCCGGCCCAGGCCAGGTACCAGCGCTCCAGTTCCCGAAGCACGCTGGCCAGCAGCCGGTCGCGGTCCGTTCGCGCGCCCTGCAGCGCCAGCGAGGTCGCTTCGGGCGGCAGCTCGCCCCGGCCGGCCGACACGTTGATCCCGGTGCCCACCACGATCGCGTCGCCCGCCTGCTCAGCGAGGATCCCGGCCAGCTTCGCGCCGTGCACCTGTACGTCGTTGGGCCATTTCAGCCAGGCGTCCACCGCCGCCTCGGCGCGCAGCGCCCGGGCCACGGCCACGCCGGCCAGCAACGGCACCCAGCCCCGGCTCCCCGGCGGCACGTCCGCGGGGCGCAGCAGCGCCGAGAACATCAGCGCGGCCCGCGGCGGGCTGACCCAGACCCGGCCCATCCGGCCGCGGCCGGCAGACTGGGATTCGGCCGCGAGAACCACGCCCTCGCCGAGACCGCGCCGGGCCTCGGCGAGCAGGTCCGAGTTGGTTGAGCCGGTCTCGGCGACCACGCGGATGTCGCGCCAGAACCCGCCCGGGACGACCAGCGCCTCGCGCAGCGCCCCGGCGTTCAGCCGCGGCCGGCCCGCCAAACTCGCATACGCCACGCCCGCCATTGTCGCCCCTTCCCAGGCCCGGCGCGCGCCCGCCTGCCGGCCCGATGGCCGCCTGTGGCGAGGCCGCTCAGCGCATCCGTCCCGGCGCGGGTTCCGCGGCCGGGGCGGGAACGGGCCGGGGCGCTTCGGCGGGCTGGCCGGTCCCCCGCACGGCCAGGGCCCTGACCTGCGCCACGATCCCGCCGGCCACGGCGGCCAGGGCCAGCGCCGCGCAGGTGACGGACTCGGCGTGCGCGGACAGCAGCCGGAACGGGTCCGCGCCGGGGTGGGCGGGCAGGCTGCCCGCCAGGTTCAGGTACAAGGTCCCGAACGTCGCCACCCCGATGACCAGGCCGAGCTGGTTGACCGTCACGATCACCCCGGTCGCGTCGGCGGCCTCGGGCACCGGCACCTGCATCAGCACCGCCGTCATCAGCGGGCTGAACGCGCAGGCCATGGCGGCTCCGAGCACCCCCAGCACCACGTAGAGGGCGGCACCGCCGCTGCCGCCGCCGCGGACCAGGGCGGCCAGCGCCAGCAGCGCGGCCGCCATCCCGGCGAATCCCCAGATGGCCAGCCACGGGCGGGCCCGCCCGGGCAGCCGCTGCCAGTTCAGGCTCACCAGGGCGAACGAGGCCGCCGACGGAGCGAAGGTCAGCCCGGCGCGAAGCGGCGAGTCGCCGAGCCCGCCCTGCAGGTGCAGCGCCAGCGTGAAGAACATGCCGCCGAAGATGGTCATCACCGCGAACAGCGCCACGATGCCCAGCCCCACCCCGGGCAGCCGGAGGACCCGGCCGGGGACCAGCGGCGAGCCGCCGCGGGCCGCGAGCCTGCGCTCCGCGGCAGCGAAGCCGGCGAACAGCAGCACGCTGCTGCCCAGGCAGGCCCAGCCCCAGGCCGGCCAGTGCTCCGGCTGGCCCAGTACCAGCGGCACGACCAGCGCGAGCACCGCGAGCGCCAGCGTGAGCAGGCCGGGCAGGTCCAGGCCGCGGCCGGCCTCGGCGCGCCCGGCGGGCAGCTGCCGCGCGCCCGCCACCAGCAGCGCCGCGCCGATCGGCACGTTCACCAGGAACACCGGCCGCCAGCCCGCGCCGAACACGTTCGCGCTGATCAGCAGGCCGCCGGCGATCTGCCCGACGACCACACCGCCGGCCAGCACCGCGGCGTAGGCGCTCATGGCCCGGGCCCGGGAGGCGCCGCTGAACGTCCGCTGGATCAGGCTGAGTACCTGCGGGATCATCATCGCCGCGCCGGTGCCCTGGACGAAGCGCAGCGCGATCAGCGCGCCGGCCGAGGAGGCCAGCCCGCAGCCGAGCGAGGCCAGCGTGAACACGGCCAGGCCGGCCAGGAACATGCGCCGGTGGCCGAGCAGATCGCCCAGGCGCGCCCCGGTCACCAGCAGCACCGCGTAGGCGATCGTGTAGCCGGCGATCACCAGCTGCAGGCCCGCCCCCGAGGCGTGCAGCCCGGCGTGAATCGAGGGGGCAGCGACATTCACCACCGAGGCGTCCAGGACGGCCATGAACTGACCGGCGAGCACGATCGCCAGCAGGACGCCGGGCCTGGGCCGCCGGCGCCCGGGGGTCGGCGGCGGGAGGGAATGAACGGCCGCGTTCCGGCCGCTAATGACGGTATCGGTCATGTAACCGAGCCTGCCGCGGCCGTCATGCTAGTACCAAGAGCCCAGTTATCCTGGTACCAATACCACCTGGCACGGCCGGGCCCAGGACGCCAGGATGGGAATATGGGGACGATAACCGCCTGCGACCGCAACCGCCGGGCCGAGCTGGCCGCGTTCCTGCGCAGCCGCCGGGACCGGATCACCCCGGAGGAAGCCGGGCTGCCGCCCGGCTTCCGGCGCCGGACGGCCGGGTTGCGGCGCGAGGAAGTCGCTCAGCTCTCCGGCGTGGGCGTCACCTGGTACACCTGGCTGGAGCAGGGCCGCCCGATCAACGCCAGCGACCAGGTCCTGGACGCGGTGGCGCGCACGCTCCGCCTGGACCAGGCGGAACGGGAGCATCTGTACCGGCTCGCGGACTCCTCGGCGGCCCCGCCCGCCCCGGCCGCGGACGGGCTGGGGGTCCCCGAGATCCAGCAGATCCTGGACGGGCTCACCACGCTGCCGGCCACCGTCCTTAACGAGCGCTTCGACGTGCTGGCCTGGAATGCGGCCTTCGCCGCGGTCTTCCCCACGGTCGTCGCCGCCCCGCCCGCAGACCGCAACACGCTCTGGCTGAACTTCACCCATCCGGACTGCTGCCACCCGTACCTGAACCGCGCCGACCAGCTGGGCATGATGGTCGCGCAGCTGCGTGCTGCCTACGGGCGGCATCTGGGGGAGCCGGCCTGGACCGGGTTCGTCCGGCGGCTGCAGGCGGCCAGCCCCGAGTTCGCGCGGATGTGGGCCGAGCACGAGGTGGCCAGCCCGACGAGCTACCTCAAGATCTTCCGGCATCCGGTGCACGAGCGGCTGACGATGACGACGAACTCGCTGGCGGTGCTGGCCGTGCCAGGGACCCGGATGGTCGTCTACACGCCGACGGACGAGCCGACCCGCCGCGCCCTGGACAGCCTCATCGCCGGCGACGGCGCCGGGGCCCGGTTCCCGTGCTGGGACGCCCACCTGGGCTGAGGGCGGACCGTTCGCCGAGGCCGGCCCGGACGAGCAGGAGCTGCGTGCACCGACCGACGTAGCCGGACGGCGCTTACCCGACCTTTCCTGGCTAACCGGCCCTTTACCCGCTATCACCATCAAACTTGCCCGTTACCATGCTGCTAGAGCCGCGCGAGCGGCCACTCGCACCGCTGGCGGGAGGAATCAGTGGCGGTCGAAGCCGAGTTTTGCTTGCTCGGGCCGTTCTTGGTGCGCCGTGGCGGTGCGGTGGTGCCGGTCACGGCGGGCAAGCAGCGGGCGCTGCTCGCGGCGCTGCTACTCAGCGCCAACCGGGTCGTATCGCTGGATGAGCTGAACGCGGCGCTGTGGGAGTTAGCGCCGCCCGCCTCGGCGCGGGTGACGTTGCAGAATTACGTGAAGCGGCTGCGGCAGACGCTGGCCGGGACCGGTGGCTCCAGGATCAGCACGCTGCCGCAGGGATACATGATCTCGGTGGCTGCTTACGAACTGGATGTGTCCAGGTTCGAGGCGTTACGGGGGCGGGCCAGGAAGGCCGCGGACGAGGGTGCCTGGGACCGGGCCTCGGTGCAGCTGCGCCGGGCGCTGTCGTTGTGGCGGGGCGAGCCGCTGGCTGGGGTGCCGTCCAGGCTGCTGACCGAGCGGGAGGCGCCGCGGCTGGCGGAGCTGCGGCTGCAGGCGATCGAGGCGCGCATCGACGCGGACTTGCACCTGGGCCGGCACGCCGACGTGATCGCCGAGCTGGGGCAGCTGGCGGGCGTGCACCCGCTGCGGGAGCGGCTGTACGCGCTGCTGATGCTGGCGCTGTACCGCGACGGCCAGCAGGCCGAGGCCCTGGCGGTCTACCAGCGGGCCCGCCGGGTGCTGGTCGACCAGCTGGGCATCGAGCCCGGGGCCGGGCTGCAGGGGCTGCAGCAGCAGATCCTGGCCGCCGACCCGGCCCTGCTGCTGCCCGAGCGCGCGCCGGGCGTCCCCCCAGCGGGCGGCACGGCGGTGGTGGTGCCGCGGCAGCTGCCGGCGGGCGTGGCGCATTTCGCCGGCCGGACCGATGAGCTCAAGGCGCTGACCGGAGTGCTGGACGCGGCGGCAGGTGGCGCGACGGTGGTGATCAGCGCGATCGGCGGGACCGCCGGGGTGGGCAAGACCGCGCTGGCGGTGCACTGGGCGCACCAGGTCAGCGAGTGGTTCCCGGACGGGCAGCTGTATGTGAACCTGCACGGCTTCGGCCCGTCCGGCACGCCGGTCACCCCGGCGGACGCGGTCCGCCGGTTCCTGGACGCGCTGGGCGTCCCCGCCGCCCAGATCCCGGCCAGCCCCGAAGCCCAGCAGGGCCTGTACCGCAGCCTGCTGGCTGGGCGGCGGATGCTGATCGTGGCCGACAACGCCCGCGACGCCGCCCAGGTGCGGCCGCTGCTGCCCGGCGGCGAGGGCTGCCTGGTGCTGGTAACCAGCCGCAGCCAGCTGACCAGCCTGGTCGCCGCCGAGGGCGCGCACCCGCTCACCCTGGACGTGCTCACCCCGGCCGACGCCTTGAGCCTGCTCGAACGCCGCCTGGGCCCCGAACGGGCCGCGGCCGAACCCCAAGCCGCCGCCGAGCTAGCCGGGTTGTGCGCGCACCTGCCGCTGGCCCTGGCCATCGCCGCCGCCCGCGCCGCCACCCGCCCGGGCTTGCCACTGGCCGCCCTGGCCGCCGAGTTGCGCGACGCCGGGCGGCTCGACGCGCTCGATACCGGGGACGCCGCCGCCAGCGTGCGGGCGGTGTTCTCCTGGTCCTACCGGCAACTACCCCAGCCGGCGGCGCGGATGTTCCGGCTGCTGGGCCTGCACCCCGGACCCGATATCACCGCCCCCGCCGCCGCCAGCCTGGCCGCCATCCCCGCACACCAGGCCCGCCAGGCACTGGCCCGGCTGACCCGCGCCAGCCTGCTGGCCGAGCACGTCCCCGGCCGGTACGCCTTCCACGATCTGCTGCGCGCCTACGCCGCCGAGCAAGCCCGCCACACCGGCGGCCAGGCCGACCGGGACGCCGCCGCCGGCCGGGCATTCGACCACTACCTGCATACCGCTAGCAGCGCCGCCCGCCTGCTGAACCCGGCCAGGGAGCCGGTGGTCCTCGCCCCGCCCCGGCCCGGCGCCGCCCCTGGGCAGCCCGCCGATCACCGGCAGGCGCTGGCCTGGTTCGAGGCCGAGCACCAGGTCCTGCTGGCCGCCACCGCCCTCGCCGCCGGATCCGGGTCCGATGTCCACGCCTGGCAGCTCCCCTGGGCCGTGGCGCCCTTCCTGCATGCCCGCGGGCATTGGCGGGAGTGGGCCATGACCCAGCGCACGGCGCTGGCCGTCGCGACCCGCCTGGGTGACACAGCCGCGCAGGCCATCTGCAGTCGTCTCCTGGCGATGGCCTGCACCAACCTTGGCGACCATGATCAGGCGCTTGGCCACTACGCCAGCAGCCTCACGCTGTACCAGCGGCTCGGCAATCGCCTCGGCCAGGCCAAAGTCCACCAGAATCTCGGCGCACTAGCCAATCGTCAGGGCCGTTACACCGACGCGCTCGAGCACGCTGAACAGGCACTGCGCCTGTACCAGGCCACCGGCGACAAGGCGAACGAGGCCGAGGTGCTCAACTCCGTCGGCTGGTGCCACGGCCTGCTCGGCGACTACCAGCAGGCCCGTGCCTTCTGCCGCCAGGCCGTCACGCTGTGCGCGGAAGTCGGCCACCGGTGGCAAGAGGGAAATGCCTGGGACAGCCTGGGGTACGCCGAGCATCATCTCGGCAACCTCGCCGAAGCCGCCGCCTGCTACCAGCGCGCGCTCGGCCTCTTCCGGGAATCCGGCTCTCGCTTGGATGAAGCGGAAGCCCTTACCCACCTCGGCGACACCCATCAGGCCGCCGGCGAGCTGGCGCAGGCCCAGCAGGCCTGGCAGCAAGCACTCGCCATCCTCGAAGACCTGCAACACCCCGGCGCCGACCAGGTCCGCGCCAGGCTGCGGCCAGAAGCGGCCACGGGCCGGACCCGACCGGCCGACGGTATCGGCGAGACAGGCGGCAGTCCGCCGGAGGCAGGCCGCTGACCAGGTTAACCTGTCCGGCATGGCCACCGAAGCTCCGCCGCCGGCTGATCCGGCCGGCGCGCGCGCCCCGCACACGACCGCGGGCAAGATAGCCGACCTCGAGAAGCGCAGGCAGGAGGCGGTCCGCGGGTCCCAGCGGGCGATCGAGCGGCAGCACGCCCGGGGCAAGATGACGGCCAGGGAGCGGATCGAGGGGCTGCTCGACCCCGGCTCGTTCACCGAGTTCGACGAGCTGGCCCGGCACCGCGCGACCGACTTCGACATGGCGGCCAACCGCCCGTACGGCGACGGCGTCATCACCGGATACGGCACCGTGGACGGCCGGCCGGTCTGCGTGTTCAGCCAGGACTTCACCGTCTTCGGCGGGTCGCTCGGCGAGGTCTACGGCGAGAAGATCGTCAAGGTGATGGACCATGCGCTGAAGACCGGCTGCCCGGTGATCGGCATCAACGACGGCGGCGGGGCGCGGATCCAGGAGGGCGTGGTCGCGCTCGGCCTGTTCGCCGAGATCTTCTACCGAAACGTCATCGCCTCCGGTGTGATCCCGCAGATCTCGCTGATCATGGGGCCGTGCGCCGGCGGCGCCGTCTACTCGCCCGCGATCACCGACTTCACCCTGATGGTCGAGGGCACCTCGCACATGTTCATCACCGGGCCCGACGTGATCAAGACCGTGACCGGGGAGGAGGTCAGCTTCGAGGACCTCGGCGGCGCCTACGCGCACAACGTCAAGTCCGGCGTCGCGCACTACCAGGCCAAGGACGAGGACGACTGTCTCAGCTTCGCCCGCGAGCTGCTCTCTTACCTGCCGTCGAACAACCTGGACGAGCCCGCGCCGACGAGCGGCGACGCCGGGATCCTAGATATCACCGAGGTCGACGCGGAGCTCGACGGCCTCATTCCCGACTCGCCGAACCAGCCCTACGACATGCACGGCGTGATCACCCGGATCCTGGACGACGGGGAGTTCCTGGAGATCCACGCGGGCTTCGCCAAGAACATCGTGGTCGGCTTCGGCCGGGTCGAGGGCGCGTCCGTCGGCGTGGTGGCCAACCAGCCGATGCACTTCGCCGGGTGCCTGGACATCAACGCGTCGGAGAAGGCCGCGCGCTTCGTGCGGACCTGCGACGCGTTCAGCATCCCGGTGCTGACCTTCGTGGACGTGCCCGGCTTCCTGCCCGGCACCGACCAGGAGTGGGGCGGCATCATCCGCCGCGGCGCCAAGCTCATCTACGCCTACGCCGAGGCGACCGTGCCGAAGATCACCGTGATCACCCGCAAGGCCTACGGCGGCGCCTACGACGTCATGGGGTCCAAGCACCTCGGCGGCGACGTCAACTTGGCCTGGCCCACCGCGCAGATCGCGGTGATGGGCGCGCAGGGCGCGGTGAACATCCTCTACCGGCGCGAGCTCGCCGCGGCCGGCAGCCCGGAGCAGCAGGCCGCCCTGCGGGAGGCCCGGGTCACCGAGTACGAGGACACGCTGGCCAACCCGTACGTCGCCGCGGACCGCGGCTACGTGGACGCCGTGATCCGGCCGGCGGAAACCCGCTCGCAGGTCGTCCGGGCCCTCCGGACGCTCCGCACCAAGCGCCAGACGCTCCCGCCGAAGAAGCACGGCAACATCCCGCTCTGAGACGGCCGGCCCGGCGCTCCGCCCGGTAATCCGTACCCTGATTACCGGTTGCCGGGCGCGTGGCGGGCAGTAGATAGAGTCGTGAGCACCATGACCGAGACTGGATCACCTCTGCCACTTCTTTCCCGCTACGCGATCATCGTGGACGTCGGTTACATCTACGCGTCAGCGGGCGAACTGCTGTTCGGCGCGGCCTCGCGCCGCGATTACCGGGTCGACGCGGACAAGCTGATCCAGGCGCTCACCCGGCACGCGGACGACCTGGTACGCGGGGAGCTGCTGCGGGTCTACTGGTATGACGCGGCGCGGGACCGGGTGCCCACCATCGACCAGCGGGTGATCGCCCAGATGCCGTGGGTGAAGCTGCGCCTGGGCAACCTCAACGCACGCGGCCAGCAGAAGGGCGTGGACGCCCAGATCCGCGCCGACATGGAGGCGCTGGCCCGGCACCGCGCGATCACCGACGCGGTCCTGGTGGCCGGGGATGAGGACCTGGTCCCCGCGGTGGAGGCCGCGCAGGCTTTCGGGGTGCGGGTCCACCTGTGGGGCATCGAGCCCCCGTACGGCACCAACCAGGCCGAACGGCTGGTCTGGGAGTCGGACACGGTGGAGGTGCTCGAGCGGTCGTTTGTCGAGCCCTTCTTCACCAGGCAGCTGGCGCCCGAGACCGCGAGCGCCCCGGCCGCCCGGGCCGGGCAGGCGCTCGCTCAGCCCGCGCCGGGCGGGGCCGGGCCGACCACGCCGTCCCCGGCGCAGGTATTCGGCGACCGGCATGCGCCGCGACCGGGCCCGGGGTACCGGGCCAGCCATCCCGGCGCGGCCGCGGCGGCCCGGCGCGGCCCGGAGAAGGAGCGGGTCGAGGAGGCAGGCGAGCACGTGGCGCAGAAGTGGATCCTGACCCGCGGCGAGGACAACATCCGCGACCTGCTGCCGGGGCCCATCCTGCCGCCGGTCATCGACAAGGAGCTGCTGGTCGACGCGGAGAAGGAACTCGGGCTGTCGCTGCGCCCCTACCAGGAGGCCAGGGAGTGGCTGCGGGACGCGTTCTGGGCCCGGGTGCACCGGCAGTTCGGCATCGGCGTCGGCAAGTCGAGGGGCTTATGACCGGGCGCGGCGAGCACGGCCAGCCGCCCGAGCTGGCCATCGTGGCGGGAAACCCGTCGGCGGAGGAGATCGCGGCCGTGGTGACCGTGCTGTCGGCCCGGGCAGGTCCAGCCGAGCGGATCGGGTCCGCCGAGACGGCCCGTTATGGATGGTCGGCCAGGTCCCGGCTGCTGCGCGCGCCGGTGCGGCGCAGCGCCGGCGGATGGCGGGCCAGCGCGCTGCCGCGCTGACGCGGTGATCCCGCCCCGGCCGATGACCTGCCACACTTCACTAGACTCCTTGCGCAGTCGAGAGGAGCGCTTTCGTGCGCAAGGTCCTGATCGCCAACCGCGGCGAGATCGCGGTCCGGATCGCGCGGGCGTGCCGTGACGCGGGCCTGGGCAGCGTCGCCGTGTACGGCGAGCTCGACCTGGACGCGCTGCACGTGCGCCTGGCCGACGAGGCGTACGCGCTGGGCGGCCAGACCGCCGCCGACAGCTACCTCGACATCAGCAAGATCCTCAAGGCGGCGGCCGAGTCCCGGGCGGACGCGGTCCACCCGGGGTACGGGTTCCTGGCCGAGAACGCCCAGTTCGCGCGCGAGGTGATCGATGCCGGGCTGACCTGGATCGGGCCGCCTCCGGCGGCCATCGAGGCGCTGGGCGACAAGATCGCGGCCCGGCGGATCGCCAGTACGGTCGGCGTGCCGCTGGCGCCGGGCAGCGATGGGCCGGTTTCCGGCCCGCAGGAGGCGGCGGCTTTCGCCGCCGAGTACGGACTGCCGATCGTCATCCAGGCCGCTTACGGCGGGGGCGGGCGCGGGCTCAAGGTGGCCCGGACCATGGCGGAGATCCCCGAGCTGTTCGAGTCCGCGGTGCGTGAGGCGGTGGCCGCGTTCGGGCGCGGCGAGTGCTTCGTGAAGCGCTACCTGGAGCGGCCGCGGCACGTGGAGACGCAGTGCCTCGCCGACTCGCGCGGGAACGTGGTCGTGGTCTCCACCAGGGACTGTACGCTGCAGCGCCGCAACCAGAAGCTGGTCGAGGAGGCCCCGGCGCCGTTCCTGTCCGGCGAGCAGGAGCAGCTGCTCCGGTCCTCGTCCAAGGCGCTGCTGCGCGAGGCGGGCTACGTGGGCGCCGGCACCTGCGAGTTCCTGATCGGGGAGGACGGCACGATGTCGTTCCTCGAGGTGAACACCAGGCTGCAGGTGGAACACCCGGTGACCGAGGAGGTCAGCGGCATCGACCTGGTCCGGGAGATGTTCCGGATCGCCGACGGCCAGGACCTGGGCTACGACGATCCGCCGCTGCGCGGCCACTCGATCGAGTTCCGGATCAACGCCGAAGACCCGGGCCGCGGGTTCCTGCCCGCTCCCGGGACGATCACAGCCTGGCGGCCGCCGTCCGGTCCCGGCGTCCGGCTCGACGCGGGCTACGGCGCGGGCATGACCGTGCCGCAGGCGTTCGATTCGCTGATCGCGAAGCTGATCGTGACCGGGGCGAACCGTGTGCAGTGCCTGGAACGGTCACGCCGGGCGCTGGCCGAATTCGAGATCGGCGGGATGCCGACCGTGCTGCCGTTCCACCGGGCGGTCGTGGACGACCCGGCGTTCACCGACGAGCCGTTCACGGTGCATACCGGGTGGATAGAGACCGAGTTCCGCGGTGATCTGCCGCCGTACGCCGGCGAGGTGGCCACGGCGGACGGCTCCGGCGTGACCGAGCGGGAGCGGATCACGGTCGAGGTCGGCGGCAAGCGGCTGGAAGTAGTGATACCGGCGGGGCTCGGCCGGGGCGGTGCCACCACGGCTGGCGCGCCGGCCGTACGTCGGCCTTCGTCGTCGCGCCGGCGAGCCGAGGGCGGCGGTGGCGGCGGATCCGCGGGCGGCGACGCCCTGGTCAGCCCGATGCAGGGGACGATCGTGACGATCGTGGCCGAGGAGGGCCAGCGGGTATCGGCCGGCGACACGGTCGTGGTGCTCGAGGCGATGAAGATGGAGCAGCCGCTGACCGCGCATAAGGACGGCACCGTGACCGGGCTGGTGGTGCAGATCGGCCAGACCGTCTCAGCCGGCGAGATCATCTGCGAGCTGCAAGGCTGAGACCGTGGCGCGTCTGCCGGGCGACCCAGGGGTATTCCGCTGGCTGTGGTTCGCGGTCGGCTTCCGGCTGCCGCCCCAGTATCAGGACTGGGTCAGGCACGAGCTGACCGACGCCGGCTGGCGGACCCGGACCGTGCTGCGCCACCTGGCGGTCATCATCCCGATCTGCATCGTGCTCGTGGTGGTGCTCACCACGCTGCTACCCGCGCCCGTGTGGCTGGGCCTGGCCATGGTGGCGCTGATCCTGTCCGGCAGCATCTTCACGGTGGCCGCCTACGCGGACGACATCCGCGCGTCCCGGCTGCGCCAGCACGGCCTGGACGTCCCCGACGACCCTGATCTAGGCCACCCGGCACACTGAGTTGCCCGGGGGGTAACCCCCGGAACCCCCAGACCGGGGGGCTTCGCCCCCCGGAGCCCCCCTGCCGTCTGCTCGGGCCAGCCTTCGGCCGGCCCTCGCATCCGGCATCCGCCACCTCCCCGTCCCTTTCGCGGAGCCGGCCCTCGCATCCGGCATCTCGACGGTCTCCCCATCGAGCACCGGCCGGCCCCTCGCATCCGGCCTATTCACTCGTGCTCGGCGGGCTGCATCAGGCGGCGGGCGGCCTCGGTGATGCTGCCGGACAGGCTGGGGTACACGGCGAAGGTGTGCGCGATGTCGTCCACCGTGAGGCGCTGCTCCACGGCCAGCGACACGCCCAGGATCAGCTCGCTGGCTCGCGGCGCGACCACCACGCCGCCGATCACCCTCCCGCTGCTGGGGCGGGCGAACAGCTTGACGAAACCGTCGCGGATGCCCTGCATCTTGGCCCGCGCGTTCGTGGCCAGCGGCAGCTTGACCACCCGCGCGTCGGTGTCGTCCGATTCCAGGGCCCGCGCAGACACGCCGACCATGGCGACCTCCGGATCGGTGAAGACGCATCCGGCGACGTGGCTGAGGTTGAGCGGCTGGACCGCCTCGCCGAGCGTGTGCCACATCGCTATCCGGCCCTGCATGGCCGCCACCGAGGCGAGCATCTGCACGCCGGTGCAGTCGCCGGCCGCGTACACGCCGGGCGCGTGGGTCCGCGACACCCGGTCGACCGGGATGAACCCCCCGTCATCCAGCGTGATCCCGGCCTCCTCCAGGCCGAGCCCGCCGGTGTTGGGGACCATGCCGACGGCGAGCAGGCAGTGCGAGCCGCGCACCGTCCGGCCGTCCTCGAGGACCACCACGACGCCATCGCCGTCGCGCTTCGCCGACGACGCCCGGGACCGGCCGAGCACCGTCATCCCGCGCCGCCGGAACACCTCCTCGACCACGGCGGCGGCGTCCGCGTCCTCCTGCGGCAGCACGCGATCCCGCGAGGAGACCAGGGTGACCTGCGAGCCCAGGGCCTGGTAGGCGCCGGCGAACTCCGCTCCGGTCACGCCCGAGCCCACCACGATCAGCTCCGGGGGCAGCTCGGCCAGGTCGTAGAGCTGCCGGAAGGTCAGGATGCGCTCGCCATCCGGCTCGGCGCCGGGCAGCATGCGGGGCCGCGCTCCGGTCGACACCAGCACCGCGTCCGCGCTGAGGCGGGTGTCCCCCACCATCACGGCATGCGGGCCGGCCAGCCGCCCGGTCCCGGTCATGACCTCGATCCCCTCGGCCGCCAGCCGGGCCGTCACGTCCGCGGACTGCGCCCAGGCCAGCGCGCGGACCCGGGCGTAGAGCCGTGGTGCATCCACCGTGGCCAGGGCCGTGCCGGCCGAGCCCGGGCCGCCGTCGGGGCGGATGCCCAGGGCCGCCGCTCCCTCCAGCGCGGCCATCATGCCTGAGGTGGCGATCAGCGTCTTGGACGGCACGCAGTCGGTCAGCACGCAGGCACCGCCGAGCCCATCTCGGTCCACGACCGTGACCTGGGCTCCCAGCTGCGCGGCGACCAGGGCAGCCTCATAGCCCCCGGGCCCGCCGCCGATGATCACTATCCTTGGGCGCGGCTCACTCACGATGCTCTATTCTCGCGCATCGCGCGGCGCATTAACCACGGCCCAGTTCGGCGCAGCGCGGCCGGGATGGCGCGCCGGTCTAACGGAATACCGTGATCACGAGCACCAGCACGATGGCCGGCGCGATGATCGCGGCTATCGCCGGCCAGGCCCAGCGGACGACCGGCGGGCCCGGAGCGGCGCCGCGCTCGCGTGCCTCCCGGGCCAGGTCGTCCAGCTGCGTGGCCATGAGCTGGGCGGCGGGCTGGTTCAGCAGCTTCTGCGTCTGGGGGGACATCCCTGAGTCGGCCGTGACCGTGTTGCGCGGCAGCCGCCTGCGGTCGCCCTGCTTGAGCATCTCGGACCGGAGCCGAGTGCGCCGCTGGGTGTAGAGCGCCCAGCTGTGGATGACCTTTCCGCGCTTGGCGCCGGGTTCGGCCGCGCAGTGCACCTGGACCGATTCCTTCAGGTCCACCGCGATCACCGAGCCCCAGGGGACCCGGTGGTCGCGGAGCGGATTCTGCACGGTGATGCCGGCGGAATCGGCGATCACCCGGGGGCGCAACGCGCACGCGTACACCAGCCCGGTGACGAACAGGAGCGTGGCGGCGATCTCGACAGCGGTGTGGTTGCGGCCGGTGAACGCTATGTCGGCTAGGACCACGGCGGCGAGGATCAGCCAGGCCCACCAGGCCACGATGGCCCCGGGCAGCCGGAATGTCCTGGGCTCGCTGAGCGGCGCGCCCGGTCCGCCCGACCGCGGCGGCGCGGGGTGGGCTGACGTCGGGTCAGGCTCGGCGGGGCGGGGTGGCGCGGGGTGGGCCGCCGACGGTTCCGGCTCGGCGGGCGGCGGGGCTGCGGGGTCGGCCGCCGGCGGCTCGGGCCCGGCGGGCGGCTCCGGCGCGGCGTCATCCGCCGGCGGGCCTACCAGCCTGTGACCCTGCTCCGGCTGCATACCGATGTACTCCCAGAGGTAACCGCGGGCACCGGGACGGCGCTCCGCTCGTCCCTACTCTAGGTCCAGCGCCGGCGGTAACCGGGATCAGGCGATGGCCGCGCCCGGCAACGGCTCCGACGCGGCTGACCCGGCGCCGCCCATCGCGGTCAGCGCGGTGGCCACCATGAGCCTGACGCCTACGCCGATCGCCCGCTCGTCCACGTCGAACGCGGGCTGGTGGATGTCGAAGTCGTCACCGGAACCGGGGGTCCGGGTGCCGAGCCGGGCCAGCGCCCCCGGGATCGACTCCAGGTACCAGGCGAAGTCCTCGCCACCGAGGCTCTGCGGGGCGGCTACGATCGCGTCAGTGCCGAGCACCCGGTCGGCGGCCGCCTCCACCATGGCCGTCGAGATGGCCTCGTTGACCGTCGGCGGCACGTTCCGCACGTAGCTGAGGTCGGCGACCACGCCGTAGGCGCTCGCGACCGAGTCGATCAGCGCCTTGAGCAGGTCGGGTGCCTGGTGCCAGGCCTCGTCGTCGAGGCAGCGCACGGTGCCCTCGACGATGCCGTCATCCGGGATCGCGTTGGCGGCCGCGCCCGCATTGACCCGGCCCCAGACCAGGCTCAGGCTGGACCGCGGGTCGACCCGGCGGGACAGGGCCGCGGGCAGCTCGGTGATGATCTTGCCGAGGGCGTAGACCAGGTCGGCGGTCAGGTGGGGCCGCGCGGTGTGCCCGCCGGGCCCGGTGACCCGGACGGTGATCTTGTCACAGGCGGCGGTGATCGCGCCCACCCGCGTCCCGACCTTGCCGACGTCGAGCCGGGGGTCGCAGTGCAGCGCGAAGACCCGGTCCACGGACGCGATGCCGCCGGCCGCGAGCACGTCCAGCGCCCCGCACGGCACCTCCTCGGCGGGCTGGAAGATCAGCCTGACCCGGCCGGGCAGGGCCCCGGCGGCCGACATCCGGGCCAGCACTAGTCCCGTGCCGAGCAGCACGGTGGTGTGCACGTCATGCCCGCAGGCGTGGCAGGCGTTGGCGACCGTGGACCGGTACGGGACGTTCTTCTCGTCGCTGATCGGGAGCGCGTCCATGTCGGCCCGCAGGCCGACCACCGGCTCGGAGCCCGCTCCGATGTCTACCAGCAGGCCGGTGCCCTTGGGCAGCACCACCGGCCGGAGGCCCGCGGCCTCCAGTCTGAGCTTGATCCGGCGCGTCGTCCGGAACTCGTGATAGCCGATCTCTGGGTGGGCGTGCAGGTCGCGCCGGAAATCGACGAGCTCGGCCTGGTGCCCCGCTAGGAACGCGTCGAGCTCACCCTCCAGGTCATGCTCGGCCATGCGCTGCCTCCCCCGGTCTTACGAAACGATCCTCTGCGAACTCGGTGACCAGCGCGTCGACGACGTCCTCCAGCCCGCCGCCGTCGGCCACCAGGGCCCGCTGCCGCTCATAGGAGGCGCCGTGGTTCAGCACCTCCGTGATCACGTCGAGCTCCTTCGAGCAGCCGAGCCGCTCCGCCACGGGCTCGAGCTCGCGGATGAGCTCGAACAGCTCGTCCCGGAGCGGTGCCGTGGAACCCGAGTCATCGGTGATCACGGTCGCGTCCAGCCCGTACCGGGTGGCGCGCCACTTGTTGTCGCTCACTACCCACGCGGGCGGGGTCGGCAGCCGGTAGCCGCGGTCCAGCTGGGTGTCGAACTGCTGGACCAGGCACTGCGACAGCGCGGCGACCATGCCGATCTCGCGGAGGGTCGGAACGCCGTCGAACATCCTGATCTCGACCGTGCCGAAATCGGGGTGCGGCCGGATGTCCCACCACACCTCTTTGATGCTCCGGATCGTTCCGGCTCGTAGCAGCGTGTCCATGTACTCCTCGAACTCACTCCAGTCCGCAAGCGGTTGCGGTGGTCCCGATGTCGGCAGCCCCCCGAAGATGACCGCCCGGCTCGAAGCCAGCCCCGTGTCGTGTCCGCTCCAGAACGGGCTCGATGCAGTCAGCGCCAGGAAGTGCGGCAGGTACGCAGCGAGTGCATTGACGACAGGGATCGCCTTGTTTCCGTCCCGGATGCCCACATGGACGTGGACTCCGAAAGTCTGGATCCTGCGGCCAAGCCACTGCAACTGCTCGACGAGTTCGGCATAGCGCTGAATGGGAGCCATCTTGGCGTCCCGCCAGTCGCTGACGGGATGCGTTCCGGCACAGGCCAGCATCGTACCGCGGCTGCCCGTGATTCGCTCAAGTTGTGCGATTGTCGCCGATAGATCCTCCTTCGCCTCCGATACGGTGGTGCAGATACCGGTGACCACTTCCACAGTCGATTGCATGAGCTCATAACGGATCTTAGGGTGCTCTCCGGCCTCGCTGAGCGCTGGAAGCGCGGCGAGAACCTCCCGAGCGTCTTGCCGCAGCATACGGCTAACGCAGTCGATGAGCTGAAGTTCCCACTCAATACCCAGCGTCGCACCGCGAGATGGGTTCCAGCTGATAGTCACCGTGAGCCTCCGTGGGCTGTCCTTCTCCGCGCGCCGCCTGCGCGCAGCGATCTCTGCCGGGGAACGGGGCAGGCCGGATCCGGCCCGCTCGGGCGTGGCCGGCGTAGTCAGCGCCGGGCGCTACGCTGCGTCAGCCCGCGCTCGCAGGAAGCCGGCCCGCTCCGCCTGGGGTCCCTACCCAGGCCGGATCGTTCCGTACCCAAGGGCCAGGGACGCAAATGCCGGCCGCAAAGCCCGAAAAGGACGCTCAGTAGGCGTCCGGTGGCTTGTAGACGCCCCACACATCGCGCAGGGCGTCACAGACCTCGCCCACGGTGGCCCGGGCCCGCAGCGCCTCACGCAGCGGGTAGAGGAGGTTCTCCGGGCCGCCGGCGGCCCGCCTGAGGTCGTCGACCCGGCGGGCGACCTCCGCCCGGTCGCGGCGTTCGCGCAGCATGGCCAGGCGCTCCGCCTGATCCCGCTCGATCGCCGGGTCGACGCGCAGCGGCTGGTAGGGCTCCTCCTCGGCCACCGCGAACCGGTTGACGCCGACGACCACGCGCTCGCCCGCGTCGATCTGCCGCGCGATCTGGTACGCCGACCGCTCGATCTCGGTCTTCTGGAAGCCGCGCTCGATCGCGGCCACCGCACCGCCCAGGTCCTCGACCTTCGCGATCAGCTGACCGGCCTCCCGCTCGATGTCGTCGGTCATCGACTCGATCGCGTAGGACCCGGCCAGCGGGTCCGCGGTGGCGGTCAGGTCGGTCTCGTAGGCCAGGACCTGCTGGGTACGCAGCGCCAGCCGCGCGGCCTTCTCCGTCGGCAGGGCGATCGCCTCGTCGTAGGAATTCGTGTGCAGCGACTGGGTGCCCCCGAGCACCGCGGCGAGCGCCTGCACGGTCACCCGGGCCAGGTTCACCTCGGGCTGCTGCGCGGTCAGCTGCACGCCCGCGGTCTGGGTGTGGAACCTCAGCATCTGCGAGCGCGGGTCCGCGGCACCGAACTCATCGCGCATGATCCGCGCCCACAGCCGCCGCCCGGCGCGGAACTTGGCCACCTCCTCGAGCAGCGTGGTGCGCGCCACGAAGAAGAACGAGAGCCGCGGCGCGAACTCGTCGACCGCCAGGCCGGAGGCGATGGCCGCCCGTACGTACTGTTTGGCGTTGGCCAGGGTGAACGCCATCTCCTGGACGGGCGTGGCCCCGGCCTCGGCCATGTGGTAGCCGGAGATCGAGATGGTGTTCCACCGCGGGATCTCCTTGCGGCAGTACGCGAACGTGTCGGCCACCAGCCGGAGCGAGGGCTGGGGCGGGTAGATGTACGTGCCGCGCGCGATGTACTCCTTCAGGATGTCGTTCTGGATCGTGCCGGTCAGCTGGTCGGCGCGGATGCCCTGCTCCTCCGCCACCAGCTGGTACAGCAGCAGCAGAACGGCCGCCGGGGCGTTGATCGTCATCGATGTCGAGACCGAATCCAGCGGGATGCCCTGCAGCAGCAGCCGCATGTCGTCGATCGAGTCGATGGCCACGCCGACCTTGCCGACTTCCCCGCGCGCGGCGGGGGCGTCGGAGTCGTAGCCCATCTGGGTGGGCAGGTCGAAGGCGACGGACAGCCCGGTGGTGCCGGCCTCGATCAGCTGGTGGTAGCGCCGGTTGGAATCGGCCGCGGTCGAGAAGCCGGCGTACTGCCGCATGGTCCAGGGCCGCTTGGTGTACATGCCGGGGTAGACGCCGCGGGTGAACGGGTACTCGCCGGGCTCGGCCAGCTCGCTGGCGGGGTCGAAGCCGCGCAGCGACTCGGGGCCGTAGACCGGCTCGATGGGCACCCCGGACTCCGATATGCGCGTCATAGCCCAAGGTTACGACCGGGTACCGGGCTGGCTCAGTCCCCGGCCGGGTCGGCGGCCGCGTCCCGCGCCTGCTCGGCCGCGGCGACCAGCTCGGCGAACAGCTCCCGCAGCGCGGCCACCGCGTCGTAGTCGGGCAGGTCGGCCGGCCTCTCCCCGCGCGCCCTGGGCGCCTCCCACAGCACGTCGACGTACTCCCAGAGCATGCGCCGGGCGGCCAGCTGCGCCGCCCGCTGCGCGGGGCTCAGCGCGGCCAGGGCGGGCTGGTCGTGACGCTGCGACCAGTCGCCTACCAGGTCCAGCACGGCGAGCTGGTGCCGGTGGGCGTCGCGATACGGGAACGGATGGTCGGTCACGCCGAGATCGTAACCCGAGCCCGGCTAGGTGGCCGCCAGGAAGCCCATCCGGTCCCTGACGGTGGCCATGGTGGGCCCGGCGACCTTCTTGGCGCGCGACGCGCCGTGGGCGAGCAGCCGGTCGAGCTGCGGCTCGTCGGCGAGTATCTTCTCGGTCTGCTCCCGGATCGGAGCAAACGCGCTCACCACCACCTCGGCCAGGTCCTTCTTCAGCGCCCCGTACCCCTGGCCTGCGTAACGCTGCTCCAGGCTCGCCACGGTTTCCCCGGTCAGCGCGGAGTAGATCCGCAGCAGGTTGGTGACGCCCGGCTTGGCCTGCTCGTCGGCCCAGATCTCGCTGCCGGAGTCGGTCACCGCCCGGCTGATCTTCCTGCGGATCGACGCGGGGTCTTCGAGCACGTCGACGATGCCCTGCGGCGAGGACGTCGACTTGCCCATCTTCGCGGTCGGGTTGTCCAGGTCGGTGATCTTCGCGACCTCGGGCAGGATGTACGGGCTGGGTACGGCGAACGTCGGCCCGAACCTGTGGTTGAACCGCTGCGCCAGGTCCCGGGTCAGCTCCAGGTGCTGGCGCTGGTCCTCCCCGACGGGGACCTGGTCGGTCTGGTACAGCAGTATGTCGGCGGCCTGCAGGATCGGGTAGGTGAACAGGCCCACGCTGGCTGACTCGGCGCCCGCCCGGGCCGACTTGTCCTTGAACTGGACCATCCGGCTGGCCTCCCCGAACCCGGTCAGGCAGCCGAGCACCCACTCCAGTTCGGCGTGCTCGGGCACGTGGCTCTGCACGAAGACCGTGCAGCGGTCCGGGTCGAGCCCGGCGCCGAACAACTGCGCGGCGGCGATCCTGGTCCGGCGGCGCAGCAGCGCAGGCTCGACCGGCACCGTGATCGCGTGCAGGTCAACGACACAGTAGAAAGCGTCGTAGGTGTCCTGCAGGGCTACCCACTGGCGCAGCGCGCCCAGGTAGTTGCCGAGATGGAAGGAGTCGGCGGTGGGCTGGATGCCGGACAGCACTCGGGGTCGGGGCATGCCGGAAGTCTAGTTGGGGGCTGTCCTTTCCCGGGGGGACGACCCCCGGCCGCCGACCTGCTCAGACGCCGACCAGCCGTTGCTGACGACCGGCACGATGTCGGGGGCGCCCAGCCTGATCGCGTCGGCGTCCTGGTCGGTCTCGGCGTCCTGCGAGGCCCGCTCCGCCTTGACCCGGGCCTGGTAGTTCTCGACCTCGCGGGCCACCTGCCGGGACCTCCACCGCATCGGCCCGGCCATGAGGCCCGCCGCCTCCCCGGCCACCGACAGCCCGCGGTCCCAGGTCTCGATCGACACGTGGGTGCGGCGGGCCAGCACATCGTCCAGGTGCCGGGCTCCCTCGTGCGAGGCGGCGTAGACGACCTCGGCGCGCAGATAGTCGTCGGCGCCCGCCAGCGGCTTGCCCAGGCCCGGCTCGGCGGCGATCAGCTCGAGCACCTCCCCGGTCAGCGATCCGTACCGGCGCAGCAGGTGCTCGATCCGCGCCACGTGCAGGCCGGACGACCGCGCCAGCGAGTACCTGGCGTTCCACAGGGCGACGTAACCGTCGGCGCCGGCCAGCGGTACCGCGTCGGTGCAGGACGGCGCCACCCGCCCGTCCAGGCCGTGCGCCACCGCGTCCACCGCGTCGCGGGCCATCAGCCGGTACGTGGTGTACTTGCCGCCCGCGATCATCACCAGGCCCGGTACCGGGTGGGCGACCGTGTGCTCGCGCGACAGCTTCGAGGTCGAATCGGACTCCCCGGCCAGCAGCGGGCGCAGCCCGGCGTAGACGCCTTCGACGTCGTCCCTGGTCAGCGGCACCGCGAGGATCCGGTTGACCTGGCTGAGCACGTAGTCGATGTCGGTCCGGCTCGCCGCCGGGTGCGCCTTGTCCAGGGACCAGTCGGTGTCGGTGGTGCCGATGATCCAGTGCCGGCCCCAAGGTATGACGAACAGGACGCTGAACGGGGTCCGCAGGATGATCCCGCTGAGCGACTGGATCCGGTCCCTGGGCACCACCAGGTGCACGCCCTTGGACGCGCGGACGTTGATGGTGCCGCGGCCGCCGACCATGGCCTGGGTCTCGTCGGTCCACACGCCGGTCGCGTTGACCACCTGCTGGGCCCGGATCTCCAGCCCGGCCCCGGTCTCGAGGTCGACGGCGCGCACGCCGGTCACCCGCTCGCCCTCCCGCAGGAAGCCGGTCACCTGGGTGCGCGAGGCCGCGTGCGCGCCGTACCCGGCCGCGGTCCGGACCAGCGTCATCACGTAGCGTGCGTCGTCCACCTGCGCGTCCCAGTACAGCAGCGCGCCAGTGAGGGCCGACCGCTTCAGCGCGGGCGCCACCCGCAGCGCCCCGCGCTTGGTCAGCTGGCGGTGGCGGGGCAGGCCCCGGGTGTGCCCAAGCGAGAACCCGAGCGCGTCATAGGCGCTGACCCCGGCCCCGACGTAGACGCGCTCCCAGGCGTGATGGGTAAACGGGAACAGGAACGAGACCGGGTGCACCAGGTGCGGCGCGATCCGCTGCAGCAGCAGCGAGCGCTCTGCCAGGGCCTCCCGGACCAGGCCCACGTTGAGCTGCTCCAGGTAGCGCAGGCCGCCGTGGATGAGCTTGCTCGACCGTGATGAGGTCCCCGAGCCGAAGTCCCGCGCCTCGACCAGGCCGACGGACAGCCCGCGGGTGGCCGCGTCCAGCGCCACGCCCGCGCCCACCACGCCGCCTCCGACCACCAGGACCTGATGCTCGGTCTCGGCGAGCGCGACGAGCGCGGCCGCCCGCTCGGCAGGCCCCAGCCTCGCGGTCACGCTAGCCCCAGCCATCACGTTCTGAACCTACCGGGCGCGGCCGCCGGTCACCTCAGCCGGCGCGCCCCGCCGCCCCCGGGCGGCGCGGCTCGCTGGGTGTCACCACGACCTCGACCCGCTGGAATTCCTTCAGGTCCGAGTAGCCGGATGTCGCCATCGTCTTGCGCAGCGCCCCCATCAGGTTCATCGACCCGTCGGCCATCGTCGACGGGCCGTGCACGATCTGCTCCAGCGTGCCGATCGTGCCGACCTGTACTCTCGCGCCGCGCGGCAGGTCGGGATGGTGCGCCTCGCTCCCCCAGTGGTACCCGCGGCCGGGGGACTCGGCCGCGCGGGCGAACGGCGAGCCCACCATCACCGCGTCCGCGCCCAGGGCCAGGGCCTTGGCGATGTCGCCGCTGCGGGTCATCCCGCCATCGGCGATCACGTGCACGTAGCGGCCGCCGGACTCGTCCAGGTAATCGCGGCGCGCCGCGGCGACGTCGGCGATCACGGTGGCGGTCGGCACCGCCACGCCGAGCACTGCGGCCGTGGTGTGGCCCGACCCGCCGCCGAACCCGGCCAGGACCCCGGCCGCCCCGGTCCGCATCAGGTGCAGCGCGGCGGTGTAGGTGGCACAGCCGCCCACGATGACCGGGATGTCGAGCTCGTAGATGAACTGCTTGAGGTTGAGCGGCTCGGCCTGGCCCGAGACGTGCTCGGCCGACACCGTGGTGCCGCGGATCACGAAGATGTCGGCCCCGGCGTCGAGGACGGCCTTGTGGTAGCGGACGGTCCGCTGCGGCGACAGCCGCGCGGCGGTCGTCACCCCGGCGGACCTGATCTCCTCGATCCGGCGCCCGATCAGGTCTTCGGAGATCGGCTCGGAATAGATCTCCTGCAGCCGCCGGGTGGCCGCGTCATCGTCGAGCTCGGCCACCTCGGCCAGCAGCGGCTCGGGGTCGGTGAACCTGGTCCACAGGCCCTCGAGGTCGAGCACGGCCAGGCCGCCGAGGCGGCCTATCTCCACGGCCGTCGCGGGCGAGACCACGCTGTCCATCGGCGCGACCACCAGCGGTAGCTCGAACCGGTAGGCATCGATCTGCCAGGCGATGGACACCTCCTCCGGGTGCCTGGTGCGGCGCGAGGGCACGATGCCGATCTCGTCCAGCGCGTAGGCGCGGCGGCCGCTCTTGCCGCGCCCGATCTCCACCTGGGTCACGTCCGCCCCCACCCGGTTCCCCGGCCTACTCCTCCGTAGTTCGGCGCCTCGGCCACCATCTGGATATCGTGCGGGTGACTCTCGGCCAGCCCGGCCCCGGTGATCTGGGTGAACTGGGCTTCCTGCAGATCCGCGATGGTGCGTGCGCCGACGAATCCCATGGCCGCCCGCAGCCCTCCGACCAGCTGATTGGCCACCGCCGCCAGCGGGCCGCGGTAGGGCACCCGGCCTTCCACCCCCTGCGGGACCAGCTTGTCCTCGCGCAGCACGTCGTCCTGGAAGTACCGGTCCTTGGAGAAGGACCCGCCGCGCTCGCTGTTCCGCATCGCGCCGAGCGAGCCCATCCCCCGGTACATCTTGTACTGCTCGCCGCCGATGATGACCATCTCCCCGGGGCCCTCCTCGCACCCGGCCAGGAGGCCGCCGAGCATGACCGTGTCGGCCCCGGCGGCGATCGCCTTCGCGATATCCCCGGAGTACTGCAGGCCGCCGTCCCCGATCACCGGCACGCTGGCCGGCCGCGCCGCCTTAGCCGCCTCGTAGATGGCGCTGACCTGCGGCACGCCGACCCCGGCCACCATCCGGGTGGTGCAGATCGAGCCCGGGCCGACCCCCACCTTCACCGCATCGGCGCCGGCCTCGATGAGCGCCTGGGCGCCCGCCCGGGTGGCGACGTTGCCGCCGATCACGTCGACCTGGACGTTGGCCTTGACCTGCGTGATCATGTCGATGACCGCCTGGGCGTGGCCATGCGCGGTGTCCACCACCAGGAAGTCGGCGCCGGCCTCGGTCAGCGCCTGCGCCCGGCGTTTGGCGTCCTCGCCGACGCCCACGGCGGCGCCCACGACCAGCCGCCCTCCCGCGTCCTTGGTGGCGTGGGGGAACCGCTCGCTCTTGGTGAAGTCCTTGACCGTGATCAGCCCGCGCAGCCGGCCGGCCGCGTCGACCAGCGGCAGCTTCTCGATCTTGTGCCGGGCCAGCAGCGCTAGCGCCTCGTCGGGCGGCACCCCGACCGGGGCCGTGACCAGGGGCATCGGCGTCATGACGTCCGTGACGCGGCGCTGGTGGTCGGTCTCGAAGCGAATGTCACGGTTGGTGACGATGCCCAGCAGCGCGCCGTCGGCGCCGACCACCGGCACGCCGGAGATCCGGTACCGGGCGCACAACTGCTCGACGTCTGCGACGGTCGCGGCGGGGCCGCAGGTCACCGGGTTGGTGATCATCCCGGCCTCGGACCGTTTCACCATGTCGACCTGCTGTGCCTGCTCCTCCACGGACATGTTGCGGTGCAGCACGCCCGCGCCGCCCTGGCGGGCCATGGCCACGGCCATCCGCGCCTCGGTGACGGTATCCATGGCCGCGGAGATCAGCGGCACGCGCAGCGTGATGTGCCGGCTCAGCGCGGCGGTGGTGTCGGCCTCGCTCGGCATGATGACCGAGTGTGCGGGCAGCAGGAGTACGTCGTCGAAGGTCAGGGCCGGAGGGGCGAACTTGGCGGCGTCGGTCATCTCATCGTCGGGCTGTTCGGTTCGGGCCATGTTTCATCGTAGTGGCACCGGCGCCAGCCCGAGCCCACGCGATGCGCCCGCGCACCGTGTCCCGCGGCCGCGCCGATCAGCGCGGCCGCGGGACACCGGCGTGGGCTGCCGGAGTAAACCGCCGGATCAGTGCGCGTGGCCGTGGCCCTGGCCGGCCGCGGCCGCCTCCGGCTCCGGCTTGTCCGTGACCAGGACCTCCGTGGTCAGCAGCATCCCGGCGATCGACGCCGCGTTCTGCACCGCCGAGCGGGTCACCTTGACCGGGTCGATCACGCCCTGCGCCACCAGGTCGCCGTACTCGCCGGTCGCGGCGTTGTACCCGTGACCCGACGGGAGGTCGGCGATCGCGGCGACGACCACGCCGCCCTCGGCGCCCGCGTTGTCCGCGATCCACCGGGCCGGGGCCTCGAGCGCATCGCGCACGACCCGGACCCCGGTCGCCTCGTCGCCCTTCTTTCCCAGGTCACCGAGGCTCGTCGCGATCTGCACCAGCGCGCTGCCGCCACCGGGGATGATGCCCTCCTCGATCGCGGCCCGGGTGGCCGAGATCGCGTCCTCGAGCCGGTGCTTCTTCTCCTTCAGCTCGACCTCGGTCGCCGCGCCCGCCCGGAGCACGGCCACGCCGCCGGACAGCTTCGCCACCCGCTCCTGCAGCTTCTCGCGGTCCCAGTCCGAGTCCGAGTTTTCGATCTCGGTGCGGAGCTGACGGATCCGGTCGTCGATCGCGGCCTGGTCGCCATCCCCGTCCACGATCGTGGTGGTGTCCTTGGTCACCACTACGCGGCGGGCGTGACCCAGCGTCTCCAGGCCGATGTTCTCCAGCTTGAGCCCGACCTCCTCGCTGACCACGTTGCCGCCGGTCAGCACGGCCATGTCCTCGAGCATGGCCTTGCGCCGGTCGCCGAAGCCGGGCGCCTTCACCGCGACCACGAACAGCAGGCCGCG
>Ga0306920_100001713_pt1 | contig 27303 bp, 29 predicted proteins | sample flu12Cox44000170_FD_204666 | JGI IMG/M metagenome (GOLD analysis project Ga0306920, IMG submission 204666) | Lab enrichment of tropical soil microbial communities from Luquillo Experimental Forest, Puerto Rico - flux4day.12C.oxic.44.000.170 (v2)... | ecosystem: Environmental > Terrestrial >... | reverse complement strand
TTGCGGCAGAGAAGGCGAGCGATCAACGCCTGCCATGCCGCCGGTGGTGTCAAGATAGCTTGTCTTGCGCCACCTGTTGCGCTGCGCTAAGCCTCCGAATAGTTCCAGATCGACGAATCCGCGGGCCTGCCGACGCCGCGGGAGAAGGTGGCGCGCCATGACCGGCATCCTGCAGAACTATCTGCCACTTGTGGTGTTTATAGGGGTAGCCGCCGTGATCGGGCTGGCGCTGTTGATCGCCCCCTTCCTGGTCGCGTTCCAGCAGCCCGATCCGGAAAAACTGTCGGCCTACGAATGCGGGTTTAACGCCTTCGACGACGCCCGAATGAAGTTCGACGTTCGCTTCTACCTGGTGTCGCTGCTCTTCATCATCTTCGACCTCGAGGTGGCGTTCCTGTTTCCTTGGGCGGTGGCCTTCGGCAAGCTTGGGGCTGCAGGCTTCTGGTCGATGGTGGTTTTCCTCGCCGTTCTTACGGTCGGGTTTGCTTACGAATGGAAGAAAGGCGCGCTCGAATGGGATTGAGTCCAACCGCGGCAAGGACCGGAGCCGGCCCGCTGATCGCGCAGGCCTCGTCGGGCATCATTGATCCGTCGACCGGCAGCCCCGTCGGTGCCAACGATCCGTATTTCCTCGAGGTCAATCACGAGCTTTCCGACAAGGGCTTCTTCGTTGCGGCGGCCGACGACTTGATCACCTGGGCCCGCACGGGCTCGCTGATGTGGATGACGTTCGGGCTTGCCTGTTGCGCGGTCGAGATGATGCAGGTTTCGATGCCACGCTACGACGTCGAGCGTTTCGGTTTTGCGCCGCGCGCCTCGCCCCGCCAGTCCGACGTGATGATCGTGGCGGGCACGCTGACCAACAAGATGGCGCCGGCACTGCGCAAGGTCTATGACCAGATGCCGGAACCCCGCTATGTGATCTCGATGGGCTCGTGCGCCAACGGCGGCGGCTATTATCACTATTCCTACTCCGTGGTGCGCGGATGCGACCGCATCGTGCCGATTGACGTCTATGTGCCCGGTTGTCCGCCGACTGCGGAAGCGCTGCTTTACGGCGTGCTGCTGCTGCAGAAGAAAATCCGGCGCACCGGCACCATCGAACGCTGAAGGTTTTTACTTATGGACGACGGCAGGCTCGACGCTCTGGGGCAGACGATCGCCAGCGCGCTTCCAGGCGCGGTAACGGGGCATTCGGTCGCCTTCAATCAGCTCGCCTTGACGGTCTCGGCGGAAAGAACGGTAGATGTCGCGAAATTCCTGCGCGACGACCCCGCTTGCCGCTTCGTCAACATCACCGACGTGACCGCGGTCGACTATCCCGGACGCGAGAAGCGTTTCGACGTGGTCTATCACTTCCTCTCGCCGACGTTGAACACACGTATTCGGCTGTGCGTGGAGGCAGACGAGAATACGCAAGTGCCGTCGATCATCGACGTGTTTCCCGGCGCCGATTGGTTCGAGCGCGAGGTCTATGACCTCTATGGCGTGATCTTTACCGGTCACCCCGACATGCGGCGCATCCTGACCGACTACGGTTTCGAGGGGCATCCGTTGCGCAAGGATTTCCCGCTGACCGGCTTTGTCGAGGTGCGATACGACGACCAGGAGAAGCGCGTGCTTTACGAGCCCGTGCGCCTCAACCAGGAGTTCCGCAAATTCGACTTCCTCTCGCCATGGGAGGGTGCCGATTATCCGCTGCCGGGCGACGAGAAGAAAAGTGAGTAGCGAAGGTAGCGAGTAGTGAAAGTAGCGGGTAGCGAATAGCGACGATCGACAAGACTCATGAACGAACCAGCACTCCGTAACTTCACCATCAATTTCGGTCCGCAGCACCCGGCCGCGCACGGCGTGCTGCGCCTTGTGCTGGAACTCGACGGCGAGGTGGTTGCCCGCGTCGATCCGCATATCGGCCTGCTGCATCGTGGCACCGAGAAACTCATCGAGCAAAAGACCTACCTGCAGGCCATCCCGTATTTCGACCGGCTCGATTACGTCGCGCCGATGAATCAGGAGCATGCCTTCTGCCTTGCCGCGGAAAAGCTGCTCGGCATCGAAGTCCCGCGCCGCGGCCAGCTGATCCGCGTGCTGTATTGCGAGATCGGGCGGCTATTGTCGCATCTGCTCAACGTCACGACGCAGGCCATGGACGTCGGCGCCCTGACCCCGCCGCTCTGGGGGTTCGAGGAGCGCGAAAAGCTGATGGTGTTCTACGAACGCGCCTCCGGCTCGCGTATGCACGCGGCCTTCTTCCGCATCGGCGGCGTACATCAGGATCTTCCGCCGAAACTGATCGACGATATCGAGGCGTTCTGCGATCCGTTCCTGAAGGTGGTCGACGACCTCGAGCGTCTTCTCACCGGCAACCGCATCTTCAAGCAGCGCAATGTCGATATCGGCGTGGTGACGCTGAAGCAGGCCTGGGAGTGGGGCTTTTCGGGCGTGATGGTGCGCGGCTCCGGCGCGGCCTGGGACCTGCGCAAGGCGCAACCCTACGAGTGTTATGCCGAAATGGATTTCGACATTCCCGTGGGCAAGAACGGCGACTGCTACGACCGCTATTGCATCCGCATGGAGGAAATGCGCCAGTCGGTGCGCATCATGAAGCAATGCATCCAGAAGCTGCGGGCGGTGGACGGGCAGGGAGCGGTTGTCGTTGCCGATAACAAGATCGCCCCGCCCAGGCGCGGCGAGATGAAACGGTCGATGGAAGCGTTGATCCATCACTTCAAGCTCTATACCGAGGGCGTCCACGTGCCCGCAGGCGAGGTCTACGCCGCGGTCGAAGCGCCAAAGGGCGAGTTCGGTGTCTATTTGGTCTCCGACGGCAGCAACAAACCCTACAAGTGCAAGATCCGCGCGCCGGGTTTCGCCCATCTGCAGGCGATGGATTTCATTTGCAGGGGCCATCTGTTGGCCGACATCTCGGCGATTCTCGGTTCGCTCGATATTGTGTTCGGAGAGGTCGACCGGTGAGGGCGCAAATGCTGATCCAGTTCGACCGCGGCTTCCGGCAGCGGATCGCGGCGCCGAACGCAAATGCCACAGCCTGCCTGCAATGAGAGGCCGAAAACACGATGTCCGTCCGCCGCCTTGCACCGAAAGAATTGCAGCCCGCGAACTTCGCGTTCACGGACGAAAATCTTGCCTGGGCCAGGAAGGAGATTGCCAAATATCCGCCCGGCCGCCAGGCCTCCGCCGCGATTTCGATCCTGTGGCGGGTACAGGAGCAGAATGAGGGCTGGGTTTCGGAAGCGGCAATCCGCGCGGTCGGCGATCTCCTGGAAATGCCCTACATACGCATGCTGGAGATCGCGACCTTCTACACGATGTTCCAGCTCTCGCCGGTCGGCAAAAAGGCGCATGTCCAGGTTTGCGGCACGACGCCGTGTCGCTTGCGCGGCGCCGACGACCTCATCGAGGTCTGCAAGCGCCGCATCCACCACGATCCCTTCCAGGTCTCAAAGGACGGCAATTTCAGCTGGGAGGAGGTCGAATGCCTCGGCGCCTGCGTCAACGCGCCAATGGTTTTGATCTGGAACGATACCTACGAGGATCTGACCAAGGAAAGCTTCGGTAAGGTGCTGGACGGCTTTGCCTCGGGCCATCCGCCGAAGCCGGGACCGCAGAACGGTCGACAGTTTTCCGCACCCATCACCGGACCGACCACGCTGAAGGAAGTGACCTAATGCGCGCAACCGTGCCGCCGATTGGAGAAGCAATTTAGTCATGCTCGAGGACAAGGATCGCATCTTCAGAAATCTCTACGGCCTTCATGATTGGGGCCTTGAGGGCGCGCGCCGGCGCGGCGCCTGGGACGGCACCAAAGCCATCATCGACAAGGGGCGTGACTGGATCATCAACGAGATGAAGGCTTCGGGCCTGCGCGGGCGCGGCGGCGCGGGCTTTCCGACGGGCCTGAAATGGTCGTTCATGCCCAAGGAATCGATCGACGGCCGGCCGAGCTACCTCGTGGTCAATGCCGACGAATCCGAGCCTGGCACCTGCAAGGACCGCGAGATCATGCGGCACGACCCGCATCTGTTGGTCGAGGGTTGCCTGCTGGCAAGCTTCGCGATGGGAGCGCACACCTGCTACATCTACGTGCGCGGCGAGTTCATCCGCGAGCGCGAGCATCTGCAGGCCGCCGTCGATCAGGCCTACGAGGCAAAGCTGATCGGCAAGGATAACGTCAATGGTTGGCCGTTCGATCTTCACGTGACTCATGGCGCGGGCGCCTATATCTGCGGCGAGGAAACCGCGCTGCTGGAAAGCCTGGAAGGCAAGAAGGGCCAGCCGCGGCTGAAGCCGCCGTTTCCGGCCAATGTAGGCCTCTATGGCTGCCCCACCACGGTCAACAATGTTGAATCGATTGCCGTTGCTCCCGATATCCTGCGGCGTGGTGCGGCCTGGTTTGCAGCGCTCGGCCGGCCCAACAACACCGGCACCAAGCTGTTCTGCATCTCCGGTCACGTCGAGCGCCCCTGCAACGTCGAAGAGGCGATGGGGATCCCGTTCCGCGAACTCATCGAGCGCCATTGCGGCGGCGTCCGTGGCGGGTGGGACAATCTCAAGGCGGTGATCCCCGGCGGGTCGTCGGTGCGCATGGTGCCGGCCGAGCTGATCATCGATACGCCGATGGATTTTGACAGCCTGGGCAAGCTGCGCTCCGGTCTTGGAACCGCCGCCGTGATCGTGATGGACAAGTCCACCGACCTGATCCGGGCGATTGCGCGGATTTCCTATTTCTACAAGCATGAGAGCTGCGGCCAGTGCACGCCATGTCGCGAGGGAACCGGCTGGATGTGGCGGGTGCTGACCCGCATGGCAGAGGGCCGGGCGCACAAGCGCGAGATCGACATGCTGCTGGAAGTCACAAGGCAGGTCGAGGGCCACACCATCTGCGCGCTCGGCGATGCGGCGGCCTGGCCCATCCAGGGATTGATCGCGCATTTCCGTCATGAGATCGAAGCGCGGATCGATCAATATTCGCACAAGGCCGATATCGATGATATCGGCATCCGCGACCCCGTGAACATGGTCGCGGCGGAGTGAGAGGAATGACAAAGCTCATCATCGACGGAAAAGAGATCGATGTGCCGGCCGAATACACGCTGTTGCAGGCCTGCGAGGCGGCCGGCGCTGAAATCCCGCGCTTCTGCTACCACGAGCGCTTGTCGATCGCCGGCAATTGCCGGATGTGCCTGGTCGAGGTGAAGGGCGGCCCGAAGCCGGTCGCGAGCTGCGCCTGGGGCGTGCGCGATTGCCGTCCCGGCCCCAAGGGCGAGCCGCCCGAAATCTCGACCCGCTCGCCGATGGTGAGGAAGGCGCGCGAGGGCGTGATGGAGTTCCTGCTGATCAACCATCCGCTGGATTGCCCGATCTGCGACCAGGGCGGCGAATGCGACCTGCAGGACCAGGCGATGGGTTACGGTGTCGACACCAGCCGCTTCGCCGAGAACAAGCGCGCCGTCGAGGACAAGTATCTGGGCGCGCTAGTCAAGACCTCGATGAACCGCTGCATCCAGTGCACGCGCTGCGTCCGCTTCTCCGCCGAAGTCTGCGGTACCCCTGAAATGGGCGCGACCGGCCGCGGCGAGGACATGGAGATCACGACCTATCTGGAACATGCCCTGAGCTCGGAGTTGCAGGGCAACCTGGTCGATATCTGTCCGGTGGGAGCGCTGACTTCAAAACCCTATGCGTTCGCGGCGCGCCCCTGGGAACTCGGCAAGACGCAATCGATCGACGTCATGGACGGCGTGGGCTCTGCGATCCGCGTCGACACCCGGGGCCGGGAAGTGATGCGGATCCTGCCGCGCGTCAACGAGGCCGTGAACGAGGAGTGGATTTCCGACAAGACCCGCCACGTCGTCGACGGTCTGCGCACGCAACGGCTGGATCGGCCCTATATCCGCGACAATGGCAAGCTGCGTACCGCAAGCTGGACTGAGGCTTTTGCGGCGATCGCAGCCAATGTCTCGCGCACCGACGGCAAGCGGATCGGCGCCGTTGCCGGCGACCTTGCCTCCGTCGAAGAGATGTTTGCGCTGAAGGACCTGCTGTCCAGATATGGCTGCGTGAATTTTTCGGTGCAGGGTGGCGATGCCTTCGATCCCGCCGCTGGTCGCGCCTCCTACATCTTCAATCCGACAATCGCGGGGATCGATCAGGCCGACGCGCTTCTGATCATCGGCTCCAATCCGCGCAAGGAAGCGGCCGTGCTCAACGCGCGCATTCGCAAGCGTTGGCGCTCAGGGCAGTTCAAGATCGGCCTGATCGGCGAGAAGGCCGATCTCACCTACGACTATGACTATCTCGGTGCGGGTACAGAGTCTCTCTTCGAGCTCGCTGATGGCAAGGGCGCTTTCGCGGATGTGCTGAAGAACGCCAAGCACCCGATCGTTCTGGTCGGCACTGGAGCGACCTCGCGGCACGATGGCGTCGCCGTGTTGGCGCTTTCAGCCAAACTTGCCGTCGATTTCGGCGTCATCAAGGATGGCTGGAACGGTTTTGCGGTCCTGCACGACACCGCCTCGCGCGTCGGCGCGCTCGATATCGGCTTTGCGCCGGGCTCGGGCGGCTTGACGGCGGCGCAGATGGCAACCTTCGGAACGCTCGACGTCCTGTTCCTGCTTGGCGCCGACGAAACCGAGGTGCGGGAGGGCACGTTCGTGGTTTATATCGGCACCCACGGCGACAGCGGCGCCCACCGCGCCGACGTCATCCTGCCCGGCGCGGCATACACGGAAAAGTCGGCCACCTATGTCAATACCGAGGGCAGGGTGCAGACATCCGGCCGTGCGGCGTTTCCGCCCGGCGAGGCGCGAGAGGACTGGGCGATCGTCCGCGCGCTGTCGGAGGCTCTCGGCAAGAAGCTGCCTTACGATTCGCTTACCTCGCTGCGGCAGGCGATCTACAAGGCGATGCCGCGCCTGATGCGCCTCGATCAGATCGAGGCCGGCAATGCCGCCGATGTCAGGACGCTGGCAAGCCGGAGCGGTCAAGTCGAGAAGACCCCGTTCAAAAACGTGATCGAGGATTTCTATCTCACCAACCCGATCGCGCGCGCATCGGCCGTGATGGCGGAATGTTCGCGCCTGGCTTCGGGACAAATGCTGGCGGCAGCGGAGTAAGCGGAAGATGATGGCTGATTTCTTCGCAAGCTCGTTCTGGACCGGCTTCCTCTGGCCGCTGATCGTCATGGTCGCGCAAAGCGTCCTGCTGCTCGTCGTGCTCCTGATCGCGATCGCCTACATCCTGCTTGCCGACCGCAAGATCTGGGCGGCGGTGCAGATACGGCGCGGCCCGAACGTGGTCGGTCCGTGGGGCCTGCTGCAATCCTTTGCCGATCTGCTGAAGTTTGTGCTGAAGGAGCCGATTATTCCATCCGGGGCCAACAAGGGTGTGTTCCTGCTGGCGCCGCTTGTCTCCTGCGTACTCGCGCTCGCCGCCTGGGCCGTGATCCCGACCAATCTCGGCTGGGCGATCGCCGACATCAATGTCGGCATCCTCTACATCTTTGCGATCTCTTCGCTGTCGATCTACGGCATCATCATGGCCGGCTGGTCGTCGAACTCGAAATACCCGTTCCTGGCCGCGTTGCGCTCGGCGGCGCAGATGGTGAGCTATGAGGTCTCGATCGGCTTCGTCATCATCACGGTTTTGCTCTGCGCGGGCTCGCTCAATCTTACTGACGTGGTCGAGGCACAGAACGCGCGCGGTCTCGCCAGCCTGATCGGCCTGCCGAAGCTGACTATCCTGAACTGGTACGTGTGGCCGTTGCTGCCGATGTTCGTGGTATTTTACGTGTCGTCACTCGCGGAGACCAACCGGCCGCCCTTCGACCTGGTCGAAGCCGAATCCGAACTGGTCGCGGGCTTCATGGTCGAATACGGCTCGACGCCTTATCTCTTGTTCATGCTCGGCGAGTACGTTGCGATCACCACGATGTGCGCGATGGCGACGATCCTTTTCCTGGGCGGCTGGCTGCCGCCGGTGGACCTGCCGCCGTTCAACTGGATTCCCGGGGTGATCTGGTTCTCGCTAAAACTGTTCTTCATGTTCTTCCTGTTCGCGATGGCGAAGGCGATCGTCCCGCGCTACCGCTACGATCAGCTGATGCGGCTCGGCTGGAAGGTGTTCTTGCCGCTGTCGCTGGCGATGGTCGTCGTCGTCGCCGGCGTGCTGCATTTCGCCGGCATCGCGCCGAAGTGAGGTCGCCAGAAATGAGGTTGCCATGAGTATCAACATCAACGCCACGGCACGATCGCTCCTGCTGTCCGAATTCGCGTCGGCGTTCTTCCTGGCCATGCGTTATTTCTTCCAGCCGAAGCCGACGCTGAATTACCCGTTCGAAAAGGGGCCGATCTCGCCGCGCTTCCGCGGGGAGCATGCGCTGCGCCGTTATCCCAACGGCGAGGAGCGCTGCATTGCCTGCAAGCTTTGCGAGGCGATCTGTCCGGCCCAGGCGATCACGATCGAGGCGGGGCCGCGCCGCAACGACGGCACGAGGCGCACGGTCCGCTACGACATCGACATGGTGAAATGCATCTATTGCGGACTGTGTCAGGAAGCCTGTCCGGTGGACGCCATCGTCGAGGGGCCGAATTTCGAATTCGCCACTGAGACCCGCGAGGAACTTTATTATGACAAGGCGAAGTTGCTTGCCAACGGCGATCGCTGGGAGCGCCAGCTCGCCAAGGCAATCGAACTCGACGCGCCGTATCGGTAAGGCAGGCGCATGATCCTTCCCGCGCTGTTCTTCTATCTTTTTGCCGGCATCTGCGTCGCATCGGCCGTGATGGTGATCGCCTCGCGCAATCCCGTGCATTCGGTGCTGTTCCTGATCCTGGCCTTCGTCAATGCCGCGGGGCTCTTCGTGCTGATGGGGGCCGAGTTCCTGGCGATGATCCTGATCGTGGTCTACGTCGGCGCGGTCGCGGTGCTGTTCCTGTTCGTGATCATGATGCTCGATGTCGACTTCACCGAACTGCGCGAAGGCTTCCTCGAATACCTGCCGATCGGTCTTGTGATCGCAGGCATTTTCCTGGCCGAGCTCCTCCTGGTCGCCGGCGGCTGGGTCATCAATCCCACCGCCATCAAATCGATCACGGCGGCGATCCCCGCAAATGTCAGCAACACCGAGGCGCTCGGCCTCGTGCTCTACACGAAATACATTCACTACTTCCAGCTCGCCGGGATGGTGCTTCTGGTCGCGATGATTGGCGCCATCGTGCTGACGCTCCGCCACAAGGCCTACGTCAAGCGGCAGGACATCAACGTGCAGAACGCGCGCACGCCCGAGCTTGCCATGACCGTGCGCAAGGTCGCCTCGGGACAGGGGCTTTTGGACGCCGATGCGCCGGAGTGGGTGAAATGACCATCGGGCTTGGACATTATCTGGCGGTCGGTGCGATCCTGTTCACGCTGGGAATCCTCGGCATCTTCCTCAACCGCAAGAACATCATCATCATCCTGATGTCGATCGAGCTGATCCTGCTCGCGGTCAATATCAACCTGGTGGCGTTCTCGACCTTCCTTGGCGACATCGTCGGCCAGGTGTTCGCGATGCTGGTGCTCACGGTTGCAGCGGCCGAAGCCGCAATCGGCCTTGCCGTGCTGGTAGTGTATTTCCGCAACCGCGGCTCGATCGAGGTTGAAAACGTCAATCTGATGAAGGGTTAGCGCACTAATGGTTCAGGCAATCGTCTTTCTGCCGTTGCTCGGCGCCATCGTCGCAGCCCTCATCTCGCTGTTTGGGGCTCATGCGCGCTGTCCGAGCGGCGATACGGTCGAACATCACGACGACGCGCATGGCAGTGCGGCCCATGCCGCCGAAGCGCACGACGATCGCGGCCACGACGATCATCACGAAATCGAGCCCGCGGCCGCGGGATCGCGGGCGGCAGAGCTGATCACGACGGGGTTCTTGTTCGTTTCCGCCGCGCTGTCCTGGATGGTGCTGGTTGATGTCGGATTCCTGCACCACGATGCCCGCATTCCGCTCTTTCCCTGGATCACGTCGGGCGAGCTGCAGGTCGCGTGGTCGTTACGGGTCGATACGCTAACGGCGGTCATGCTGGTCGTGGTCGGCACCGTTTCCTCGCTCGTGCACCTCTATTCCATCGGTTACATGGACGAGGATCCCTACAGGCCGCGCTTCTTCGGCTATCTGTCCATGTTCACCTTCGCCATGCTGATGCTGGTGACTGCTGACAACCTGGTTCAGCTGTTTTTCGGCTGGGAAGGCGTGGGGCTCGCCAGCTACCTCTTGATCGGGTTCTGGTACCACAAGCCCTCGGCCAATGCGGCGGCCATCAAGGCCTTCATTGTCAACCGTATCGGCGACTTCGGCTTTGCGCTTGGCATCTTCGCTGCCTTCATGATGATCGGCTCGGTCGATCTCGACACCATCTTTGCGGGTGCACCCGGTCTTGCCGGCAAGACCATCGACTTCTTCGGCTGGCACGCGGACGCGCTGACGCTGATCTGTCTGCTCCTGTTCATGGGCGCGATGGGTAAATCGGCGCAGTTTTTGCTGCACACCTGGTTGCCGGACGCGATGGAGGGGCCGACCCCGGTTTCAGCCCTGATCCACGCCGCAACCATGGTGACTGCCGGTGTCTTCATGGTGGCGCGGCTGTCGCCCCTGTTTGAGCTGGCGCCGAAGGCGCAGGAAGTGGTGATGTTCTTCGGCGCGACCACCGCCTTCTTCGCGGCGACCGTGGGGCTCGTGCAGAACGACATCAAGCGCATCATCGCCTATTCGACCTGCTCGCAGCTCGGCTACATGTTTGTTGCGATGGGGGCGGGGGCCTATTCCGTCGGCATGTTCCATCTGTTCACGCACGCCTTCTTCAAGGCGCTGCTGTTTTTGGGCTCGGGCTCGGTGATCTATGCCATGCACCACGAGCAGGATATCCGCATGATGGGCGGGCTGTGGCGCAAGATTCCCTTCACCTTCGCGGTCATGTGTATAGGCACGCTGGCGCTGACGGGCTTCCCGCTCTTTGCCGGCAGTTTCTCGAAGGATGCGGTCATCGAGTCCGCCTACGCATCGCAAAATCCGCTTGCGAGCTACGCCTTCATTCTGACGGTATTTTCTGCCGCCCTGACAGCCTTCTATTCGTGGCGTCTGATATTCAAGACTTTCTTCGGCGAGCCGCACGATCGGGAGCATTACGAGGCCGCGCACGAAAGCCCGTTCTGGATGTTGATCCCGCTTTTCGTCCTGGCAGCCGGTTCGATTCTTTCCGGCTTTCCGTTCAAGGAGCTGTTCGCGGGCCATGGCGTGGAGGAATTCTTCCGCGAGTCGCTGAAGATGAATCCGCATATTCTGGAAGACATGGAAACGATCCCGGCTCCGATCAAATCGCTGCCGTTCGTGATGATGGCGATTGGCACAGTGATCTCGTATCTGTTCTACATCCGCCGGCCCTATCTTCCTGAGGAGTTGGCCACCCAGCAGCCGATGCTCTACCAGTTCCTGCTCAACAAGTGGTACTTCGACGAGCTCTATGACCTCGTCTTTGTCAATCCGACCAAGGCGATCGGACGTTTCCTCTGGAAATACGGCGACGGCTGGCTCATCGATGGCTTCGGCCCCGATGGCGTGTCGGCCCGCGTGCTGGATATCACGCGTAATGTCGTGAAGATTCAGACCGGCTACCTCTATCACTACGCGTTCGCGATGCTGATCGGGGCGGCCGGCCTGATCACCTGGTTCATGTTCGGCTTGGGAGGCCAGTGATGACAAGCTGGCCCATCCTTTTCGTGACCTGGTTCCTGCCGATCTTTGGCGCGGCGCTGGTGTATCTGCTGGCGCGCGGCGGCGACGAGGCGGCCGACCGCACTGCGCGCTGGATCGCATTGTGGACCACGCTGATCACCTTTGCCGTATCGCTGATCCTGGTCTGGCGTTTCGACCCCACGCAGACCGATTTCCAGTTCGTCGAGAAGACGTCGTGGCTCGCCTCGGGGATCACCTACCATATGGGCGTCGACGGCATTTCGCTGCCCTTCGTGATCCTGACCACCGCCTTGATGCCGTTCTGCATCATCGCAAGCTGGCGTGCGATCACCTCGCGGGTGCGCGAATACATGATCGCGTTCCTGCTGCTCGAATCCCTGATGGTCGGCACCTTTTGCGCCCTCGACCTCGTGCTGTTCTACCTGTTCTTCGAGGGCGGATTGATCCCGATGTTCCTAATCATCGGCGTCTGGGGTGGGCCGCGCCGGGTCTACGCGTCCTTCAAGTTCTTCCTCTACACACTGCTCGGCTCGGTCTTGATGCTGCTCGCCATCATGGCGCTGTATTGGAACGGTAACACCACGGACATTCCGACCCTGATGCACACCAACGTGCCGCGGAGCTTGCAGACCTGGGCGTGGCTCGCCTTCTTTGCGTCTTTTGCCGTGAAGATGCCGATGTGGCCGGTGCATACCTGGTTGCCGGATGCCCATGTCGAAGCGCCCACGGCAGGCTCAGTCATCCTTGCGGCTATTCTTCTGAAGATGGGCGGTTACGGCTTTCTGCGCTTCTCGTTGCCGATGTTTCCGCTCGCCTCATACGATTTCACGCCGCTGATCTATGTCCTGTCGGTCATGGCCATCATCTACACCTCGCTGGTGGCGTTGATGCAGGAGGACATGAAGAAGCTGATCGCCTATTCCTCCGTCGCCCATATGGGCTTTGTCACCATGGGCATTTTCGCTGGCACCATACAGGGCGTGGCCGGCGGCGTGTTCCAGATGATCTCGCACGGCATCGTCTCAGGCGCGTTGTTCCTTTGTGTCGGCGTGGTCTACGACCGCATGCACACCCGTGAGATCGCGGCCTATGGCGGGCTGGTCGATCGCATGCCGCTGTATGCAATGGCGTTCATGGTGTTCACGCTTGCCAATGTCGGGCTGCCGGGCACCTCAGGGTTCGTCGGCGAGTTCATGACGCTAATTGGCACGTTCAAGGTCTCGGTCCCGACTGCAGTGTTCGCCACGACCGGCGTGATCCTGTCGGCGGCCTATGCGCTGTGGCTCTATCGCAAAATTATTTTCGGCGCATTGGTCAAACCATCGCTGATGAGCATCAAGGATCTGACGTTCCGAGAGGGACTGACGCTGTTTCCGCTGGTCGCGCTCACCCTCCTGTTCGGAATTTATCCGAACCCGGTGCTCGAGATGTCGGCGGCCTCGGTTCAGCAACTCGTCAACAACTACTCAACTGCGGTGACGGCCATGAAGACCGCCGCGCTGCTGCAGTGACGCCGGTGGGCTAAGGACAGCGTACCATGAGCTTCGAAAGCGCGGGTTATCAGTTGCTGCCGGTGTTGCCCGAAATGGTGCTCGCCGTCGGCGCCATGGTGCTGTTGATGGTCGGCGCCTATCGCGGGTCGGGGATGACCGGGCTCGTCAACACCCTTGCTATGTGCCTCCTGGTCGCAACCGGCGTGCTTGAGCTGTTGCTGCCCTCGGGCAGGCTGGTGACGTTTGGCGGCAGTTTTGTGGTCGATGACTTCGCCCGTTTCCTGAAAATCGTCACCTTGATCGGCTCGGTCACGACGCTGGTCCTGTCGCGCGAATTTGTCTCAGACCCGTCGCGGCGCATTTTCGAATATTCGATCCTGGTGCTGCTCTCGACGCTCGGCATGATGGTGCTGATCTCGGCGGGCGACCTGATCTTGCTCTATCTCGGCCTCGAGCTGATGAGCCTTGCGCTCTACGTGGTCGCCGCCAGCAATCGCGACGATGCGAAATCCACCGAGGCCGGCCTGAAATATTTCGTGCTGGGCGCGCTGTCGTCGGGCATGCTTTTGTATGGCGCGTCGCTGATCTACGGCTTTACCGGGACCATCAGTTTTGCCGGGATCGCGGCGGCGGCAAAGACCGGTAGCATCGGGATCGTGTTCGGCCTTGTCTTTCTGCTCGCCGGCCTCTGTTTCAAAGTTTCCGCGGTGCCTTTCCACATGTGGACACCCGACGTCTACGAGGGAGCGCCAACGCCGGTCACCGCGTTTTTTGCCTCCGCGCCGAAGGTTGCGGCAATGGCGGTGTTCACCCGCGCTACCCTCACGGCGTTTCCCGGCATCGTGACCCAGTGGCAGCAGATCATCGTCTTTGTCTCGATTGCATCCATGGGGCTTGGCGCATTCGCCGCGATCGGACAAAAGAACATCAAACGCCTGATGGCCTATTCCTCGATCGGCCATATGGGTTATGCCCTGGTGGGGCTTGCGGCCGGCACGGCCGAGGGTGCGCAGGGCGTGCTCGTCTATCTTTCGATCTATGTCACGATGACGCTTGGCGCTTTCGCCGTCATTCTCGGCATGAAGCGCAACGGCGAGCCGCTCGAACAGATTTCCGATTTTTCCGGCCTGTCGCGAACCAATCCGGCGCTCGCCCTGGTATTTGCGGTGCTGCTGTTTTCGCTCTCGGGCGTTCCCTGGCTCGCCGGCTTCTTCGCGAAATGGTACGTTTTCGTCGCCGCGATCAAGGCCAACCTGTTCACGCTTGCCGTCATCGGGGTGCTGACCAGCGTGGTGGCGGCCTATTATTATCTGGCCATCGTCAAGGTGATGTATTTCGACGAGCCGCTCGCCCAGCCCGATCCGGTGCGCCTCGAGCTGAACGCGGTGCTGGCCGTCACAGGGGTTTTCAACCTTCTCTTCTTTGCCTACCCGGCGCCGCTTGTCAGCGCCGCGACCGCGGCAGCAAAATCGCTGTTCTAGATGTCATTCACGCTCGGCCCACGCGCCGCGTCCAAAGGCTATCGGCTCGTTGCTTTCGAGCAGGCAGGCTCGACCAACGCCGAGGCGCTGGCGAGCGCCCGCGGCGGCGAGCGGGGGCCGGTCTGGTTCGTGACCGCCGAGCAGACCGCGGGGCGGGGGCGGAGGAATCGACCTTGGATCGCGCCGCGCGGCAACCTCGCCGCCAGCGTCCTGGAAGTCATGGATATTGCACCCGCCAGGGCCGCCACCTTGGGCTTTGCCGCTGGCCTCGCGCTGAATGCGGCGCTGCGGGCTATCAACCATGAGACCGACGATCCGGGGTTCGCCCTGAAATGGCCGAACGACGTCATGGCTGGCGGGCATAAGCTCGCCGGCATCCTGCTCGAGGCCGAGGCGATCGACGGCCGTTTGGCGGTGGTGGTCGGCATCGGCACCAATGTCGTGGCGGCGCCGACGGGAACCCCGCTGCCTGCGGTCTCGCTGAAAGCGCTTGGCATCGAGACAAGCGCGGAAGCGCTGTTTGCGGCATTATCGGACGGCTGGGCCGAGTTTCGCGACATCTGGGGCGACGGCGGTGGCTTTGGCGAAATCCGGCGGTTATGGCTGCAGCGGGCAGCAGGTCTCGGCGAAAAGGTTGCCATCAAATCCGGCGGCGCCGTCATCGAAGGGACGTTCGAGACCATCGATGAGCAGGGGTGCATGATGGTCCGCACGCCCGCGGGCAAACTCGTGCCGATCGCCGCGGGTGATGTCTATTTTGGTTCGGCGGCTTCGATGGGGGCGGCGTGATGGCGAGGCCCGACGAGTTGACCTTCGCAGCCCTCGGCGGTGTCGGCGAGATCGGCATGAACCTGTCGATCTATGGCCTCGGCAACCGCCATCAGCGCGCCTGGCTGGCGGTCGATCTCGGCGTCTCCTTCGGCGACGAGGAGCATCTGCCCGGGATCGATCTGATCATGCCGGATATCGGCTTTCTGGAACGCGAGCGGAACAACCTTGTCGGGCTCGTGCTCACGCATGCGCACGAGGATCATTTCGGCGCCATCATCGACCTCTGGCCAAGGCTGGGGTGTCCGATCTATGCGACCAAATTCAGCGCGGCTCTGCTCGAAGCCAAAATCGAGGGCGAGCGCGGCGCGCCGAAAGTGCCGGTCAAGGTGGTACCATCACGGGGCCGCGTCGATATCGGACCGTTCGGCGTCGAGTTCATTCCGGTCGCGCACTCGATTCCCGAATCCCATGCGCTGGCGATCCATACCGAGGTCGGCACGGTCTTGCATACCGGCGATTGGAAAATCGATCCCACCCCCATCATCGGAGATCCCACCGACGAACGGCGCCTGCGCGAACTCGGCGATGCCGGCGTGCTGGCGCTGGTTGGCGATTCCACCAATGCCGTGCGCGACGGGCGCTCGCCTTCGGAGGCCGAGGTGGCCAAAACGATCACGGAACTGGTGAAGGGCGCGAGGGGCCGCGTCGCCGTGACTACCTTCGCCTCCAATGTCGCGCGCATCAAGGCCGTCGCCGAAGCCGCGAGGGCGGCCGATCGCGAAGTCGTGGTCGTGGGACGTGCGATGGAACGTGTCGTGCAGGTTGCCCGCGAAACCGGCTATCTCGATGGTGTGCAGCATTTTCGCTCGCCGGAGGTTTACGGCCATTTGCCGGCGGACAAGGTGCTGGCGCTATGCACGGGGAGCCAGGGCGAGCCGCGGGCGGCGCTGGCGCGGATGGCCAATGACGACCATCCCGAGGTGACCCTCAACAAGGGCGATTGCGTGATTTTCTCCTCGCGCACCATTCCCGGCAACGAGAAGGCGGTTGGCGCGATCATCAACGGCTTGGTCGCGCAGGGAGTCGAGGTGATCACGGACCGCACCCATCTGGTTCATGTGTCCGGGCATCCCCGCCGGGACGAGTTGCGGGACATGCTGGCCTGGACGCGGCCGCAGATTGTCATTCCCGTCCATGGTGAGGCGTTGCACCTTGCCGAGCACGCGCGGTTGGCGAGGGCTGTGGGTGTCCCGAAGGTCGTGACGTGCCGCAACGGTGACCTGGTCAAGCTCGCCCCCGGCGATCCCGGCATCATCGACGAATTGCCGTCGGGGCGGCTCTACAAGGACGGCACGATCCTGGAGGACTCGAAATCACGGGCCGTGATCGAACGCAGGCGCATGAGCTTTGCCGGCTGTGTTTTCGTCGCGATTGCCTTGACGGGAAAGGGAGAGCTTGCCGACGATCCGGAGGTTGATCTGGTCGGCATCCCCGAGAAGAATGCAGCCGGGGAGGAACTCGACGATATCGTGTTCGACGTGGTGGTCTCGACCGTCGAAGGCCTGCCGCGGGCGCGGCGGCGCGATCCGGATGCACTTGCCGAATCGGTCCGGCGCGCGGTGCGGTCCTCGCTTGGCGAGCAGTGGGGCAAAAAGCCGATCTGCCTGGTTCATGTGCTTGAGGTTTAACGCTTGATCCGGAAAAGTGGGCACCGGTTTTCTCACGCGACAAACGCGGAACGCGTTTGCGCGAAGATCATGCGCTGAGATGGAGGGAACGATGCTGGGCCGGCTCAATCATGTCGCCATCGCCGTCAAGGACGCGGAAAAGGCGGCCAGAATCTACGGCGCGGCTTTCGGTGCCGAGATTTCGAAAGCGGTGCCGCTGCCTGAACACGGCGTGATTACGGTGTTCGTGACGCTGCCCAACACCAAGATCGAATTCATCGAGCCGCTCGGCCAAGCTTCCCCCATCGTCAAATTCCTCGAACGCAACGCCGACGGCGGGATTCACCACGTTTGCTATGAAGTTGCCGACATCATCGCCTCGCGCGATACGCTGATCAGGGAAGGCGCGCGGGTGCTGGGCGACGGCGAGCCAAGGATCGGCGCGCATGGCAAGCCGGTCCTGTTCCTGCATCCGAAGGATTTTTCCGGCGCGCTGGTCGAGATCGAACAAGCCTGACGGCATTGGGGCCTGCAATGGTCTACACCCTCTCGACATTGTTTGCGATCTACTTCGTGGTGTGGTGGGTGACGCTGTTTGTCACGCTACCGTTCGGCGTGCGCAGTCAGCACGAGGAGGGAGGCGGGGCACCCGGCACCGATCCGGGCGCGCCCGTTGCGAGCCTGATGGGCCGCAAGCTGATCTGGACTACGCTGCTTTCGGCCGTCATTTTCGCACTGGCCATGCTCGCCTATCATGCCGGGTTTCTCTCGATCGAAAATTTGTCGAAGCTGATACCGTTCTGATGGGACGGATTTGCAGAGGGTTTGGAAGAGATGATGTTTCAGAAAATTTCCGTCGGACTGTTCGTTCTGCTCGTCGCGGCTCTCGCGGTTGGCTTCTACATCGATTGGCGGCTGGCCGCTCAGGTCCGCACCTTGAAGGCCTTCGTCGAGGGTTATGTCTTCGCCGAGGCGGTGGCGGCCTGCGAAAAGGCGCCGAGCTCGACCCCCTTCAAGTGGAATGGCGGCAAGAGCACCACGGTGGTCGGATTGTCCTCGGTCAAGCTGGACAGGGACACGGTGATTGCAAGCTACACGCTGCTCGCCGACAGCGTTTTTTGCGACTATGACCCGATCAAGAAAAAGGCCGACATCGGCTCGAACTTCCTGGAGAGGGAGTAGAATCAAACGCCGCCCTGCATCACGACGCCATTGATCTGACGGAGCATGTCCTGCCAGGCGTCGTCGATCTCGCGCGTCCAATCGGCGCCGAGCAACTCGCGCAGCGTTGCGGCGATGACGCCGAAGAACGCGAAAAACAGCTCGCGCGGCGTGCCGTAGGCGTCGTGGGAGGTCACCTCGCATTCGATCATGCGGAATTTTCCGCTGCGCTCGCCGGCGAAATCCAGGATAGCCTCGATGGCGAAGACCAACATTGAGCCCTTGACGAGGTCGCTACCCTGGCTGCGGAACATCGTTTGGGTCTCCGGACGTTCGCGCAGGAGACGCTGATAGACCAGCGGGGTGAGGTCCTCGCAGCGCGCGGCGGCAAGCTCAAAACTCAGCTGGATCGGATTGGGAGCAGTCATGATCGCGGACTGATGATACTATTCTTTCGCAACCGACATGAGCTATGCGAACCGCAAGCAACTTCAGGTTAAAAAAAAGCAGGGCGTGAGCCCTGCTTGCAAAAATTGTGTCGACCCTGTTGTCCCGCAAATTCGATTTGATCTTGTTTGGCGGGGCGACGCTGCTTGTGCGCGTCAGGGTTCCTCCCGAGACTTGGACCACCAGACCCGGCCTTGCGGCAAGTCTGAGGCTGAACTCCTAGACTATCTCGTTCACCTTGTCACCAATTTCGGTAACGATTGTTCAAATTTTGCGCGCCTTTGGAAATGATTGAAAAATGACAGGCCACCCGCCAAGCCCGATAGCTGAAATTAGCCTAAAGTATTATGGTACGGGTGAATCCGCAGTCGCTCTGACCACGACTTTGCAGCCACAGCGCGAATTTTTTTGCAAATTGGGGCTCAAATAACCGATCCCCGGGGTTGGCAACCTCGACTGGCGATTACCGCGGTGGTTTATTGGGGCAATCGCGTGACGCGGACTCTCTGAAAATGCGGCGGCGCCTGCAAAAATTCGTTCCCGTCGTCCTGTTGGCCCTGGTAGTGCAGGTGCTGGCACCGATCGCCGCGACCTGGGCGGCCGCATCCTCCGACCCGCTGCAGGCGGTCCCGATCTGCCACAGCGGCGCAGCTGGTTCGGGTGACGGTGGAGTTCCCGACAACAATGGGCCGGGCTCACAACATTCGGCATGCGACCTTTGCTGCCTGGTGCAGGCCGGCGGCGCGCTTGATGCCCCGAAGGGCCTAGCTGTCGCGACGCCTTATCGGGTGGCCGCCTCAGTGGTGTGGCAAGAGCGGGCCGTAGAACCTGCGCCTACCTTAGTCGGCTCCAACGCCCAGGCGCGCGCCCCGCCGCTCTCGATGTGAGCCTGGCGGCCCTGTGCCGCCTACGTCTTCACATCCAGATGTCAGCGGAGTTATCCATGCCTTCCCGTCTGCTGCGTGCGAGTCTGTCAGGATTCGCCCTTGCGCTGGTTTCCTCCAGCCAAGGTCAGGCGCATGAGATCGTCGGGAACCGTTTCTTTCCGGCGACGCTTACGATCGACGATCCCGGCGTCAACGACGAATTGTCCCTTCCGACCGTCGATAGTTTCAACACCGGCGACGTTCCGCCGGTTCGTCAGCGCGACGTTTCCGGAGAGTTCTCCAAGCGCATCACGCAGGACTTTGCGGTGTCGTTCGGTTCGACCTACTCCTTCCTCAGCCCGACCGATCCGACGGCTGCCGGAGCCAACGGATTCCAGAACCTGGAGACCACATTCAAATATCGGGTTTTCAAGAGCCCCGAGCATGAATTTGTGTTCTCCGTCGGATTAAGCGTCGAATGGGGCGGGACCGGAGCGCAAAACGTCGGCGCAGAGCCCTTCAACACGTACACGCCGAATATCTATTTCGGCAAAGGGCTCGGCGACTTGCCGGACACCTTCTCCTGGATCCGCCCGGTCGCCATCACCGGCCAGATCGGTTACGCGATCCCGGCCCAGGATTTCACCAACACCATCAGCTTCGATCCCATCGCCGGCACTCAGACGATAGATACCGAGTTTCATCCGCGCGTTCTGAACTGGGGCGGATCGATCCAGTACAGCATGCCGTATCTGAGATCTTCGGTCGTCGATCTTGGCCTGCCGGATTTCATCAATCACCTGATCCCGCTGGTGGAAGCGAGTTTGCAGACCCCCCTGTCGAACACGCTGACATCGGGCACGCTGACGACCGGCACGATCAATCCCGGCGTGATCTGGGTCGGCACCTACTTTCAGGTCGGTATCGAGGCGCTGATTCCGATCAACCGCCAAAGCGGCAGTAACGTTGGGGTCATCGCCCAGCTGCATTTATATCTCGACGACATCGACCCCCGCGGGATCGGCAAGCCGATCTTTGGCGGCCCGGTTCAACCTGCAAGCCCCTTCCCGAGGAACTGAACATGCAACGCTCATCCTTGACCGGATTTGCCTCACTCATGCTCTTGATGGCGGCGACGAGCTCAGTCATGGCACACGCATTTCTGGACCGCGCCGAGCCGCGCGTCGGCAACAGCGTCGCGGCGCCCCCGCATGCGGTCACACTGTGGTTTTCGCAAAAGATCGAGCCGGCTTTCAGCAGCGTCACCGTGACGAACGCGAAGGGCGAGCGCGTCGATACCGGAAAGGCTCGTGTCAACGGCAACCAGATGTCGGTCTCGCTACGCCCGGGCGGCAGTGGAACATACCACGTCAACTGGCACGTTCTTTCGGTGGACACGCACACAACCGACGGCAGCTTCACCTTCCAGGTCGGCCAATAGGACCGATGAACCTTCTCGGAACCGAGATAGACGGTCCGATCGTCGCGGTTCGCGCGGTGCATTTCACGGCAACCGCGGTAACCGCGGGCGCGCTCATGTTCCGTGCAGTCGTTGCCGAACCCGCTTTGCGTTCGGCATGCAAGGTGAACGCGGAGCTTGACGCGCAGATCCGCGCCATCGCCTGGATCGGTCTGGCTGTCTCCGTTGTCTCTGGAATCATCTGGCTGATTCTGGAGGCCTCGGCGATGGGCGACCAGCCCTGGGATGAGGCCGTTGTTTCGGGCACGCTGCTTGCGGTGCTCAACGGTACGCAATTCGGGCTGGTGTCGGAAATTCGCCTGGCGCTTGCTGCACTGGTCGCGATCGGTCTTGTCTATGACAGTCGGGGGATGCCGCGCTGGCTTGCGCTCGGAGCAGCGGTGTGCCTGATCTCTTCCATCGCCTGGACCGGACATGCCGGCTCGACGCCTGATGAGCTGGGCAACCTGCATCTTGCCGCTGATGTCTTGCATCTCTGCGGAGCCGCTGCATGGACCGGCGGCCTGGTTTCGCTCGCGCTCTTGTTGAGAGTGGTCCGCAGTTATCGGGCCACGGTCGGGATTTCCCTGATGCAACTCGACGCGGTCAGGCGGTTTTCATTTCTTGGCATGGCCAGCGTGGCGATCCTGATCATGTCCGGCCTCGTCAATTCGTGGATCCTGGTCGGTTCATGGCGCGGCCTGATTGCGACGGACTACGGCTGGATATTGATGTTCAAGGTTGCCATCGTCGCAATCATGATCATGTTCGCGGCGGTCAACCGGCTCTTGCTAGTGCCCCGGCTTGTCCTGCCGGCCCATGACAGCGCGCTCGGCGGACTCATGCGCAACACCGTCGCCGAGATCGCGCTCGCACTTCTGGTTTTTGCCGTCGTAGGCCTGCTCGGGACCATGCATCCGGCGGCCCACCTCATGAACTGATCTAGTTACGCAGGAGAAAGCCAAATGCAAATTTTGAAAATGCCGTTGGCATCGCTCACGCGCGCCGCGTTTGGCGCTTTCCTGCTTACTTCTCTGTTGGCTGCGCCGCCCTCGCGCGCGGATGAGGTGAAGGCTGGCGATCTCGTCATTAGCCAGGCGTGGAGCCGCGCAACGCCCGGAGGAGCGAAGGTCGGTGGCGGCTTTCTCACCATCGAGAACAAGGGAACTGCGCCCGATCGGCTGATCGGCGGCACCAGTGACGTCGCGAGCAAGGTCGAGGTTCACGAGATGTCGATGAAGAATGGCGTGATGACCATGCGCCCGCTGGAGAACGGTTTGACAATCGATCCCGGCAAGACGGTCAAGCTCGCGCCTGGCGGCTACCATCTGATGCTGATGGATCTGAAGAACCCGCTCAAGCAGGGCGACAAGCTCGCAATTGGGCTCGAATTCGAAAAGGCGGGCAAGGTCCAGGTCTCCTTCGACGTACAGGCCGTCGGCGCGCCGGGACCGGCGGCTGGCCGCGGAACGGGCGGTGGGGGCGACATGAAAAAGATGTCGCCGGGGACGAAGATGTAAGCCGCGCTCGCGTGTCCTGGACGCGTCGCAGCACCATAAGCGCGTTTACGCGCGTCTTCGACACGCTATGGTGTTGCGACCCAGAGCCGGGACCCACCTTGCTTCGCGTCTGGACCCCGGATCTGCAGCGCACCGTTTCACGATGCGCTGCGTCCGGGGGCACGAGACCGATTACTGTGCTCCTCGCTCTTCGTCACGCCCGGCCAGAAAGCACTGGCGCGGGGTGCCAAACTCGTAAAAATGCAGAAAATCCGACCGCTTGGCGGCTTCTTCTAACGTCCTTCTTGTATTTTGACGACCGATCCGGTTTCACTGCCGTTGCAAGGTTCCCCACCCAGCCGATTCCCAAGGTTTGCCCATGCGAATGTCGCGGTTCTTTCTGCCGATCCTGAAAGAGAACCCGAAGGAGGCGGAGATCGTGTCGCATCGGCTGATGCTGCGTGCCGGCATGCTGCGGCAGGAGGCCGCCGGCATCTATGCCTGGCTGCCGCTCGGCTTTCGCGTACTCAAGAAGATCGAGCAGATTGTTCGCGAGGAACAGGATCGCGCCGGCGCGCTGGAATTGCTGATGCCGACGCTGCAGCTGGCCGACCTCTGGCGCGAGAGCGGACGCTACGAGGCCTATGGTCCGGAAATGCTGCGGATTGCGGACCGCCACAAGCGCGAGCTGCTGTATGGGCCCACCAACGAGGAAATGATCACGGAGATCTTTCGCGCCTACGTGAAGTCATACCGCAGCCTGCCGCTCAACCTCTATCACATTCAATGGAAGTTCCGCGATGAGCAGCGCCCGCGTTTCGGCGTGATGCGCGGCCGCGAATTCCTGATGAAGGATGCCTATTCCTTCGATATCGACGAGGCCGCGGCGCGGCGCGCCTACAACAAGATGTTCGTCGCCTACCTGCGCACCTTCGCGCGCATGGGCTTGAAGGCGATCCCGATGCGGGCCGAGACCGGCCCGATCGGTGGCGACCTCAGTCACGAGTTCATCGTGCTGGCGGAGACGGGTGAGTCAGCCGTCTATTGCGACAGCGACGTGCTCAGCCTTCCGGTTCCCGGTGAAGATGTCGATTATGGCGGCGATCTCACCCCGATCATCAAACAATGGACCGCGGTCTATGCGGCGACCGAAGACGTTCACGATGCCGCGCGCTTTGAACGCGAGGTGCCTGCCGAGAAGCGCCTTCACACGAGGGGCATCGAGGTCGGCCAGATCTTCTATTTCGGCACCAAATATTCGGACTCGATGAAGGCGCTGGTGGCCGGCGCCGATGGCGCGGAAGTGCCGATCCATGGCGGCTCCTATGGCGTCGGCGTTTCACGTCTGGTCGGCGCGATCATCGAGGCCTGCCACGATGACGCCGGCATCAAGTGGCCGGAGGCGGTCGCACCCTTCAAGGCGATCATCCTCAACCTGAAGCAGGGTGCAGATGATACCGACGCGGCGTGCGAGAAGCTTTATCGTGACTTGACGGTAAGGGGAGTGGAGGTTCTCTACGACGACACCGACCAGCGTGCCGGCGCGAAATTCGCCGCCGCCGACCTCATCGGTATTCCCTGGCAGATCATGGTGGGACCGAAAGGACTCGCCGAAGGCAAGATCGAGATCAAGCGCCGCAACGATGGATCACGCGAGAACCTGCCGGCGAGTGATGTTGTAGCGCGGCTCGCGGGATAGGGATTATCCACCGGACCTCCCGCAGCGGCGGCCAATCCGGCCACAATTGCCCCGAATCATGGGATTATCGAATGATGGATGAAACCGTGAACGAACCGCCTCAAACCGCGCCATTCGCAGCCTTCGAATGGATGCTGTCGGGACGCTATTTGCGGGCGCGCCGAAGGGAAGGGTTCATTTCCGTCATTGCCGGCTTTTCCTTCCTGGGGATCATGCTCGGGGTTGCCACGCTCATCATCGTAATGGCCGTGATGAACGGGTTCCGCAAGGAATTGCTGGACAAGATACTCGGCCTCAACGGGCACCTTCTGGTGCAGCCGCTGGAGTCCCCGCTCACCGACTGGAAGGACGTCGCGGATCGAATTAGCCAGGTTCCGGGTATTCGGCTCGCGGCCCCGGTCGTGGATGGCCAGGCATTGGGATCGTCTCCCTTCAACGCCGCCGGCGTGTTTGTGCGCGGCATTCGCGCCGATGATCTCAACAGCCTCACCTCCATCGCTAAAAACATCAGGCAGGGTACGCTCGAAGGATTTGACGAAGGGCAGGGGGTTGCGATCGGCCGGCGGCTTGCCGATCAACTGTCGCTGCATGCCGGCGACAGCATCACGCTGGTTTCGCCGAAAGGTGCCGTGACCCCGATGGGCACCACCCCGCGCATCAAGCCTTACAAGGTGGCTGCCGTGTTCGAGATTGGCATGTCGGAATACGACTCGATCTTCGTCTTCATGCCGTTGCCGGAGGCCCAGGCCTATTTCAACCGGCCTAATGACGTCTCGGCGATCGAGGTCTTCACCACGGACCCGGACCGGATCGATGGTTTCCGCAAGAGCGTCAGCGAAGCGGCTGGCCGGCCGGTGTTTCTGGTGGACTGGCGGCAGCGCAACTCGACCTTCTTCAACGCTCTGCAGGTCGAACGTAACGTGATGTTTTTGATCCTGACCATGATCGTGCTGGTGGCGGCGCTCAACATCATCTCCGGCCTGATCATGCTGGTGAAGGACAAGGGCAGCGACATTGCCATTCTCCGTACCATGGGTGCCACTCAGGGATCGATCATGCGCGTGTTCCTGATCACGGGAGCCGCAATCGGCGTGGTCGGCACGTTGACCGGATTTTTCGTCGGCCTGCTCATCTGCCTCAATATCGAATCGATTCGGCAATTCCTGTCCTGGCTCACCAGCACGGAATTATTCTCGCCGGAGCTCTATTTTCTGTCTCGCTTGCCGGCCGAAATCGATTTCGGGGAAACCGCCGCCGTCGTGATCATGGCGCTGACGCTGTCTTTCCTCGCCACGCTCTACCCCTCGTGGCGCGCCGCGCGCCTCGATCCGGTCGAAGCGCTCCGGTACGAGTGAGGGGCTGATGGGGCAGGGTACGGAAGATGTACCGGTCATATATCTCCATGAGATAAAGCGCCAATACATGCAGGGCGAGGCGGCGCTGACCATTCTGGACGGCGCCAAGCTCGCGCTCTGGGCAGGTCAGTCGGTCGCCCTGGTGGCGCCCTCGGGCTCCGGCAAATCGACGCTGCTTCACATTGCCGGGCTGCTTGAGACCCCCGATGATGGCGAGGTCTATGTCGCGGGCGCGCCGACCTCGCAGCTGACCGACATCGAGCGCACCCAGATCCGGCGAACCGAGATCGGCTTCGTCTATCAGTCACACCGGCTCTTGCCGGAGTTCTCCGCACTTGAGAACGTCATGCTGCCGCAGATGATCCGTGGCCTCAAACGTTCCGAAACGGTAAGGCGATCCACCGAAATCCTCTCCTATCTGGGTTTGGGCGATCGCCTCAGACACCGACCGGCTGAATTGTCGGGCGGCGAGCAGCAGCGTGTTGCGCTCGCGCGTGCGGTGGCGAACGCGCCTCGTGCATTGCTCGCCGATGAGCCGACCGGAAATCTCGACCCACATACCTCCGACCACGTATTCCAGGCGCTGATGCAGCTCGTCAAGGCAACCCAGGTCGCGATGCTGATTGCGACCCACAACATGGAACTGGCAGGCCGCATGGACCGGCGGGTGTCGCTTGTCGATGGCCGGATCGTCGAACTGGATTAACCCATGATGGCGACAAACTCCCAAGAATTGCGCTTTGGTGCAGTGAGACTGCTTGATCTGGATCAACCCTATGGTGCACAAATTCGCGCATCCACCCCTTAAGTTGCGGTCGCGGTCCGTGCCGGCTTGCGACGGTCATGACCCCGCGCCGATGCGGCCAAAGCCGATGCTCAATCGTGGATCAAATCGGTGCCAGATCATAGTAAGCCATTGATGTTGGAAGTGGTCCTGACAAAGCGCGGCCGATCAACGTGGGACTGGCGGGTTTGTGACTCGTCGGGAAGGGCCATCATGGGTGGATGGGAGAACAGCCGCCAGGCAGCCAAGTATCGCGGTGACCGCGCTCTTTTCATGCTGCTGGCGGCAGTCGGCAGGGCCTGCGACCCTACCCGGACGCCTCGGGGACCCCAGCAGCCCGCACGTTGAGGCGCAAGGCCCTACCTGCGGCTCTTCCTTGGCCCTCGTTTTGTTAACCAATCCCTCCGTTTTTGCCTTTTCGCGCCCTTGACCCTAGAACAAAAAAGGAACAATGTTCACATTATGTTCTCAATGAATTAGGGAGGGTCGGATGCTCAGGGTTTTTGTGGAAGAGGCGGCGGCGCTGGCCTCGGTTTCCCTTTTTGTGGGGATGCTTGCCGTGTGGGCGCAGCTTCTCACCCAGTTCTAGAGGCCTGGTTTAGGCGGCCCTGGGGAAAAGCCTGATGGCGCGACCAGATTGTGTCTCGTTCGTGGACTCCAATGGCTTGAGGCATCACCATCTTTGTTGATTCGACCCGAGGGGTCGGCCTTCTTGCCTCTGGGTTTCGCACTCCAATATGTCCGGCGCAGGTTTCGTCCATCTCCACGTCCATTCGGCCTATTCGCTGCTGAAGGGCTCGATCAAGATTGCCCGGCTCGGCGAGCTCGCCAAAGCCGACCGCCAGCCCGCGCTTGCGCTGACCGACACC
>Ga0306920_100001712_pt1 | contig 27306 bp, 14 predicted proteins | sample flu12Cox44000170_FD_204666 | JGI IMG/M metagenome (GOLD analysis project Ga0306920, IMG submission 204666) | Lab enrichment of tropical soil microbial communities from Luquillo Experimental Forest, Puerto Rico - flux4day.12C.oxic.44.000.170 (v2)... | ecosystem: Environmental > Terrestrial >... | reverse complement strand
GAAAGAACCTATTCGATCCCGGACGATACATTTCATATAGTGAACCAGGCGGCAGCTCGTGAGGAGGTAAGGAAGTCGTGCTTCAAGCGCAGCGCGCGCGGTGACGTCTGGATCGTCATAGACAGCCGGCCTGTGGAGTGACCGTGCGCCGACAAAAACAGCGGAGCCAGTGTTCTTGATGTTCAAGAGCGGTATGAGTCCGCTCCGGCTCAACTCGGCCTCCCACCGATCGCTAATTGCAATTTCCGTCGACGACAACTGTACATCGCCTTCTTCAGATGGAAACTGATGACAGGGTAGACCTTCAACCAAACCCCCGGATTCGACTCCGCGAAACTGCGCACACCACCCAAACAGTTTGAATGAGCGCGCGATGTTTGCTGCCAAGGCGTAGGCAGAATTTGCCCAGACAAAACAGCTCGCGTCCGGGCCGCGCACGGCTTCCTCGAAGTCGAACTCTTCGACCGGATTGGTCTCATTCCCATAAGGGAGTCGAGCAAGGCATCGCGGTACCGTCAATGCCAAATAGCGGGAATCATCGGACTCTCTGAGCGCACGCCATTCCGCGTACTCCGGTGCTGAAAAGACGCTTGACATATCGCGCGGTCTGGCCACCTGCTGCCACGTCTCCATCTTGAGCAGCTGCGGTGATCCCGCCGCAAGGAATGGAGCATGGGTGTGCGCCGCGATCTTCGCGATGCCTCGCAGAACGTCGACATCGTTCTTGCCATGACTGAACTCGTAGTCACCCACCAGACAGCCGTAGGGTTCTCCGCCAAATGTTCCGTAAGCCTCCTCGTATATCATCCGGAACAGAGGACTCTGTTCCCACGCATCACCGCGATACCTGCTGATCATTCTGTCGAGCTCGGCCTTCGACACACTCAGGAAGCGAATCTTAAGCAATTCGTCTGTCTCAGTATTGCTTACCAGATAGTGCAAGCCCCTCCACGCGCCTTCCAGTTTCTGAAAATCGCGATGGTGCAGTACCAGATTGACCTGCTGTCCAAGCTTGTAGTCGATCTGTGTCACGAGTTCCGAGATGAACCGAGTCGGATCTTTGCCGGTGGGTCCACCGTGGGTGCGCCGTTGCTCCACGAGCGTCTTAAGTGCGGAAGCGAGTTCAGCGAATGCCTGGGGTGTTTTCGGTTTGAATTCCTTCTGCAGCAACGAGCCGAGGGAGTCTTCGGAAGACTCCGGCGGCTGATCGGCAAGGGCTGACGCAGGACTCTTTTCCGCGAATGCTTCGGGTGTATTCGGTTTGAATTCATTCTGCAGCAACAAGTTGAGGGACTCTTCCGAAGATTCCCCCGTCTGATCGGCAGGGGCTGACGTAGAACTCTTTGCGGCGAATGCTTCGTTCTGAAGTTGCTGGTCGTTGAGTATTCGCTCGACAAGTACCTCGGATCCTGACTTGCCATCCATGTAGACGCTGAGGCTCGTGAGTTGTATGCGCTCATTAAGCAACGCGTCGAGACTAGGAATTTTTCGCACGATAGATGTGGGCAGGAAGTCATCTATGCTCTGGAACGTCAGATCGACGGCAAGCTCGCCCACGCCGCGTATCGTGTCAGGTACAGAGAACGCAGCCCGCGGCTGCAGCTCGCGTAGACGCGCGTCGAAAGTGTCCACATCAATGTCTCTTATCCGCCTCTCGGCCAGAGGGCGCGGAGGCTCGCGCGGCGTCCCGGCGAGATCAGCAAATACACCGATGACGAATGGTAGCTGTACGCGGCGCATCGCCCCATACAATTCCACGTTGTATTCGAGGACTACCCGGGGGGCGCGATTTCGTGCAAGGAATTTCTGGCTGCTGCTCCTCGCCATATGGGATTTCCATGCGGTCGGAGGTACCGGTACAAGTATACTCGGTGTAGCCCGGGCTGCTACGCGGTTAACGGCCGAATTCTCGTAACGCACGCTCACAAAGCACGAACTGCCATGGTCCGTTATTTGGATGACCAGAGTCCAATCTCGCCAGCTCAGCCTCCGGGCTGCCATGTAGAGGCTCTACCTTCAAAGGGGATCCGCGTTAAGCCTCCGAAGGCTCGCCTGCGCTGTCAAATTGAGCGAATATCTCCTCGATTAGCACGCACAGTAATTCAGGATCACGATCTCGGTGTAAGAGTCGAAATGAGGATAACGATGCCCGGCTTTCACTTCACAGGCCAGCGTGACCCTCTAATCAAATACTAAGATACGGCGAACCGGCAAGGCTCGAGCAGCGAAGAGGATCAGTGCTCAGAATCTCGCTTTTTAAGCTAGTCGTGCTTTTGCTGCAGAAGTTCCAGATTTTCAAGCGCAAGGGTGTTGCCCAGATTCGCCGCTTTCGCGTACCAGTTCCTCGCTTCAGAGTTGTCCCTAGTGACGCCACACGCGCCATATTCGTACAAATAGCCAATGTTGTTCATCGCGGACGTACTGCCGGCGTTCGCCGCCTTCAAATACCAATTCAGAGCCTCGACGCCAGCTTGTGGCAGACCCGCATCACCTTTATCGTAATAGAGCCCGAGGTGATACATTGCCATGCCGTCACCGGACGCAGCCGCTCTACGTAACCAGCGAACTGCTTGCTCATCGTCTCTTCTCAGGCCCTTCGCGCCGGCCTTGTAGAACAGGCCAAGGTAACACATCGCAATAGCATCGCCGGACTCAGCCAGCAGGTGGTATTTGCTGGCCACTCTTTTTTGGACTCGTCTCTCATACAAGTTGGAGAGCTGCACAAAGATTGCGCTTCCCACGGCAATTGCCACCAAGTAAGTCCAAGACGGCGCCTCAAACCACGACTCGGGTGCCATCGGCACCAACGTCAACAAAACAACCGCAGGCATTTGCAACGAATAAAACACGATGTCGCTTTAAGAATGCTTCGGCGGGATTCAGCCCCTCATCGCATGATTTACAAAATCTGTCTCGCACCTTCCCGTCTTCCCACATCGCCGCATGGAATGAGCGCCGACAGGATAAACATTTAGCTAGTATGTGTCGCCCGGCATGCTCTTCGCGTTCGATCCAGGCAATCATCGGTCTCACAAAGTCCTCGGGTAATTCTGCCTGTGTAGTCAAAAGGATCCCACGACTGTTTCCATCAAATCCTATAACGGAGCCCGGCCCAGGGTCCTCGAAGTCCAGAACGTAGCCCAGCACACTGAGATCGCCGGCGAACTCTCGCCAAGTCACAGAACGTATGCCTTTCAGTCGGTAGATCATGCCCCAGAATGCCCACGCGAATTTGGCGCCATCATGCGAGGGTTGCGTTACCACAAAGAGTTTTTTTTGTAAGCCCTGACGTCGCAAGTTCTCAAGCTCCCAGCGAAGGCTTTGCGATTTGCCCAATTCAACCACGATACAGACCGCTCTACCGGCCAGGTCATTGACTCGGGCCTTCCAATCGGTGTCGCCGACATATATCCGGTTGGCGCCCTCAGGGTTGATGTAGTCTTCCGGGCTGCCGAGCGCGACGAAGAGACCGAATGCCTCAGTGAGTGTGGCGTAAAAAAACTGTTCAAAGGTCAGGTGCACGTCTCCGTAAGAATCGGCCATTCCTGTCATCCAACGTTTGGCATAGACGCCGTACTTCTCTTTCGGGCCGATCAGAAAGCGCTGCGTCTCCTTGTTGAAGGAACGCAGGTAAAGGGCTCCCACGGGACCAGGCGTCGAAGGTTCCAACGCTTCAACCAATGCTGGCGGAAGGGGCTCGGCCCGGTGTTCCAGGTAGCCCACATACCGGCCGGTGATCCAAAGGAACGCCCCGAACAACAAGAAGTCCAACATTGCCTGAACGCTTGGCGGAGGCACCAGAGCGAGCAGGGCGAGGGCGCCCACCAGAATCCCCAGCCCGCTTATCGCCCGGCCGATCCACCGAAACGGCATTCGCGCTTTCCGCGCACCGAATTGGCGAGGATTCCTCGCAGGCAGCAGACGAGCTACAAGTGCGCAAAATGCCGTAGACACGACGGCCGGCATTAAGAAGAGGTACAGGGTGAAGTAAAGGGGGTTGGTGCTGTGCCAGATGCGTTCAGGTGCGAAGGCGTAGACACAGTAGAAGACCACCGCCCAGGACATTAGCAGTATGACAGTCGCTCCCGGCGCACGGTACCCTCTCTTCCGCCCAGCGTTATATCCGTAAGAGAGAAGTGGTAGAAGCGAAAACGCAAAACCCAGGATGACGGGAATTGCCAGGTATTCCATGAGAGGACCTCAGATAACACTTTCGCAACTTTACGCCATCGCCCAATGGCACAGTCCGTCAGCGCGAACAAAGTCAGCCTTCTGTTCACCCGTCCCTCAGGAGGCTCACCTCCAGAGAACTAGGCACTGCAGTCGACTGGCCCCAACTTCATCTTTAGCAAACAATCACCCCCTTATCATTTTTGGCGGCGGAGCATTACACGCTACCTAGACGGCCGACCGTCGAACGATGACGGCGCGCTCGATCGCGCATTTCGAGCAGCGTCCGCGCTTAATCCTGTTGCCCCCGCGTACGAGGGAAGACGTGGTTCGAGTGACCTCTGTCTCGATCCCGGCCTCGCCGTCTGGACTCAAGTAGGCAACGTTACGGCTTCATACCGGCCACGGTATGGCGGCCCGCGCCAGCGTGTCCCGGATCCAGCTCGCAAACACGTCGGGCCTCACATAAATACCCCCGTCGCCGCAAGGCTGTGTTCCGCTGCGAGTGGCGCGGCTCGTAAGCCCGGCCAGAAGCGGCCCCAGCGTCGGGTCCTTCAGGTAAGCGGGCCCGCCGCTGTCCCCATTACACGTGTCGATCCCCAGACCCTTGCGCCCAGCTACGAACTCGTAAGCCGAGTGAAAGCCGAGCTGCGCCTCGAGGCCCGTCAAGTTCTCTCCGGGCGCGAGGCCGAGAATGGGCGCCATAGGAACGTGTACCTGGCGCTTGGTCCCGAAGCCGAGCGGCCGGCTCGGGTCGTTGTACCCGAATCCGACGAGCTCGATACCCTCGGCCGATTGCAGCTGCGCCGAACTCGCAAGCGGCACCGGAGGCAGATTTGCCTGCTCCGCGAGGATAAGGAGATTGATGTCGTTCTCGTTGGAAGGTGCACGGTATTCGGGATGTAGGTACACGCTCTGCACTGCGATGACGCGCGCGGCCGAATCTAGCCACGGACTCACGCGATTACCGGCGACCATGATGCGCGTGATGCCGGCGCCACAGTGCCCAGCGGTGAGCACGACCCGCGGGCCAATCAAAGCCCCGCTGCAGAACCAGCGCGTCGCATCGCCGATGCAAACACAGGAGGGGTAGCCGCCGGGGGGCACGTCCTCGCCGCCGATAATGCGCTCGAGTTCACGTGGCGCCGTGGCGCGCCGCGTACCGCGGTTGACATCGCCCTGCTCCACGATACTGCGTGCGAACACGCGCATCTTCTTCTGTGTGCTGAGCGGAGCCGCGGAAACGATCTCGATGACCCGCGGGTCGTCCTCTTGAGCATCGACACCCGCGGGGGCGCCAACAGGCGCGGCAATGCCGCGAACCCCCGCAGTCCCGGCCGGGACCTGCGCCTCGAGCGCCTGCGCCTGCGCAGCGAGCATGGCGGTCAGTCGCTCGAAGTCCTTGCTCAGCGCCTCGACCGCGGCGCGAGCATCAAACTCGGTGGTTCCTTCGCAGCCGCAGCCGGCCGTCGGCTTGCTCAATCTCTCGAGTCCCGGTGACTCGGTCCACGCGCTGGCGCGCTGCACACGCGCACCGAGCCGGCGACGCACTTGGCCTGAGAACACGATATCGCGGCTGCAGCGAATCTGCGGCCACTCGAGCGGTACAGACAACCCAGGCATCGCGGTTTGCAGCGACCATTGCAGTTCATCCGCCTTCTTGAGCTCGCCGAAATCGAGGCCCGTCCACTGCTCGATGGCCTGCAGGGTCACTTGATGGACCTTGGCACTCTGCAATTGGCGCCCGTCGTTGTCGTTCCAGAAATCCGACTGGCGCATCGCGAAAGCCGTGGCCGAGAGGTCCTCGCCGGCCGCAGACGCGTCGCGCAACACGATTACCTTCCAGAAGGCCGCCGGGATCTGTGCTCCGATGTAGGTGCGATACATCGCCTGCAGATTGGATGGCAGTTTATCCGGGAACGGATCGTTGTCGCGCAACACGGGGCCGCTGAGGACGCACAGTCGATAGCAGAAGTCCGGCGCGCGCTCGAGCGCCCACTCCTCCAGGCGGACCCATTCGTCCCGGTCGAAGCGCATGTGCTGTGGCGCCGCGTTCGAGTAGAAAGAGGCCGCGGCGTTCGCAGAGCGCGCCTCCGCAACGGTGCCCCACAGTAGATCCTCGCGACGTACGATACGACCGCCATCGGGCCCACCCTCGACGCGCCCTTCCGGACCCATCTGTGATTCCCCAACACGCTCGTCCATGCGCCATGTGCCGGTTGCAGCCATCTGCACCTTGCGTGAGGCGTCGATGTTGCTGGCGGCGAAGATAGCCGTACGACGCACCGCGTGCATGACGAGCGAGTAGTGCGTGTAGGCGATCGACGCACCGCCGGCATACGCTTGCAGGCGCAACGCATCCGACATCGCCGGCGGGGGCACAATGAAGCCATCGCCGAGAAAGTTCGCGTCGTACGGAATAATCAGATCGGGAATGGCCATGATGGACCTCGCATTGAGATCGATGTTCGCGGCACGCGCAACATCGAGAAAGCGCAGGGCAAGGCTGGCCGCAGCGTCGGCGAGCGTAGTTACCGGCAAGCCTGTCTGTCGCGCCAGATTCTCTGCAGTTGGAGGTGCTGGTACCGGTCGCGCCGAGAGTACATAGGCGGCATCGAAGATTTGCTGGCGCTCCTCGTCCGTCGCGATCGGCCGCAGCGCGCCGGCCAGGATCCGCTCCTCTGACGGGATGATCGGGTCGACCGCCGCCTCCAGCGGTGCATTCTCGGCCGAGGCAACACTGCGACGGTACCACTCGCGCAGGCTACGGTGAGCCAGCGCGGCACGAATGATCTGGCAGTTCGCGGCGAAGCGCTGCGCATCGTCTGGAACGGGGGGCGCTACATCGGCAGCAGTCCCTTCCTGCGCGAAAGTACGCGCAGTGGCCCCCGCGACCATCGCGGCCGCTGTGACGGCAGCCCCGGCGACCGTCACTAGCGTTAGCGCCGGTGGGGCCGCCACGGCCGGAGCAACCGGCGCCGCCACTGTCGGGGACGCGACGGGAGCGGTTGTTCCGACGGCGCCGGCCGGCTGGCCTGCGGTCGCACCCTGTGTGACCGTCGCGACTGATGTGCCGGTGCTCGACGCAGGGCGCTGCCTCCAGGCGACCCATGGGTCCGCGGCCACGAGACGAGCGGCGACTTCAGCAGTGAGTGAGCCCTTCGGCACGAGGTCTGGACGCTGACGTGCGGCTTCCATCAGCGTACGCCAGCCTCTTGCGAGCATCGGCGGATAGGCGAACGGCTCGAAGGAGCTCAGCGATTCATTCCGCGAAAGACTCAAGCGCAATGCGAGCGCGTCAACGTCTGGGTGACGAAAGCCGGTCTGCGGGAGCACGCCCGCCGGTCCCTGGACCAAGAGTGCCAGGTTCTGGATGACGCCGCTCGCCACGGATTGCTGCTCGGTTGTCTCGAAAGGCAGCAGGTAGGCTCCGTAGATGCCAAGCAGAGGATCGTCCCACTTGTCCGTGAGGAGCTCGTTCAACAGGCCCTCGAAGGCCGCACCCTGTAGTGAGCGCCGCGTCGCGAGCGACTGCAGTGCAAGCCGTCTATACTCGCGGAGGGCCGTGTTTCTAGGCATGTTGGACAGTCGTCGCATCTGCATCTGCAGGTCTGCCGGGCTCCACGCCGGCGCGCTTGTAGCGACCGAGGAGTCGAGCGCCAACTCGACGACGGTGTTCCATCCGGGACACATGACGAGCGGCATCTCTACAGTGCCACTCGATTGCGGACCGGTAAGCCGAAGGCGCCAGTACCCGGGTGGGAGATCGAAGCTCAACTGGGGAGAAGTGGAGGTGACGTCCCGCGGCGTCACGGACGATTCGCTATCGGCGTAGAGCACTTCGACCCCCGTCACCGGCAGCAGCGAGCTCGTAACGTTGGGTCCGGACAGCGGCCAGGCACGTATGGTCAAGCGCGATGTTGCCGGAGCCGGTGGGACGGTCACGTCCGGCTCCTCCGCATCGGGAATGGGTGGCGGTGCGTCCGTGGGAAACGGAGTGGGCTGATGAACCACGACCGGCGCGGAGCCCGATTCGGGTCCGAGCAACACGAGCTCGCTGCGCCAGCTCGTGCCCTCTCGGAATGAGACCTCATAGACGCCCGGCGCCAGCCATGCATCGATCGGCCCGACGTTGGCCGGCAGCTTCACGTCGCGGAAGCGCGCGTCTGATATCCGGATCTCCGTAAGAGGATTCTGCACCTCGACACGCAACTGCACCTTGGTGAGCTTAGAGCTGGACATCGAGCGGCTCTCCCAGAACCTGGATCGCAAGTGGCCCCGCCACGATCGCTCCCGCTGAATCCTTTGCGACTACGACATAGCGTGCTGGCGGTAGGTTGAAGGGAAAAGTGCCGGTGGCATCCGGCGCGCTCTTATGGTCGATCTCGGAAAGATCGATGCCATCCTGAATGTGCACGACGACGCCGGCGATACCGCAGCGCACCTGGACGGGTACACAAATGCCCCTGCCAAAGCCGATGAGGTCGTCGCTGATCTCGATCTGCGGACGCCGATTGTCCCGCTCTGGGAGGAGCTCCTGCACAGCCCGGCGGACAAAATCCTTGAGCGAAGCGGATGTGACTTCCTGCCGCTTCCGGTCGATCGCCGTACGCAGCCCCTTGAGTACCGTGTGCGTGAAAACTCCTTGCACCAGGTCCGGCTTGGTGGGATCCAAGGGATGCGGCAGCATTCGCTCCGAAGCCGTCATCGCCCAGCCGGCAGCAAACCCATAGAGATAGCGAGGCGTCGCGGGTTGCGTCGGATCGGACAAGTCCGGCAAGCCGCAGCTCGCCACGACGGTCCCATTCACCTGGCGGCAACAGTCCATGAAGAGAACGATCTCGCTGAACAATGCGGCGCGCCCTATGCGTTTCGCCGCGAAGCGGCCCGGCAGCGATCGCAGCGCCAGGAGCACTGCGTTTGCCATTACGAGTCCGCAGTCCTCGTCGTACGGCTCCTTCGGCGTGACGCCATGACCGGCGAAATAGAGATACAGGCGCCGCCCGCGCGGCCGCCCGGTTTGCATGCGATGCCTGAAGTACTGGAGGATCTCGTCCTCCACGTCATCGCGCAGCGGCTTACCATTCGGCGGATTCACCGAGCAGATGCGTGCGATGTGGTCGCGATCGAGTCCGCCGCCGCCGGGATCGAGGAGCCATGACTCAAACAGCTTCGCGTCGTTGACACAGCCCTGCAACATAGGGAGTTCCGCAGCATAGTGATCGATGCCGACGACGACGGCATAATCGTCCGGCGCGACGAAGGCCGAAGCTGCGGCGGTCGGATGTTGCGTTGCGGGAACCATGACCCTATCGGGGCACCGTCGTACTGAGATTGTCGCCGCCATTGCGCGGCTCTATATCAGTGCCAGTCGTCAAATCACACGGCCGCCTGGGCTGCGTCCAAATGGCCACTTGAGCAGAACGCGGTCGTTCATCCTGCCGGCTGGAGATTCTCGGACTTCTGCAAAGAGTTTGATCTCCAGCCTTTGAAAGGCGGAGTTCAAAGTCATCGTATTGCACTGCCATGTGAGATACCGGCGCAGAGATTGTGGAATTACCAGCAGCTGCCCGCCCACCAGAACGGCATTGCGCGCGAGTCAGCGTCCCACGTCTGGGTTAACTGGGGCGCACGCTGAGCCTTCGTGGTGATCAGCAATGATCGCGACCTCCTTCATCACTTGATCAGTCTTGCACACCGCCGACCGGCATTCGCGTAACCTTCAAAGCGCATGCGGAGCGTGAGCCTTTGCGTGGTCCTGTGTCGCGCCCCGGGCACCTTCCTGAAAGATCGCCATCTGTGACTCGGCAAGCCTCGACTTCCTCATGAGATCCCATTACCGGGAGAGCCTGTTATTTGCGTGAATGCGAGACGGGGAAGCGCCGCGGTATTTCATACGGTTGTTCTGTCGCTCTCTCGACACCCGCTCTTAGTTCATTTTCGCGGCACGGCTTTTTCGCGAGTGCCGGCCGCGCTCGCAATGGCCGAAGAATGTTCTGCTGCGCGCTTACAGTCTTAGCTTCTTCACTCAGTCTATAGCTCGGAGACGCCAGTTTTCAATCGCTGGTCTATTGGCATTTCTGTAGCAGCCAGGCGTTACGCAACGCGTTGAAACGCTTTCTGGACTCTTCGGTGAGATAAATGAGAACGCAGGTACAGTACCTCAGGCATTTACGGCCGATTAGCGCCTCCGACCGGACGGTATAGGTCTTACCTAGCAGTACCTTGGCCGGGGCCTTTTCGCAGTGCCCGCGAATCGAAGTGCGACCAGAGTGTCCGGGACACTTATAGCTTCCAGCGTAGTCGACATGCACCGCATTAGTCGTGACCATCTCAGCTCGCCCGCGAGATTCGCGCTTCATTCGTTTTAATGACGCCCCTGGGTATTTTCGGTTACCGTAACGGCAGAACAATCAGTCCAACACACCGCCGGAGCGCGCGTCATGGCTGATGTAAAAGGAACCCGAGTGTACTGGCGAGCCTCCAACACCGGAGCCGCGGCCTCACCTCAGCAGATTCTCAAGAATTCGGGCTACATAAGCGTGGTCTTGCAGGCAGTGCAATACAAGGCCGGCGGAAACTTATGGCAGCGCCTATTTGGCGGGAATGACAAGATCACGGTGTCCACTCAGGTCGCGTGGCAGTCAGCCAGCGACGCGAAGACTGTCGCCGCCATTCAGGACTTCCGCAAGGTCTCGGTGCCGAGCACCAATTCCCTCGCGATCGGGCGCAATGTGGTTCTAAAGGTTCCTGCCACTGCAGACGGGATCGAGCTGAAGGTGAGCATCAGCGCGGTGCAGGATGACAACCTTGGGCGGACGCTGCAGCTCCTGAATAGCGACGAATTCAAACAGCCCCTGCAGCTAGCCCCCGTTGCTGTGGGGCAAGCTGTAGCGATCGCCTCGCTCGTCAAGAAGGCTTTCACCGACACAGATCCCGCAGACATGTTGTCCGCGAGCTATCCGGGCATCATCAGTGATGAAGCGAGCCCCGACCCAGTCGAGAACAACAGACTCGTACAGGGCTACATCATCCTCATGGTCAAGCAGGACGATGAAGATCGGATCGACTACGACCCAGCGCAGATTTCGGTAACCGGCAACGGGCTGATGGTCAATGGACGGGCCATTCCCAACACCTACATGGTATACAACGTCACATTCGACACGTGGCGGGGCCGCGACATCTCCGCCAACTGGTCGAAGAAATTCGAGCAGGCTTCGTCCAAGGCGGATGAATTAGTGTTCGGGGGACAGGACCAGCACCCCGCGATTGTTGCTGCTGCATACGACCTCCTGAAGAGCGGCTACGCTCTGCTGGATGACGATGTCAATTACACGACCGCCGAGAAGGTGAATCTGAAGAAAGCCGCGTATCTCGAGATCCAGGGAAAGATCAACTCGAACGCTGCCGGTGGCGGAGGCCAACGCGGGCTCTTGCCCGGACTGTTCGACTTCGACGTACGCGGTGACGTGGCTGCGTACGCGTCCGAACTGGCCGATTCGGGCCGAGCACTTGCATTCAATGTTCGCTTGGACGATTCGGCTCCCTCACTCGGATCGGGGCCGACCCGGGGCGTTGAACCTGCCCTCGTAGCGCGCGGGTTTACGCCGGAAGACCTCGCGGCACTACGTCCGTACGTCGTTAGCATGCGTCAGGGCCGCTGGGATACAGATGGAATATTCAACTCAACCCAGAGCGACGTGCAAGCGCTGTTTTTTGAGCACGCTGAAGCTGCGCTGCAACGCCTGGCGCCCGGAAAGAAGCTCAAGTTCATTGTGTATGCTCATGGTGGTCTTGTACCCGAAGATCACGGCCTCGCACAGGCGAAAGCGCACATAGAGTGGTTGAAGGCGAGCGCCGACGACGGCATCTATCCGCTCTACTTCGTCTGGAAGACGGGGCTCGGTGAGACCATTGCCAATCTGCTCGGTTTGGCCAAAGGTGCAACCACACGCGAGTTCATAACCGACCCGATTATCGCCGCTCTCGTCCGTGGCCTGGGGGGCGAAAAGATCTGGACCGATATGAAGGAAGATGCACGAAAAGCCGTGCTTCCAGATAGCGTGGCGACCTTCGTCGCGCAACAGATGAAACTCTTCGTCGACAAACATCCGGATCGCATCGAGCTGCATGCTGTAGGACATAGCGCCGGCTCCGTGTTCCATTGCCACTACATTCCCGCATCCACAGCCGCGGGCAACCCGGCCTTCAAGACCACAAGCTTCATGGCACCCGCGGTGCGAGTCGACACTTTCCTCTCGCATCTAACGTCTGATGATGGAGCGGGGGGCCACAGCTTGAACGCGGATGTAGGCCATTTCGCCATACTTACGATGAAGCGGGATTTCGAGCTGAGCGATGATTGCGCCAAGATCTATCGGCAGTCACTCCTGTACCTGATCTACCATGCGTTGGAAGATGTCGACAAGACACCGTTACTGGGCTTGGAAGAATCTATTCGTAGCGACACTCGTTTGCTGAAGCTCATGGGCCTCGGCGCCGCCCCTTCACCCAACGCGGACGCCGTCTGGTCACCAACGCAACTAACGGACGGGCCGCTTGCTTCGCGAGCTATCCACCACGGCGACTTTTCCAGCGACCAAGCGTCACTCGACAGCATTCTCTGCCGGGTTCTCGAGGTGACCAATCTGCCGGCCGAGCGTAAATTCCCGTCCTCGCGCGCCTTAGACGACATTTGGGACATTTGGGGTGCATCGGCGGCATCGGTAGGCTCGTCAGCACCAGCCACCCTCGTGCTACCGCCGGCGTCGGCAGCATTGCCGAAGTCCAGCAGCGCCTCACCGGGCAGCGGCCTGCCTACGCAAGCGGCTACTGACTCGAGCACCGGCCGCTCGAGCAATAACCGGCGTGCGCTCTGCGTGGGGATCAACAGATATCCGAGCCCAAACACCTTGTCTGGGTGCGTCAGTGACGCAAATGAATGGGCGAATACATTGCAGTCCGTCGGGTTCGAGACCAAATTGCTGCTGGACGAGGCAGCGACGCATGCTGCTCTAACCGCGGAGCTCGAGAAGCTTGTTTCCAGCAGCCAGGCGGGCGATGTGATCGTCTTTCAATATGCGGGCCATGGTACCTTGCTCACCGGCAATACTGGCCGCACGATCGACGGCAAGGAAAATGCGATGGTGCCGATTGACTTCAGCCTGCAGCAGGCCGACCTGCTGATGGATTTCGATGTAAAAGCCATATTCGACCGTCTCCCGGACGGCGTGAATCTCACCTGTTTCATTGACTGCTGTCATTCTGGCACTAACTTGCGCGCCCTCGGCCCTCCCGGCTTACGGGCACGGCAGATCACACTCACTCCTGAGCAAACTGCCGCCGCCCTACTGAGAGTGCGCCCTCCCCCGCGGACGCAGACCCGAGGAGTTACGCCAGAGGGCACGGTCAACCTGCGCAGTGTCTCCTTCGCCGCGTGCCAGGACAACGAAGTCGCCTTCGAATCGGGCAATCACGGCGAGTTCACACTACGCGCGCTCCAAACCCTCGCGAAGGGAGTCGATGGCGTCACTAACCAGGCGTTCTCTGAAGCCGTGACCGCCGCGTTTGGATCCTCGCCCAATCAGCACCCGAAACTCGATTCCGCCGACCGTAACCTGGCGATGTTGCTGCTGCAGCCGTATCCCCAGTCGCAATCGGGTGGCCCTGTCCGTACCGGGCGATCGCGGCGCGGCTTATAGGTACCCCGCGCGGATACAACATCGGGGAGTGCCGCTCACGCGTCCATTCAGCTTTCCTAGCTGAACGAGCACCGCTCACTGAGGCGAGCCAAGGATATAGTTCCTAGGGAGATGATGATTATGCCGAAGGAATATGGTCGGTCATCTTAAACAAGGACAAGCAACACGCGGTTCCGTCAGGGAGAAGAACTATGTCAGACTTGCACCTTGCTGGCGTCTGCTGCGCGGCCCTCTCATGCGGCCTCCTTGTTTCGGTGTCGCGTGCGGATACTGCAAGCGGAACGAACGTCCTGACAGCTACTTTCAGTCACAAGCCAGGGTCGCCACAAACTCTGTTGATTTCTCCCAAGCCGGGCGATTCGCTCAAGGTTACCGTCACTGACACTTGCAGCAATTATTTCGAGCTCGCCGTGGAGAATCTCCTGACACAGCCACCTGCCGGTACTCGTGACCTCGTGCCTCCCTGTCCCGGAACAGATCAGCTCACTCTGACGATTCCGCTCGATAGCCGGTACGGGGCATACATTGTCTCCGTGCGCGCGAAATCCGGAATGCAGATGCCTGTGCACGCAGACACCAAGGTGGACTTGAATCCAACTGATTTTGTGATCTACGTGGACACCAGTTCCCCTTGGACGACCGACTTTTCTGGCGGCTTTACGTTTAGTAAACTAACGAATCCGAAGTATTCTCTTCAACCAGGAACCGGCTCGAGTTCAGGAACTTACACCGTCGTGGAAGATAACCACTCGGAAGATTCGGCGACCCTTGGATTCGCAGGGTTCGTAACGGTCTCGCGAAAGAATTGGACCCTTCCTGCATGGCTAGCTTCACCGACGGTTGGGATTACATTTGGGCTCGGCGTCAGTACGGGCTCGAAAATCGAGTTCTTTCCGGGCTTGAGCCTAAAGTTTGGCGACTTGATTTTGACGGGGGGTGTTAATGTTGGTTCAATCGACACACTACCGTCGGGCTTGAAGGTCGGCGGCACAACCACGAATGCGAATGCGCTTAACTCCCTTCCTAGCCGAATCTCTAGTGGGTTGTTTTTAGCTCTGTCATACAAGTTCCTGGGATCCAGCGTCCAACAGACATTGCAGGGAAGGATTTCATCTCCTTCGCCGCCTCCATCCAATTCGCCGCCCCCATCTAAGTAGCTTGAGGACGTGCGTATGAGAGAACGTGTTTCCGCACTTTCACGCGCTCCAATCCGGTTCGAGTCAGGGTACTAAATCAACTGCTTCATTGGGGCTTCGCAATGTCAACGCTTGAATTCGACCGCGCAAAATGCACAATCACTCTTCTATCTTCCTCAGGTGAAGTGAGCTCGGGTCCTTTTGAGGCCTACAACAACGTCGATTCGCATTCGAAGGGACCGTGGCCGGATGGCACTTACCAATATCAAACTTACGTTTCGCACGCAGAGCTTGCGGACCCAGACTCCGAGTACGGGAGCTTTGGCATTTTTATTTTTGCAGTTCCGCAGCGTACCGGGATGGGTGTTCACTCCGGCCGTGAAGAGGTCCCCGACGGCCTGAACCGAACAGGTCCACAGCATTGCACGCTAGGATGCATTCGTACCACGGATGAAGCGATGAGTGAGTTCCTGAGAGTCAGCAGCAACGACCCCCTTATTTCTATTACCGTCCCGCCCCTCAGCGAAGAGGCGCGGGACTTGGCGGGGCTGCTGCAGAAGCCCAAGCAGAAGAGAATTGCGCGCCGTCCACGAAGAGTGAAAGCTCAAAAGCCGCCTAAACGCAAGCAAAAGCGCAGATCTAACAGTCGAAGAACGCGGTAGGTCATTTCCCGCACCGGCGTAGGCGCTGGCCCGGAACAATCTGCCGCTGAAGCGCCCCAAAACCCAGTCAAAAGCAGTCAGACGAGCGGACAAGGCGACGCGCAGACGCGCGGCCCGACTTGGACTCTTAGACTGGGGGGGATCGGCAGTAGTGAGGTTGCGCCGCGAACGCAGCGTGTTCTGAACGCAAGTTTAACGTACGAAATGTGTACAGCGGTGTGGCTCAGCGCTCAGTTGTGCTTCGTTTCAGAACCCGCTCACCCTAAAACTCGTCGCCTAGCGCTTCGACGATGATAGGAAGGTATCGTCGCACTTGCTGACGATCGCTTTCCTTCTGCTTTTCGGTGAGTTCCGAGTACGGTGTGTTTATCTCCACCTCCCAGCGATGCACTAGCTCACCCGGGATGAGCAGCGCGCCGTCAGTTCCAACCGGAGTGCAATGGCTGTGCAGATATCGTTGCCAATGCGCCCAACGCTCGTGCTCGATCGAGGCCAGCGTCTCCAGCAACCTATCTAGTTTGACGGTCAGGTGTTTCGTGCCCATCCTTCGCGCGCTCCTTGAGATCCGTCCACGACTTTCGCACCGCCCGGCGTGGCCGCTTTATTACTAGACGAGAGATCCACTCAAATCCGATCCTTTTCAACCAATCTCCGATAGTGCTCTCCGAGCATAGTCAATCGGCAAGCCTTGCGTTGCATCGCGGCATGCCACATGTGGGGAGCACCTACCGGAACGACCAGATTGACACGATTGTACTTTTGCAGAATCCCGAACTTTCGAACGTTTTCCGGACTCGGCAGCGGGAGGGCCGCATCGGCCGGGGATCCCGATCGCTCCGGCTCAAATGACGGATCGAGCTGAAGGTCGAAATCTTTCTTCGGGAACAGCTGCGCGATCTGTAGCAAATCTTCGAGCGCAATTGGAGGCTGGACCTTTCGCAAAGAGACGAATTTCTTCACGTTCGTCTTAAACACGGGCCGTTGCTCCCATGAACCCAAAGACTGATCGATGTGCGCGTACACGCTCCCTGGCGTAACGTCACCCACCAGGTTGGCCGCGCTACCGTTCATGGCGTCAATGAAGAGATTGGTGAAGACGCCTCCTCCATTCTCTTCAGTGGCATACTGCTCTGCGGTAGACGCTGTGAGGATGGTCATTCCCTCGCGCAGCTCCGAGGTCTGCGGGAAATCGGGATGCGCTCCAAGAATTCCGGAGTGACAGCTATCGAGAACGATCACTTTGTTCTGCGCGCGTGACTGATGGGCGAGCGTGATTACCTCACCCAACGGAAGGCCATCATCCCCGGTCCTTCCATCAGTCGCGCACAGGTAACCCCCTGTGGTTTCGATATGACCATGGCCAGCGAAATAGAGCATCGCGATCTCAGGGTCTCCAGCAAACAGTTCGCGCACCGCTTGTTTGAGATCCTCTCTGCTGACCGCCTCGCCTGGCCCTGTGCCGCAGAGGAGACGCACATCGAAATTCACCGTACGATCGCTGTGCCGCTCCAAGGTCTTCTTGACCGAACGTGCGTCATTGACGCATCCGAAGAGCTTCGTGAATTGTGCGTAGTAGTCGATGCCGACGACCAGAGCTGTGCGCGTCATTGGGCTGTCCCGCGTGTAAGCCGATCCGGTAAATAGGCGCGATAATTTGTAGTTCGGGAACGTCCGGAGACATTATGCTGATTCCACAGAGTTTCCGGAACTGCGCATCGCGGAAAAACCTGAAAACCCGATCGCACGCCGCGGGTCGCTGAAGCCTGCCGTGCTTTCCTCAAGCTCAACCTCGACCAGGTGTTTTCGGAACGGAAGACTTCCCACGCTCAGAAAGGGCCCGCTTACAGGCTGGTGGACGGCACAACCTCTGACTCGCATCCCGCGGCAGCCCGCCGGCGTCCACGAGGCGCCAGAGCGGCGGTCGCAAACATCGCGAAACCAATCCTATCGAGGCCGTAACAGGGGTTTGAGTCCCCTTGGGCGCTGCAAGGCGAGGACGAACGCCAATGCGGTCGAGCGACTTTATGATCTGCGAGGCTTGATCTGGCGTTTCAATTTTCGAAAACCACCGATTAGTTTAGCGACGGGCATATTCCCTCCCGAGAAGCAGTTTTTCTTACAAAGACACACCACTGGGCTACTTGCGGACGCATTACTCGTCCCGATTCTCCTACGGGACCTTTATGCCCCGCACCGAGAGTGATCGAGGTCGGATAGCGGACAGGTGACAGAAGTTCTAATCCAAGACATTCGGAGAAACTGCGACCGAGTCGATGATGCGTGTGGCGGAACCGTCATCCTGCATTTGTGCAACGTGGGCCTGAACGGCCCAAAAGTTCTGCCCGACGACCAGGAAGAGGTACTCCGCAATTCGATGTTCCTCGTCCGCTACGAACGAGACGGTGGCTCGAATCGCGCGATGCCCCGAAACCATCGTCTCTAGCGTCCTCGACTTAAACTGCTTTACTCCATCGACTTGGGCGCTAGTGCGAAGGATATTTTGCGCTACGGCGTCTAAACTAACTGCAACGCCGGGTTTCGCATGGCCCCAGTCCACTCGGAGGTAGACGGTGCCGTCGCGGCAGACGTAAGTCTCAACCTGCTCAGGCGATGCAATCCGTTCCACCTTTCCGCCGACGGCGATTTCGAGACCCGCGATAAGTTGCGGCCGGGTGTGGACGGTAGCTTCGCTGACAGAGTTCGCCGCCGGCGTGGTCTGCCCGATCTCCGGAGGTGTTGCCGATGTGGGGGGCAGAGCATCGACAACGTACTCGATCGAGGAGTCCATGGCAGCGGGAGTTGGATTGCGCAAACGTTCGACAATCGAGAAGCCCAGACCGATCACCATGAACGCGAGCACCGCACCAGATATCGAAACGCCCACTACTTTCATTATTGATACCGGCGAAGGTTCCCACGCTACCCCGAGTCGCTGAAAGACCGGAAGTAACGTGTAATTGAAAATGTGAGCCATTGGCCAGAGCGGACTGACCCGCCAGAACGGCGCTTTGAACGGCAAGACTTGCGGCGTCCACTTTGCCCCGAACACCACAAACGCATTCGCTCTCCGTCGACGTCGCACGTCTTCGAATGGGGGAAGCTGGATCGAGTAGGCCTCCGCAATCGTCGTCCTGAATCTTTCATAGTCCTTGGCCTTTACCCGTCTGAACATCAGAACGACCTTCGCTGGATCGACAGTCTTTAAGGTTTGCTCAACTTCCCAGAGCACACTTTCAGATACGCTGGGCCGCAATATGACGAGTCGAGCTCGGCGTAAGAGAGCTTTGACGCTCTCGTGCCATTGGGTGGCGTAGAGCCGCGTCGCGCCTGGTTTCGGCAGCGCCTCTCTGGGTTCGCCGAGGCCGATGAGAGGCCCGATTGGCGCAAACGCTCGAGCGAGCTGTTCTTCCTCGGTCCGAACCTGCACGAAAGGAGCTTGGGTCAGGAACCCGAAGAGGAGCGCTCTGAGCACTCGGCTACGGCCCGATTCGTCAAGCGCGAAGGATCGCAGGTAGACGACCGGCGCCGCCTCTGGCGCATGCGTGCTTGCGGCAAGAGACCTTTCTGCAGCAGCCCACTGCCTGCCTCGATAGAGCATGAAAGCACCGCACGCAATCAGAACAAGCGACGCGATGCCGGACAGCCACGTTAAAAAATGAGGGTCATCAACGAACCGCAGCGCGACTTTGATGGTGAACCCGGCGATTAGCGCCACGGCACCTGCGCGGCGCAGTAATCGGCCCTGGGACGCGACTGTCCCTTCGCGTGCGCCAAGCGAGCGGGAACGAGATGCTCTAGCCACGATCTCTTCCTAGATCGTTGCGCGGCTGGCGCCGCAGTCTACTCCAAGAAAAAAAGGGATGGCAAAGGCATAGTAGGAAACAATGCTCTCATGTGCGCCTGGCGTGCGTTGAGGCTCGCTGAGGAATCACACGGGCCGGAACGTCCTGGTCGGTCCACAGCAACGCCTAGGCATTCGTCACGGCGTTGCTCCGACGCGCCACGTGCATCCGGGGTCTTAGCTGTCGCTGAGTTAAACCGATTTAGTTTCTTACCTTTGTGTTGTGGTGCCCGCTTTCTGGTGGCGCCTTTGATGACTCACAGGTCCTTTGATACGGTTCGTCTCCGAGCCACTTCTGCCAATCATCCCGGCTCAATGAATGACCTGCGACTTTGCACGCCAAGCTCTTCCAAACGTCCCACTGCAAGCTCCAAATCGAGACGACCGCGCTCGCTCCAACCACAGCTATACGACTCCCTTTCGGATCGAATGCGACTCCGTTAAGAGAGCCACGGCCGTCGAGTATCGGCCACGCAAGCGATCGCGTGCGAGTGTCCCACACGGAGGCGTTCGACCCCTCGGCAACGGCCAGCTTTGAGCCACTGACCGCTAGACGGAAAGGTTGCGGTGCGCGGTCTTCGATTGGAACCCGCACAGTGTCGGTCGGACTCCACTTCGATATACTCCAGAGTTGCACGTGATCCGTCATCCAAAACGCGAGTGTGTCTTGGTCAAGCGCCACTGACGGGTCAGAGTTCTGGAGTTCGGACTCTCGCAGTGCCTTACCGGTTCCGACCTCCCAGGTGACGACATGGCCCTTTTTAGTCACCGCCAAAAGCTGCTGCCCGCTGCTAACGAAGGCGACCAACTCGACGGCGGAACCGTCAGTCTGGAATTCGAAAAGGGGCGCTCCCCCATGAGCCTTAAAGCCGCGAATCGTCCCATCCGAGTACCCAATTGCCACGGTCTCTCCGTCGGGGCTGAAATCAATCGACCCGGCCGGGTGTCCACCAACGAGCATCGTGTCTTTTCCGCTTGATAGGTCGCGTAACCGCACGACATCGCCCAGACCGCCACACGCGATCCTCGATTCATCGGGTGAGAACTTGAGTGCAAACACTTGCCCGAGCTGACATTCGAATCGAGCAATCTCATTCTTCGTACTCAGCTCCCACACCACGACGGAGCCGTCGTCGGCTCCGCTTGCGAGCCGGCGACCAGAGGGGCTGAACGCGACCGTCCATAGCAAATCCGGAAAGTGCCTTCGACCCGTCGCGCCCACCACGCGTGGTCTGGCGTCGGGCGCAGGATGAACGAGCGTCACTGCGAGTCGGTCGGGCCACGCGAAGGGGTCCCATTGGATGATCTTTCCGTCTTCGCCATTTGACAGCACTACGTGTGAACCAACAACGGTTAATCCGTTGACGGGCCCGGAGTGGCCACGGAGGATCTTCATTGGTCGTCTATCCCTTACCGACCATACCCGCGTCTCCCCAAACTCGTCGGAGGAGACTAGGCCTAGACCGTGATCGATGAATAGCAGACCGCGTAGGGCTCCGTTGTGCCCTTGCATCGGCTCTCCCAATTCATGACCGGACGTTGTATCCCACAAGCGAATGTCACGATCGTCCCCGCCGGTCGCGACGATCTTCTCATCTGGGCTGAAAGCAACTGCGCGTACACCAGGGAAGAGTTGGCCCTGGCGGATTCCATGTCCGGTTAGAGGGCCGACCTTGCGACGCCCTGTAGCCACGTCCCACAAAATTACCGTATTGTCACCACCTGCCGTAGCCAAGAGCGTCCCTCGAGGGCTGAACGCAACGTTCAATACCCCCTTCGCTAGGCTAAGGGGGTCTGAGGATTCAGAATGACCAGTCAGCGCCGGGTACACCGGTCGACCCTCGTCCGCGTTCCATACAATTGCTGTAGTGTCCCAACTGCCCGAGGCAATGAATTTCCCGTCGGGGGAGAAGCAGACGCTGGTGACCGAACGCGTATGCCCCTGGAGGACACGGAGCCGCCTCTCCTCAGCGAGGTTCCAAACCTCGACGTTCTCGCCAACCGCCAATGCGACGCGCGTGCCGTCGGGTGCGAATGCAGCCGCCACAGCCTTTCCATTAAGGCGCAGCGCGCGCTCTCGCATCGCTCCCCCGATCGCTCCGGAGGTGATTACTCTACCCTCTTCGTCGACTGAGGCGAGCGCGTCCCCGCGCTCCGATGCAAGGACTGCCAGGACGGACGCGGGGTGCAGGCGAGCGACACGGGTAAATTCGGGGTTGCGGTTCAGAAGTTTCTGCAAGTGGGTCTGCGACTCGACGGCGGGCGCGATGCGTGTCGCCTCCAGCGCGAGCAGTACCGCTGCATCATACTCTCGATCAGCGAGCGATAAGGACTCGGTCATGAGTTCTCGCGCGAGGGATTGCTTCCGTCTCTGCTCGGCGAGGTCTCGCTCGCGGATAGCCTCACGCCGCGACAAAAGTGCTAAGACAGTGAGTGCGAGCAACAAGAAGGAAACACTCAAGATAAGGCTGAGAGCACGCCGGCGCTGCGAGCGCTCCTCACCTCGCAATTCGCCCCAGTCCCGGTTTGGATAGAATCGTAGGAGAACCTGTTTCAGGTCTTCAACGAGCTGTTCGCGAACTTGGTTGTTCTTCGGATTCGCTATGATCTTGTCTCGCCGAGGAGCCAGAGAAGTCCACACTGGTTCAGACGTGAGATTGTCTCTCACAGCGGCTGGAACCAGATGGTCGCGAATCTCAGCCCAGTCTTTGCAATTACCCGAAGAAACGATAATCAATACTTGCCCTATTCGTGGGCGGCTGAACCAGTGTCGCGCCTCGATTTCCATATAACGGCTCGTCGAGCTTTCGGGGGACGCGAGGACGATCAAATGGAGGGATCGGTCCAATCGGTCGAGAATTTCTGTTTCTAGATTTGAGCCTGCCGGAAGACAAGATAAGTCACGAAAGACATTCTTGGCTCTCAACTTGTACCATGGACAGAGAAATCGTTGGATCACTGATTGAATTACTGGCGCGATCTGGCCGTCAGACTTCCAGCTATATGAGAGAAAGGCATCATAGCTGTCTGCCGAATCCTGCCAGATGAGAGAGCGAAGCCAGGAGGGTACGAAACCTCGCCAAGGCTGGAGAGGCCGAAGATCGCTCAGCAGCGCAGGAGTACCGGGGATCATTGGGACCTCCTACAATTCCGCGCCTGCGACGCCTACAGACAACCTACCGTCACTTCGCAGGCGAGCGACGAGAGCGTGGACGCCTTGGTGCGCGATTCGACCTCGTCCGACGGCCGCATTGCCGCTAACCGTTACGCTAGCAAGATTACGCGGGCGGCGCGTTGACCGGAAGTCGTAGTAGGGTTCCCAGAGTAGCCGGTCGCTACGCCGACTCACTTGCGGTCGTAGGCCCGGGCGGGCGGGTAGTGCGTCCTCTGAGTTGTCCGGCTCAGAGTTTTCCTTCGAGGCACGAATGGGCTCGCAACTCCGCTTTTTTTCGTTTGGCGGTGAGTAAGCGCCGCACGCACATCCGCCGGCTGCAATATTTCCGCCCTTTTGCCGCCACTTTGCACCACTTTGGGTCTAGCGCATCTGTCCATTCTGTTGGACTCCATAGGCCCAGGGTTACTGTGTGGGACAATCCGCTACTAGGGCAACTGAGGACAAGTTTTCCGATAGGGCTGATCGCCTAATGACCGCTCCCATTCGCTTTTTGTTAAGTTGCGTCCCGCCGTTCGGCAAGCGAGCCGAATTAGATCTTCCAAACGTAGATGATAGAACAGGATATTGGCGTCGCTTGAGGCGAAATTGCGCCCATCATGGCTGAACGGACTGGATCGGTACTCGGTGGGGGTCAAAGCGAGCCACCGTCCATCGGGGCTAAACGATACATTGCCGACTTTGTATGTCGCCTGCAGCACGGTTGAATCAGCGGACGGGTCAGCCACCGTCAAATTCCAGAGACGCGCGGTTTGATCTTCATTCCCAGTGGCCAGCCACTGACTATCGGAGCTGAACGCCACGGATAAATTCCGCGCCGTATGCCCTCTGAGGACGAACGGCTTGGCGCCTTTCTTCGTCAAATCCAACAATTGCGCGGTGGAATCCCAACTGGCCGCAGCGACCCAGCGTCCATCCGGACTGAAGGCCACGTCAAAAACACGATCTTTGAAGGCGAGCGTGAAGATGGGCCTTGACGAAGTCGGAGAAGAAAGGTCCCAAATACGGGCAGCGTTGTCGGACCCCCCAGCGTTGTCGGACGCCCAGCTTCCCGTGACCAGGTAACGGCCATCAGCACTTATCGCGACCGCTTTGATGTCTCCGCCTGCAAAACTCTTTCGACTCGCCGACGGGTCAGCAGCGGTCAAATCCCATACGAGTGCGAAACCATCCCGTGCTCCACTAACTAAGCGATGACCATCAGCGGTAAATTCGAGGCTGCGAACCGGGGCCGTGTGTCCTCTAAGCACTTGCGGATTGCTTGTTGGGACAGGTTTCTTCAGATCCCACAATCTAATAGTGGGATCCCTTACTCCGCCCGTCGCCAGCCACCGCCCATCCGGGCTAAAAGCCGGCGATGCCCAGATCCCTCCTTCGTGACGCACCAGATAATGAGTGTGCGATGGCGTGGAGAGGTTCCACAGGTGAATGGAATCGACGTCCTCTCCCGCCGGAATCGTCGCTATCCACTGTCCGTCTGGGCTGAACACGCTGCCTGCGTCCGAATCCAGTCCCGCCCCCACGACGCGCGATACCGCGCGCGAATCCACTCCCCGCAAATCCCACAGGCGCAGTTCTGTCGAGCCACGCAGTTCTGTCGAGCCATCCGTGGCGCCCCGAATGAGCACCAATGGCTCCGCATATGGCGAAGACGTTCTCCACAACCGCGCCGTCCCATCGGCGCTGGCCGTTATCAGGTCTTGGTTATCATGGGTGAAGACCAGAGCGGCGATAGGCCCCTCGTGGCCTCGCAAGACGGCAGGGGCGGTGAAGCCGTCGGCCGCGTTCCAGAGTTGCACGGTGTGGTCCAAACTCCCCGTAGCGAACCAATTTCCATCAGGGCTGAACGCCAAATCCGCAATAGCGTTTTTGTGGCCGCGTAGGATAAGCGGCTCACTCGACGGGTCGGGCTTGTTCAGGTCCCATAGTCGCGCATCGTACTGGCTCGGCGTTGCCAACCAGCGGCCGTCGGGGCTGAACGCTACCGCCCACACCCATTGCCTTACCCTGAGGACGAACTGCTTGTCGAGTGCCGTGAGACGCGTCAGCACAACTTTATGACTCTCCGTGTCTCCGGCGACCATCCACTGGCTGTTAGGACTAAAAGCTACCTTGCGAACGTCCATCCCAACCTTAATATCCCGAATCGGCCCACTCGACAGATTTGCACCGAGAAGGTCCCACAAGCGGACCGTTCCGTCGGAACCACCCGTCACCAACCAGTGATTATCCGGGCTGAATGCGAGGGACTGCACGTCCGGTCCATTGTGCAAAATCGCGCCGGGTGTCGGTGGGTTCGCAGCTGCGAAATCCCACAATCGAGCTGTGCCATCCTTGCTCCCGGTTGCCAGCCAACGGCCATTACGGCTGAAGGCGACATCTACAATCGCGGCGCGATGACCGGTCAGAGTGCGCATGCTAGCCGCGCGGTCAGCGGTCACCGTATCCCACAATCGTAGTGTGGCGTCATCTCCGACGGTTGCCAGTACGCGACCATCCGGACTGAACGCAAGTGCGTTGACTTTATCGCCTCCCCGCAAAGTTAATGGCTTTGTAGATGGTGCCCGCATATCCCAGATCTGCACGTTGCCTGCGCTCACCGTTGCTAACCAGCGGTCGTCAGGGCTAACCCGAACTGCGGCGACCGGGCCGCCATGTTGCAGCGGGAGGCCACCAGTTGCGTTTAGGACCGTATTGAGTAGCTGTCTGGATGCCGTCGGACTGAAGGCGCCGATCTGCTGAGTGATCCAAACTGATTCCAGGGCAAGGAGCAGATTGTGGGGCGCCCGCACATCTAAATCAGCCACAATCTGTGCTTGGGCTGCCAATTGGCGAGAGGTGGCGAGCTGCTGAACACGAAACTCAGCCCGTTCGTAAAGCACGTAAAGCACGACCACGAGTCCAAAGAGCAGCACGCCAATGACGGCGAAAACACCCATACGCCTGCGCTGTCTTCGCTGTCGCTGCCGATCGCGATGGTCGCGAACCACCCGGGTCAGCAGGTCGTGGGTAAGCTCCACCCGCTCTGTGCCGCGTTGCGGATCGATCCGCAGGAGCCGGCGATCTACCAGCTGCCGCAACTCCTGGTCGGTCATCCCATGGACACTGCGAGCGTCGTCTACATCACACGGCTTGCGGAACCCCCGTTCGGTAATCAGTTCCTCCTCGATAAAACGCTGCACCCGCTCTGGAAGGTCGCCCACCGCCTGCTGGTAGTAATCCGAGATGATGGCCTGACCCGCCCCGCTCAAGAGAGCTTCATCGAACGCGGACTTGCCCTGCGCCTTGCGCTTCTCATTGAGGCCGTGGCACACCACACTCAGCAGCGCCGGTTCCACCGCCAGTTCCGTCGCGCTCCCAAGTGCCTCCGGAGCTCGTCCCGTCTCCTCTTCCTGAGCGGCCGCAACAAAGCGGACGATCCGTCGCGCGAGCGGTTCCTCCACAAGGTGGGCTGCGGTGGTGTGAACAGCCTCAAAGGCCTGCGCGCTCGACATGGCCAGCAATCGCAAGCGATTGCGAAGAATGGAGGGCAACTCGCGCTTCCACCCCTCCACCGCCGGCAGAAAGTCTTCGCGGAAGCTCAGCAGCACCTTGTAGCGCAGGCTGTCCAGGGAAAGACCTGCGCCCGCAGCTTCGTTTTCCTGAAGAGCCTTCGCCACGGTGGCGGGCAAACGGTTTTCGACGAGGTCGGCGATATCGATCCGCAGGCGGGCGATGGCAGCAGGGTTTTCTGGTCCGAGGGTGAACACCTCCTCGAACTGGTCGAAAACCAACAGGGGCGTTAGCAACTGGTTCTGCTCGCTCCACAGCTCCAGCCTAGCCCGGTGCAGGTACTGCCACAAACATTCGTCGCCGTTGAGGGCAGGGGCGTCGATTTGATGAGCGTGGATTTGGTCCTCCAAGGCGAGCTTGACCTGCTCCATGAGCGGCGTATTGCGATCGCGCAGGTCGAGGCGAACGTAGACAGGAAGCAGGTGGTCTTTGCGCAGCACAGGGAAGAGCCCTGCCAGGACGAGCGATGTCTTGCCCAGACCCGACGCGCCAAAGAGCACGGTGAGCGGAGCATGCAGCACCAGCCGCCGCAACTCCGCAATCTCGTTAGCCCTCCCATTGAAGAACCGCTCGGACGCCTCGTCGAATGCTTCAAGCCCCGGCCATGGGTTCTGCTCATCGATCAGGAGCTTCGCGACGGTAGTCATGCAACCCTCGCTCGTCGTAAGCTGCGCAGCTGTTCCCGAAGCTCTGCTTTGAGCTCGTCGCTCATCTGCCCTGCGGGCGCGCAACTATACTGGAAAGCCTTGAATTGCTCGGGAACGAGCGCATAGCGATCCATGGCACCGGTGTAGTCAGGATCGATGACGACGGGAAAGATAAACTTGCGGCCTTGGATTCTTTTGCAGCGTTCCGCCGCTTCGTTCCATTCCAGCCTGAAGTAGCCCTCGGTGCGCTGCTCCGTATTGTTCGATAGCAATGGCAGAAACAAACTGCAGCGCTGAATAGCACTCCGAGTTTGCTCGTTCCAGATGTCCCCGGGCTTCAGTGCGCTCTTATCGAACCAGGCCACGTCACCGCCGATTTCCTTGAGATCCGCAAAAAGCTTTCTCGCCGCGCCGACATCCTC
>Ga0306920_100001710_pt1 | contig 27314 bp, 16 predicted proteins | sample flu12Cox44000170_FD_204666 | JGI IMG/M metagenome (GOLD analysis project Ga0306920, IMG submission 204666) | Lab enrichment of tropical soil microbial communities from Luquillo Experimental Forest, Puerto Rico - flux4day.12C.oxic.44.000.170 (v2)... | ecosystem: Environmental > Terrestrial >... | reverse complement strand
AATTCGTGATGGCCGTTTGACCGACTCCGAGCTGTCCGCCTCCCTGGATCGTCTCCTGGTTGACGAGCCTTCCCCCGCCACCCGCCGAATAAATGCGGTTATTGGGGCTGTTCCCTAGTGTCACCGTACCGCCACCACTCAAGGCAACGGTGTTGTTGCCGGCTAGAATCAGGTCAGTATTGTTGCCACCGGCGTTCAGGGATATGCCCCCAGCATTGCTGATGGTCGTGCCGTTCACCGTCAGAGATGCTCCGTTGTTAAAGCTCAGGCGATCGTCAGCATCGACTGTCATGTTGGCGGCCTGGGCTCCACCGATATCCAGGGTTACCGCCGATGCGCCTTGCGCGTTGGCGTTGCCGTTGTCGATCAGCACGTTCGTGCCGTTCGTTGGGACACCGTTCGACCAACTGCCCGGAGTGCTCCAGGCTCCCGACGCGCCACCGACCCAACACGTGCCTCCCGCGGGGCAGGCGAACGTGATGGACGGTCTAGTAGATGTTGCGGTACTGCCAGTGGCAACTGACCCATTTCTGGCTGTGCTCCGGTTTCTCGTGCCGCCGTTCCAGGCAGTGCCGTTCGAGCGACTATTGATCAGCTTGGTGTTATTCCTGCCTGAGTTCAACAAGATGCAGTTAGTGCTGTCGTTGTTGGTGATGTTGCTGTTGATCGTCAGTGCATGATTGTCACTGATCGTGCAACTGTCGTTGGCTGCGGTGGTGGGATTGTTGATGGTCGAGTTGATATCAAGGATAACGGGCTGCCCGAAAGCAATGCTTGTGAGGCCGATGGCACTAAGTAAGGCGAGAAAAACTGCGGCTGATGAAGCGCGTTTCTCCAATGGCAGGTCCGCTGTAGACATGGCTTTCTGCTCCTGGAGGGGTAAGTGATCTGATGCCCGGCGGTGGCGCACATGCTTTTACCCCAAATCACCGGTTCCTAGTCTCTGTAGGCGACGTTTTCCGGCGAAACCTGTCATCACCCGGGAGACGAATTACGGAGCGCGATGAGCTCACCCGGCACTGGTGGTGTGGCTGCAGCAGCGCTGCAGCATAAGCTACTGATTTCACTGGTCGGCGCGTCCTGCGCGATCGTGTTGAGGCTCGCGCGGGGCTAACCATGGTGGCCGACCGACTGCGGTCGCGTGACACGCGGCGTGTGGCCGGGCGAATGCGTCGCCCCTGGGTCGCGGATTGATACTCGGGCAGCGGGTCCGGCGGTGTCCCTGCTGCGCCGCCGGCAGCTTTTGGCGAGAGGCTAGCAGTCGCGGATTAGTGCAACGTTACATGCCCCTCGGAGCCGCGTGGCTCGGAGCTGGTGAAAGTTTCACCCAGGCGCCGCTCGCGCGTGCGGAAGCAGCTGCGGCATGGACCGCGGCGATGCTCAGCGCGGCGGCACGTGTGGTGGTGGGGCTCGGCACGACGGTTTCGCCCTCTCCGGGTGCCGTCGTCACGCGCCCGATGTTGGTCTCGGTCGGTTGTGGCGGTGGCTGGTCCGGTGTCGTTGCTCGACTCCAGGCGAACTGGGTGGTGATGACCAGCAGCGGGCCGCTCACTGCGATGGCTCGAACCGTCCTCATTCCCCGGCGAGAGAATAGTCCGCGCAGCATGTTGGCGCTCCCGGCTTGACCGTGAGTCCGAGGCGGCAAACCCTAATCAGGTCATGTGACTACTTCGTTACAACGTACTCCAGAGCCCAGGGTTACGGTTGGCTCGGGTGCCAAACTGACTTCGAGGTGTGACTGCCTGACACGTATTCTCGAGCTTGCGGGTCCGCTCTTGCGCCTGACTCGATTTCTCAAAGCATCTAACTTCAACCTCGAGTCGTGCAGTTGATATCACCGCGGCACCAACTCGCGCTCTCTAGCGTCCCACCGCGAACGGCAGTCCTTACACCGGTGCTGGCGCCGGTAGGCGACCCGGATACGGATCAGCTGCAGGATGTACGATATCCGACAGGTGAATTGAAGGCTCGATCCCGCGCCGACCGTTTGAGTGAGGTCAACATCCGTGACAGCAAGATTGGCGATGCTGCTGTGCGCAGTATTTCTCGTGCCCGTTCCTGATTCTGCGTATGGTGCGGTCAGCGATCCGGGAGCGATTCAGGTGCAGACCCTCACCGATGCGCTGCTCAAGTCGATGCGAGCGGGGACAACTATATCCATGACTGAGCGGTACAAGCAGCTCGAGCCGGTGATCGAACAGGTTTTCGCCATGCCGCTCGTCACGCGGCTCGCCGTTGGGCCGGAGTGGGCAAATTTCTCGCCGGAACAGCAGAAGGCATTGATCGCCGCGTACACCCGCTTCACGGTTGCCAATTACGCTCACAATTTTCACGATTTTGACGGCCAGAAATTTGAAATCGATGACAACACATTGAGTCGAGGTGACGACAAGGTGGTCCGCACGCGCGTCATTCCCGCTCATGACGTCCCGGTGAGCCTGCTGTATCGGATGCACCAGGTGGACGGAACCTGGAAGGTTATCGACGTCATCTCCGACGGTGTCAGTCAACTCGCATTGCGACGATCGGACTTCGCCGTTGCGATTGCCGCCGGAGGGGCTCCCGCCCTGATCGCCCATCTCAACAAGGCGAGCGACGGTCTTTTGAAGTAATGACCCTCATCGCTTCACACTGGCTGGACCCATCAGGGCCGGCTGGAAGAGCAGCGCCGACACGAGGGTCCAGACCAGAGATATCATGAGCAGCTTCCCCATGCTGGCTGTTCCCGGATGGCTCGAGGCCCACAGGCTGCCGAAGCCGGTCGCCGTCGCGAGCGCACTGAAGAATACTCCCCGCGCCAGGCTCGAGGTCAGAAGGTGCGATCCCCCCGAGCGCCAGGACATGACGAAGTAGATATGGAACGCCACGCCAATCCCGAACAACAGCGGCAGGGCAATGATGTTGGCAAAATTCAGTGGCTGGCTGATCAGCACGCACGTGCCCAGGGTCAAAAGCCCGGTCAATACGATCGGCGCCATGGTGATCGCCACATCACGCATCCGGCGCAGTGCGACCAGCAGCAGGCCGCAGATTACGATGAATGACAACACCCCCGCCTCGATGAATGCGTCGACCACGGCCTGACCGTAAGCCTGAAGGTAGATCGCGGTACCCGTGGCATCCGGCGCTATCCGGGTTCCAGCGGCGACGAACCGCTTGAGTACCGCATCGTCATTGGAGTCGCCCCGCGGCAGAACCGAAACCCGCGCGCGTCCGTCGCTCGTCAGCCATTGACGCACGATTTCGCGCGGCAGGGTCTCGATGCTGACCGGCTGCGGGTGCAACAAATTACGGATTTGCTCGAGGGTCGTCTCGAAACCGGGGAGCAGCAGCTGCTCGGCGCGGGCTCGGGCCGATGCGCTGCCAGTGGCCAATGTGTCGAGCTCGGTCGCGAGCCTGCGGAAGTCCTCGCGTAAGGCTGGGTCTGCCGTCGAGACTTGCCTCAGCTTCGCGGCCGCTCGGCTGAGGCTGTCGATGACCTCCGCGTCGTTCGGTGGCGGCAAAATCTCGATGGGATTCAGTGTGAGATCGACGAGGTTCGCCGCATCGGCGATGAGTGCGATCTTTTCCCGCTGTGCGGTTGGAATGAAGTTCGAAAGGGTGTGCGCGGCGTGGACCGTCGGGTCGGTCCTGAAAATCGCCGCCAGCTGATCCGCCGCGGCGAGGTCGGGGCGGATGACCTCCAGCATATTCGGCGAACGGTCCGGGTCGTGCATCAGATCAGTGAGGGTGGAGACCGATTCGACTGCTGAGCTGCGCAGGTGGATCGGATTGAAGTCAAAATGCACCCGCGGCAGCAGGACAGCGGATATCAATGCCGCGACCACGCCGGTGCCAACCACCAGGCCCCGGTGGGCCAGCACGTAGTTGTCGATCAGGGTCAACCGGGTGCCGGCGCGAACGGGTGCGCCCGGCGGACGAGTGAGTGCAATCAGCGCCGGCAACAGCGTGAGGTTAAGGGCAAGTGCCAGCAGCAAGCCCAGCCCGGCGATCACCCCGAGTTGCGACACGCCGTAGTACGCCGTAGGTGTGAAGGCCAGAAAGCCCGCGCCGATCGCGGCCGCCGCCAGGGTGAGCGACCGGCCCATGGTGCGTCCTGTCTCGATGAGAGACGGGCCGACGTCCTGTCCGGTTCCACGTTCTGCCCGATAGCGCACGCTGAACTGAATCCCGAGGTCCATTCCCATGCCGACAAATAAGGGGATGAAGGCGACTGAGATGACATTGAAGCGGTGAAACAGCACGAGACCCAACGCAGTGGCCGTCAGCAGACCGACGAGGGTTGTCGCCAGTATCGACGCGATCAGCCAGGGTGTCCGCACGGCAAACCAAAGCATCAGGACGATTGCTGCGCTGGCAAGAGCAGCGATCAGGCCCGCGCGTTCCGCCAGGGTGGCGAATTCCTCGTCCTGCAGCGGCACCGGACCGGTCAGGCGGACGCGTACGCCGTGGACGGTGTCGAGCTGCAGCCGCTCCGCTGTGCCGCGGATAGCCTCGATCGGCGCGTTGCCGGGTTTGAGTCGGGTGTAGTCGAGCACCGGCCCGACCAGGATGATGTGCCGCAGATCCCCTTTGTCGGGTTCCTTCCCGCTGATCAGGGTGCGCCAGGAAAAGAAGGTCGGCTTGCCAGCAGCCAGCCCTTGCAGGGCGTCGGCCAGAGTCCGAATCGGAGTGCGAAGGTCCTCCGGCGAGGCGTCGCCGTTGTTCACGCCCTTCGCTGCCAGCGCAAGCGTATTGGCGAGACCACGCAATGATGGATCGGATGCTACGGCTCCGAGGAATGGCTGGCCCTTCACGAGTTGAGCAATGAACGTCTTCACGTCTTCGGTAGAGGCGAACAGCAAGCCGTTATGGGCCCAGAACGGCCCACCGTCCGGTCGCTCGACCGAGTGAAACAACCGCGTTTGTGCGCCGAGACTCGCAGCGAGCCTCGCCGCGGCCGACTCGCTCAGCTCGGGAGTCTGGCCGTCGACGACGACCACGATGTCCGAGCTTTCCGGAGGGAACGCCTTGTTGAACTCTGCCTGACGCACCCGCCAGGGGAGCTTCGGCGACAACAGTGCGTAGGTGTCCGTAGTCATGGCAAAGTGGCCGCTGACGAAGCGAATCATCACGACGCACAGGATGACTACGCCTGTCACGACGATCCACGCGCGTGCGACGGAGAGGCCAACAAGGTTTGCGATCAGGGAAGGCTGCGGACTCACGGGTGGTGATACGTCGCTCACTCGCCCATTGGTCGACTGCGGTGTCGAGACGCTCACGCAACTAAACTAGCACGAACGTGCCCCTGTCCTGGCTCGGGCTCGGGTATAGATGTGTCGGCTAGCGCTCGCGCGGACGCTGCCGCAGCTTCAGCATCGACAGCGTCGCGGGAGCAAAGTTGTCGTCGCCGACGGCGGCGATTCCGAGAGTACCCACTCCGAGCACCAGGTCCCGGGCGCGGCGCGCGAGCGATGCGGCCAGCGCGGCAGCGGGAGAGATCCCGAACACCGCCGCGGCCAGCATGTAGCTCGCCTCCTGGACTCCGGCCGCGGCGGGCACCAGCCATCCCAACGTACGTAGCCCGACGACCGTGCCGTCAATGGCGAGCGCCTGCCACAAAGTCAGATCGACGCCGAGCAGCCGGAAGGTCACCCAGGCCTCTACCGCGCCGAAAACCCAGCAGCCGAGGTGAAGCGCGAACGCCGACCATAGGCGCGCGCGCTGGCTCATCATGCGGTGCAAGCACGCCTGAATATCAAAAGCGTCGGGGCCCTCGAGCGAAAGGACGGTCGGCCAACGGGCACTGACCGCACGTGCCATCGCCTGCAGCGAGGCGCTGAGCGGGCGGCGTGCGAGGAGGACGATCGCCACCAACCCGCCGGTCGCGGCCACAGCCAGCGACAACAGACGGGCGAGCCGGGACTGCGGTGCCAGTGCGAGCAGGGCCAGCAGCGCCGCAAATGCATAGGGGAGCTTGGCGGCGAGTTCGACTACACCGTCGATGCCTGCGGAGACTGCCCCAAGCGCGATGGCCCGACCCCGCCCGAGGGCGCGCAGGCCGAAAACGATGCCGCCGAGCTGCAGGAAAGGCAGGAGTTCCCCCACCGCGTCGCGGACGAATCGCGCCCAAACGAATCTCGATTGCGAGGCCGGCGGATCGCTGCCGGAGGCCAGCCACCAGGCGAATCCCATGAGCACGACGCTTGGCAGATGCAGGAGCACCAACACCAATAGACCACTCAGACGCAGGCTCGCGATCGCCTGGGCGACTGCCCCGGCACCGGCGTAGAGGACGGCCGCGACTATGGCAGCGAGGCCGACGAGGAGCGCGACGGTCGTGTGGCGCTGCACGTCAGGCCAGGGCGCCTGTCCCCGTCCCCCTTTCGAAGTGCTCGATTTCGACACCGAAGGTATCGGTGTAGGGCGCAAAGCGATCGCGCAGAAGATGCGCATCCAGGCCGAATTCGGCCAGCATGTAATTCCGCCACGGCCGGCCGACGTTGGCCGCCGTGCGCAACCAGCGGCGCATGCGCCCCTCGGCCTCTAAGGTGAGCACGAGGTCGCAGTGCCGATAGACCGCGCGCACGGCATCGATAGGGTGGGCCACAATCTGTCGGTAGTTCAGGTGTAACGCCGAGTCGTCCGTCGACAGACCCCTCATGCGCCGAGCGCCATCGAGCCACGAGGCGCTCACTTCGCGACCTATCTCAATCCGATCAACGCTGCGCGCGAAAGGCCGGCGCAGCACCTCCGTCAGTTTTGCGACCGACGCGAGCACGCGAACCGGGTCGCGATGGACGAGCACCAGCCGCGCGTCCGGATAGACTTTGCGGATGTCGTCGAGGGCGAACAGGTGGTCCGGCGATTTCAGGATCCACCTTCGTGCCGGGAGCTGGGCATCGAGATGCTGCAGAAAGCGGCGATGGAAGCGATAGGCATCGAGAAAGCCGCTGCGCTCCAGCCAGCTGTTGTAAGAGGGAACCCGGTACATGGCATCGAAGCGCAGGCTCTGAAACACGTGTGCGGTGATGTCGGTGCACTCTTCGGGCGAATCGACCGCCACCGGATGCAGCGCGTTGAGCTCAGGGGCGATCAGCCGAAACAGGGCGAGCTGCAGACTGACCCACTGTTTGCGCAGTGTCGCTCCGATACAGCTGGCCCGCGACGCATCGGGGTACACCAGCTGAAACAGCCGCGGCGCAATCGTGCTCGGGTCCTGGAGGATCAGCCGGTGGAGAAACGTCGTTCCACTTCGCGGCATTCCGGTGATGAACACGGGTGCCCGGATTGGACGGGCCAACACGGAAGGACAATCCGCCTCGATTTCATCGAAGTACAGCAGATTCCTCAAGCAACGCAGCACGTCGACTCTCAAGGCGCGGACACCGAACACGCTCAGGTCCGCCTCCTCGTTGCAGGCCTTGAGCAAGTGCTCGAAGGGGCGAATAAACGAGCGATCGGCAAAATCACGCCGCTTTCGGCGTCTCAACGCCGACTCGAGCAGCTCATCCGCACGCAGCAGCCGTCGACGGGTGCTCCCGTTGAGCCTATGGCGCGCGTCGACGAACTCGTTATGCGTGTCAGCCATTTCCTACTCCCTCAGCATTTCGGGAAACTCCTGCGCCGGAAGCCGGGAGTCCGGAAGCGGCGGCTGGCACAATGGTGTTACAAACACTCAGCGCAACATATCCCTTATAGGGACGGCTGCACACTACTACGAAGGTGCCATGCGCTTTGGCGACCTTCGTCATGGCAGCTAACTGACGCGCTCAAGGTCACGTTGCGCGCGCATGCGGGTCGGGCAGCGATTCGGTCTGGCGCATTCTTATATAGCGGCTCCTCGGCAGAGCGGTCTTGCTCGGAAGCGGTGCTTTAATCGGGCGCCATGGTCGGGTCCTTCGCGCCTGAGCCGTTGACTTGAGTGCACCATCCAGACAACCTGACATCATGCGGGCTCGCACCCCGTTCTCGTTGTTGGCGACGGCGCTGGCTGCCCTGCCGATGTCCGTGAGAGCAACTGCGGCAACCCCACCATCGCCGCGAGCAGCTCAGTAGTAGAGGCCCAAATACTTATTGAGTGTCAGTGAGGATGTTTGGGATCCGGGAGCGTCTCAAGGACCAGCTCTGTCAGCTCGGCGTCCGGTGGCGGGGCGATGTTGAGAATGCGCACTGCCTGCGAGAGAAAGGATTCGGGGACGGCAACGATATGCCCGATTTCACCCAGCCCGCAGAGCGCGGTCGCGGAGGCGACCGACGGATCACCAGGTTCTCCGGCGACACAACAAGGAATACCGGCACGCGCAAGCCGACGCCCCAGCGACCGGGCAGCGATCGAAGTCACCGCGTTGGCGACCGGTTTCAGGCGAAGAATTTGCCTGAGCTCATCGATCCGGTTTCGCTGCACGCGAACGCCGTATTGCTCGAAGTGCGTCGCCTTCCGGATCCCAGTTATGTGGCACGGCATGCCTTCCGATGCAACGAACTTTGCAAAGACCTCAGCGCCCGCCTCATCCGCGAACCAGGCGACGACGTCGGTGTAATCACTGAGTGCCATGGCTTGATCGTGACAACAAATAGCACACGACCGTCGCGACGACGTCAAGGGGGGAAAACCACCCACAAGTTGCACCCAATACAAATCCCGACTCGCCACGACCTCGAAGCACACGAGCAAGGTTGCCGACGGCTCCTCACAGCACCTTGGCCGTGGCAGATACGAGCGGGTTTCTTCACAGAGAACGAGCCGCAGGTGGTTGTGCGTCGCAGTGTTCCGCAAAATGATCGTCCGGCGGCCTCGGCCCGGTGCTTAGCCGCAAGACAACGATGCCTCAGAATTCAGCAATCCAACTCCTGAGCACCCCGCGCCAAGAGGATCTCGGACTGAGCCGACTCAGCAACGCGGCCGGCCTGCAGATCAGTCTTCTGCCCAATGGCTCAGTCTTCGCCATCGAGCACGTGCAACGGGACCATCGCGTCATGGTCAACCGCACGCTCGGCTCATTCATCGCCGGCAGCATGGGGCGTTTGTGTCTGCGCATCGGTGGCAGTCAGGGATGGATTCTTCCCATCGCCGGCGCCGAGATGCGTGGCCGTGTCGGAGCGACAGACGAGCACTACGTCTGGGTCGGCGAGAGTGGCGGAATCGCGCATCAAGTCATGCTGCAGCTGCCTGGCGATGAGAGTCTCTGGATGTGGCGTGTGCAGGTGCGCAACGGTCGCAAGGTCGTGCTCCCCTGCGACGCCATCCTCATCCAGGATCTCGGCCTCGGCGAGCCGGCTTTCCTGATGAACAACGAGGCGTACGCGAGCCAGTACCTCGATCATTACATCGCTCGCCATCCGCGGATGGGTCCGCTCCTGATGGGGCGGCAGAATCTCGCGCAGGCTGGCCAGCATCCCTGGATCGCTCACGGCTGTCTCGAAGGCACTGTCGGCTATGCCACCGATTTCCTTCAGTTGCTGGGGCCGGCCTGGCGTGATGCCGCGCAATTCGCCATCCCGTTCGGCACGGACCTTCCCTCGGTCCGCCTTCAGCACGAGACCGCATGTGCAGCGCTCCAGTCGACGGCCGTTGCGCTCGAACCCGGCGCCACGGCGTCGTGGACTTTCTTTGGCATCTACCGAGCCGACCATCCGCAGGCCTCGAGCGACGCCGACCTTGCCGTTATCGATGCATCTGCTGCTCTCGGCGAGAAGCCGACTCCGCGAACCGTTCGACTGTCTTCACAACCACGCAACGCTCTGCTCGATGCGCGATGCGCCACGGCCGACTCGCTGAGCGAGACGGCCGTGCAGGCACGTTACCCCGAATGGGCGCTCCTGGAGCGGTCCGACGGACGGCTGCTGTCGTTCTTCACGGCACGAAATGCCGACAGCCGTCACATCGTCCTGCGCGACAAGGAGCGGCGCGTCGCGCGACGGCATGGCGCGATCCTGGTCGGGGGCTCACAGATGCTTCCGGACGATGCGACGCTGTGCCTCACCTGCTGGATGCACGGGGTGTTCGGCGCGCAGCTCACACTCGGCAACACCTCGTTTCACCGGCTCTGGTCCATCTCGCGGGATCCCTACAACATCACGCGCGGCAGCGGGTTGCGCATGCTGGTGGATGCGGGCGAGGGCTGGGAATTGCTGACGGTGCCGTCGGCGTTCGAGATCGGGCTCGCGGATTGCCGCTGGATCTACCAGCTCGGTGACCGAACCGTCACGGTCGCGGCGGTCGTGTCGGGGGAGGAACCCGTCGTGCAGTGGCGGGTAGGCGTCGAGGGCCCTCCGTGTCGATTTCTCGTTTTCGGTCATCTCGCGCTGGGTGAGCAGGAGTACGGGCAAGCCGCGCAACTGGCGATCGACGCGGCGCAGAAGCGCTTCACCTTCCGGCCGGAACCGGGCGGCCTTTGGAGCCAGCGCTATCCGCAGGCGGTTTATCACCTCGTGACGAGCACCCCGGAGGCCATCGAGGCGATTGGCAGCGACGAGCTGCTCGGCGGCGACCGCAAGCACGGGACCGGCGCTTATGCGACTCTCGAGACTCGACCGACGAACGCGCTCACCTTCGCGGTGGTTGGCTCGCTCAGCGATCCGAGTGAGGCGCAACGTCTCGCCGCGAAGTATGCCAGCCGGGTCGATGACACGACGATGCAGGCTCAGGCGCTCCGCCACTGGCAGCGCGTTACGCGGGGCATCCGCATCGCGGGCGCGGAAGCCGATGGCGGCGCCCGCACGATCGATGCGATCTTCCCGTGGCTCGTGCACGACGCGATGGTGCATCTCACCGTGCCGCACGGTCTCGAGCAGTACACCGGCGGCGCCTGGGGCACGCGGGATGTGTGTCAGGGTCCGATCGAGCTGCTCCTGGCGCTCGAGCACGATGAGCCGGCGAAGGAAATTCTGCGCATCATTTTCGCCCAGCAGTGCGCGCAACGCGGCGACTGGCCGCAGTGGTTCATGCTCGAGCCGTACTCGATCATCCAGGCTAAGGAAGCGCACGGCGACGTGATCATCTGGCCGCTCAAGGCGTTGTGTGACTACGTTGAGGCGACCGGTGATTGCGCCGTTCTCGCCGAGCCGGTGCCGTGGCGGCGCGAGGACAACCTTGAAAAAACCACGACGGCGGATCCGCTTGCGGCTCACATTGAAAAACTGATCGCCACGGTCTGCCAGCGCTTCATCCCCGGCACCCACCTCATCCGGTATGGCAACGGCGACTGGAACGATTCCCTCCAACCGGTGGATCCCGCGAAGCGCGACTGGATGGTGAGCAGCTGGACCGTCGCACTGCTTTTCGAGCAGCTGCGTCGCTACGCAGGAGTTCTGCGCCGCAGCGGGCACTCCGACGGATCCGCCGAGGAGCGCCTCGCCGCCGCGATCCGCGAGGATTTCAACCGCTTCCTCGTGCGCGATGGCACGGTAGCGGGCTACGCGGAATTCAGTCCCGGGGGTGGGATGCCGGATCTCCTGCTCCATCCCTCAGACCAGCGGACTGGGGTCCGGTATTCGCTCCTGCCGATGGTGCAGGCCATTCTCGGTGCGCTTTTCACGGCGGATCAGACTCAACACCATCTCGACCTGATCCGAAAGACTCTGCGCTTTCCCGACGGCGTACGGCTCATGGACCGACCGCTCGCCTACCACGGTGGGCCGCAGATGCTTTTTCAGAGGGCGGAATCTGCAGCTTTCTTCGGGCGCGAGATCGGGCTCATGTACACCCATGCACATCTGCGCTACGCCCAGGCCATGGCCGTGCTCGGTGAGGCGCAGGAGATGTGGGATGCCTTGCTGCTCGCCAACCCGGTCGCCGTCACCGAGCGGCTGTCCCATGCATCGCTCCGGCAGCGTAACACCTACTTCAGCAGCAGCGACGCGGCCTTCAGGGACCGCTATCAGGCGAGCGCGGAGTGGGGGCGGGTGCGGGAGGGGACCATTGCTGCAGATGGCGGCTGGCGCATCTATTCGAGCGGACCTGGCCTCTATGTGAATGTGCTCATCGCCCATGCCTTAGGAAGGCGCCGCGAGTTCGGCGCTCGCATCCTCAAGCCCTGTCTGCCGGCATCGCTCCGGGGTCTGCCGTCCGAGTGGGGCGGGTGGCCTCAGCACGGCTCGCCGCTGCGGTGATGAAAGCTGCGTAGCTCCAGGAGAGATGCTTCGCGGAGGTCTGCGCACCGGTGGATCGATCGAACTGCTCCGAAAGCTCACCGCTCGCGGGTGTGAAGGCCTGCACGGTACGGATGATCGCATCGCCACGCTCGACAGCGAGCCGCGCCCAGTCCTCGGCGGGCGCAGCTTCCGTCGCTCCGAGGCGCTGCCGGAAGCGCGCGTTGGCAGGCACGACCGGCATTTCCGCGGAGGTGCGCAGCGACCGCGCCAGCTTGAAATAGAATTCCGCCGCCGCGAGCGTGGCGAGAAACCAGGCACCGCCGCCGTAGTAGCGGTCATTCGCGTAGCGGCCGAGGGCAGGTCCCCGGCCTGGCGGGCGCTGGCGGTTGATGGGGAATTGCGCCTCGAAGAGCTCCTCGAGCGCGGTCAAGGTCGCCTGGGTCCTCGGATCGAGCACGCTGTGCCTGCCATCGGCGCGGCCGGCATGCAGCACCGCGAGGATGACCGCGATGTCCAGACTCTTACCCGGCTTCGTGGGTCCTGCCGCGGTGCGCGAGCGATAGAAGCCCTCGTGCTCGCTCCAGAGGCCATCGAGGAACGTCAGCGTCTGCTCCGCAGCCACGCGACCCGCGTGGGTAGAGGCGGGGTCGCCGCGCGCCTCCAGCCATTCAGCACCGCACCTCAGCGCCTCCGCCTGCAGCAGCTGCGTGTAATAGTGATGGCCGGTGTCCTCTTCCCAGATATCACCGCAGGGCTCGCGCACCCGGGCGAGGGTAAAAGCGAGATCGGTGCTGATGACATCGCTCAGCGCTGCCTCGAGGCCCAGGTCCTGGCGCAGATCCGGGAATTGCTGCCACCAGCGCAGGAGCGCGAGGCAGCGGAGTGCCGGCCCATCGGTCTGGGGCCGGGACCAGCGGATGAAATCCGGCGTGGCGTCTGCGTTGACGCGCACATCGGCCAACACGGCGTCTCCCGATAGCGCGGCGATCTCCGAGTCGGGCCGCAGGTGCTGGACAAAGGCGGGCTCCACCTGTGTCCGGAAGTTGCTCCGCTGCAGGAACTCGCGCCCATCGAGGGAGTGCAGCGAGCGGCTGAACTGCAGGAACTCGCGGAAGCGACCGACGGCGGAACGTTCGGTGTAACCCGCAAGGAGCGCTACCTGCAGTGCGTCGATGACGATGGCCGCATCGCGGAACCAGTGAAAAAAGTAGTCCGGGTCCGGGTCATAGTGCGCGGGCACGGGAGAGGCGAGAACGGATCCCGGGCGCGGGATGACCCGCTGCCCGAATCCGGGACGCTCCATGACGAGATGGGTTGCCGAGATCGCATGCAGCATCCTCGCCGTGGCGACACGAGCCTCTGCGGCGATCCATCCATCGAGCTCTGGCAGTGAGCTCACGGGAAGTACGGGCTGCGGAAGCCGAGCACCTTGAGCCCGGCCTGGATTTCCGGAATCCCCATGAACAGCTTCCACAAGAGCGCGCTGCGGTAATTCTCGATCATCGCGATGATCGGGCCCTGGCTGATCGCGACGTACGTGTCGGCGTACCAGCCCTGCTGCTCACTGAAGCCGTCCACGAAACCAAAGCGTCCCCAGATACGATCACCGAGATCCTGATAGAAGTGCCGCAATGCAGCCATGGACTCCTGCGGTGCGTACGCGAAGCTCGATAGGGCGGCAGCGGGAGTGATGACACCGCGGTCATTATCGGGTGAGTGCGCGTCATACCCGCCCGGGGTATCGCCGGCACTCAGGCCCCAGCAATCGGGCCCATACCCTTTGTAGTGATGCGGATTGCGCACGCAGTAGGCGTAGTTGATGCGGGTGTGATTGACGTTCTGCTGCCAGTAATCGGCATACCGGTCACTCAGTCCGCGGGGATCGAGACCGCAGAAAGAGAAATGCGCGAGAAACAGCGGGCCGCCCCAGGCAGGTCCAAGGGGCAGCTCCACGCCTTCGTAGGTGCGGCGGTTGATGAAATCACGACTCATCGCCCAGCCCTCGTGATAGACCTCAGCCGGGACGGCGTAACGTGGCGCACTCACTGCCAGCAGGTAGGTGATGAGGGATTCGTTCCATCCGCGGATCTCGTGGTTGATCGCGAATCCGTTGGTTGCACTCCAGTGCCAGGTGAGCACCTTGCGCCCACCCTGGGTGAACCAGTTCCATTCCGCTTCCTGCCAGAGCCACGAGATGCGCTCGCGCAGACGCTTCTCCTCGGGTACGTCGCGATCGAAATAGGCGCGCACGCACAGCAGTCCCTGGAACAGCAGGGAGGTTTCCACGAGGTCGGCACCATCGTCCTTGCGACTGAAGGGGACGGTGGCGCCCGTGTCGCCGCGCATGAAATGCGGATACATGCCGTGATAGCAGGTGGCTTTCTCGAGGCATTCCAGCATCACCGTGAGGCGCGAGAGCGCCTGCTCGCGGCTCACCCACCCGCGCTCGCAGGCCACAATCACGGCCATGGCACCGAACCCCGAACCGGCCAGCGACACCGGGGTGTCCGGGTCATCGGACCGGCGGTGACGTCGATCGAACGCGAGGCCGCTCTTGGGGTGCGCCCCCTCCCAGAAATAGCGAAACGTCTGGCGTTGGGCCAGATCGAGAAGCTGCTCGTCAGAAAGCGGTTGAACTCGCTTTTCAACGGCGGAGCGGGATGCGGCCCTGGGAGCTGGCATGATGGTGGTCCTACGGCGTCACGGTGGCGAGTCGGTCACTCGGGCTGAAGGTCGGGCCCTGCGGGTCCGTCCGCAGCTGCACTCGGCGTGCAAAGAACCCCCGGTGCGTTTCCCTGCCGATGTCGATGAGGCCGACATGGGCGAGCTCGCCGCTGAACAGCGCCTCGATCCGCCGGCGCGAGGCGGGATCGAGCACCTCGAACGCCTCGTTCAGCACTACCCACTGCGGTCGTTGCAGAATGACGCGGGCGATGGCGAGCGACTGCTTCTCATCGTCGTTCAGTCGCTGGTCCCAGCGCTCCGTCCTGTCGAGCAGCGGCTGCAGCCGTTCCAGACCCACTGCGGTCAGCGCCCGGGCAGTGGCCGCGTCGTCGAACTCGTGCGTTTCGCACGGATAACAGAGCGCGGTGCGCAGCGTCCCGGGCGGCACGTAGGCGCGCTCCGGCAGGAACATCACCGACGCGCGCGTCGGGCGTGCGATGCGACCGCTCCCCCAGGGCCAGAGCCCGATGATGGCACGGAACAGCAGCGTGCGCTCCTCCCCACGTTCCCCGGCGATGAGGACGCGCTCACCGGGCGCGAGCTCCACGTGCCTCTCGCTGAGGCGGATTGCGCCGGCCGGCGCGGCGACCTGCAGATCATCGAGGTCGATCGTGGGGCTGTCGGTCTCCCTGAGATCGATGCGGCTCGTGCTCTCACCGAGGCTGTCCATGGTGGCGAGCGCGCCGCGGAAGCTGGCGACACGCAGCAGCGTGGCCCGCCAGTCCGCGATGCTGGAGAAATTGTCCACGAACCACCGCAGCGAGGTCTGTACCTGGTTGAAGGCGCCGACCACCAGCATGAGCTCGCCGAAGCTCATACCGCCGGTGAGGTAGCTCGGCGCGGCCACCAGAATCGGCGCAACGATCGTGAACCAGCCGTAGCCGGCGGTGATCCAGGTGAGCCGCGTGGTCGCACCCACAATGCGACGTGACACCTCGAGAACGCTCTCGAACACCCGATTGAGGTGCGCCTTCTCATCGGCTTCGCCCCCGTAAATCGTAATGCCTTCGATCTCCTCGTTGGCACGTACCAGCGCAAAACGAAGGTTGGCCTCGCGCGCATAGCGCTCGGCATCGAGTGCGATGAGTGGACGACCGACCAGCCAGCTCAGGAGCGATGCCGTACCGGCGTAGAACAGCGCGCACCACACCATGTAGCCGGGCACATAGTAGCGATGGCCGGCAAAGGGCAGGAACATGTGTTGCGACGACACCCATAGCACACCGATGAAAGACAGGAGGAGCAGTGTCGACTGCAACAGTCCGATCCCGAGGTCGGTCATCAGGTCGGTCAGGTGCTGCGCGTCGGCATGCAGGCGCTGGTCGGGATTCTGTCCGATTAAACCCGCGTTCGAGAGGCGGAACGCGCGCATCGGCTTGAGCCACTCGTTGAGCAGATCGTGCACCAGGCCCTGGCGCAGTACCACCCGCGAGGTCTGATTCAGCCATACCTGGGTCACATTGAGCGCCAACAATATGAGTGCCAGTTCGGCGAACACGCGCAGTTGCGCGATGACCTCCGGAATATCCTTGTGCGTCAGCGCATCGTAGAAAGGTCGATTCCAGGCGTTGAGTCGGATCTGCATGTAGGCTGTCGCGGCGACGACCACGACCAGGCCGGCCGCCAGCAGCAGCAGCTGATTGCGTTCACGTGAGGCCCAGAACGCCGCAACCAGCCGCGCAACCTGGCTGAAGAGGCTATCCTTGCTGAGGGCCGCTGTGGCAAGGGCCTCTGCAGTCCGGGCTCGAGCCGCGGGAATGCCCGTGCCGTCGGTGTCAGCGGAGGACCTGCTCGGTGGTTGTGTCATCGTATCGATCCGTTCCGGCTCCGCGTCATTGAACGATCCGGGCGGGAGCCGTCACCGCGGACATTCCTCGACCACGTCAGCTTAACGCAAGGCAACAGCATGGGACGGACCGACCGATTGCTCGCCGCGATGACCCTCGCGGAGAAGATCGGACAGCTGACCATGGCCGCAGGGTCAGGCGCGGTCACAGGTCCCGGCGCACGGCGCGAGCTGGAAGAGGGCATTCGCAACGGCCAGATTGGCAACGTTCTCAACGTGTGGGGAGGTGCCGAGGTGCACGCCCTGCAACGCCTCGCACTGGAGCAGTCGCGCCTCGGCATTCCCTTGCTGGTGGGTCTCGATGTCATCCACGGTCATCGCACGATCTTCCCGGTGCCGTTGGCGGAAGCCTGCCTGTTCGATCCTGACAGTTGGGAGAGCACCGCGCGCGCGGCGGCGGCTGAGGCTGCCGCGGACGGCGTCAGCCTGACGTTCGCACCGATGCTGGATGTCGCACGCGATCCACGCTGGGGACGGATGGTCGAGAGTCCCGGAGAGGACGCATGGCTCGCATCGGAGTTTGCCACGGCCAAGACGCGCGGCTTCCAGGGAACGAGCCTTCGGGGCGCCGGAACGTTAGCGGCCACGGCGAAACACCTGTGCGGCTACGGTGCGGTGACCGCCGGGCGCGAGTACGCCTCGGTGGATGTGTCCGCGCGTACATTGCACGAGGTCCATCTACCGCCTTTTGCGGCTGCCATAGCGGCTGGCGCTGCGGCGATCATGCCCGCCTTCATCGATATCGCCGGCGTGCCGATGACCGCCAACGTCGCGTTGCTGCAAGGCTGGCTGCGCGATCGGTGCGCCTTCGACGGTGTGGTGATCAGTGACTACAACGCTATCGCGGAGTTGCGCAATCACGGGGTGGCCGCGGATGCCGCCGCAGCCGCCGCACTCGCCCTGAACACGGGAATCGATATCGACATGGCAAGCGAGGCGTATGCGCAGGGTCTGCCGGAAGCACTGCAGCGTGGTCTGATCAGCAGCTCACGGCTCGATGAGAGTGTATTGCGGGTGCTGCGGTTGAAGGAGCGCCTCGGCCTCTTCGACGATCCGTACCGGCGCGGGGCGGTCGGAAGCGGACCGGCGGCAGCGCGCCAACTCGCGCGCGAGGTCGCGCGAAAGGCAATCGTGCTTCTGACACACCGCAATCGCGTGTTGCCCATCTCCCGGCAGTTGAGCCATATCGCGTTGATCGGTCCACTCGCCTCGGCATCGGGCACGATGTTGGGACCCTGGCCAGCCGCCGGGCGGGCCGAAGACACCGTAAGCATCCTCGAGGGACTGAAGGCTGCGCTGCCCCGCTGCCGCATCGACAGCGCTCCGGGCGTCGCAACGAGCCACCAGGATCTGCGCGGACTCCCGGACGCCATCGAGCGCTGCCGTGCGGCCGAGGTGGTCATCCTGTGTCTCGGTGAGGAGGACTCGATGAGCGGCGAAGGCGGCAGTCGCGCCGATCTCGGTTTGCCCGGATGTCAGCGCGCGCTCGCGGAGGCGGCGCTCGATGTCGGCAAGCCCGTCATCGTGCTTCTGACTTCTGGCCGTCCGCTCGCCTTGCCATGGCTCTTCGAGCGCGCGGATGCCGTTCTCGCTACCTGGTTTCTCGGCGGCGAAGCCGGCCATGCCATCGCCGATGTCCTGACCGGCAGCTTCAATCCGAGCGGGAAGTTACCGGTGACCTGGCCGCGCCATGGGGGACAGGTGCCGATTTTCTACGCGCAGCGGCCATCCGGGCGGCCGGCAAGGGTCGGTGAGCGCCTCAGCAGCTCTTACCTCGATGTTCCGGCCACGCCGCAATTTCCCTTCGGTCACGGCCTGTCCTACGGCTCCTTCACGCTGCGGGACCTGCGGTGCGATCCTCGTGCTGTCAAAGCCGGTGAAGCCATCGAAGTGTCCGTAGCGGTACACAACGACAGCGCCATCGCTGGCGAAGCGACACTGTTCCTGTTCATCCGCGACCCGGTTGCCAGCATTGCCCGCCCCGTCCTGGAGCTCAAAGGTGTGCGCAGGATTGCTCTCGGACCCGGCGCGCGCGGCAATCTGACCTGGCAGTTACCGGTCAGCGCGCTGACCTTCCTCGATACGGATCTCCATCCCGTGCTCGAACCGGGCAGGTTCGAGATCCACGTGGGTCAGAGCGCCGATCCCCGCGGATTTCTCAGCAGCAGCATTGAACTGATGCCTTGAGTTCTGCCCTGCACCGAGCTCGATGGTCAATCGTGTGGACGCGGGCTCACCGCGAGCTTCGCATCGAGGAAATCCGCAGCCGCGGAGTACACCCGCAGCCAGGACGCGTGGCGCAGGAAACCGTGGATCTCATCCGGCAGGACGAGCTCCTGGTACTCGACCCCGTGCTCGCGCAGTGCCTCGGCGAGACGCACGGATTCCGAGAAGGCGACATTGTGATCGTCGTCCCCGTGCACGATGAGGACGGGCGAGCGCCAGCTTGCCACCGCGCCGATCGGAGAGGCTGCGAGCGCACTCGCGAGCACCGTGGGTGGCGCATCGAGCCCGTAGAGCGGCAGGTTGTCCCGATTCGTCGCGAGCGCCCAGTGGTACCAATCGTGCACGCCGTGCAGGTCGACGCCCGCCTTGAAGAGGTCGGAGTTGCGCGCCAGGCCAAGCGCGGTCATATACCCGCCATAGCTGCCGCCCCACAGTCCGATGCGCGCGGGATCGACATCGGCGCGCGCGCGCAGGAAGTCGGCGGCTGCGAGCAGATCGTTGTACTCGGTTGCGCCGGCAGCGCCGATACCATCCGCCTCGCGAAAGTCGAGCCCGTAGCCGATCCCGGCCCGATAGTTGAGTGCCAGCACGACGTAGCCGCGACTGGCGAGGTACTGGTTGAACGCATAGGCGTTGCTGTAGTAGTCCATGTAGTGCCAGCCTGGGAGCATCTGACGGATGGGACCCCCGTGCATGAAGATCACGGCTGGATGAGGCTCGGCTGCGCTTTCCCGGGCGGGCAGGAAGAGCACTCCATGCGCCGCAATGCCGGCCCGCTGCGGCAGCTCAACCGAGTGCGGCTCGACCAGCGCTGCGGCCGGAAAGTCCTGCGGTAGCCCCTCGGCCGTCAGATCGAGGACGGGCGAGCCCTGGGCGCGAAGCGCCGCGTGCGCGGGGGTGCGGGCATCGGCCCGCAGGAACGCGATCGTGCCATCCTCGAGCAGCGCCGGCTGGGTCTCGATGCCAACGCCCTGGGTGAGTTGCTCGGGGCGGACCGTGGAGGTCTCGAGCCTCCACAGGTGGCGGCGGTCGATATCGCCGGCGTTGGCGGCGTACACGATATGAGTACCGTCCGCGCTCGAGGAGGCGTATTCAATTTCGAAGGAGCCCGGTGTGAGGAGCCGCGCGCCACCTCCCGTCGCCGGCACCGCGTAGAAATGTAGCCAGCCGTCGTTCTCCGCCGGGAACACCAGACGGTCGCTCCCGGCCCAGAAGAGTTGCTGGTCGGAGCTCAGCGCGTGGAAGACGCTGCCGGCGCCGGCAGGGGCACGGTAGATCTCCCGCGCGCCGCCCCCGGCGAGGTCTGCGACACGAATCGACCAGGGGAACCCGGTGCGGTGCGCGATCAAGCCGACCTCGTCATGGGTCGAGGGAATGCGCAGGAACGCGATGCGAGTCCCATCCGGGGACCAGCGCGGCTCGATGTCGAAGGAGAAGCTCGCGTCGATCCAGCGCAGCGTGCGGTCTGCGAATGAATACACACCGATGAAGCTGTGATCGACCCGCGTGCAGACGAAGGCGAGCTGCCTGCCGTCCGGGGAGAAGCGCAGGGAGTCGATGACTCCGCGCGTCTTGAACAACTGCTCGGCCTTCGCCCCCTTACGCGACGCGACGGCAAACACCTTGCCCTCGTGGAGAAAGAGAATGCGCCCGCCATCCGGCGAAGCCAGCGGTGCATGACCGTCGCCGAGCTTCATGGGGGCATGGCCGCGGAAGTCGACGATGTAGACCTGCTGCTCGACCCCCGAGGCGAGCTGCGCCGGATCCGGTGCAGGTTTGTCCGGATACTCGATATCACCACCGAGCACATAGAGCAGTTCTTCATGACCCGGAACGAACGCGATGTCGGAGATCTCGAGACCATCGTCGGCGGTGTAGTGGGTGAGCGGGTGCGCGGCGAAGCCTGCGTTGGCAGATCGCCCGAGCGCGAGCCAGACGTTGCGCCGGCCGCGGGCATCACTCGCCCACGCGAAGGCGCGACCGGCGGGCGCCGCGACGATGTCGGAGGCGAATGGCGCGCTCAGGACCTGCTCGAGAGTGAATGCCGCTGGGTACGCGGCTGGAGTGCTGAGCAGCAGCGCCCCGATGAGCGGTGCCGCAAAACGCGTTATCGTCACGTGTGATCCTTTCCCCGGAAGCTGGCGTCATTCTGGCATCGCCATGTCTGCGCCACGAGTCGTGCTCGCGACCACTGGCTGAGTGTTTGAATGCGTCCCGCGGATCCCTTGACAAGTCAAGGCGCGCGCGTAGACTGCGCGGCCCCTATGAACGGAACCTGCTCGCAAATATCGCAAAGCGCGCTGCCTCTGTGGCCGCGTCTCGACGTTTCGGGAGGTGCACTCCCGAACGCGATGCCGGCGTGCGCCTTGATCGGCGTCACACGCGGGATGAGCACGCTTTGAACTATTAGCCCACTAACAGATGCTGGAGGGCTGATCGTTACGGCCCTCCGGAGCCTCTCGCGAGACCCCGGTTGGCCCTGCCGACCGGGGTCTTGTTGTTATGGGGCCTGGATTTCGGGAAAGGTGTTCTCGAGAACGTGGTGCGGATCCAAGTGCCGCGGGGCCTGATCCCGCATCACCTTAGCCGCCCGGCGGGCGTGAGCCCGCCGGGCTTTTCCCCAAACGCCGCCCGCCGCTCAGATCACGGCGGTAGCTGCACCCAGAACGGCTGACCCGGGTCGGCCTGCACCGTGTCGGCGGGACCGATGCCGACCACCTGGACGATCACCTCTTCGTCGCTGTTGGAGCCATCCCAGTGGAGCGCGCCGGCGGGATGGAGCATGTAGCTGCCGGCCTTGAGAGGCACGGCCTTCCTCGGATCGAAGCTGCCACCCGTGCCGGTATACCAGGTGCCCTTGATGACAGTGACGTGGCGGTCGTGCGGATGCCAATGCGGGCGGTCCATCACGTGGGGTGGGAACCGCACCCGCTGCACGTAGAGACCGTTGCCCGAGGGATCTCCGGCGAGCGTCGCCAGCTGTGCGCCATGGCCATCCGGCAGGTCCTGCCAATGGATCTGATCCGGTGTCAGACGCACGAAGTCTGCGCCGCCCGCCGCCGCAGAGTCCGAGTCGCCAAGGACACTCCCGCACATCAGCAAGCCGATGAGGACGAGGACAAGTCTCTTGTGCATCGGATGCTCCTCGGGCGCCACTCAGGCCTTCAGCCGCAGCCTGCCCATGAAGTCGCGCTTGCCGATGCGCGCGCCCTTCCAGCGGAGGATGTCGTAGGTGGTCGTCGCGTGAAAGTAGAAGTTGGGCAGCGAGAACGACAACAGGAAGTTCTCGGCGGTGAATTCCAGGCGCCGCTCGCGGAACTCGAACCGCATGTCGCGGCCGATGAAACCATCGATCTCCGCCGGGGTCATGGCCGCGAGGGCCGCGAGCGTTTCCGCGATCCGTGCCTTGAGCGCCGCGAAGGTCTGCGGGGGCGGCGTCATGTCGGGCGAGAAGACACCACGGCGCACCCCCTCGATCGAGCCGAGCGAGTGCACTGCGGTCGATTTCACCTGGTAAGCGAATGGCAGCATGTCCTCCGCCAGGCGAGCCTCGAGGATTTCCTCTGGGGCGAGATGCTTTTCAGCGCAGAGCGTCTCGGCGGTGACGAGCAGGCCGGTCATGGCGCCGAGGGTCTGCTGGTAGGAAGGAATCGTGGCAGCGTAGAGCGAGAAGGTCATGTTACTGCTCCCTGTGGCTTGCCGTGCGCGGGCGGTTGCAACGCCCTAGGTGGGATGCCCTGACAGTGTCCCTCAGCGATCGAGTTCGGGGTAGTGTCGGGAGAGATCCTCGTTGTTGAATGGCACGCGGCGCCCCGAGGCGAGGTAGCGCGCGATGCGTGGGCGCTCGAAAACGGCCGCCTGCAGCGTGCGCAACCGCGGGCGGCTGCGCAAGGCCCGGGCAGTTGCAGTCGGAAACGCGTAGCGGAGCCCGGCGAGCACCTGCGCCATCGACAGATCCGCGGTGGTCACACGAGCGCCGACCATCCACGGTCCGTGTGCCCGGTTGAGGGTGAGCACACGCTCGAAATACGTCAGGAACTTCGGCAGCCTCACACGCCGGAAGTCGCGCGACCGCCGCCGGGCCGCCGCCTTCTGCTCCTCGTACGCGTAGCCGTCACCGAGCGGATGGTGGGTGTGAAAGATCTCCAGGTAGAGATCGAGGATCGTGAGCTGCAGTTGATGCGTCCAGAGCCTTCCCGCCTCATCCGCGGGGGCGAGCTTCAGGCGCTCGCCGAGGAAGAGAAGAATGTTCGGCGTTTGCGCGATCAACCGCTGCCCGACCTTCAGGATCGGGGGAGCGAAGGGCGGCCGCGAGACGCCGCGGGCGGCGAGGACCCGGAGGATCGCCGGCACGCCGCCCCCCTTGGCCTGCGGCAGGACCGCCACGTCACGGTAGTGCGCACCCGCTTCCTCCAGCGCCAGACGGACGAATTCACCGCGTCCCTGGATGCCGGGCCAGTAATAGAGCTCGTAGGTCATGAGCGGCGCGCTCTCAGTCGAAGAGTCGCAGGTTCTTCGGCAATTCGACCTGGCCGTGGGCGTCGGCATCCTGGCGGCTGCCGACTCTCCCGCCGGCGCCGTCGCCTGGGGCTTCCGCCTCGTCGAATGCGCTCTGCGGCGGCACCTCGAGCGCGTGCGCGCCGGCACCGCTCAGGGCCTTGTTGAGCGCGGGCAGTTGTGTCGCCGTGAGCTGGTCGAACTTGTCGGAGATATCGCGCAGCTCGCTGCGCAGGGCCTCGATGTTCTCGAGCTGGTAACGCGACGGTGGGCCATCCCAGGAAGTGATCGCCCCGTAGAGCTGGTCGGTGTGCTCGCGCAGCCGCTCTTCGCCGGTGATCGCGCCGCCCTCAGTAGTCGCGACGATGCGCTTGCGCAGCGCGTCCAGCTTGCCATCGAAGTCGGCGAGGCTGCGGTTGAGGGGGTCGGTCGACGCGCGTCCCTTGCTCGCCGCAGCGACCTGCTCGCGGAGCCCCGCGATGCGCGCGAACAGGGCGGACTCGTCGTTGAAGAGCGCATAGACCTTCATCGCCGCCTGGTACTGTGCCTCGCGGTCAGCGACCGTCCAGCTGACGCGCCGGTCGAGCCCGACCGTGAGCGGCATCGTGTACGTCTTGCCATCCTTTTCCATGCGGACGGTATAGCTGCCGGGAGGAACGCGCGGGCCCTGCGTGCCGGCAATGGCGAGCTGCACGGCGGGCGGCACGTGCGGCGCGCGCCGATGCATCGTCCAGAGAACGCGATTGAGTCCACGTCGCGTGCTCGCAGGCAGCTCATCGACCACGGCGCCACTCGCGTCCAGGACCTCGATCCGAAGCTTGCCGAACAGCTGTCGCGTGCGCTGGTAGTAGGTGATCTCTGCGCCATCCTTCGGGTTGTCGCCGACGAATGCGGCGGCGCCGTTGGCCCAGCCGCCGTTGGCTTCGATGCGCTGCTGCACCGGGCGCGCGGCGATGAAGGTCGCATCCTGCGCTGCGACCTCGGGCGTCAGGTGCCGCAGCGGACTGATGTCGTCGACGATCCAGATGCCGCGACCGTGCGTCGCGAGCACCAGGTCGCCATCGCGCGGCTGGACGGCGAGATCGCGCACCGCGACCGCCGGGAAATGGCCCCCCTTGAATTGCGCCCAATGGGCCCCCCGATCGAGCGAGATCCACAGACCGAACTCGGTGCCGAGGAACAGCAGCTGCGGATCGACGGCATCTTCCTTGATGACGTGCGCGTAGCCGCGCACGCCCTTCGTGTCCTGTGGGCTCACGAGCGTCGACCAGGTCTTGCCGTAATCGGTCGTGACGTAGACATACGGCGCCATGTCGCCGAAGGTGTGACGATCGAAGGCCACGTACGCTGTGCCCGGCGCGAAGCTGCTCGCCTGTACCCAGTTCACCCAGCTGTTCTTCGGCAGGCCGTGCACGTTGGCGATGACGTTGTCCCAGTGTTGACCACCGTCACGGGTGAGTTGCAGGTTGCCGTCGTCAGTGCCGACCCAGATGAGACCGGCGGCGACTGGCGACTCGCTGATCGAGAAGATCGTGGTGTGCATTTCGGCGACCGAGTTGTCGACCGTGACACCACCCGACTGCTCCTGCTTCTGCTTCTGCGGGTCATTGGTCGTCAGATCCGGCGAGATGCGCTCCCAGCTCTGCCCGTGATCGCGCGAGCGGAACAGGAACTGCGCGCCGATGTAGAGCGTCGCTGGATCGTGCGGCGAGAGCGCGATCGGGGTGTTCCAGTTGAAGCGCAGTTTGGTGTAGCGTTTGAGCTCTTCGGGTCCGAGCCGCGGCTGAATGTCGCGTGACTCGTGCGTGTGCACGTTGACGCGATTTATCGCTCCGCCCTGCGATTCGCCATACACGTAGTTCGAATCGGTGGGGTCGGGGTACATGAAGAAGCCGTCACCCCCGATCATGGCCTCCCAGCGGGAGCTGGTGATGCCGCCGGGGTAGGCCGAGTCCCCAACCCAGGCGCTGTTGTCCTGCAGGCCGCCGTAGACGTGGTAGGGGTCGGCGCCATCGACGCTCACATGGTAGAACTGCGATATGGGCAGATTGTCGGTCTTCCACCACTTGTTGGCGCCGTCGTAGGAGATCCATAGCCCGCCGTCATCGCCGGCGAACACGCGTTTTGAATCGCCCGGATCGACGAATACATCGTGCACATCGCCGTGCGCGCCGTTGAAACCGCCGATGGTGCTGAAGCTCTTGCCGCCGTCCTCACTGAGGATGAGGGCGCCGTCGGTCTTGAATACGCGCCGCGCATCCTTCGGATCGACGATCAGGTTGGCGAAATAGAACGGCCGCCACACCATCCACTGGCTCTTGTCGCCGCGCTCCCAGCTCGTCCCACCGTCGTGCGAGATGAACAGCCCCGAGTCGGTCGACTCGATGAAGGCGTAGACCGTCTGCGGCTCGCTCGGCGCGAATGCAAGGGCGATACGCCCGTAGGGCTTGGGCGGCAGCGCCTTGTGGTCCGCGGGTGAGAGCTCGGTCCAGGTGCGGCCGCCGTCGGCGCTGCGATAGAGGCCGCTGCCCGAGGGGGCATGCGGTCCGTCGCCGCCGGAGCGGAACGTCCAGCCCTTGCGGCGGAAATCCCAGAGCGCGGCCAGCAGCACCTGCGGGTTGCCGGGCTGCATCGCGAGGCTGGCGCAGCCGGTCGAGGGATTCGCGCCCTTGAGGATCAGCTGCCAGCTCTTGCCCTCATCGGTGGTCTTGTACAGCCCGCGCTCGGCCGAGTCGCTCCACAGCTTCCCCGGCACGCAGGCGTAGACCGTCGCGGATGAGCGCGGGTCCACCACGATGCGCGTGATGCGCTCGGACTCCGGCAACCCGGAGTAGGTCCAGGTCTCACCGCCATCGCCGGAGCGGTAGATGCCGTTGCCGACCGAGACGCTGTTGCGCGTCCAGGCCTCGCCCGTGCCCACCCAGACGTTCTTGGTGTTGGACGGATCGATGGCGATGGCACCGATAGACTGTACCGGCTGCTCATCGAACACCGGTTTGAAGGTCGTCGCTGCGTCGGTTGACTTCCATACCCCACCGCTCGCCGACCCGACGAATAGTGTCACCTTTCCCGAAGCATCCCGGTAGCCGGCGAGCGCGGCGATGCGTCCGCTCATTGCCGCCGAGCCGATGTTGCGGGCTCCGAGGCCCGAGATGACACCCGAGTCGATGACGGGAGACGGGGCCTGTGCCAGGGCGGGGCCCAGGCAGCCCGACAGCAGCGCACACGCGGAGAGCGCGGGATAGAGGCGCATCGATTTCACTCCTGGCTTTACTTCGCGGGTGCGGTGCCCGCAGGCGACGCCGGAAACACGAAGAGGCTCTTGTCCGCCGCGACATTGGCTTCCGCCTTGTCGATCTGCAGCTTGCGGCGATCGCTCGAGCCCTTCTCGTACGACTCGAGGGCAAAGGGCAGATAGACGCCATTCACCTTCTCATAGTCGCCGTAGTCCGTAATGGTCTCATTGGGGATGCCATGCTCGATGCGGCGGTTCACGGTGCGGATCTCGAGGAAGTAGTCCGGATCGAGGTAGACGTAAGCCACATCGCCATTCGGCCGCGTGACCCGCAGCTTGTGTGCCTCGGTGCCATCGATGTCCTCGGTGCCGAGGTAGTCCAGCTTGTAGCCCTTGGCCTGATAGTCGACGAGGGTGCCGATGAAGTCCGCCGCGTCCTCGCCGAGCGCCTTGGCGTCGTCTGCGGAGAGCTTCTCCGGATCCTTGCGTCCCTGGAAGGGGTTGATCTGCCAGGCCTGGGTACCGTCGTACGCCTGTACTTTGGTGAGACCCTGCAGCTGCGCCTCGTAGCGGATCGCGTCGGGCCGCTCGACCAGCATGGTGTAGCCCACTTCCAGCGCGCCGCCATTCACCAGCAGCTTCCCCGAGAGGCGCAGCGACTGAACCGCCTTCAGCTGTTCGCTACCGCCTTTGGCGGTCACGTTCTTG
>Ga0306920_100001708_pt1 | contig 27336 bp, 21 predicted proteins | sample flu12Cox44000170_FD_204666 | JGI IMG/M metagenome (GOLD analysis project Ga0306920, IMG submission 204666) | Lab enrichment of tropical soil microbial communities from Luquillo Experimental Forest, Puerto Rico - flux4day.12C.oxic.44.000.170 (v2)... | ecosystem: Environmental > Terrestrial >... | reverse complement strand
GCACTAGCAAACATATTGATTCTAGTGCCGCTTTTCTATTTGAAGTTCCTGGATCGAATTCGCCGCTTGTGGTGCAGGAACTTTTAAATAGGCGGCACTACCTTCGGCCGCGACACGATCTCGATCATTTTTCCTTCGTCGTCGTCGGGCGCGGCTTCCTTCGCCCGCTGGTACGCCTCAACGGCAGCGCGGCCCATCACCGGGGTTGCGCTAAGCAATTGTTCGGCCAGCGCCACGGCATAGGCAGCATCCTTGTGACGCAGCGCCGCGGTGAAGTTCGCACCGGCAAAGTTGCGCGCCGCCATGCGCCTGGAATGGCGGATTACCTGCGGGCTTGCGGCAACGCCGTTCTCGATCGCTTCCAGCACCAGCTTGATGTCGAGGCCGGCCTGCTCGGCGATGGCAAGGCCCTCGGCGATGCCGGCGATCTGGATCGCGCCCATCAGGTTGTTGATCAGCTTGTAGACGGTGCCGGTGCCGACCGCGCCGAAATGCCGGATGCTCGAAGATAGCGGCGCAAGAAACGGCCGCGCCTGCTCGAGGTCGGCGGGCTCGGCGCCGACCAGCAGCGTCAGCTTGCCGGCGGCAGCCGCGTCCGGCAGGCCGGTCACGGGACTGTCGATATAGATCAAACCTCGTCTGCGCAGCTCCCGCGACAATTCGAGCGCGTGGGCGTAGGAGACGGTCGAGCATTCGATGGCAATCGCACCACTCTTCATCGCCGCGGCCGCTCCGTCCCGACCGAGCCAGACGCTGCGCGAGGCCGCGTCGTCGGCCACCATGGTCACGACCGCATCCGCATCGATTGCAGCATCCTTTGGCGAGGCCGCCCAATGCGCGCCGCGCGCGATCAAGGCTTGCGCCTTCGCCTTGCTGCGGTTGAACACCGCAACTTTAAAACCCGCGTCGAGATAGCGGCCGGCCATGCCGTGCCCCATTCGCCCCAGACCGATGAAAGCAACGTGCGGCATGATTCTAATCCACGTCCTCGACTGCATCGGACGCGGTGCCGAAGGCGCGCTGCGCCAGTGTTGCCGCCATGAACTCGTCAAGGTCTCCGTCGAGCACGCCTGTGGTATCAGAGGTGTGCACGCCGGTCCGCAGGTCCTTCACCATCTGATAGGGCTGCAGCACGTAGGATCTGATCTGGTGGCCCCAGCCGATATCGGTCTTGGCCGCCTGCTCGGCGGCGGCCTTTTCCTCGCGCTTCTTCAGCTCAATTTCATAGAGACGGGCGCGCAGCATGTCCCAGGCCTGCGCCCGGTTCTTGTGCTGTGAACGGCCGGCCTGGCAGACCACCGCAATGCCGGTCGGGATATGCGTCAGACGGACCGCCGATTCGGTCTTGTTGACGTGCTGGCCGCCGGCGCCACCCGAGCGCATGGTATCGACGCGCACATCTGATTCTTTCAGGTCGATCTTGATGCTGTCATCGATGACCGGAAAGATCTGGACGGACGAAAACGAGGTGTGCCGGCGCGCGTTGGAATCGAACGGCGAAATCCGCACCAGGCGGTGCACGCCGGCCTCCGTCTTCAGCCAGCCATAGGCGTTGTGACCGCTGATCTGGATGGTTGCGGATTTGATGCCGGCCTCCTCGCCCTGGGATTCCTCGAGATACTCGACCTTGAAGCCGTGCTTCTCGGCCCAGCGCGTGTACATGCGAAGCAGCATCTCGGCCCAGTCCTGGCTCTCGGTGCCGCCGGCGCCGGCATGGACCTCGAGATAGGAATCGAAGCGATCGGCCTCGCCCGACAGCAGCGCCTCAAGCTCGCGGCGCGCCACCTCCTTCTTCAGGCTTCGCAGCGCTTCCTCAGCCTCGGCAACGACACCCGCGTCGTTTTCGGCCTCGCCGAGCTCGATCATGCCGATGTCGTCCTCAAGCTCGCGCTCGACCTTGCTGATGCCGGACAGCGAATCCTCCAGCGAGGTGCGTTCCTGCATCAGCTTCTGGGCTTTCTGCGGATCGTTCCAGAGATTGGGGTCTTCAGCGAGCTTGTTCAGCTCGGCAAGCCGCGCCGTCGATTTCTCGACGTCAAAGATGCCTCCTCAGCAGTCCGACCGACTGCTTGATCTCTTCGACGAGGCGTTCGATTTCGGCGCGCATGATCTCTTACTTCCCTTTCAAGGGGGCATTGTCTCCGCGTCGGATGTAGCGATACGGCGCCGAAAGCGCAATCGGTCCAAACGCCCGGTCAGTACAACCCGCCGGTGCCGGGTCGTATGAAGGCGCCGCTGTCGAGTGGTACGCCCTGCGGCGGGAGGCGAGAGTCGGCGTCGGCGACCCCGATCACCGAGTAATTGTCAGGCGGCGCCGTACCTGGCTTGAACGCTTCCACGATGACGCCTCGTCCGCCTTCGCCGGGACCAACCCGCATGCCGCTCTTGGCGTCGACGTGGATCAGCTTGATGCCGGCCGGAATCTTGAACGGCGTCGGCGGCTTGTCCGCGAGCGCAAGCTTCATGAAGTCGCGGGCGATCGGCGCCGCCAGATGACCTCCGGTCGCAGCATTGCCCTTACCGAGCGGGCGCGGCTTGTCATACCCCATGTAGATGCCGACCACGATGTCCGGGGAGAAGCCGATGAACCAGGCGTCCTTGGCCTCGTTGGTGGTGCCGGTCTTGCCGGCGATCGGCTTGCCGACCTCCTTGAGCGCGATGCCGGTACCGCCCTGCACCACGCCTTCCATCAGCGAAGTCATTTGGTAGGCCGTCATGGCGTCCAAGACCTGCTCGCGGCGGTCGATCAGTTGCGGCTCGGACTGGTTCTTCCAGCCGGCGGGCGCATCGCAGCCGCGGCACTCGCGCGCATCATGCTTGAAAATGGTGTGACCGTAGCGGTCCTGGATACGGTCGATCAGCGTCGGCTTCACGCGACGGCCGCCATTGGCGATCATCGAATAGGCGGTGACCATGCGCATGACCGTGGTCTCGCCGGCGCCAAGCGCATAGGACAGATAGTTGGGCAATTCGTCATAGACGCCAAAACGCCTGGCATATTCGGAGATCAGGGGCATGCCGATATCCTGCGCCAGGCGTACCGTCACGGTGTTCAGCGAGAGCCTCAGCGCGTTCCGCAGCGTGGTCGGACCCTGGTACTTGCCGGACGAAAAGTTCTCCGGACGCCAGACGCCGCCGCCCTGCCCCTGATCGATTTCGATCGGCGCGTCGACCACGACGGTTGATGGCGTGTAACCGTTGTCCAGCGCCGCCGAATAGACGATCGGCTTGAACGACGAGCCGGGCTGCCGGTAGGCTTGCGTGGCGCGGTTGAACTGGCTCTGGTCGAACGAGAAACCGCCGACCATGGCCAGCACGCGGCCGGTCCAGGGATCCATCACCACCATCGCGCCGGAGACTTCCGGCACCTGCTCGAGACGGAACTGGCCCTCGACGGGATTGCCTTCCCTGTACAGTGGATCGACATAGATCACGTCGCCCGGCGACAGTACCTGCGACACCGCCGTCGGCGCCTTGCCGCGGGTGGAGGTGGCCTTGGCCCACTTCACGCCATCAAGCGTGACAAGACCGGTCTGCCGTTCCCTGCTGACGGCACCGCCGAGATCGCGCCCCGGCTGGAAACCGATGCGGGCCGATTGATCGCTGACCTCCAGCACGACGGCCATCCGCCAGGGCGAGACATCGGACAATGATTTGACGTCAGCAAGCTTAACCCCCCAATCGCCGGAGAGGTCGAGCTTGCTCACCGGACCGCGCCAGCCCTGCTCCTCGTCATATTTGACGAGGCCAGCCGCCATCGTCTTGCGCGCCATCACCTGGATCTTCGGATCGAGGGTCGTGCGCACCGACAAGCCGCCTTCGTACAGCTTCTTCTCGCCGTAGCGCTCGAAGATGTCGCGACGCACTTCCTCGGCGAAATATTCCCCGGCGAAGGTGTGGACACCGTTGGAGCGGTTGACGACGTTTAAGGGTTCCTTGCGCGCCTTGTCGGCATCGGCCTGCTTGATCCAGCCGTTTTCGAGCAAACGGTCGATCACATAGTTGCGCCGCTCGATCGCACGGTCGCGGTTCTTCACCGGATGCAGCGCGGCCGGCGCCTTTGGCAGCGCCGCCAGATAGGAGGCTTCAGCGATGGTAAGTTCGTTCACCGACTTGTCGAAATAAACCAGCGAAGCGGCGGCAACCCCATAGGCGCCAAGGCCGAGATAGATTTCATTGAGATAGAGTTCGAGGATCTTGTCCTTGGAATAAGCGCGCTCGATTCGCATCGCCAGCAGCGCTTCCTTGATCTTCCGGGCGAACGACACCTCGTTATTCAACAGAAAGTTTTTCGCGACCTGCTGGGTGATCGTGGAGGCGCCTTGCGGGCGGCGGTTGGAGCCATAATTCTGCGCATAGACGATGGCGGCACGCATCATGCCGGAATAGTCGATGCCGCCGTGCTCATAGAAGTTCTTGTCCTCGGCGGCCAGAAACGCGTTGATGACGAGCTTCGGGACAGCCTGGATCGGCAGGTACAGCCGCCGTTCCTTGGCATATTCGCCGAGCAACGAACCATCGACCGCATGCACGCGGGTCATGATCGGCGGTTCGTAATCCTGCAGCTGGGAATAGTCGGGCAAATCCTTGGAGAAATGCCAGATCAGGCCGGCAATACCGCCGACGCCGACAAGGAACACCACGGTTCCGACGGCGAACAGGAAACCCAAAAACCGCACCAGCAAGCGCATTAGCTAAGATCCGTTCCAGCCCTGGGCGCCAAATCCGGCACCCTTCTCACGTCAAGCGTCTGTCCCGCAAAAACCCTTGCTACGGCGGAATCTTCGGTGATTACGAACATCTTTTAAAGCCGCCGCTGTGGCCAAACTAGGGCTGTTACCGAGCCCCGTTCAGTTGGCCTGGCCGGCCGTGGCCAGCCGTTTGGCCAGGAAAAGATCAATTGCCTGCGCCATTGAGCCCGCACCTTTCACCCGCCAGCTCTCCGATCCCAAATGTTCGAGGTCCGATTTGTTCGAGACATAACCGAGTTCGACCAGCACCGAGGGCACATCGGGTGCCTTCAGCACCCGAAACCCTGCCGATTTGAGGGGGCGCTTGTGCAAGCGTACCGCAGGCTTCATCTCGCTCATCAGGAGGCGGGCGAAGCGGTTTGAAAAAGTACGCGTTTCGCGCTGTGCAAGGTCGATCAGGATGTCCGCAACGTCGCTCGGTTCCTCCCTCAGATCGACGCCGCCAATGGCATCCGCTCGGTTTTCAGCCTCTGCCAGCCGTTCGGCCTCGGCGTCGGAGGCTTTGTCGGAAAGCGTGTAGATGGTCGCTCCCTGCACGTCGCCTTCGTTGCGCGGCAGGTAGTCGGCATGAATCGAGATAAACAGGGCTGCGCTCTGGCCACGCGCCATGCGGACGCGATCATCGAGTGCGATAAATGTATCGTCGGTGCGGGTCATGACCACCCGGTATTTAGCGCTCTTTTCGAGCCGGTCGCGCAGCGCAAGGCCGAAGGCGAGCACCAGGTTCTTCTCCATCTCCCCGCCCGACTGCGTGCCGTTGTCGACACCGCCATGGCCGGGATCGATCACGACTACCGGGCGCGTGTCCGCTGGCGCGGCGGGCCTCTGCGCAGGCACCGTCTGCGGCGCGGCGATCGCCGCTGTCGTGGTATCGGACACGGCGGACCTCAGCTGCGGGTGGATCTCGGCCCGCATGGCCTGAAGGAAAGTCGTGCGATCCACCTCCTCCAGCTCCAGTACGAGCCGCGGCGGCTGGTCGTTTGCCGAATCGAGCATGTAGGATTTGGTAATCTTGGCCGGACCGGACAGATCGAATACGATCCGTGACCCGCCTGGCATCACCATTCCATAGCGGAACGCCTTGATCAGCCCCCGTCCAGTCGCGCCTGTACCTGCCGGAAGGTGGAAACTCACCTGAGGAATGTCGAGGACTACGCGATAGGGGTCGTCCAGCGCAAAGGCGCGAAACTCCACCATCTTGTCGAGGTCGAGGACGAAGCGCGTGAGCTTGGCGTCACCCGCCAAGCGTGCGTCCGAGGCGATCGGAAAGACCGGTACGCTGGAGGCATGCGGCGGCGGCTCCTCGGCGGCAGCGGCCAACTCGCCCGAGCACATCAGTGCTGCGGCGCAAAGTAGAGCAGACCCCAGCAAAACAAGTTGATTTGCGTGGCTCGCCACCGAATCCGTGCCTCCCGAGGCTGTCCTTTTACCGCAATAGAACCACGGGGTTAACCGTACCTGAAAAGCATCCCTTGAATAACGGGGAGTGTTGCGGGCCTGCGACGCTTCCCTTGCACGGGCCGGGCAATCCACGTATGTACAGGGCGCTGAAGGCTATTTATCCCGGTTGTGTCGTTTTCAGCCTCCCGGTGCAGCGCCGGAACCGCCGAATTGGGGCGATTCCAGCGTTTTTCCGTCCCTTACGAGAGCCAGCGCGGCGCGCGGCCTGCAAGAAGGGGCGGTTCTGAGCCCGAGCGGCGTCCGGTCCCAAGCCACTTTCTTGCTCCGGGGGCGGTTTTCGTGAGACGGCACGGCCTGAATACTAAGAACCGATTATGGGCAGCGCTCCGGCGCCCCAACTGGCCTTCAGCGATCGACCGGGCGGCCTCGCCGCCCTGCTGTTCCAGACGGGCCGACGCGTGATGCGCCAGACTGAGTTGCCGACCCAACCTTGCGGAACGACCGCGCCGATGCGGAGCAATGGCTCCGCACGTCGCCACGTTCTCCTGGCTTGCCGGTCGGCCAGGTGCTCCCCTTTGCGCTTCGGCCTTCCCCTCACCCCCGAATCAGGTGGACCGTCGCGGTACCCAGCGGCGCAATACGCGCTGACGGCCATACGCGCCCGCCGCCTCCAAGAGTTCCAAAATGCCAAACAAAATGCTGATCGATGCCACCCACCCGGAAGAGACCCGGGTCGTCGTGGTCCGCGGCAATCGCGTCGAAGAGTTTGATTTCGAAACCGCCCAGCGCAAGCAGCTGCGCGGAAACATCTATCTCGCCAAGGTCACGCGGGTTGAGCCCTCGCTCCAGGCGGCCTTCGTCGAATATGGCGGCAACCGCCACGGCTTCCTGGCCTTCAGCGAAATTCATCCCGACTATTATCAAATTCCGGTCGCCGACCGCCAGGCGCTGATCGAAGCCGACGAGCGCGCCCATCGTGAAGCCGAGGAAGAGGACGAACGTCGTCCCAGCCGCAGGCGTTCGCGCCATCGCAATTCGCGCCGACGTGGCGACGGCGACCGTATCCGGAGCGAAATCGTCGAGGGTGCAGCGCCCGCATCATCGGATGCTATAGCGCCTTCCCATGAGCGTGACGCCGGGCGCGGCGATGGAGGCCATGACCTGCCTGAACACGGCTACGACGAGGCGGGTCTTCATCCCTCAATGCCGGAACCCATCGAGGCCGAGTTCGGCGTCGAGGCCGACGCATATGGCCAGGAGCATCCTCGCGAAGCCGACGAGCACGGCGAGGTGGAAGCGGGCCCGTCCGCTCAAGAAGCATCGGCGCGAGAACCATTGAGCGAGGAACCGACCCAGGCGGTGCCATCGGAAACCGCCCCGCCGCTCGAGGCCGTCGATGCAGCTGCCCCTGTCGAGGCGCAGGGCGAAAGCGTTCCGCAAGATCACGCCGGGCAGGCCGAGGACCAGGCGGACGCGGCCACGGGCGATGACATTTCCCACCGCGCTCACGACGAGGGCGATGAGGCCGCCGTCGCGCTGCATGAGGAAGCGCCCACCGTTGCGCCGGGCCAGCATGGCGAGGAGGAGGACGAAGACGAGGAAGACGCCGAGGAGGAGGAAGTCGAATCCGTGGGCGGCGACGACGTGCTGGAGGAGGTACCCGAACGGCCGTACCGTCCCCGTCGCCAGTACAAGATCCAGGAAGTCATCAAGCGCCGGCAGGTGATGCTGGTGCAGGTCGTCAAGGAGGAACGCGGCAACAAGGGGGCGGCGTTGACGACCTATCTGTCCCTCGCCGGCCGCTATGCCGTTCTGATGCCGAACACGGCGCGCGGCGGCGGCATCAGCCGCAAGATCACTTCGGCGCAGGACCGCTCGCGACTCAAGGAAGTCGTGCAGGAACTCGAAGTGCCCGAGGGCATGGGCATCATCCTGCGCACCGCGGGCGCTTCGCGTACCCCACCCGAGATCAAGCGCGACTTCGAATATCTGATCCGCATGTGGGAAACCGTGCGCGACACGACGTTGAAGTCGCAGGCGCCGACCCTGGTGTATGAAGAGGGCTCGCTGATCAAGCGATCGCTGCGCGATCTCTACAACAAGGAAATCGACGAGATACTGGTGGCGGGTGAAGCCGGCTACCGCGAAGCGCACGATTTCATGAAGATGCTGATGCCCTCCAGCGTGCGGGCGGTGAAGCAGTATCGCGACGGCCAGCCGCTGTTCTCGCGGATGGGAGTGGAAAGCCAGCTCGACGCGATGTTCTCGCCGACGGTCCAACTGCGCTCCGGCGGATACATCGTCATCAACCAGACCGAGGCGCTGGTTTCGATCGACGTCAATTCCGGCCGCGCCACGCGCGAGCATCACATCGAGGACACCGCGCTCAAAACCAATCTGGAGGCCGCCGAGGAGGTCGCCCGGCAGCTGCGCTTGCGCGACCTCGCTGGCCTGATCGTCATCGATTTCATCGACATGGACGAGAAGCGCAACAACCGCTCGGTCGAACGCAAGCTGAGCGATTGCCTGCGCCAGGACCGCGCGCGCATCCAGGTCGGCCGCATCTCGCATTTCGGCCTCCTGGAAATGTCGCGCCAGCGCATTCGCGCCAGCGTGCTGGAGAGTTCGACCGAGCCCTGCCCGCAATGCGGCGGTACCGGGCATGTGCGTTCGGTCTCTTCGGTGGCGCTGCAACTTTTGCGCGGCATCGAAGAAGTGCTCATGAAGGGTGCGACCCACAATCTGGTGGTCCGCACCCGCACCGAGGTTGCCCTCTATGTGCTCAATCACAAGCGCGGGCACCTGCGCGATCTGGAGAACGCCTTCAAGGTCACGCTCGCAGTGGTGGCCGATGCCTCGGTAGGCGGCTTGCAGTCGTTCATCATCGATCGCGGCGAGCAGGTCCACACGCTGGAGGCCGCCAAGGCGCTGCTAAGCGCGCAAGCGGCCGCTTCGCCGCCGCAAGCCGATGAAGCCCTCGACGAGGACGAGGCATTCGACGCCGAACTCGAATCGGCGGTGGAGACCGAGGAGACCGAAGGCCTTACGGAGGCAGAGGCAGGCGAAGGCGAACAAGACGGCGCAAGCCCGCGCCGCAGGCGGCGTCGGCGCCGGCGCGGCCGCGGTGGCGGCGGCGAGGCGCGCGAGGCGAGCCAGCCGCAGGAAAGCCCGGAAGCGGCTTACGCCGAACAAGGCGCTGATAGCGAGAGCGACGAGAGCGGGTCCGAGGCCGACGAGCCCGAGGAACAGCCTGCTTTCGCCCGCAACGAGGGCCAGGGCGCGAATGGAGAGCGGCGACCACGCCGGCGCGGACGTCGTGGCGGGCGGCGCCGTCGCGGTGGCGGCGGCATGGACGAGGGCGCGGCCGGATTGGTCGCGGACGAGTTCGAGCCACCGCAGGCCTCCGAAGCCGCGGGCGCGGATGCCGGCTTTGACGGATATGCTCCGCAAATCGCGCTGCCGGAGGTTCAACCCGAGCCGATTGCGCCGGCAGCGGAACCGCAACCGGCCGATCGTCCCCCGACCGACGCAGTTCGTCCGACGGCAGCGGAAGCCTCACAAACCGAGAAGCCTGCGCCGCGACGCTCGACCGTGCGTGAGAAGGTGAGCTTTCCGAGCGGCAGCGCGGTGTCGGAGACGGCAACGCCGGCGCCTGACACGCAGGCGGCGGCAACCCCCCCTGCTGCGGCCGAACCGGCGCCGGAGGCGAACTCAGCTGAAGCTGCGCCGCGCCGCGCCGGCTGGTGGTCGCGCCGGTTTGGCGGCGGCCAGTAGAGACCGCAGACTTGCCCGGTAAAAAAGCCCGGCACACGCCGGGCGGTTTGCCGCGGTCTTTAGCCGGATCGGAGCCAGAGCGCGATCCGCTGCACCGCCTCGCGCATGTCGTCAGCCGAGCGCGCGTAGGAGAAGCGGATAAAGTTCTTGCCATGAAAGGGATCGAAATCGACGCCCGGGGTCGTTGCGACATGCGACTGCTGGAGCATCCGCTTGGCGAATTCAAAGCTGTCAGCTGTGAATTCCGAGACGTCGGCGTAGAGATAGAAAGCACCATCAGCCGGCAGAAAGCTGGTGAGGCCGGCCGCAGGCAACCCCTCGATCAGAATACGCCGATTTTCCACATAGCCGTTTTTGATCGCCTCCATCTCATCGCGACCCTCGAAGGCGGCTTCGGCCGCGATCTGCGACAGTGTCGGCACCGAGATTGCAAGATTCTGCTGCAACCGTTCGATCGGGCGCACCAGCGGCTCCGGTACCACCATCCAGCCGACGCGCCAGCCGGTCATACAGAAATATTTCGAGAACGAATTGATCACCAGCGCGCGAGTGGAAAGCTCGGCGGCGGTCACTGCCGGAAAAGCGTAATCGAGCCCATGATAGATTTCGTCCGAGATAAAGCGGATGCCGGCCTCTTCCGCCGCCGCGATCAGACCGGTCAACGCTTCGCGGGACATCATGGTACCGGTCGGGTTGGCAGGACTTCCCACCAGGACGCCCCGCAGCGGCGCCTTGCGGTGAGCGGCGAGCAAGGCTTCGGCCGACAAGGCGTGGCGCGTATCCCCTGAGGTCGGGATCAACACCGGCTCGCAGCCGAGCGCGCTCAAGATGTGACGATACGGCGGATAGCCGGGCACGGTCACGGCGACGCGATCGCCTGGTTCGAACATTGCCAGAAACGCCAGGATGAACGCACCGGAAGAGCCGGTGGTCACTATGATCCGGCCGGCGTCGACCTCGCAATTATAAGTATCGCGGTAGTGCCGCCCGATTCTCTCGCGCAGCGAGGCGATGCCGAGCGCGGAGGTATAGTCGATCCGTCCGCTCTCGAGCGCCGCGCGTGCAGCGGCGAGCGCTACCTTCGGCGCGGGCGCCGCCGGTTGACCCACTTCCATGTGGATGACGTGGCCGCCGGCCGCTTCGATGCGCTCGGCCGCGCTCATCACATCCATCACCATGAACGGCGGAACATTGCTCCGGGCGGATGCCGCAAGCAGGTCAGCCACGCGGTCTCTTATGGTCGCTTCGTGCATCGATATCTGCTATTTCCGGCCCCCCGGACGCCCAAGACTGGCCGCATTCGAGGGCTTGTAAGGGCATATCCCGGATATAGCCCGCCGCCAACCGCCAAAGACCGCCTATGTTGCTTGATCTGCACCTTCAAAGGAAAACTTCCGGCCTGACCGCCGTCATCCTTGCGGTCGCGATTTCGGTTGGGCCATTCGCTTCGACGCGGGCTGAGGAAAGGCAAAAGGGTCCTCCGATCCTGCGCGACAGCGAGACCGAGGAATTGCTTCGCGAATACACGCGCCCGATCCTGCGCGTTGCCGGACTCGAGCGGCAGAACATCCAGATGGTGATCATCAACGATCCCTCGTTCAACGCTTTCGTCGCCGACGGCAGGCGCATCTTCGTGAACTATGGCGCAATCCTGAAATCGGAGACGCCGAACCAGCTGATCGGCGTGCTTGCGCACGAAACCGGTCACCTCGCCGGCGGTCACCTCGCCAAGCTTCGCGAGCAGCTGGCGCAGGCGCAGACCCAAGCGATCATTGCGATGCTGATCGGCGCGGGCGCGATTGTCGCGGGCGCCAGAAGTGGCAATTCCAACGGCGGACTAGCCAACGCCGGCGCCGCCGCGATCGCCGGGCCACAGGAGATGATTCGTCGCTCGCTCTTGTCCTACCAGCGTCAGCAGGAGGAGAACGCCGACCGCGCCGGGGTGAAATTTCTGACCGCGACCGGTCAATCGTCCAAGGGCATGTACGACACCTTCAAACGCTTCACCGACGAGAGCCTTTTCGCGGCGCGTGGCGCCGATCCCTATTTGCAGTCACATCCAATGCCGGCCGAACGCGTAGCCGCGCTTGAGGGCCTGGCTCGCGCGAGCCCCTATTGGGACAAGAGGGATGAACCCACCTTGCAGCTGCGCCACGACATGGTGCGGGCCAAGATTTCGGCGTTCCTGGAGCGGCCGGACACGGTTTATCGCCGCTATCCGCTGTCGAACACCAGCCTGCCGGCGCGCTACGCGCGCGCGATCGCGACTTACCTACACGGAGATTTGAACAGTGCCATCGCGCAGATCGACGGCTTGATCCAGGTGCAGCCGAATAACGCCTACTTGTATGAAGTGCGCGGCCAGGCGCTGCTGGAAGGCGGCAAGCCCAATGAAGCGATCGCCCCGCTTCACAAGGCGCTTGCGCTCTCTCACAACGCACCCCTCATCGAGATGTTACTTGGGCAGGCGCTGGTCGCTACCGATAATAAGGCGCACACCGATGAGGCGATTTCGCTTCTGCGCGCAGCCGTGGCACGGGAAACCGAGGCACCGCTTGGTTACTTGCAATTGGCTATGGCTTATGGCCGGAAGGGAGACTATGCGGAGGCAGATCTCGCGTCGGCGCAAGCGGCCTATCTGCGCGGCGACAGCAAGACCGCGCGCGAATTGGCCTCGCGGGCGAAGACCCGCTTTGCCATCGGCACGCCCGGCTGGGTGAAGGCCGACGACATCGTCACCGCCAAACCGTTGCCTGGCCAGAAGGGCGAATAGCACCGAAATACCGGGACAAAGCCACAAGGATTCACTACACCTGAGCCGAGATGCAAAGTTGCCGGGACACCACGCCGACGGCGCGGGAAGGCCGGCTTGATTCAGAGGACTGATCGATGAAATCGCTTCGCCGTTTCGCCCCCACGCTGTTTGCGCTTGCTCTCTGCGCGGCGCCCCTGCCCACGTCGGCGCAAAGCTTCACGGACACGCAGCGAAGCGACATCCAAGCCATCGTGCGCAGCTATTTGATCGCGCATCCCGAGGTGCTCGAGGAGGCGATGAACGAGCTGAACAAACGCCAGGCCGCCGAGGAAGCTGCAAAGCACGAAGCCGCAATCGGCCAGAACGCGGACTCGATCTTCAATTCGCCGCACGGCGTGGTGCTCGGCAACAAGGATGGCGACGTCGCGTTTGTCGAGTTCTTCGATTACAATTGCGGTTATTGCAAGCGCGCGATGGCTGACATGCTCGACCTCCTGAAGAGCGATCCCAAGCTCAAGATCGTGCTGAAGGAATTTCCTGTCTTGAGCGAGGGCTCGGTCGAGGCCGCCAAGGTCGCGGTTGCCGTGCGCATGCAGGACCCCAAAAAATATCTCGACTTCCACACGCGGCTGTTGGGCGGCCGCGGTCCGGTCGACAAGGCGCGCGCTTTGGCCGCGGCGAAGGATGTGGGTCTTGATGTCGCGCGGATCGAAAAGGATCTCGCAAATCCGGAGGTCAGGGCCACAATCGAGGAAAACATGAAGCTTGCCGAGGACATGGGCTTGAACGGCACGCCGAGCTACGTGATCGGCAAGCAGGTCGTGGTCGGCGCGGTCGGGCTTGAAGGGCTGAAGGAAAAGATCGGTATCGCCCGCTGCGGCAAGGCGACCTGCTGAGACCCCTCGCGCAAGGTGTTGCTGTTCTGGAACAGGCCGGCCGCTGCGCCGGCCTTTTCATTTGGTCAGATTTTGTTCCGCACGCATCGCAGAAACAAACGCGTGGAACCACACCAGCGCGAGGAACGTCTCGCACCGCCCTTCGTTGTCGGCGTATTCCGCAGACAAGGAGGAGATACGGATGAACAATCGTTTATTGGTTTCGGTCGCAGCCATTGCCCTGATTGGTGGCGTGGGTGCGGTCAACGCACAAGGCGGCATGAACCGCGAAGGCGGCTCCGCGGTGCAGCAGAGCACGCCATCGGGTGGAGGCCACACCGGCGGCGCCGCGACCCAGAAGGGGACGGAACAATCATATGGCCAGAAGTCGACCCAGACCGAACCGAAGGCGTCCGGCGCGGCCGAAGGCCAGCGCGCGGAAGACAATGCGCGCGGTGAGAAGTCAAAGAACCTGAGCACTGAGAATGCGCGGGACCAGAACCAAAAGTCGAAGAACCTGAACACGGAGAACAAGACCACGGGCTCAGCGAAGGTCGAGGGCCGTGAGGGCCGCAGCGACAACAACATGAAGGCCGAGAGTCAGGTGGGCCGCGACAAGAACATGAAGGCCGAGGGCCGTGAGGGCCGCGACAACAACAACTTGAAGGCCGAAGGCCGCGAGGGTCGTGGCAACGAGCGTTCGCAAATGACGACCGGTCAGGCCGGCGGCGGTGCCAAGCTGTCGACTGAACAGCGCAGCAGGATCACGACAGTGATCCGTAACGAGCATGTGGCGCCGATCAACAATGCTGATTTCGCGCTCTCGATTGGCGCCCGCGTCCCGCGTGAACGCGTCAGCCTGCGCCCGTTACCTTCGGAAGTGGTAACGATCTATCCGGAATGGCGTGGCTACGAGTTCTTCCTGGTCCGCGACGAGATCATCGTGGTGGATCCGCGAACGCTCGAGATCGTGGCCGTCCTACCGGCCTGAAGATCGTCCTCTGCCATGCGGCCTTAAGGGCGGGCGAAAAGCCCGCTCTTTTTTTGCGCAGGGAACCCCACCGTTGAGCTTGGTTAATGCAGGCTTTCAACAGCTTTTGCGTGCCTTTTTGCAAGCCGGATGAGGCATTTGAAACGCCTGTCTGGGTGTGGACAGGCTTCCCCTTGGCACCGTTGTTACCCTATAACCGCGCCCACACCACTTGCCACATGCCGGGACCGGGATGGCCAAAACCCAAGACAGCTCCACGATTTACGTTCTCAATGGGCCGAATCTCAATTTGTTGGGGACGCGCGAGCCCGAGACCTACGGCCATGCCAGACTCGCCGACGTCGAGAAGCTTTGTGCGGAAACTGCGGCGCAGTTCGGCCTGAAGGCCGACTGCCGGCAGTCGAACCGCGAAGGCGAGTTGGTCGATTTCGTCCACGAGGCCCACGCCAGGAAGGCGGCGGGCATCGTCATCAATGCCGGTGCCTATTCGCACACCTCGATTGCGCTCCATGATGCACTGAAGGCGGTCAAGGTCCCGGCCGTCGAGGTGCACATCAGCAATATTCACGCCCGTGAGAATTTCCGCCATCATTCCTTCACGGCCATGGCCGCCTTTGCGACCCTTTCGGGCTTCGGCATCGACGGCTACCGACTGGCGATCAACGGCCTTGCGGCGAGGATCGGCGCCAAGGCCGTTGGCATCAAGGCAAAAGGCTGACCCTTCCAGACAGGGTTTGGAGATTTTTGGATAGAGATCATGGCGCGCCAGCCGGACAACAAACCCGCCGCAAAATTTACCAGCGAAGACAGCGCGCTCATTCGCGAGCTGGCGCTGCTGCTCGACGAGACCAGCCTAACCGAGATCGAGATCGAACGCGCTGGATTACGCGTGCGCGTCGCGCGCAATATTTCCATTGCCGCCTCGATGCCGGCCAGCCTGCCGGCCGTGTCGGGACTTCATCCCGCGCCGGCAGGCGCCGCAAATCCCGCTCCCGATCCTCCCGTCACCGACTTCGCCGATCATCCCGGCGTCGTTCCCTCGCCGATGGTTGGCACTGCCTATTGGGCGCCAGAACCCGGAGCAAAGCCGTTCATCGAGGTCGGCAGCAAGGTTTCGACCGGGCAAACGTTGCTGATTATCGAGGCGATGAAGACGATGAACCAGATTCCCTCGCCGCGCGCGGGCACGGTCACGCAGATTCTTGTCGAGGACGGCCAACCGGTCGAATTCGGCGAGCCGCTGGTAATTATCGAGTAGATGTTCGACAAGATCCTGATAGCCAATCGCGGCGAGATCGCACTTCGCATCCTGCGGGCCTGCAAGGAACTTGGCATCGCAACTGTCGCGGTGCACTCCACCGCCGACGCCGATGCCATGCATGTCCGGCTGGCAGATGAAAGCGTCTGTATCGGCCCGCCGCCCTCCAAGGACAGCTATCTCAACATTCCCGCCCTGCTTGCGGCCTGCGAGATCACGGGCGTCGATGCGGTGCATCCCGGTTACGGCTTTCTGTCGGAAAATGCGCGCTTCGCCGAAATCCTGGCCGACCACAACCTGCACTTTATCGGACCCAAGGCGGAGCACATCCGCCTGATGGGCGACAAGATCGAAGCCAAGAAGACCGCACAGCGCTTGGGTATTCCCGTGGTGCCGGGTTCCGATGCCGCGATTATCCCCGATCAGGACGCCATGGCCATCGCCAAAGCGATCGGCTTTCCCGTGCTGGTGAAGGCGGCCGCCGGTGGCGGCGGCCGCGGCATGAAAGTCGCACATACGGAGGAGGACCTCGCCCTTGCGCTCACCACTGCCGCCAACGAGGCGAGGTCGGCCTTCGGCGATGCCTCGGTTTATCTGGAAAAATATCTGCAGAAGCCGCGCCACATCGAAATCCAGGTGCTAGGCGACGGCCGCGGCGGCGCGATCCATCTCGGCGAGCGTGACTGCTCGCTGCAGCGGCGCCACCAGAAGGTCTGGGAAGAGGGCCCCTCGCCCGCGCTGGATGCAGCCGCGCGCGCTCGGATCGGCCTCGCCGTTGCGAAGGCCATGCAGCAGCTGAAATATCTCGGCGTCGGCACGGTCGAATTTCTCTACGAGGACGGCGAGTTCTACTTCATCGAGATGAACACCCGCATCCAGGTCGAGCATCCCGTCACCGAAATGATCACCGGGATCGACCTTATCCTGGAGCAGATTCGCATCGCCGCTGGCGGCGACCTGCCGCTGGCGCAGAACGAAGTGACCATCAACGGCCACTCCATCGAATGCCGGGTGAACGCGGAAAATCCCGTCACCTTCCGTCCCTCTCCCGGCAAAATCCAGCAATATCATCCACCGGGCGGGCTCGGCGTGCGCATCGATTCCGCGGTCTACCAGGGCTACGTCATTCCTCCCTTTTACGACTCGCTCGTCGGCAAGCTGATCGTGCACGGCAAGAGCCGCGCCGAGTGCCTGATGCGATTGCGTCGGGCGCTTGACGAAATGGTGGTGGACGGCATCGAGACGACGCTGCCGCTGTTTCGCGCGCTGGTCCGCGAGCCCGCCATCATCGATGGCGACTATCACATCCACTGGCTGGAACAATATCTGGCCGGCCAACAGGTGGGTTGAAGGGAAACCGGACCCGTCGCGTTCACACCTTCCGCCTGCTATCGTGGTACGCATGAACTCCCGCGACGCCTCTTCTTCCGAGATCACCCCCGAAGTTCTGTTGCGCGCCTATGCCTGCGGCATCTTTCCGATGGCCGAGAGCGCGGACGATCCAACGCTGTTCTGGGTCGAGCCGGAAATGCGCGGCGTGATTCCGCTCGATGGTTTTCGCGTCTCCTCGCGATTGGCGCGCACCGTGCGATCCGACGCATTCAGCGTGACGGTCGACAAGGCGTTCAAGGCAACCATTGCCGGCTGTGCGGCGCCGCAGGCGGGCCGCGAGGACACCTGGATCAACAAGCGCATCCGCGATCTCTATTGCGGGCTGCACGCGCTCGGCCACGCCCATAGTGTCGAGGCCTGGCAAAATGACGATCTTGTCGGCGGCCTCTACGGCGTGGCGCTGGGGCGCGCATTTTTCGGCGAAAGCATGTTTCACCGCGTCCGCGACGCATCGAAGGTGGCGCTGGTGCACCTGGTGGCGCGGCTGATTGCCGGCGGTTTCGAATTGCTGGATACGCAATATGTCACCGAGCACCTGAAGCGATTCGGCGCGCTTGAAATTCCGCGGCGGCGCTACGTCTCCCTGCTCGGTCGAGCCGTCAGCGGCGAGCCTGCCGATTTCACCAAGTTGCCGCTTGACCGGCCGGTCACCGGCGGTGAGGCGCTCGCATTGATCACCGCGCGCGGCTAGAAAAGCCCCAAACGGTATCAGCGGAAAATCCCGAACAGCCCGCCGGGCTGTTGCTGCGGCGGAGGTGGTGGCGGCGGGGCCTGCTGGACCTGCTGCTGCGACGGCGTGCGCGGAACCGTCTGCTTCGGTGCCGCCGGCCGCTTCTGTGCCGCGGGCGATGGCGCTGGCGCCGGCTTGGTCGCCTCGGGTGCGGCACTCACTACCGTGGTCTCCGGTCCCTTACAGTCGGTCAGCCAGATGTCGTAGATCGGATGCTCGACCCCATGCAGGCCGGGGCTCGCCGCATACATCCAGCCCGAGAAAATCCGCTTCACCTCACCCTGCAACGTGATTTCGTCGACTTCGACAAAAGCATCGGTGTTGGTGGCCTCGGTGGCGGGACGCGTGTAACAGGCATCCGTCTTGACCCGCAACGCGCCGAACTGGACGGTCTCGCCGATATCCTCGTCGAAATTGATGATACGGCCGGTGATCTTGTCGAGGCCCGAGAAACTTGCCTTCTTGTTGATAATCTTCTGAGCCGGCGGCTCCTGCACCACCTCGTCACCGGGCTGCAAGGTGGCGGGCGTGGCCGGTGTGCCTCTGGGCTGACGCTGGCCCGGAGGGGCTGCGTCCGGCTGCGGCGGAGCCACCGCGACCGCCGGCGGGGCGTTCTGCGGAACCACCGTGGTTCCTGGAACCGGCGCGAGCGGTTGCGACTGTACCGGACCCGGCAAGGCCGTGCTCTGGCCCGGGTATGACCGGGTCGGCGCCGGCAACACACGGCCTTGAGGCAGCGCGGGCACTTCCTCCTCTTCGTCGGGCGGGGGTGCCGTCTGATTGCCGCGTGGGATGCCGGCGGGAGGACGCGGTACAGGATCGGAGAAAATGGTGCCGATTTGCGCCTGCGCCGACGGCACAAGAGAAAAGCCTGAAGGAAACGCCGAGGCGGCGAGTACCGCCGTCAATCCGCTAAAGGCAATGGTTCGAAACATCGTTTTGTCGCTTCAACAGGCGAATCGGGCTCCAAGGCCCAAAGCGTTATGAGGGTACGATTTTTACCGCCGCTTGCCACCCAACGCACTCGGTTAACACGCCGATTACGGCGGGGAAAGGGCGGTTTCCCCGGCTGTGAGAGCACCCAGGCGCGATGGCTTGGAGTAGAAGCGTGGTTTAGCTTATGGTTCGCCGCCACCGCGCAACTTCTGCGCCCGAAGCATCGCCTCCGGGAACAACCGGAGCGACAGAGGAAACGTCATGCCCGATCGCATTCGACTGGACGGCAAGGTTGCCGTCGTGACTGGCGCCGCCGGCGTCATCGGCAGCGCCACCGTCGGCCTGTTGGCCGAGCGCGGTGCGCGGATCGTTGCCGTCGATCGCAGGCGCACCGATCTGGAAACTGCAATCGACGGCCTGCCCGCCTCGGCGCAGGCGCTGGCCGTCACGGCCGATGTCACCGACGAGACCGAAGTCGCGGACTATGTCCGCGCCGCTGTCGACAGGTTCGGCACCATCGATGTCTTCTACAACAACGCGGGGGTTGAGGGCGAGGTCAAGCCGATCACCGAATATTCGCTGGAAGCTTTTCGCCGCGTCATCGACGTCAACGTGATCGGCGTGTTCCTCGGCTTGAAGCACGTGCTGCCGGTGATGCGCAAGCAGAACAGCGGCAGCATCATCAACACCGCATCGATCGCGGGGCTGCTCGGATCGCCGCACATCGCCGTCTACAGCGCCAGCAAGCATGCGGTGATCGGGCTTACCAAAAGCGCGGCGTGGGAGTGCACCGGAACCGGCGTGCGGGTCAATTGCGTCTGTCCCGGCATGATCGACAGCCGGATGCTGAGCGCGATCTTCCAGGGCCGCTATGGCGGCAATGCGCCGCCGCCGATCGACAAGATCGTCGAGCGGATCCCGGCGCGCAGACTAGGCCAAGCCGCCGAGGTGGCTTCGATCGTGGCATTCCTGGCCTCCGAGGAGGCAAGCTATGTCTCAGGCTCCGCCTACACGGTCGATGGCGGTCGAACCGCGGCTTGAAATCGGCTCTAGTGCCCACTTTCCGAAGTTTGTGCTACATCTCAGCACCCACCTTTCACGAACTTCGGAAAGTTATGGGCACTAGCAAATCTATGATTCTAGTGCCGCTTTTCTATTTGAAGTTCCTGAACAGAATTCGCCGCTTGTGGTGCAGGAACTTCACATAGGCGGCACTAGCTCCGAAATGAAGAACTCAACAGCCAAGAGGTTTTACCAGCATGCCCGTCGTTCTCGATCCTGATGCCGCCGCCGTCTACAAGGCATTTCAGGAGGCCGGCCGTCCCCCCTATGAAACGCTGACGGCGCCCGAGGCGCGCGAGTTCTACATGGCGGCCCGCTTTGTCAGCAATCCCGACCCGCCGGAGCTTCAGTCAGTGGAGCCGCTGTCCATTCCCGCGCCCCACGGTGTGATTCCCGCGCGCATCTACAGGCCGAGGAAGCTCAGGAAGGCGAACGGGCTTGCGTCATGCCTGGTGTTCTTTCACGGCGGAGGCTGGGTGATCGGAAATCTCGACACCCATGACGTGGTGTGCCGGAAGCTCGCCGAGGAAGGCGAGTTGATCGTGATTTCGGTCGATTATCGCCTCGCGCCCGAGCACAAGTTTCCCGCCGCAGTCGATGACTCCATCATCGCGACGAAGTGGATCGCGGTCAATGCCGCCAGGCTCGGCATCGATGCTTCGCGCCTGATCGTCGGCGGCGACAGTGCCGGCGGCAATCTCGCAGCCGTGGTTTCATTGGCCGCGCGCGACGACGGCGGACCCGATATCGCAGGGCAGCTCCTGATCTATCCCTCGACCGATATGTCAAGGAAACATGCCTCGCACAAGGAAGCTGAAACCTCGATTCTGCTGACGCATTCGGTGATCGGCTGGTTCCTGAACCACTATCTCGGCGATGCGGATATCACCGACTGGCGCGCCTCGCCCGCGCTCGCCAAATCGCTTGCCAGCCTGCCGCCCGCCTACGTGCTGACGGTTGGTGGCGATCCGCTGCGCGACGAGGGCGACGAGTACGCCGCACGGCTCAAGGAGGCCGGAGTTGGAGTGACCTATCGCCACTTCGCAGGACAGTTCCACGGCTTCTTCACGATGGGCAAGCTGCTCAACCAGGCCAATATCGCCGTCGGCGAAATCGCGGCCTGGCTCAAGGCACTGGATTAGTGGACTAATGGAGCGAACGCTTGATCTAAGGCAAACCATGTTCGGCTGGGCCTTGCCATCGTCGGGTCGCAGACAATCCAGAGGAGTTCATATGCGTCACCTCCTTTTCGCCGCCGTGTGCGCTGTTGGCGCATTGACGGGGTCCACCTTGAGCGCCAGCGCCGGTGGCAACGATTACCCCTACTGCCTGCAAGGGAGGATCTGGGGCTATCCGGGTCTTTGCTACTTCACGAGTTACCAACAATGCCTGGCGAGCGCATCCGGCGTCGACGCCTATTGCGGGATAAACCCAAGCTCTACCTTCGCGCAGCAATGGCAGGGCGAAAGGCGTCGACACTATTGACCACGGAAATTCTGGCAACTTCAGATCATGCATGTCTCCACCTCGATCGAGATTGCCAGGCATACGTTGCTTTCCTGCGGGCTGATTCTGGCGGTCGGCACGCTGGCCGCTTTCGTTGCGCAAAGGATCAGGATTCCCGACGTCGCGATCTTTCTGCTGGCGGGAATTGCGATCGGACCGCATGCACTTGCGCTGATTGATATCGGCGCGGGCTCGGCGTTGAACCAAGTCATTTTGCTGTTCGGCGCAAGCTACATCCTGTTCGACGGCGGTGCGGCGCTGCGGCTGTCAGTGTTAAAGCAGGTCTGGGTCACCATCCTGGTGCTTGCAACGGTCGGCGTCCTCATCACGGCGGCCGTCACCGCGCTGGCGGCCTCTTACGTCCTTGGCCTGCCGCTTGCGGTGGCCGTTCTGCTCGGCGCCGTGCTCTCGGCGACCGATCCGGCGACGCTGATGCCGATCTTCCGCGTGGTGCGTATCAAGGACCGCGTTGCGCAGACCGTGGTCGCGGAGTCCGCGTTCAACGACGCGATGGGCGCAATCGCAACCTTTGCGGCGCTGGCGCTGGCGACAGGCGGAGCCGAGTTCTCGCCCGCGCACGTCGTGCTCGACCTCCTGAAGCAATCCCTGATCGGTATAGTGGCGGGGATTGCGCTCGGCTATCTGGCGGCACTCCTGATCGCGCACGAGAAATGGGCGTTTCTTGCCGAATATGCGCCAGTGGTCACGCTGGTCGCCGTGATCGCCGCCTATTTCGCGGCAAGCGATCTGCAGGCCTCGGGCTTCATGGCGGTATTCGTGTTCGGCATCGTGCTCGGCAACAAGGAGACGCTTGGTTTCCAGATGCAGGCCGGCGAGGAGCAAAGGCTTGCCGAATTCGTGTTGACCACGTCCTTCATCATGCGCCTGTTCATCTTCATTTTGCTTGGGGCGCAGGTCGATTTCGCGGAGGTCGGACGCCACTGGATGGGCGGCGTTGCGGTTGTCGCCGTGCTCATGCTGGTGGCACGGCCAATGGCGGTTTTTCTCTGTGCCCTGCCCGACCGCCGCGCATGCTGGCGTCTGGAAGAACTGCTGCTCATGTGCTGGACGCGCGAGACCGGTGTCATTCCGGCCGCGCTAGCGGGCCTGCTGCTCGGCGTCAGGGCGCCGGGTGCGGACATCATTGCATCGGTCACTTTCGTCGCCATCCTGATGACGATCCTGATTCAGGCCCCGACCACGGAATGGCTGGGGCGGAGGCTCGGCCTCCTGGAGAAGGAGTAGCCCACGCCCGTCAGGTCGCCCGGCGTCGATTGAGCCTCGTAAAATCTCCTCCAGCCCAGGCCAGTGTTTTCGGATTCATCACGCGGAACCACAGTGGCGGGATCGCGGCGAGCGCGAACATGCCGGGATAACCGCTCGGCAGGCGCGGCAGATCGTCGAAATCGCGAAGGGACTGATAGGGCCGCATCGGATTGGCGTGATGATCGGAATGGCGCTGCAGATGAAACGTCATCAGGTTTGAGACGATATGGTTGGTGTTCCAGGAGTGGCGTGGTTCGACCGCCTGATAACGTCCGTCGGCCGCCTTGCTGCGCAACAGCCCATAATGCTCGACGTAGTTGGCCTGCGTCAGCCCGTACCAGCCGATAAAATGATGGGCAAGAATGAACGGAGCCACTCCCCATCCGAATGCGGCAATCAACGCCGCGGCAACCGCAAACGTCAGCGCAAAACCCTGCAGGATTTCATTCTCGACCGACCAGACGGATTTGCCGCGCCGCGCGAGCCGCTCGGCTTCGTTGCGCCAGCCGCGCGCAAAGGCTCCCGGCAGCTCTCGCGCGGCGAAGCTGTAGATTGATTCGCCGAACCGCGCGCTTGCCGGGTCTTCCGGTGTCGCAACCCAGGTGTGATGGCCGCGGTTGTGCTCGATACGGAAATGCGCATAGCCGACGATATTGTTGGCGAGCATGGCGAAGAGCCTGTTCACCCGGTCTGCCTTGTGGCCGAGCTCGTGGCCGACCAGCAGTGCGCCAGCATCGATCGTGCCGACGCCGAGAACAAGAAACACGTAGGACCACCAGGGCAATTCCTGCGTGCCCACAAAAGCGACGGTAGCGATGAAATTGAGCCACAAGAGCGGCACCGCGGCTCTCGTAAGCCACAGGTAATAGGGATCGGCTTCCATCGCGGCGACCACTTCCGCCGGCGGATTGTGCCGATCTTCGCCGATCAGTGCATCGAGCAGCGGGATGAGGCCGAAGATGTAGAAGAATGGAATCAGCGTCGTCAGCGCGTTTCCGGTGACCAGGAACAGCCAGTAGGAAAGGATCGGCACAACCGGCGGAATAAATGACAGGAACCAAAGGTAACGCTTGCCGTCGCGATAGGCGATCGTCTCACCGCTGGCCGCAATGCCAGTGAACATCATGCTCTCCTCCTGATCTTCGATATTACCATGTATGAGTGATGGATGGATTGGCGACCAGTTCTCATCGGGCCAATTTTGTGGCATTTTGCGCCAATGCCCAGAACACATGCGGAAACGACAGGGTTCAAGGCGACAAGTACCGAAGCCATGATCGCGCCGGTTTCCGCCGGCTACGCGCGGGCGCTGTTGCGGCACTTTGGAAAAACCGCCGACCAGCGCGGCCTGCTGCTCAGGGGCACCACGATCGAGGAGTCCGGTCTGGACAAGCCGGGTGCCGGCATCCCGGCCTCAGCACTCGTCGCGCTCGCCGCCAACATCACGCGCCGCCACGGAGAACTGTGGGCACTTGAGGCGGAAACGGTCTGGTCCAATTCGATGCAGGGCGCGCTGGATGTTGCGGTGAGAACAACGTCCACCGTCAACGAAGCTCTGGCGACCGGCGCGCGCTTTGGCTCCTTTCGCGCTCCCTTTATCCGGGTCAGGCTGCGCGAAGCCGCTAGTGCGGTTCGGCTCGAAATCTCGCCAGCTTTCGCTATGGAGCAGTCCGTGTGGCGCGCGATCGCGCTCGCGGTCGGCCTCAACATCCACGCGCTCTTTGCGCAGATCCTCGAAGATTCCATCCGAGATACCCGGCTGGAGTTCCCTTGGCCGTTGCCTGCCGGATCGCAGCGATTGCACGCCTTCTTCTCGTGCCGGTTGAAATTCAATGCGCGGGCCTTCGCCTTCGAGGTTCCCAGCCAGCTCGCTGACCTTCCCTCCCCGTTCGCCGATCCGGGATTGCACGCCAAGGCGCTTGAAGCGCTGCAGATGACGGGAAGCGGCAACAACGCATCGCTTTCCAGAACGGTGGAAAGTCTGATCGCCATGCACCTGCCGAACCGTTTGAGCGAGGAGAATGCAGCCCGCCAGCTCGGCCTGGCGCGACGAACGTTCGTGCGTCGGCTGGCCGATTCAGGCGTGGGCTTTCGAGGCCTGCTCGATGGCGTGCTGCGCGAGCGCGTCCGTTCAATGTCCGCGGCCGGCCGGATGTCCCGAGAAGAAATGGCCGCCGCGCTCGGCTATGCGGACGCCACAAGCCTTAGCCGCGCTTGCCGCCGCTGGTTCGGAAGCAAGCGCTGATCCGCCTTGCGGGTGTCGCGCAGTGTCGCCAAAAATGCGATCCATGGCTCAAGTCCCTGACGACCTCCCGCTCCGCTGCCGCTGCGGCCACGTGCGCGGCGTCGCAAACAAGGTTGCGCCGACCTCAGGCTTCCGTTTCGTCTGTTACTGCACCGATTGTCAGGCGTTTGCGCGCTTCCTGAAGCGGCCGGACGTGCTCGATGAAGCAGGAGGAACGGATATCTTCCATATGCCTGCGGGCCGCGTGGAGCTTGTTGCCGGCACCGACGCCGTGCGCTGCCTGCACTTCTCAAGAAAGGTCTTCCGCTGGTACACGCAGTGTTGCTTGACCCCGATTGGTAACACGGCCGGCCCGCGCTTCCCCGTTGTCGGTCTCATCCATTCTTTCATGGGCGAGGATGCGCTTGGCCGTCCCCGGGATGAGGTGCTTGGCGCGCCCCGTTGCAGAATCTTCGAGGGTTCCGCGCTCCGTTCGCTGCCGCCGAACGCGCCTCCACCGCTTTCGCTCCGCCTGATCGCCCTCCGCGTACCAACGATTCTCGGCTGGTGGTTGCGCGGGCTTGGCCAGCCGCACCCATTCTTCGACGATCAGACCAACGCTCCACTGTCCAGGCCGCGCATATTTTCGCCGGGCGAGCGCGCGGCGCTATAGGCAGGCCTCGATCATCAGCGGGCGTGGACGCCTCCCCCATTTGCATTCGAGGCTGACCGATCGATCTAGGGCATGGTTTGACGCTACGCGGATATGCGTTGATCTAGATCAACGAGAGCGATGGGTTGCAGGAATCCACTGCGCTTTGACGTGCGTGTCGCACGGAAAAGCAGCGGGTTTTCAGGATGTGGGAACAATTTCGCGCCGTCTGGCGGGCATCGTCCATTTTCATCGTCGGGCTGGTCTTAATTGTCGGCGCGATCTATCTGGGCGGACGCCTGTCTTCATCGACGAACCCGGCGCCGGCCGGCTCCTCGGATCAAGCCGCCTCCCCGGATCAAGGTAAAGATCAGGGCAACCCGGCTGCGCCTTCAACCGCTACGCACTCGCCCTCGCCACAAGGCGGTAGCGCGAAGCAATCTGCCCAGCAACTCGCTCAGTCGAGCAAGGCACCTTCTCAGCCACCGGCCAGGCAGGACAATCCCGCGCCGGCCGCGGCGGCAGTCGCGAAAGCAGCCGCGCCGTCGCCGGCACCATCCCCCTCGCCATCGCCGCCTGCAGCCGCCTCACAGCCCGCTCATGACCACATGGCAGCGAGCAACACCCCGCCGCCGAACCCGACGACCGGCCAATCACCCGCCCCGCCCGCCCCCAACGCTCCGCCACCCGCCTCCAGCGCTGCACCACCCGCCTCGGATCAAGCGTCGGCCGCGGGCGATGCCACCGCAGGCCGCCTGGTCTTCAGGAAGTGCCAGGCCTGCCATTCCATCGAGCCCGGCAAGAACCTGCTCGGCCCTTCGCTGGCCGGCGTCATCGGCCGCAAGGCAGGTACGGAGGCTGGCTTCAATTATTCGCCCGCGATGAAATCGGCCAACATCGTCTGGAACGCGCAGACGCTCGACGAATACCTGAGCGATCCCGCGAAGGTCGTGCCGGGCAACAAGATGCCGTTTCCGGGCCTCAAGACCGATCACGACCGAGCCGACGTGATCGCCTACCTCGCGGGCGTCGGACGGCCAGCGACTGCCGCTGCGCAACAGCCTTCGCCGGGTGCGGCGTCGCCAACACCGCAGCCGGCCCAGCCGGCACAAGTGGCTCCGAGCGTCACCTACATTCCTGACGCACGATACACCCTGCGTACCGGGATCGCGGACGGGCGCATGGCCTATATCGGCCAGGGTGGCGAGATCGACGGCAAGGTCAATCCGGTCCTGACCGCCGTCGAGGGACAGGTGGTTCAGCTCACGCTGATCAATGGCGAAGGAGCGGAGCACGACATCGCATTCCCCGATCAGAACACCACCTCGCCACGCGTTACCGGAAAAGGCGCCAGCACGACCATCGCGTTCCGTGCCGACAAGTCCGGAGACTTCGTTTATTTCTGCAGCGTGCCCGGCCATCGGCTCGCCGGCATGCAAGGTCAATTCCTGGTCACCCCGCGCCCGCCGCCTCAGACGGTGGTGGAAGCCGATATCTCGCGAGAGCCCACTGACGTGCCGCCGCCGATCGGCAAACGCGATCCGCAAACCGTGCGTGTCGACCTCCTGAGCGTCGAGCTCGAAGGCCGGCTCGCGGAGGGAACGACGTTCGGCTACTGGACCTTCAACGGCAAGGTGCCGGGCCCGCTGCTCCGGGTGCGTGTCGGTGACACCATCGACATTCATCTGAAGAATTCCGCCGACAGCTCGATGATCCACTCGGTCGACTTCCACGCCGCGACGGGCCCCGGCGGCGGCGCGGCT
>Ga0306920_100001707_pt1 | contig 27337 bp, 21 predicted proteins | sample flu12Cox44000170_FD_204666 | JGI IMG/M metagenome (GOLD analysis project Ga0306920, IMG submission 204666) | Lab enrichment of tropical soil microbial communities from Luquillo Experimental Forest, Puerto Rico - flux4day.12C.oxic.44.000.170 (v2)... | ecosystem: Environmental > Terrestrial >... | reverse complement strand
CTCCATCGATGATTTGCCAGCTTGGAGCCTTGTACATCCGGAAGCCGAATTCATGATTGATGTACAGATTCCCCTGAATCTCCTCGCGGCTAGAAGCGGGCTCTTCCCCCGGTGGAGGCGGGGCCGCGGGAGCCGCGGCTAGCGCTGCCTTGGGCGCTGGCGTCGCCGCCTTCAATGCGGGCGGATTCGTGTCTGCCGCCATTTTTGTTGCAATGGGCAATTCCGGCTTCGCATTCGCGTGCGTTACAACCGCCGCAGCCTTTTCCCGATTATCGGGGACAGTCTGTGTCGCCGATTTTGTCTCGCTTGTGCCGGGAATCTCGCTTTTCCCCGTCGCTCGGGTCGCGGACGGCTTCGAACCGCCCTTGCTTTCCGCCGCTTCCGCCGGTGTATCCGGAATAATCGACGCAATCTTGTCTTTTTCTACCAGCACGTATCCAAAGTCTGTCTTGACCTTGAACATGTTGTCTTCATACGCCACGATCACGCCGTACAGCTTCCTCCCGTCCTTCAGACGGATTTCATCCGCCCGGCCTGCACTCGCAGCAAGACTCAACGCCGCCAGCGCCGCGGCGCTAATCCACATCCAGCCATGCCTGCCCATCGCCATGAACAAAGTATGCGTCCCCGGTTAAGCCCCCGCAAGGCTAACCACGCTCCCGGTGTTCGCCCTGCTACCTCCACCGCCGGATCCGCGTCTTGTAAGCGATAGGGGCTGGTCTTCTCAGCGCGGTCTAGCTTGATTTTAACGGGTGGCGTCCGGCCCGTGAGCCTAAAGGCAATGGAGCCGGGGCCACCCGTTCCCGTTTCCTCTACCAACCCCGACTTTAGGCGAATAAAAAGCGAAAGTCAAGGAGTTTCTTCCTTCTTCGGTTTGACCTCCGCTGCAGAGACGATCTCTGCGCCTCATGTCACACACAAGGACTTTGCCCCTTCCGGTGTTCCTCCTTTTATCTTGATCCTAACCATACTCTCTCTTCCGAGAAGTGTCGTCGCAGTTCGCTTCATGACACGGCCCGCTCTACGGATCAACTTGAATTCTGAGGAACTCTCCGAGCTAAACGGGAAAGAATCAATGGCGTGCCGGGCGCACTGGAGCGCGAATGTATTGCAGCGAAGGGTTATCGATCACCCTTTGAACAGCTGCCGGAAGCCAAAGAACAGGAATGCTGACAAGGTCATGGCTGCCGGCAGCGTCAGAACCCAGGCGAGCAACAGGTTGCGCACGGTGCTCATCTGCAACCCCGACGAATTGGCCAGCATCGTGCCCGCGACCCCGGACGACAGCACGTGCGTCGTACTAACCGGCAAGCCCAGCCCGTCCGCTGCGCCGATCGTCGCCATCGCCGTAATCTCCGCCGCTGCGCCCTGCGCGTAGGTGAGGTGGTTCTTCCCAATCTTCTCGCCAACCGTCACCACAATGCGCTTCCAGCCCACCATGGTTCCCAATCCCAGCGCCAGCGCCACGGCCACTTTCACCCACAGGGGGATGAAACGCGTCGCCTTGTCGATGTGCGACTTGTAGTTCTTCAACACGGCCACGTCAGCCGCGGCAAACACAGGCTTCCCCGACTTCTGCATCAACCGCAGCGCCTCACTCACCAGGTACATATCGTTGCGGAAGTTCCGCACCTGCGTCTGCGGCACCAGCGCCAGTTCCTTGAATTGCGCCATTTCCGTGCCGATATCATTAATGAGCACGCGCAGCGCCAGCATCGTGTTCGGCTTGAACTCTTTCGTGCGGATATACTCGGTCACGTCGTCGCGTGGATCGCCCACAACCGCCGATGCTTCCACGTATTTCCCAACGGTGTCCGCCGCCATGTGGGACACCGCGATGAAATCCTGGCTCTGCTTCGCGGTTACCGCGTGATTCAACGCATACGTCGTCGGCACCGTGCCGATCAGAATCAACATGATCAGCCCCATGCCCTTTTGCCCATCGTTCGAGCCGTGGAAAAAGCTTACACCTGTGCAAGTCAGCACCAGCAAACAACGAATCCAGAACGGCGGCGGCGTGTTTCCTTTCGGAGCCTCGTACAACTTCTTCTCCTTAATAACCGCCTTCACCACCGTCAGCAACAAATAGGCCACCACGAACCCGAAAATCGGCGAAAGCAGCAGCGACTTCCCGATATTCGCGGCCTGCGCCCAGTCTACGCCGCTGGTTCCAGATCTGGCGTTCATTAACTGGTTGGCGATGCCCACCCCGATGATCGAGCCGATCAGAGTGTGCGAACTCTACGCCGGCAATCCGAACCACCACGTCCCCAGGTTCCACAGGATGGCCGCCGTTAACAGCGCAAACACCATCGCGAAACCCGCGCTGCTGCGGCAGCAACGAAACAATGCCGAACGCCACCGCTCCCGTGGACGTGACCACGCCCAGAAAGTTCCAGAATCCAGACCACACGACCGCTATATTCGGATCCAGTGAATGCGTATAAATAACCGTTGCGACGGCGTTCGCCGTATCGTGAAACCCGTTCACAAACTCAAATCCCAGCGCTACCAGCAGTGCCGTCCCCAACATGATGTAGGGCCACGAGGAGCCTAACTCCACCGTTCCCAGATCGCGGGAAAGGCTGGTACCAATGAAGACAAGCCCCACGATCAGCACCGCGCCAAAAACCAGAGTGCCTATCCGGCCGGGTCCTCTATTCAGTTTCTCGTGCAGGACTGCTGAAGTCGACGCTGCGGACATGGCACTCCCCTTCGGAGGAAAGCCTCTCCGGGAACAGCCCTTAATGAGCTGGACGAATCACGAAGCGCACCGGGTTCCAGTGGGACCCACTTATACTTTTGAATTGTTACGGTTCAATGAAAGGCACATGAATGGCTAGAACACCCGCCCCAGCTGGAAAAACCACTTGTGGTGCCCCGTATCACCCACGCTTCCGCCGATGAACACAGGCCCAAACGCCGTTTCCGCCAACAATCCCGCCACGCCGTCCCCCGACAGCTTCGGTGCCGGGAATGGATCGTCGTACATCTTGCCGACCTCGCCGAATACCGACACGTAAACCTGGGTGCCGATGAAAGGGGGCAACGTGAACACCTTGTGCAGGTAACCTACTCTGCCGACGAAATACTGGTCACCCAGCAGTTCGTTCAGTCCGTACGCGGTCAGCCTTCCTACTCCTCCAAGGAAGAATTGTGGCGCGCCAATATTGTGATAGCCGAAGGTCGAGCCGCCGCTCCCCACCACGAAAATCGAATCACCGTGGAAGACTGGCTGAAAATATTGCGTCAGCACGTCGAGCGAGGGAAAAGCCTGTGTCGCACCAGGATATGTGTCGTAATAATAGAACTGCGAACGCACGTAGTACCCCTTCGTCGGTATCACAGCGTCGTTGGTGTGATCAAGTATATAGCGCGCTTGCAGCGCTCCGATGCGCCCGTCATACGAAGGGAAGTCCGGCGTCCCTAATCTCAGCGTTGCATTTGTATAACCCACGCCGTAGCCGATCTTCAACTCGCTGAAGCGGCTGAACCCGTAGCCGAAATTCAGGCCTCCATACACGCGGTCAATCCGGTAATCCGCTCTCGGGTTATTCTTTTGGTAGGTCAGAAACGTGTACTGGCTCGCATCCACGAACGGATCGAGAAACCACTTCGAAAGCGGGTGAAACGGCCGGTAGAGGTCGCTCGACAATCCGTACGTTTCCCCAAAGCGGAAGTCATTGCGCCACTCCGAGCGGAAACCGGCGATATCCATGAACGTTAGCCGCGCGCCTAGCGTGAACGTGACATCGTCGGTCTGCGTGCCGTCCACTTCAAACTCGGGTAGCAGCGTTGGCGGCGCGTAGCTCTTTTCATGTACCCGGACCAGCAAGCCCGTTTGGTCACCTTGCTGGATCATCCCGTAGGTAAGGCTGTCGTAGCGTCCGATACCGCTCAAACGATCGAGCAAACCCTCGATGTCCGGGATGCTCAAAGGTTTTCCGAGCAACGGCTGCAGAAGCCGCCGGATGTTCTCTTCCGCACTCGGCTCTTGTAGCCCCTCGAGTTTGATGAATTGCGGCGTTCCAATCGTCGTGCGCACCCGCGATTTCTTCTCCTTTAGGTATTCCGCCCACGCCGCATCGTCGAGCTCATACGGCTTCAAAATCTGCGCTTTTGCTTCCGCCGCATCGTAGCCGATCTGGATGAGTTCATCGGTCTTCTCATAATCCGTCGTGGAGTATTTCTCCACCTTTGCGCGCACGACCAGGTCGGCTTCCTCCATCCCCCGCAACTCCGTTTCCGAAATCACCAGTGCCACCGAGCGCCCCAGCACATCAAACGCCGACTGAATTTCCTTGGCGGAGACTTTGGAGATTTGCAGGTGCACGGCAATCACTACGTCGGCTCCCATTTTCCGCACAACGTCGGTCGGCAGATTATCGACCATGCCGCCATCCACAAAAATCTTGTCGTCCTGTCGTACCGGCGCGAACACTCCGGGAATCGACATCGTCGCGCGCATGGCGTCAGACAGCAGGCCGTTCTGAAAAACATATGCCTTTCCGGACACCAGCTCTGTCGACACGCAACGGAAGGGAATCGGCAAATCGTCGAACGATTTTGCCGTAGAATACGGCAGGGTCTCCCGGTCGATCAGCAGGTTCACTTGTTGGCCCGTGTTCAGTCCCGGCGGCAGCCTCGCTCCGTGCTTCAGCCCGATCTGAAGCGAATTCGGGATTTCGCGCGCGTCTTCCTTCCTCCGGAACGACAGGTCCTCATACGGCGTTCCGCCACCAAGCAGCAGCGGCCAGTCCGCTCCCAGCAGCACTTCTCTCAACTGATCTGAAGTCTTGCCCGTCGCATACAGACCACCCACCAGTCCGCCCATGCTGGTGCCCGCTATATAGTCCACTGGGATGTGGTGCTCTTCGAACCATTTCAGCACCCCGACGTGCGCCTGCCCAAGCGCGCCGCCTCCTTCCAGAGCGACGCCGACGCTCGGCCGGGGGTTCGTCTTAGGCTTGGCCGCATCCGTTGTTTGCGTCGCAGCTTGAGGCGGGGCTGCGTTTTCCTGCGCCAAGCAGGTTAATGCGAGTAGCGAAGCCAGAAACAGCGTAGCGATTTTGCGCATAGTAATTCCCTTCGGAATTCCTTCAGCGATAAGCGGCGGAGCGCTGACAGTTTTACCTACCTCACAACACGCTGGCAAGCAACCCTTGCCGTCGCCGTTTTTTCACACGTCAGGAATCACGTTGTAACCTTGCGCAGGCGCGCCACGCTGGGTCTTACTCGGCCTCCTTGTAGGGCCGCTCTCTGTCCGCACTGTTGCTTCGAAGGCCGCTGCTTTTGAACACCCTCACCGCAAGCTGTCAAAACGTACAGGTGCCGATTTGACTGCCTTTCCCCGCTGCTCCATTGCCGCTACTTTTCCCGAGCGCTAGGGTTAATACCGGATACGCGGTAGCTTGGGAATCCTGCATCCGGCTGCACGCCAAGAGGTACTCATCATGGCCACCCCAAACCAGCCAACCCTGCCCTCTCCCCCCTCCCACCACGTAAGCTCGTGGGTCTGGGCGTTTCGCTGCCTGCGTTGGTCCACCTACCTCGCCGTCCTGGTGACTCTGATTTTGCTGCTCCACAAGAAAGATCCGCCGCCAGTCCAGGTGTCGCCGCAAGCCGCCGCCAGGGCCGAAGAAAAAGTGGAGCAGGTTCAACAGTCGCTCGCGCAAGGCGAAAAACCTACGCTTCGACTCGATGAAGCGGAGCTCAACTCCTACCTGGCTTCCCACCTGAACCTGGCGCAAACCGCAAACGGGCCCGCGTCGAGTCCTTCTTCCCCCTCCGCGCAACCCTCTTCTGCCGATCCCTCGGCCGCCGTCGGCACATCCGACTCACCCTCAGCTTCCGATGTGGACCAGATGCGCTCCTCGGTTAAAGACGTGAAGGTTCAGATGGAGGGAGACCGCGTAAAGGCCTATGTCGCATTTGACCTGCACGGAAAAGACATGACCCTCGAGTTGGTCGGCAAACTTGGCGCCGAAGACGGCTTCTTGAAGTTCGAGCCGATCAGCGGCCAACTCGGCGCGTTACCGATTCCCCAATCCACACTTGAGACGGCCGTCCAGCGTCTGATGGATTCACCCGAAAACCGCGAAAAGCTCCGACTGCCTTCCGATGTCAGCGAAATGCACATCGAAAACGGCCAGCTCGTGGCCACCTACCACTAGCAGCTTTTTCCAATACGGCGTCCGGCCACAGCCCTATGGCCAGCGGGATTCCGCAGTCGTCATCCCCATGCCTTGCCCGCCGAAGGCGGGCGGAGCGAGGGACCCGCTTCTGACAGTTCCAACAAAGGCGTCACGCCCGCGTATTCTTCGTAATCGTCGTTGCCCAGAAAATCCACAACGCCGTGCAGATCGCGCAAACGTTCCGGAGAATCGCATGGTGATGCACCCACATGACCAATACCGCGAAAAAAACTGGTCACAAGCCCCACGTAACCGGGCCACTGCTGCAGCAAGGCCTTTGCCAGAGCAGCAGAGTTTTTGTCGGTTCCGAGAACAGGTACTTTCAGCTCGAGCACAAGAAGCGTAACGGCAATCGCAAACACCCCGTCGCTAAAAGCCTCAAGTCTCCCTGTCTCTTTCGCTTCCGCTGCTCGATTTACCACCTCGTCCGGCAGCGCCGCTTACTCTCCCTATCAGGTGCTAGAGAGTATCAGCGCCCGACGAAAATACAAACGCAGGCATCGCCTGAAGGTTTCGTATCACCGATACTGAAGGCTGGCCAAGATTCCATGCTGCAAACAAAAAAACGGGGCGTATCTTATACGCCCCGCCCAAGTGGTGCGCCAGTCTTACTGCTGTGGCTGTGACGTCTGCGTGTTCGAACTCTGGCTCTGTGTCGCGCCGTTCGCCGATACCGGTACTGCATTCGGAGAACTGGCCGCCGCCAGTTCCGACGGCTTGTATTTCGGCGCGCTCACGTATCCATGCACCATGTCTTTCCCGACCCGGTTCACCACCACTTGCACCGGCTGCGAATCATTCTCCGTGTGGATCCAGATCGGCTCGTACAGATTTACCTTCTTCTTGTTCAGCTCGTTGTCGTCCACGATCATCGCCAAATCATAATTCTTGTGCTTGGTGTCCGACTTGCGCAGAGACAGCGTGACCGGGCCAACCCGCTGGAACTGCTTCGATTTGCTCAAATCAAACTCGAAGTAACTGCGCTCTCCTTTCTTCTCCAGCGCTACCAGCTCATCATGAGTTTTCGCGATCGAGCCATTCAGTTCGTCCCTCGTCGCATGGATGCTGCCCTCGAGGTCCTCACGGTTCTTAGCCACTGCGTCCTGCGTTTCCTTCAATTGCTTTTGCTGCTCGTTCAATTGCGCTTGCAACTGAGCGTACTGCTTGTCGACGGTCGTGTGCCGTTTGGCTGCCGGCCGCTTTGCCGGGGCACGCTTGGTCGCCGGCGCCGGTGATACGGAAGGCAGCGGCAGCACAGGCGTCGTCAACGACGCCGACGTGTCTGATGTGTCTTCCGCCGCAGCCGTAGAGCCCGAGGCGTTTGATGCCGGAGCCTGAGTCTGAGCCTGAGCCTGTGAAGCATTAGCCTGGTCAAGTTTTGCCGTCAGCGCATTGACCTGGTTCTGCAGTTGGTTCATCGAGGCGTTCGTCCCCCCCACTTGCCGCTGCAGTTGCTGCACGACCGAGTGCTCGTGATACCCATACGAGAAGGCGATTATCGTCACAATCACAAGCGGCACCATCGCGGTGATCAGCCACCTTTCGAGTCCCGCTCGTGCCCCTTCCCATTTGTTTCCATTGCTGTTTTCTTCTTCGTACTGCTCCATCGCTAACCTCCAAGGGATTTCGCTTTGGCTACGCTCCCTGTCTGCGCCAAGTCTCGCTGCCCGCCCTGCGTTTTAGCCAAGGAGCGGCTGGGATGCTCAACGGCCGGTGGTATTGGGATGCCTTGAAGCGAGACAAACCTCACCGCCCGACCCCGATGCAAGAAGGGGACCATGTTCATTCGGAAACCCGCACACCTAAACTGCATGATCATCAGCGGTTACACCAAGAAGCTTTGCACAGGCGCTAGATTCAGAAGTACTAGGACCGGAAAATTCTCCCTCCCCTGCGAACACTTTATCTGGCGAGCCTTCGCACCCACGCGGCCTCTTTGCACCGCTTCCGCCTGTTTACCGCCATCGCGATATACTAGTCGTTTTCGAACTCGTCAGGACGGCCAATGAGCGAAGCGCAAAAGAATCGCGATCTGGGCACGACGCGCGCAATAACCCGGCGCGATTTTCTCAACGGCGTCGCCGTCTCGGCAGGGGCCGGCCTCCTGACCGGCTCCCTCAGCCCTGAATCTCTCTTCGCCGCCGCCATTCTCGAGGTGGACGCAGCGCAAGACTCACCGGGCTACTACCCTCCCTCAAAAACTGGCATGCGCGGCAATCACGACGGGAGTTTCCCCGTGGCTCACCGCATTCGCGATGGCGAGAGTCCCGACGCCTTCGGTGAATCCGTCGATACCGGCGAGGGCTACGACCTCGTTGTCGTTGGTGGCGGCATCAGTGGACTCGCCGCGGCGTACCGCTTTCGTCAGAAGGCCGGCGCACTCGCGAAAATTCTCATTCTCGACAATCACGACGACTTTGGCGGCCACGCCAAGCGCAACGAGTTTCAAGTGAACGGCCGCATGGTCCTCAGCTATGGCGGCACGCAATCGATTGAAAGCCCCGGCGAATACAGCGAAGAAGCCAAGGCGTTGCTGAAAGAACTCGGCATAGACACGCAAAAGTTCTACAAGGCCTACGACCAGAACCTCTACGCCAAGCTCGAAACCGCCGCCTTCTTCGACAAGGAAACCTTTGGCGAAGATCGTCTCGTCACCGGAATGAACGCCACCCCTTGGCCCGAGTTTCTTGCGAAAACGCCTCTACCCGACACGGCGCGCAAAGATATCGCCCGCATTTACACCGAAAAAGCCGATTACCTGAAGGGTTTGTCGCGCAAAGAAAAAATAGCGAAATTGCGGAAGATCAGTTACGCGGAATATCTCACGAACTACTGCCACGTCTCTCCCGAATCTCTTCCGTTCTTCCAAACGTTCACACACGATCTCTTTTGCGTTGGCATTGAAGCTGTCCCCGCTTATCTCTGCTATGAAGCGGGCGACGATTACGGCTCCTTCACTTATCCTGGATTCGACGGACTAGGTTTTCCTCCGCAAAAAAAGGAAGAACCCTACATCTTCCATTTCCCCGACGGCAACGCTTCGATCGCCCGCTTGCTGGTGCGCTCGCTGATTCCCGGCTCCATTCCCGGCGGCTCCATGGAAGACGTCGTGACCGCCAAAGCCGAATACAGCCAGCTTGACCGTGCCGCAAACCCCATTCGACTCCGCCTCAACAGCACCGTCATCAACGTTCGACGCATCGGCGCGAAGGGCACCGCCAAAAAAGTGCATGTTTCCTACGTAAGCGGCGGAAAGCCCTACAGCGTGAAAGGGAATTACTGTGTGCTCGCCTGCTACAACGTGATGATTCCTTACATTTGCCCGGAACTTCCAGCCGAGCAGAAGGAAGCTCTTTCCTATCTCGTTAAAGCCCCCCTCGTCTATACGCACGTCTCCCTGCGCAACTGGTCCGCCTTCGCGCAGCTCGGCGTGCACCAGATCGTTTCTCCGGGTGCCTACCACACCTACACCGCGCTCGATTTTCCTGTGAGCCTCGGCAAATACGATTTCCCCAGCCAGCCCGATCAACCCGCCGTGCTCTTCATGCTGCGCACGCCCTGCAAGCCCGGCCTTCCCGTTCGCGACCAAAATCGCGCTGGCCGTGCCGAACTCCTGCAGACTCCCTTCTCAAAATTCGAACGCAACATCCGCGATCAGCTCGCCCGCATGCTCGGAGGCGCGGGCTTCGACCCCGCCACAGACATCTCCGCCATCACCGTGAATCGCTGGGCTCACGGCTACGCCTACACACCCTTCGGTCTCGATACCCCGGATTGGAAAGAGGGCGAGCAACCCTGGGTCCGCGGTCGCCAACCTTTCGGACGCATCGCCATCGCAAATTCCGACGCCGGCGCCAGCGCCTACACCGACGTCGCAATCGACCAGGCCTATCGCGCCGTCGGCGAGCTCTTCACCCACCGCGGCTAGGTGTTACGCGCCCTTCACGTGCCATTTGCAAACTCTGCAACCTCTTTCAGCGAATTTCTCGAGCAGCTTCCTCCCATGCCCTATCCTTAAAACGTCCCCGCAGGGACAAATCACCGGGCGAACAAGGGATCAATTCCATGAAATGGGCAATGGTGACCGTAAGTCTGATTCTGTTGGGCGTGGGCTTGGGTGCCGCGCGGCAATCGACCGATAGCGATGAAGGAGGGAGAATCCTGGGGCTCGAAAAGGCCTGGAATCTTGCACTCGAGCAAAAAGATGTGAAGGCTCTCGACATGCTCCTTGCCAACACTATGGTATCGGTTGACATCGATGGAAGTGTCTCCTCCAAAACCGAATTTCTGGCTAGCATCAAGGCGCCTGAATACCAGCCCTCTCAAGCCATAACCGAACAGACAAGCGTCCAGGTCTATGGCGGCTCAGCGGTCGTTGTGGGCATCTTTCGCGTGAAGGGCACCCACAAAGGGAAGCCTTTTATGCATCGTGACCGGTTTGTCGATACGTGGATCAAGACCAACGGCGCTTGGCAGTGCGTCGCAACCACAAGCACTCTCATCACGGCAAAACAAGCGGATTGACTTGCCCGCAACCGCCGTGCTCTCGCTCGCACCTACAGCGAGCTTCTGACGTGTTCAATTTCACTGCGAGGGTCCGTTCCTGTGAGTCGCCTGGCGAGGCGAGGCATTTCAGCTGCGGCTTGCGTCGTTTCTTTACGGGCAATTGCAGAGCCGGCGGGAAAGTGGCTCCGGGGCCTGGACTCGAACCAGGATATCCAGCTCCAAAGGCTGGCGTGCTACCGATTGCACCACCCCGGATCGGGGCTTCCTTGCTCTAGCTTAGCTAGTGGCGGAGAGGGTGGGATTCGAACCCACGGTAGGGGTAAACCTACACACGCTTTCCAAGCGTGCTCCTTAAACCACTCGGACACCTCTCCGCTCGAATGCACAACCTTGCAAGTTTAGCAGAAACACTCTGCCCCTGCATGCGGGCGCTGCCTGTTTCACGCTCGAGGTGCTTCGCTCGAGCAAAACTCTAGTAATTGTCCCGCTTCGAGTGTGCCGCCTGTTGTTCCCCGTTGTAGGCCTTCCACGCCTGGTCGATCACGTAGGCATGCACTGCGTCCGCCTGCGCCACGGTCATATGCGCCTTGGGAAAAGCAAACTTTGGCGGGTCCGAAAGCCCGGGCATTCCTTTTTCCCAATGACTGCCGCCGAGAACGATTTGGTACCAATCTTTGTGCACCTCCGCCGGCGCGTACCGCAAATCAGGAACCGCGCCGTCGAGCACCCAGGCACCACTCCCATCGATCCCGGGAGAATGGCACCCTTCGCAGTAAAAGGTCACGTACAGTTTTTCGCCCTCCCGGATGGTCTCGAGGCTCGCCTTCCGTTCCGGAGGACGCGGCACTGCCGGAATCTGAATGTTCGGATAAGGAAAGGGAACCGTTCCTCCGAGCTTGAATGCATAGATCCGGACCGGGCCGCGCTTCGATTCCGGCGTGGCCATCGTGCGTGCGGGCGCGAACAATCGCGAACCGGAGCCCCAGCCCACCGGCGTGACCACGTACTGCTCTCCGTTCACCGAATACGTCACCGGAATGGACTCGATGGCAGACTTGGTCTTGACCGACCAGAGCTTCTTCCCGCTATCCCCCGCATACGCTGCAAATTCGCCCGTACCCTGGCCCTGAAACACCAGATTACCCGCTGTAGACAACACGCCCCCATTCACGGAAATTTCTTCTTCCACCGACCAGCGCGCGGATTGGGCCACCGGATCCCACGCGATAAGCCTGCCGAAGAGCCCTTGACCACTTTCGCCCGCCTCCACCGGGGCTTTCGTGTCGGCGTGCCGGTCAGTCGTCGGAACATAAACCAGGCCTGTCGCCGCGTTATAGCTCATCGGCCACCAGTTGTGGACCGTCCATTGCTTCCCGCCGCCCTCGGAAACGGGAATCAAAACTGGCTTGCCGGTTTCGAGATTGATCGAACTCGCCCAGGTTGTGTGGACCAGCGGCCTCGCCGACAGAAGCTTTCCCGTCTTGGCATCCAAAATATAGAAGAATCCATTCTTCGGAACCGTCATCGCCACATGCCGCTTCTCACCGTCAATCACCAGATCCGCCATCACAATGTGATTGTTCTCGGAGTGCACTCCTTCCGTGCCGGTCTGGTAGTGCCACTTGTATTCCCCGGTTTCGGCATCCACCGCGAGGATGCATTCACCATACAGACGTTCCCCGGTCACCTTGATCGCGGACATCTCCCCGTAGTCCACCCCCACGCCGGCAGTGCCGAAAATCACTAGCCCGGTGGCATCGTCATAAGTAATCGCATTCCACACATCACCGCCGCCGATCCGCCACCATTCCTCGCCGTGCCAGGTCTTCGCGGCCATTTCGAGCGCTTTCGATTCAAACGGCTTCGAAGGATCACCCGGCACCGTCCAAAAGCGCCACGCCTCTTTTCCGGTTTCCGCTTCGTACGCGACCAGAGCCCCGCGCACTCCGTCGTCGGAGCCGTTAAATCCCATTAGTATCTTCCCCTTGGCAACGTGCGGCGCTCCCGTGATTCCGGTTTGCAATGGTTCACACACGGTTGCTTCCCATACTTGCTTCGCCGTAGCGGCATCAATCGCCACAAGGCGACAATCGCCTGTTCCGACGTACACCTTCCCATTCCACACGGCGACACCGCCATTCGTCCGCGCCGAATAGGACCCATTCAGCGACAGATTCAGGCGAACCTGGGGATCGAACTTCCACAACAGCTTGCCGCTGGCCGCATCCACCGCATAAACCTTCGACAGGGGCGCGCTGAAATAAATCACACCGTCCACCACGAGCGGCTCCGACACAACTCCCATGCCGCCCTCGATGTCTAGGTACCACGCGAGCGCCAGGTCCGCGACATTCTTGTCATTAATCTGTTCGAGCGGGCTGAAGTGCTTCGAGTCGTTCATGCGTCCATTCACGAGCCAGTTGTTCCCCGTATTCTTCTCAGCAAGAATTCGCGCATCGTTCACAGCCCCGGGTTTTGCCGGAGCTTCAGAACTAGGTCCAAAGCCGGTAGCCATTCCAACCCCCACAGCAACCAGCGCCACACCCAAAATTGAACGTGTCCGCATCATCGAAAGCCGCTCCTTGAAACGCCGCGCAGCTAAGTCGCTCCTCGCAGCTGTTTCTCGATTGGGAGGGATCAATGCAAAGTATGGTAGTGACGCCGCGGCTGCAAAGTCAACGCGGCGGGGCCCTCGGACTAGTAATTTCACCGCCGATTATTCGTACCGCAGCGCAACCAGCGGATCCACGCTTGCCGCGCGACGCGCCGGCAGCCAGCACGCCACCACTCCCGTCAATAGCAAAATCACTGGCACGCAAGCCAACGTCCAGGGATCGTAGGCCGACACGCCCCACAACTGCGTACCGATCACTCGGCCTAGCGCGAAACTGGCAACCAGTCCCAATCCCACTCCGATCCCCACCAGCCGCAATCCCATCCGCAGGACCATCCGCAGCACGTGCGCACTGCCGGCGCCTAGCGTCATGCGTATGCCGATTTCCTGCGTCCGGCACGATGTGGTATACGCGAGAACGCTGTACACGCCGATCGTTACAAGCACAAGCCCTACGCCTGCAAAAATCCCCATCAGGAAAAATCCAAAACGAGGCCCTGCATAAGAAAACTGGTTGATGTATCCCTCCAGTGTTCCCGTAAACGTCAACGCCACGTTGTTGTCGGTTGCCCAGATTTCATGCTGCACGGCGTTGAGCATGGCCAACGGTTCGCCCGCCGTTCGCACAAGAACTCCTCGAAAGCCCGAACCAGTCACCGAATACGGAACCCAGATCTCCGGTGTTACAGGATCCTGGAGCCCCTGGTTCTTTACGTCTGCCACTAGTCCGATGATTTCAAACGTGGGGTCCTTCACGGCATCCTGAAACTCCGCCAACTGCAAGATTCTTACCTGTTTGCCAATCGGGTTCTCATCGCCAAGATATTTTTTCACGAACGTTTGGTTCACCACCGCCAGCTTGCGAGCCCCGGCCACTTCTGCTTCGGTGAAAGCCCGTCCATCCAGAAACTGGATTTTCAGAACGGAAAAGTAGCCCTCACTGCACAACTGAAACGGCGCATTCCATTTTTCTTCGTGCGTTCTGCCTGGTATCTCAATGTCGCTCGGAATGCCTCCGTACGGCGGCAGCGTGCTCGTTTCCGTCGCTTCCACCACTCCCGGCAAGGCCTTCAGCCGCAAAAGCAACGGCGGTAAAAGCCCGTTAGCTGCTCCGCCGTCTTGTAGCGGTCCAGCGGCAGCGGCAGCCGGGCCACCAAAACATGATCGGGACGCAGTCCGAGGTGCACCTCGCGCAATGCGATAAAGCTTCTCATCAGCAGGCCCGCGGTTACGAGCAGCGTCAACGACAACGCTACTTCCAGCACCACAACCGCGTTGCGAAGCTTGCCATGCCGGAACCCTCCTCCGCTCCCCCTCGTGCTGTCTCTCAACGGCTCATTCACGTCCTTGTGTGCTGCCTTGAGTGCGGGCACAAGCCCGAACACCACAGCCGTCAACGCCGCCAGCACCAGCGCGAACAGCAGCACTGGCCCGTTCATTTGGATCACGGCCTCTGCCGGGATGATGTTCTGGGGCAACAGCGCAACGAGAAATTTCAACCCGCCCCACGCAAACAGCGTCCCCAGTGCCGCCCCGCCGAACGTCAGGATCAGGCTTTCCACCAGGAGTTGTCGAACCAGTCTCCATCGGCTCGCTCCCAGTGCAGCGCGAACCGCAAATTCCTTTTCGCGTGTCATCGCCCGCGCCAACAGCAGGTTCGCTACATTTCCGCATCCAATCAAGAGCAGCAAACCTACCGCTGCAAGCACGATAAAAATCGTCGCGCGGAACTGGCCCACAACCCCATCGGCCAGCGACTGCACCTCCAAGCGGAAATGCTTTGGATAATCCTTTGGATAAGCCAGCGCCAGGCGGGTTGCGATCACTCCCAGGTCCGCCTCCGCCTCCTTTTTCGAGATTCCCGCCTTCAAATGCCCAAGCAAAAACCAGTACCGCGGAAACGTTCCGGCATATTCTTTGGCGTCAAGCGTGCGGCTCGGCCGGTCCGGAATCCACATTTCCGCATCGCCCCATCCGAATCGCGGAGGCATGATGCCGATCAGCGTTCGCACAACTCCGTTCAGGACAAATGTCCTGCTGACCATTTGCGCATCGCCAGCAAACTCCTTCATCCACGTTTTGTAGCGCAGCACAAACACCGGAGGCGCGCCGGGCTCGTAATCAGCCGGCTGCATTACACGCCCAAGCAACGCCGGCATCCCAAGAAACTCAAACGTTCCGGGCGTCACATAGGATCCGCGAAACCGCAGGCTGCCTTCCCCCGAACGGTACAGCACATCGGTATTCGCGCTTCCAATGACCCCATCAAACACATGGTTCTGTTCCGCGTACTCCAGATACTCGGGCCCATTGAACCCTCCGCGCCCGCCCGCCTGGCTCTGTTCCGTGTCATGAACTGCGAGCGACATGAACCGCGATGCGCCCGGATAGGGAAACGGCTCCATCAAGACGTTGTCCAACACGCTGAATATGGCCGTGGATGCCCCGATTCCGAGCGCCAGCGTCAATACTGCGACAACAGCAAAGCCCCGCGACTTCCCCAAGTTCCTCAGCGCATAACGCACATCCTGGCCGAGTGTGCCCATAGCTCCCCCTGTTCCGAAAACGGTGAATCAGGCCACTCTGCTCTTCAGATACGTATGCCCCGGCAAATAAGTTCGACGCTCAAAATCTCGAATAGTTGGCAATTGAGCAGGCGCGTTTTTTCCGGGAGTTGCTTCGTGCCGAAATTGCCTTCACAATTTAATTGTCCTCGCTTTCCTCCGCCTTTGGGGGTCTATGGTTTTCCGTTCGATCGAGCAGGTTCGTCGCTTCTTCAAAATTCTGGCGGGCTTCACGCTTTTGCTTGTGGGCATTCTGATGTTTTTTACTCCAGGCCCCGGCTGGCTGGTCATCTTCCTCGGACTCACCTTGCTCGCTGCGGAGTTCGTCTGGGCTCGCCGCCTGATGGACCACATGAAACAGCAGAGCAACCGCATCAAAGACTCGGTGCTGAAGTTTGGCAAAACCGATTCCGCTTGAGAAAATCCCCTTATGCAAAATGAGTGGCGCAATAAATGGGCGCTGGTTACAGGAGCCAGTGCCGGCATTGGAGTCGCGCTTGCTACCGAGCTCGCTGCCGGCGGAACGCACCTTGTTCTTACCGCGCGTCGCCGCGATCGTCTGGAAGCTCTTGGACAATCGCTCAAAAAAGCCCACGCGATCGAGGCGGAGGTTTTTGCCGGGGACTTGGCCGAGCCCGACGCGCCCCAAAAAATCTACGCGTTCGCGAAGCAAAAAGGCCTTGCCATCGAACTCCTTGTCAACAACGCCGGCTTCGGACAATACGGTGAATTCTCCGAGGTCGACACGCAGCGCCTTCTCGATATGGTGCAGGTCAATTGCTCGGCCGTCGTTCATCTTACACGTCTTTTTCTTCCAGACATGATGTCCCGGCGCCGTGGAGACATCTTGATCCTCGCCTCCACTGCCGCCTTCCAGGCCGTTCCTTACATTTCGACCTATGCCGCCACAAAAGCCTTCGATCTTCTTTTTGCCGAAGGGCTCGCCGAGGAAATGAAGCCTCACGGCATTCGCGTCTGCGCGCTCTGCCCCGGCTCTACGGAGTCGGAATTTCACGTCGTGGCCGGGCAAGAGCAGTTCACGCGCCATCATCAGGAAACGGCCGAGAAAGTGGCCCGCACGGGTTTGCAAGCTTTGGCAGCGGGCAAGAGTTACGTAATTTCTGGCCTTGGCAACTATCTTGGAGCTCATTCGCAACGCATCGTCCCCCGCAGGACCGTAACTCGCATTGCTGCCAACATGTTTCGCCCGGGGACCAAGCGCTAGAACCCGTCGCACCACCAGTGCTCTCGGTCCCACCGCATCCCTATAGCCCTGGCCTGCCTGCCCGAGGCACGCTTTGCGCCGCCGTCTGTAACTTTCTTGAAACCTTTCCCGACTTTCCCGGGTTCAATAAGGTAGGCGTAGCCTGAGGGTTCGAACTCGCCTTCCGACGGGGAACTTTTCCTCGCTACCTCGGGAAATACCAATAGAAAGCAGGCGTCTTGCCGGGAGATGCAAATCGACTTACAGGAGAGGGATGACGTTCTGCTCCGGCGTTCGGCAAAAGGTGACGAGGACGCCTTTGCCGAAATCTATCGACGGTATCAGGCCCCGCTCTATCGCTTCGCCCTGCGCATGACAGGTAGCGCGTGGGCCGCCGAGGAAGTTGTTCAGGAAATTTTTATGACCCTGGTGCGCGAGCCCAAAAAGTATGACCCCCAGCGAGGAGCCCTCGGAGCCTTCCTCTACGGCATCGCACGCAACCGCGTGCTGAAGCAGATAGAGCGAGCTCCGAGGGAACTGTCGCTCGAAAACACGGAAAACAGTCCCAAGGCACAGGCTTACGCAACTGACCCCGTCACACCCGCGCACTGGGCTGAGCTGCGCGAGCGCCGCGAGCAGGTTCGTTCCGCGGTGCTCGAATTGCCCGTCGAATTCCGCGAAGCCATTGTGCTTTGCGAACTCGAAGAGATGAGCTACCAAGAGGCAGCTCGGGCCTTGGAGTGCCCGGTCGGAACCATTCGATCCCGTTTGCATCGCGGACGTGCCCTGTTGCTGGCCAAGCTCGAAATGCTCCGCGAACTACCCAAGCGCGCCAACGCGGGCCACTGAAGGATTTTGTGGGAGAGCGAAGTATGACTTGCGAAGAATTCGCCAAGACGGGGCTCGAACTCGAGCTGTCCCCCGATGATGGCCCGCTCGAGGTGGCGGCCCGCGAACATTTGCGGAATTGCCCGCATTGCGCCTCCCTTTATGAGAATTGGCAGGCATTGCGCGACGACCTCCGCGCGCTTGGCGTCGAGTCGCACGAACTCGAAGCTCCCTCCCGAGTGGAGATGCGGTTACGCCAGCAATTCCGCATCAAGCACGGAACGATGCGAACCCGGCGCACGGCAGCGATCGCCGCTTGGGCCTTAGCGGCCGCCGCCGTGCTCGTCGGGGCCATCAGCTGGATCAACTGGCGCCATCAGCAAGCTTCGAATCCCTCTGGCCGTCAGAACGTGCTGACCGCAACGGGAACCTCCGCTCCGAATCCTGCTCCGGCCGGGGCCACGGCTCCCGCTGCAATGGAACTCGGCGACATCGTCGTAGCTGCAAACTCCGGCGACTTCGCCTTGTTGCCCGGTGTTATTCCTCCTTCTTTGGAGGACGCCACGGTTGTCCATGTGCAAATGCAGCGCAGCGCGCTCACGGCCCTCGGCCTCGCCGTCAATGAAGAACACGGCGCCGATTGGATTCAGGTGGATTTGCTCGTGGGAGATGATGGCGTGCCGCAGGCCGTACGGCTGCCCCAGTCTACGAATTGATTTTCTGGCGGCTCGAGTGCCGCTGCGCAGGAGAGAAGAGGAGACAGAAAGAATCATGAACAGCACGTTCATTCGGATCGTATTGGGAGGAGCGCTTCTTCTCGGCGTTACCTCCCTCAAAGCGCAAGAGCCACCTCCGGAACCGCCGCCCTCACCGGATTTCGGCATGCCCGGGGGCTTCGCCGGCCCTCGTATGGAAATCCTCGGTTTCGGCGAAATGCACCCCGGCAAAGTCGTTACCAATGCACCGTACAGCGCGGTCGGCGTCACTGAGACCAAGCAAACACTGCAAGACGGCAACACGATTGACCGCAAAGTTCAGTCCAACATCTATCGCGACAGCCAGGGACGTACCCGTCGCGAAACCACTTTTCCCGGTGTCGGCCCCTTGCCAGCCTCGGGCCAGCCCCGCACCGTTGTCATGATTCATGATCCGGTTGCTTCCACAGGCTATGTCCTCCACCCCGACACGAAGGTGGCCGAACAATTACCCACCCCTCCGGGAGGATCACAGCATCCCGGTGGGCTCCAGAGCAAATTCGAAGCCCGCATCCAGCAGGAAATTGCCAACGGCACTCTGAAAAAGGAAGACTTGGGCACTCAGGCCATCAACGGCACCACTGCCCAAGGCACGCGCTATACGCGCACGATCCCTGCCGGACAAATCGGCAACACGAACCCGATTACGGTCACCAACGAACGGTGGTATGCGCCTGATTTGCAGGTCGTTGTGAGGAGCATTCGCACCGATCCTCGCTTCGGCCAGACTACCTACAATCTGACCCAGATTCAGCGTACCGAACCAGCGGCTTCGCTCTTCACCGTGCCCCCGGATTACACCGTCAAGCAGGCCACACTCCGTCACGGTGGCAAGCGCGGCCTTGGCGGGCCTGGAGGTGCCTCCGACGCGGCAGTCCCACCGCCGCCTCCGACCGAATAATTTGTCGAACAACGATCTTCTCTCCTGAAGACGGCGCGCCCTTTCTGCAGCGACCCCCATTTCTGCAGGGAGGGCGTCGTCGTTTTTGTAGCGCTGGTTTCGGCGGGAGCGCGCCTTCTCATAGGGGCACAGCATCGCTGCGTCTGCGTCCCCACACCCGCCTTGCATGTAGGAGATCTGTGCCTGTGGCGTTAAAATCCCCCACATGGACGAAGCGAAACTCACCTCGCAACTCCGCCGCGAAGGCTTTTCTCACATCTACGTCTGGGAGGATGGCCCCGACACCCGCTATCCAGACCACACGCACCGCACCGAGACGGCGCACATTATCCTCACGGGTGAAATGACCCTGGTCATGGCTGGCAAATGCAAAACCTATCGCCCGGGCGACCGCTGTGACGTCCCCGCTGACGCCATCCACTCCGCCGTCATGGGCCCCCGCGGCTGCCGTTATCTCATCGGCGAGCGCTGAGTCTCCCGGCGCGTCAAGCGAAGCTGCACTTTCGCAAGCGAAATCTCTTCTACCGGTCCCTAGTCACGAGTCACCGCCAGGGCGCGCTCAAGCACCTCCACCACGTGCAAGACTTCCTGTCCCGTCCCGTGCATCTCCACACCTGCGCGCATCTGTAGCAAACAGCCGGGATTTGCCGTTGCAATCACTTGGGCCCCTGTTTTCTTCGCATACTCCATCTTTTCCGCTAGCAAATCGAGCGACGCCTGCGTCTGCGTCACGTTGTAAATGCCGGCCGACCCGCAACAAATATCCGAATACGGCAGCTCCACGAATTCCACGCCGGGAATCGCCTTCAGCAATAGCCGCGGCGCCTCCCGAACCTTTTGCCCGTGCAAAAGGTGGCAGGAATCCTGATGAGTGACTCGCAGGGCCAGCGGATTCAACTTCGCCGAAAGCCCCAGCCCGGCCAGGAATTCTGTTACATCGCGCACCTTGCTTCGAAACGCCTGTGCTGCTGCATACTCTGGTTCATTCTCTCCGAACAGATGGTGATACTCTTTTAGCGTTGACCCGCACCCCGCCGCGTTCGTCACAATGGCGTCAAACCTCTCGTTACCGAACGCAACGATGTTTTTCCGCGCCAACTCGCGCGCCGTTTTCCGCACGCCCGCGTGCTCCGCCAACGCCCCGCAACACAACTGTCCGCTTGGCACGACGACTTCGCAGCCGTTCCCCGTCAACACCCGAATCGTCGCTTCATTCAGCTTCGCGAACGCAACATCGGCCACACACCCCGCAAAAAACGCCACCCGCGCCCGTCGTGCTCCCGCCGCGCCAAACGTCTTCCCGAGCTGATCGAAAAAGAACTTCTCATCCATCCTCGGCAGCAGCCGTTCGCGCTCCGCCAACCCCAGCGCTCTCAAAATGCCCGTCCCGCGCGCAACAGCCTGCAGCCCCGAACGCTGGTAGAACCGCAACAATCTTCCGACGCTGGCGATCCGGGACGGAAATGGCAGCAGGCTTTTGAAAACGAGGTTCCGCGCGACACGTCCGAACCATGGCCTTCGATACTCGTTCTCAATTCGCGCTCGCGCGTGTTCCACGAGCTTTCCATATTCCACGCCCGATGGGCATGCGCTTTCGCAAGATCGGCAGTCCAGGCATTTATCAATGTGGTCGACAAACCCGCTGCCCAACGGAAGTTGTCCCTCATTGACTAAAATCATCTGCCGGATGCGTCCCCGCGGGGAATCGGCCTCCAGGTGCCAAAGACGGTAGGTCGGACAATGATTCAGGCACAGCCCGCAGTGTACGCACCGCGCAAAATCCTCATACACAGGAATCATGCCCGGGATCGTCGCCTGCGTCGCCAACCTCAAAGCCCTCCGACATATCTCCCCGGCGCGAAAACGCCATCCGGATCGAATGCCTGCTTTACTTTTTTCATTATCGAAAAATCGCCCGCAGTTGGGCCCCACACGCTTAGCTGCTGTTTCAGCCCCGGCGGCGCGTGCGGCAAAGCGGCGTGGCCCTGTTTTGCCTCAACCAGCGCGAAGGTGTCTTTCGTCATCCTTGCGAGAGCGTCCCGGGTTCTCTCGTCTTCCTGTTCACCCATCAGCGACAAATAAAGCACGCCGCAAGCCCGCACCAGCACCGCCCGTCGCATCAAATCTCCAGTTTGGTTTAGCTCCGCAAGCGTTTCCGGCACAATTCGCGGCAGCGTGATTCGAAGGAGCGCCACGGCCGGCGCTGCCGATCGCAACCATTCAAAGGCTTCGCGCAACACTCTCCCCAACTGCGAGTCGGCTCCCGCGTCCAGTGGTTCGTCTTTTCTGGCTCCCGCTTCATGCACCAGCCGTTCCACGTCCTTCGCAATCCGCTCCACGATCTTTTCGCTTCCCTCAAACGACACGTACACGGCCCACGAGTCGCTTTCCACGCAACCCGGTACCGGCCCATCCTCTTTTTCGAGAATTGCCTTCGTAATCTTTGCCGCCGCAGGACTGAGCAGCTCAAGATTCGCCACCGGCAAGCCGCTTGCCTCCACTCGGTTCCGAAACGCCACCGCCCGCTCGCCGCTTTCGAAACTCGCCACGTGCCCGCCATACGTTTCCGGCAGTGGGAACGTCCTGAAATTCAGCCGCGTAATCACCCCAATCGTGCCCAGCGACCCGATCAGCAGTTTATGCAGATCGTAGCCCGTTACGTTCTTCACGACCCGCCCGCCGCTCTTGCACAATTTCCCTCTACCATCCACGAATTCCGCGCCGATCAGGAAATCTCGCGCGCTTCCGTACTGTTGCCGCAGGACGGAATCGATTCCCGAAGCTATGGCTCCTCCGGCCGTCGAACTCCCAAAGCACGGTACCGCGAGCGGCAGAAATTGCTGCTTCTCTGCCAACGCGTCTTCGAGCTCACGGAGGGGCATTCCCGCATCCACGCTCAGCGTCAAGTCACCGGCGTCGTAGTGCGCAATCTCCCGCATTCTGCTCATGTCCAGGGCAATGTCGTAGCGCTTCGGAGGCATTCCGATGCCGCACTTGCTTCTCGACCCCACTGCAATTATTGCCAGCTTTTCCACCGATGCCAATCGCACAACCTCCGCCGCTTCCTCCGCCGACTGCGGCCTCACGATCGCTTCGGGCAAAAAACCGTCCACCGCATATTCCGCAAGTTCTTCCTCGGCAGAAACAACGCGGTGCTTTCCCACCGCGCCCTCGAGTCGTCCGGTCAGATTCGCAGTCGTGCTCATCTTCTTGCGCCCGCTGCTTCCTTGTTCCTGATCCGGATTTCTCCGCAGCCTTTGTTTAGCGGGAAGACTTTTCCCGGATTCAGCGAGGAATCCGGATTGAATGCATCATGCAACCGCCGCATCAATTCAAAGTCTGCGTCGCTGAACAGCAACGGCATCAATTCATTTTTCTCCATCCCGACGCCGTGCTCCCCGGTCAGCGCTCCACCCAGTTCCACGCAGTACCGGATGATTTCCTGCGCCGCCGCGATGGCATTCTTGAATTGTTGGGAGTCTCGCGGATCGTAAAGCACAATCGGATGCAAGTTCCCGTCTCCTGCATGAAAAATGTTGCCGATGTGAAAGCCGTACTTCTTGCCGATCTCCAGGATGCTCGTCAACGCCTGCGGCAGCTTGGAACGCGGAATAACGCCGTCCAGCACGTAGTTGCTCGGCGCCAGCCGCCCCAATGCCCCAAACGCGTTTCTTCGCCCCTTCCACAACAGCTCCCGCTCGCGATCATCCCGGGCCACACGCACTTCGCGCGACCGGCAGCGCTTGCACACCTCAGCAATCGCGGCCTCCTGCGCCTCCACCGCCTCGCGCAGCCCTTCCACCTCCAAGAGCAACACCGCCGCGCTGTCTCGCGGAAATCCCGCCTCTATGTAGTCTTCCACCACTCGCAGCGTCCACCCATCCAGCATCTCGCACGCGGCCGGCGTGATTCCCCGCGCCGTTATTTCCACGACGGTCTGCGACGCGTCCTCGATCGTGTCAAAAATGGCGAGCAGCGTTTTCACCGCCTCCGCCTTGCGTGAAAGCTTCACCGTAATTTCCGTGACCAGCGCCAGCGTTCCCTCGCTTCCAACGAAAAGCCCGCAAAGGTCGTAGCCGGGTGCGTCTCCGTGCTTGCTTCCCACGCGCACAACCTGGCCGTTCGGTAGTACCAGTTCCATTGCCGCGATGTGATTTGCGGTGACTCCGTACGCCAGCGTGTGCGGCCCCCCTGCATTCTCCGCAACATTTCCGCCAATCGTGCAGGATTTCTGGCTCGAAGGATCGGGTGCAAAATATAGCCCTGCGTGCTCCACGGCCTTCGTAATTTCCGCGTTCACAACGCCCGGCTGAACTACCGCCCGCCGGCTCTCCCAGTCGATCTCAATGATCTTGTCCATCCGCGCGAAGACGATCATTACGCCTCCGCCACGCGCCAGCGCGCCGCCCGATAATCCCGTTCCGGCCCCCCGGCCTACGACAGGCACCTCGTACCGTGCCGCGAGCTTCACAATGCTCGAGACTTCCTCCGTCGTGTGCGGAAACACCACCAGTTCGGGCCGCGCTTTTTCTACCGACCCGTCGAACTCGTACAGCAAAAGATCTGTCGTCTCGCCCAGTACGTTCTCCGCTCCAAGCAAAGATCTCATCTCTCGCGCAAGCGACGTAATCACCGCGGTTCGCTCCGAATTCATCCCTTCACTATAGTTAGGCCCGTGACGGCCTTGCAATCCCTACCCGCTCCACGAATCGTCTTGTGTTAGTGTAAGAAGCCACAAAAACCGCGAGGCGAGTGCATGGCAAAACCTAAGGTCTATTCGACCCACCAGTTGTTCGACGAAGCTCGCAACATCCTCAACACCCATTGCGACATGCAATACTGGACCGATTCCGAGCGGCCTCCCCGCGACGAAGTCATTCGCTGCCTTCAAGACAAGGAAGGACTCGTCTGCCTGCTCACCGAGAAAATTAACGACGAGCTTCTCCGCTCGGCGCCGAAATTGCGCATCGCCTCCAACGTTGCCGTAGGCTACGACAACATCGACGTCGATGCCTGCACCAAGCGCGGCGTCGTCGTGACGAACACACCCGGCGTGCTTGACGAAACCACCGCCGATTTTGCCTGGACCCTCCTGATGACCGCTGCCCGTCGCGTTGCGGAAGGCGAACTTCTTGCCCGCTCCGGCACCTGGAAAGGCTGGAATCTCGATCAGCTCTGTGGCGCCGATGTTTGGGGCAAGACCCTTGGCATCGTCGGATTCGGACGCATCGGCCGCTCGGTCGCTCGCCGCGCTTCCGGCTTTCAGATGAGAGTCATTTATACTGACGCGATCCGGGCGACGGAAGAGGTCGAAAAATCTGTCAACGCCGAATTTCGCGACATGAATTGGCTCCTCGCTGAGTCCGATTTCATCAGCCTGCACGTGCCTCTGCTTCCCGAAACAAGTGGCCTTTTTGATGCTCCCAAATTTTCTCGCATGAAGCCCACTGCATTTCTCATCAACACCTCGCGCGGGCCCGTCGTCGATGAAGCCGCTCTCGTCGCCGCTCTCGAAAACAAAAAAATTGCCGGCGCAGCCCTGGATGTTTTCGAAAACGAACCCTCCATTCATCCCGGACTGAAGCGCCCCAACGTCGTGCTGACACCGCATATCGCTTCCGCTTCGATCGAGACGCGCTCAAAGATGGCCGTAATGGCTGCCAACAACATCGTCGCAATGTTCAAGGACCAGCGTCCCCCCAATATCCTGAATCCTGATGCTTTCAAGAAGTAACACGGCGCAGGCGGTTCGAGCGATGCGTTCCACGAAGCAGATCGCGCGGCAAATCTTTCTCGAAACACTCAAGTCAATCGACATTCCCGCAACAATAGAGCGGAAACTCCAGATCGAAGGCACCCGCCTTTCTTTGCCGGACGCCACCATCGACAGCGCACAATTTTCGCGCGTGCTCGTCATTGCCATTGGTAAAGCCGCTCACGCCATGGTCACCGGCCTCGCGGCGATTCTCCCCGGTGGAATCTCACCAGCCGGCATCGTGGTCGCGCCAACCAGCCCCGCTTCCGCTCATCCGAGTTTTGAATATTTCGTCGCGGGCCATCCATTGCCCAATGCCGATAGCTGGCGCGCTGGTGAAGCCGTTCTTCGCCTGCTTCGCGCATGCGATGCGCGCACACTGGTCTTCTTTCTTCTCTCAGGTGGCGGCTCCGCGCTGTTCGAACTTCCCCTCAACGAAACGATGACTCTCGACGACGTCCGAGCGGTGCATAGTGCCTTGGTTACTTGCGGCGCTCCGATCGACGCGATGAACACCGTGCGCCGCCATCTTTCCGCCGTCAAAGGTGGCCGTCTCGCTGTAGCTGCAGGCGCGGCCACAAAAATCACCCTCGCCGTAACCGATGTGCCTGTTGGAAAAGAGGCCGCGCTCGCTTCGGGTCCGACGGTCCCCGATCCCACAACCATCGTCGACGTCGAACAAATCTTCTTGCAATACGAACTGCGAAAAAGGTTCCCAGCACCTCTTCTACGCTGGCTCGATGCTGGTCTCATGCCGGAAACGCCCAAGCCACGCGATCCCGCATTTGCCAACGCCCACTTCCTCTTGCTCTTGGGTATGGACGACCTGTTCCATGCTGCTCATCACGCCGCCGAAGCCCGCGGCTATCTCACTTGCTGCGACAATTCTACCGATGACTGGCGCGTTGAAAAGGCCGCGGACAGTTTGCTTTCGCAGCTTGAAGATTGGAAGGGTAGCAATCCGGGTCAGCGCGTGGCCGTGATCGCCGATGGCGAACTCAGCTCGCCGGTAACAGGAAACGGGATCGGGGGAAGGAACTCGGCCTTCGTTTTGGCGTGCCTCGAAGGAATTGCAGGTCAAAAGATTACAGTTCTTAGCGCCGGCACCGATGGCGTTGACGGGAATAGCCGCGCTGCCGGCGCCGTCGCCGACGGAGAAACTCTCGCGCACGCAAAGGCGCTCGGCCTCGACCCTGTTGCCGCTTTCCGCGACAGCGATGCCTATTCCTTTTTCGCCAGGCTCGATGACGCCATCATGACCGGCCCCACAGGAAACAACCTGCGCGATCTCCGTCTTCTGTTGGCCGAACCCTGATCCGCCGAAGGCAATCCGGTTTTTTGTCATCCCGACCATGACTGCCTGGTCTACCGCAGGCAGGAGGACCAATACGATCGCGAGAGGATCACCTGCAAATTCAGTCTCAGGAATCGGCACGGTAATCCTCAGGGCTTTGCTGCTGGTGGCAACCGCCCTTCTATCCCTTTCAGCCGTTCGTTCATCTCCCGTACCAATTCCTCCAAATGAGCCAGTCGTTGACTGTCTCCGTCCTTCGAAGCGGTTTCCGTGTGATCCGCTCCATCGCTCGTTCCCGCACGTACTCCACCTGTCGAAGGAGATTTCTTCAGTCGGTCAATCTGCTCTTTCACCATCGGCGCCAATTCGATGCTCAGGTCATTGCTCTTCAAAAGCGCTTCGAGCGCTGGAATCGCCGAGGCATCGCCCCGCCCTCCGAGCGCAAAGATCGACGCAATGCGAATCTGAAAATGCGGCTCGTTCAGGTAACTCGCGATCTGGCTGGTGATTTCCTTGTTGTCTTTTTGGAGGCTCGCCAGACTGCTGATGGCCGCCTGTCGTGAAGGGATCTCCTTCCCCGGCGCGGCCCACTCCCGCAAAAGCGGCACGGCCTTATCGTCGCCAAGCGGACCAAGCCACCGAAGCGCGGCGTTTCGCAAAAATCCGTCCGGAGATTGACCGTTCACCGCCGCGGTCAGCGTTTGCAGGGCTTCCGGCGTTTT